>JAABUL010002642.1_pt1 | contig 29076 bp, 41 predicted proteins | sample 5559151 | NCBI WGS metagenome assembly JAABUL01 (sample SAMN10711876, study PRJNA513368) | rock metagenome | isolation source: Antarctica rocks | place: Antarctica: Victoria Land, Pudding Butte sud
TGTCGACTGTCCAGACTTGTATGCTGCGATCGGGATGTATCGCGGCGTCGGTAGGCAATGAAAAGCAGGGATGGAAGCGGAAGCGGAGCGCGTCCAGTCGGTGCCAGTTGCATTCGTCCTTGGGTAGGCATAGTCGCTGGCCTTGCTGCCTCGTTCGTGTTGAGTATGGTTCCCGGCATGTGAAAGTCCGATTTAGCCTCACGTAGTCTCTTAACATGACGCCGTTTTCTTGGTGCGGGCAGCCAAGTAAATGACCAGTCTCGTGTAAGTGTGCGCCAATACCAATGTTCGCTGCTTCCCAATTGCTTCCTCCATCATTGCAGTCGTTCGCCACAAAGTCCGTGTCTGTCCTGGTACAGTCCGTAAATGCCGGTACGACTTCTTCGATATGCGCCGGGTAAGACTGTAAGCAATGCGATCCGAAGATGGCAAGTTTCAGGCTCTCATCACCTCCACCAAGAGCCGCATGCCCTCTTACTGTGCCTATTGTGCGATTAGCAGCTGTTGCGCTGGATCGGCGACTTGTATCGTCCTCCCGAAACGTGATAACGTACCAACATGCTTGTCCCAATGCGTATCCAAGAACATGCACGACACATACTCCTTCTGCCCTGGCCTTATGGCAAAGTATTTCTTCACGGCCTCAGTGGCAATCTTGAACAGCTTGCCCTTATGCGTCGCAGGCTTGTGCTGTTGCGCAATGTCTAGATCCTGTATCTCCTTGACCGTCTGGTCCAGCCGTACCACGTGTATCTTCGCTTCGTTCCTCATTGTGCCAGTCTCAAGATCGCGCCAGGTTAATGTTCCTGGCTGCCATTCCTCCTCATATCGATAACACCGCCTCCCGAAACCATTGCGGTTCATCTGCTCTGCTGTGAATGCTTGCCATAGATACGCGGCCGTTCGAAACTTCCTTATGGCCGTCGCGAGATTGTTGCCTTCCTTCTTGATTCTTTCTGGTACTGCGTCGTAGGTTTCGGGCGAATCCTTTGCAACGAGAATGCAGAGGTGGAGTGGTGGGGAGTTTATGAGAGGTAGGAAATTGATGCTGATCCAGGATGAGTGCGTTTGTAGCTGGCCGTTCGGTGAGGACAGCTTGGGCGATGTGAAGTCCAGGCGCAACCGGTTAGGACCAGGTTGAAGGTAGACTAGAGCTTTGAAGTACGAATCGCATACCGGCCATTGTGTGGGCGGGAAGCTCTCCTGATGGTGGTTGACACTCAAGGAGCCATCAATCGGACGCGCTGTATCTGCGCACTCGCCAAAGATGAGGAGGACCTTCTGGTGGACCCACGACCCGTCAGATATAGATAGCACTCGCGGTGCGAACTGTGATGTAGCGGGTGATTGTCGTGGTGCTGCTTCGCCTTCTTGCTGTGGCATACCAATCAAGCTGTACCGACTGCTGTGTGCACTCGCTATGCGCGGTCTGGTTCCCGGACCTGGCACGGGGGGTGGGGTCTTGGTGCCGTTGCTACTGCCATTGAGCCCGACCAGGTTTGGGTGAGATTTGGACGTTGTGCATCTGGTTGAGGACAGTGTGGTAGACGGTGAGCCTCTATCAAACCACGAACTCAGCGTCGATGTCGACTTGTTCGTCGGTCGCTCGTTGGTGTCGCCGTCGTTGCTCGAGTTGCCAGATGACGCCGACGCTTCAGCTGCATTCGTTTCGGGCGGTGTTTCGGTGGTCGCGAAGGAAGCTTTCGATCGCCGGCGCAGACTGAGGTCTTTGAGGAAGGATGGCATTGCTGGTGGTACTTCTGCGCCGACTCTGGTCTACTAGAGTGGACAAGGTGAGGTCACAAAGACTGGCGATGCTTCAACAAAGTCTAAGGTACCCAGCTCTGCGCAACGATAAGGTCGAATCAGGAAAGCACCAACGAAAACGTCACTATGCCACATCCAACCGCCGTCTCTGAGCAACACTGCTAAACGGCCCACAAATGCATGTGCTTTCTTCACAAGCGAACGACTGCTACCTTATTGGGAATTCGAACTTCTTGGTCGCAGATGCGCAGCAACGCCGGAACAAATGCGATTGAGAGAGAGAAAGCTGAGGAGGCTGATTGCGTATGGTGACAAGGGTGTAGCTTTTCATGATCCAACACAAGCACTTGATGGCTGGCGCCATCGATCCCGCGGAGCTTGGCCTTCCTCAACGTGCCATTGTCTCAGGTGACTATATGAGACGGCCTTGGTAAGTACACTTGCAGAGCAATTCAGTCTGCTTCGCGTCGACTGCCTTACAGTCCGACAACATCCTCAATACTGGGCGACTGCACAGATCGAGAAGGATGCAAGGCATGCACGAGCCCGCGTCTCACGGCAGGCCAAGCCTCTGTTACAGATGCAAGAAGCCGGTGTGTAAGGTAGTACGAGAGTCGCACAAGCTGCCCGTTGGTGCGACCGTGGATATGAGTGTAAGACATCAAGTGACAACTGACGGGTCCTGTTGCGTGCCATCATTCAATACCTGTGGTTTGCATCATGCTGTACGTGCGTTGCATCACATCTCAGTCATCGTTTCGACCAAGGGGCAGGCGACGAGAGACGATAGACAAAATCAACGTTCATTGAGGTTGCGGCGTCTCTTGAGATAGCGTTTTGAGGTTACGGTGGCGACAGTATGTTCTGTCACAACCGGCTCAGTCAAGCGACCTGTGGTTCAAGTCAGAGGTCATATATCCACTCGCGCAGGGTCGTGCTCTGCTCCCAGCTTCATGAGGCCCATTGGGTTCTCCGGAGGCGTTTGAGCAGAGCAGATGTTACATCGAACAGATCCATGAGCGTTCTCATCTTCCATCCCGATCGTGCTGCCCACGTGCGGTCCAGTCGCTCAAGCTTTTGATATGTCGATCTTGGAGGTCATTGGCCCGCGGTGTTAAGCGCCAATTACTCGTTCATTCGCCCGCCAAGCTGGAAGTGGCTGGAACAAGTTGGCAGGGAATTTTGACAACCAGTGTCGGCTTCTGCCTTGCATTTGTACCACCCTTCGCTCCGGAAGTGCAATGTGAATTCTGGTGGGAGGTAAAGTGAACGTTCTTCTCCTGCGATTCCAATGGAAAGTTTCTAGATGTTCTCAAGACACCTACCAACAATTCCGAATGGTCGGGAAGCACGACGGGGACACTAGTCACACGAGCCGAGCCACAGACGATCAATCCAAGGAATGCAGCCGAAGAGCTCCCAGTCTCCTGTGAAACCACAGCAACTCTGCTCGCTCTCACACTCCAGATCGTTAATCTCGTCTTTGAGATCTAACGTTACTTTGTGCAGAGGATTGTCTGTCATCTTACCGCCTTCTTCGACTACGATTTGTACAAAGACTGGTTGGTCGATTGGCTAGCCCCTCCTTTCTACCAGCATGGCGGCAAGCTTTCAGCTGGAGCGGGAGGAGGAGGTCGTCGTTGCTGAGAAGGTTTTGAGGAGGGCCCAGGTGTCCAAGGTAGATATCTGCTTACTTACACTAGCAAGACACCAGGATGGAGGCTAATGTGACTGTCTGCAGATGACAAGAGCCCTCCAAGACCGTCTTGCTCTCGCCAACGTCAAGATCCAGCATGGCTGGCAGGATATGAGTCTTGACCTCATCGAAGCACAAGTGGATGAACAGAGGAGGAAGAGGCCGGCCTCCAGCAATGATACCATCTCCGATACGGCGTCTACGGTCTCGAGCAGACTGCATTCGAGCAGTGGCATGGGCTCGTCTCCTCTGACGGCACCCATGTACTCTGATGATTTCCAACGCTCGGGCAGCAGTTACAGCAACAAGCGGATTCGACCTCTGGACATGCCCAAAACTCGATCGTCGGCAGCTGCTACGGGGAGGAGAGCAGCTTCTGCCAGACATGTTTCGTGGAAAAAGCAGCAGGGCCTGCCCGAATCATCACCAATCAAGCAAGCAAAGCATGCCCGATTCCCGTCTAGCAACTTTACTCAACTCTCCTTCATCTCTGAAGGCTCAACGATCCCGGACGAGCCGCCATCGCCCGAGTTCAGTGAAGATGACGATGCCGACCTCCCCATCCACAGCTTCTCAATCAACTCCTCCACCCGCATCACTTCCTCTCCACCACGAACTCCGCCACAAGATCGACGGATGAGGAAGACACACAATGTGTCGTGGTCACGAACACCCAAGACGGGCGAGGAAGGGGCCGATCTGCTACTCTACCTCGCCACATCGCCAGGCCACCCGAAGCCGTCATTCGCCAAGACCGTCGTCCAACCACCATCTACACCACCAGCTAAAGCCACACCCCTACCCTCCTCACATATGACACCTGGCATGGCTGGTGCAGGATTCGCCTTCGGACCCAATACTCCCGGCGCCAACTTCAACTTCGCAGACTTCGTCAATGTCACGCCCAGCCCGGCGCAAGGCTCTTTCTCGCGCACCCCAAACGTCGGCAGAACGCCATCAGCAGCGAAAGAAGCCAGACGAAAGCTGAACTATGACAATCTCATGCCACCAACGTCCAGTCCCGTCCTCACCCGCCACGGCAGGAACGAAGGGCTGGGGATGGAGTTGGGCGGCGAACTGGTTTCCTCGCAATGAAGCATACACTTGCTCCGCATCTGCTCAGTATGGCATTGTTAACGGCGTTATGATTTTACGACATCATTATTTTATCCACGGCCAGCGCAAGCAAGAACAGCTGGTTCATACGCGGGCGGTAATATTAGCTACCGCTACGCTTCGCTTCGACGCACGGTGCTACAAGCACGTCACCGAATTATGTTTCGATACGGGATTCTTTTGGATGGAGGGAGGCAAGGATATCAGATACCCCATTTCTGTCTCTACAACGATGGCAGGTAGCTCGGTGGAAGGACGGAGGAATGTTTTGGGATGTGATTTTGCTTCGCCCCCAGAACACGAGATGATGGATTCGCCCACGCGCCGCATTTCACTTTTCCGATGTTGGGGCATGTTCCCTGTCGCAAGTTGCTGCGGGCGGTCTCGTTTGTGAAAATGGTTGTCGATGTGTTGATGGGGGTGTTAGATAGTTGTGGTAATCGATATGTATTGTTTCCAACACCGATTTGACTTCACATTGCCGTTGCAAATGATTTAATGCCATTGTGGAGACGCGATTCATTTGGCACTAAGACACGAGATATATAAGCTTCTGCAGGGATGCTCGGATGCAACGGTCGAGACTATCCGAGACGGTCCCTGAGCTAGAGATTATGTGACGATGGCAACTGATGAGCGCGAACACTTCTCACACACGAGCAACGAATTCAGTGGTATACTTGACAATGCGACGGCGATAGTGCCAGCCCAGACCAACAACTACTCCACCATGGCCGACTCGGCCCTCAACAGCACGTCGTACCTCGCGGCCGCGCAAAGCAGCGAACTGCCCTCGACTGCACTGCACTACCTCGATGTCGCCTTCTCCTATATACAGATGATCCCTGGCTCTGCGATTATCATCCGTTACATCAAGACGTCCCACCAGAACGACCCCGTGCGCACTGTCATCGAGCTGTTCCTCTTCATCTTCGCCGTCCGCTACCTCCTCGCCCCAACCTACAGCACTAAGAAAACCAAGAACGTGCCTTTATCTCAAGAAGAGATCGAGGATTTGGTTGAAGACTGGACCCCGGAGCCACTGGTCAGCGATGTCACCGATTTCGAGCGCATCGAGAACGAACGGCGACCTGTGATTGTAGGCCCGGTGGGACCGAAAGTGAAGCTGCAGAGTGGACGGACTGTGACGAACCTGGCGAGTTACAACCACTACAACTTTGCGAACAATCCGGATCTCACGCAGAAAGCGATCAACACCGTGCGCACATATGGTGTCGGGCCTTGCAGTCCGCCTGGTTTCTACGGAACACAAGATGTGCACATGCGGAGCGAGGCGGATATCGCAAGTCACATCGGCATGCCGGCTGTGATCATCTACGCGCAGAGCTTCAGCACCATTTCGAGCGTGATACCGGCGTTTATGAAGAGAGGCGATATTATTGTCGCGGATAAAGCGGTCAATTATCCGATCCGGAAAGGTATGCAGCTTTCTCGGAGTCAGGTGCGGTGGTATGAGCATAACGATATGGAGGATCTGGAGCGGGTGTTGCAGAAGTTGGTTAAGGAGGGGCAGGGCAAGCCGTTGACGAGACGGTTTATTGTGACCGAGGGGTTGTTCGAGACTACAGGGGATGCGGTGGATTTGCCGAGGATAGTGGAGTTGAAGATGAAGTATAAGTTTCGGATCTTGCTGGATGAGACGTGGTCGTATGGTGTGCTTGGGCGCACTGGACGAGGCGTCACAGAACATCAAAACGTCGACCCTACGAATGTCGATATGATTATTGGTGGTCTTGCTGGCGCGCTGGCTTCGGGTGGTGGCTTCTGCGCCAGTACGGAGGAGATTGTGGAGCATCAGCGGTTGAGTGCCGCATCGTATACTTTCTCCGCAGCTCTGCCGGCTTTCTTGGCGACGACGGCGAGTGAGACTGTAAATTTGTTGCAAGAGCAGCCGACAATCATTCAGAGTTTGCGGGAGAACATCAGGACGATGTTGACGCAGCTGGATCCGCGAAGTGACTGGGTGCGATGCACAAGTTGTGCCGACAACCCGGTTATGCTGCTTGTGCTGAAGGATACGGTTGTCCAGGAGAGGGGATTCAGTGTGGCGGATCAGGAGGGTGTGTTTCAGGATTGCGTTGACGAGGTATGCTTTTCCTATGGCCTCCGCCATCAACCCATGAGCCGTCATGCTGACAATGTTACAGGCCCTCGCCAACGGTGTCCTGATCACGCGACTGAAAGCCATGCCCTCACCTCTCGGTGTCTCACCACGTGAGCTCGAGAAGGAGTGGCAGCCGCGCCCAGCGCTCAAGGTCTGTGTCACGAATGCACTGTCGAAGAAAGAGACCGAGAAGGCGGGAATTGTTATTCGGCATGCGATCACTACGATTATGCGAGGGAAGAAGTGGCAGCGACAGAGCTGATTGTTCAAACTGCCAGGGTAGGCTTCAGCATGCCCCAGGCGTTGTTGCGAGGCGTTGGGGATATTTGGGCCGGCTGGGCTAGCCTCGTATGGATATATGTAATAGGATAATAACTCATGGCCTACGGGTACCTCTGTGCGTGTGTCTTTCTTCCAGACTTCATAAATGCGGTTGCTTGAGCTGACTAGTGTAATAGCTGCCATCGCTTCTCTGGCTAAAACATCATCCGGCAACGTCCATACATCTTCCTGACCCCCTCCAGGCTACAGCATGGCTGTTCGTACTGCTGACTTTGCAAGCCCAGTCATCGACCGATCGAACTCCTCCGCAGCGTCGGCAAGCACGTCAACCCCAAGCAGGTTTCTCTGGTATTCGGCGTCCGCCCAATTGAATGAGCAGCTTCCCTGCCAATTGTGCCCCGGTAATTCTCCCAGCTCCGCATCTCTCTGCTTCTGCTCTTCACCATCAGCCAGATGGTAGAAATGGCGAGTGTGGACTGCCCCTTCCACATTAGTCTTCGTTCTCGCCTTGCGCAGGCCCTCGTATAATTTGAACACGTCATAGAGTTGGTCATTCCTCTCCCTCGGGTCGCTTGAGACACCCAAGGTCTGGAGCTTCGAGAGTAACAGGCCGAGCATGGCGCCGTCTTCGACTCCATTGCTGCACCCTGCCCTTGGTATGGGAGGGTGGGGTGGCAGGCATCTCCGAGTAACACGATTGAGCCCTGCAGAGCCTGGGAATCAGTGACTGCCGGTTCCAAACGAGGGAGATGCGATCCCAGTACGTACCCGGGTCCACTGGTCGAGCTCTTCGAAGTGCAGAAGCTTCCATTTCAGCGCGGTGGTGGAGCAAGATATGATCTGGTTCAGTCTGATGGGTAATGTGAGCGATGAACTGTCATGAGGACACGGAAAGACAAACATAGGATCCCAGCCGCTGAAGTTCGCCGCCATCTGTTCTAAGCTGCCCTGTGAGGTCCTCACGCCGGCCGCTAGGTCATCTGCGACACTATGCGAGGCTTAGCACTTTATTTTAGATGTAGGACGAGGCAACTCACACTAGAACCAAGTTGTAGACGGTGTGATCCCGGAGTGGATAGAATCCCGCGTGCTTGCCTGGTCCCATCCAGACCTGCATATTCGACTGTTGGAGGAGATCATCCAGCCGCTCGCTTTGCACCGGATTCAACTGCTCGCTCGAGAATGTCACACGGTAGGCTGGTGCGGTGTGGACCGCCGTGTCAGCGAGTGATATGATGGGTAGCGTTGTTTCAGCACTGATCTCGTACCTAGATCTCCCGTTTCCAAGGGCTCGAATTTTCGTTGGAGGACGGTTTCGCGGACGACACTGTCATCAACGCCGTTAGTACATGACTTTCCGAGGGGCGCTGCTACTGTTGGCACGCACGACCACAGACCGTCCGCACCGATCACCGCGTCTGCATGGATCTGACGTCCATCCTTGAGGCAAACGGTTTGATCTGAGTCCGAGGAAGTTTCGAGGCTCACAACTTTTGCGTTGGTCACGACGTGGACGCCCAAGCGTACAGCTTCCTCAAGTAGCACACTCCTGGACAATACATCAACCACTGGCAGGTAGGAGTTCAGAAAGGGACCAACATACTGATAGTCGCCCCTATGAATCGCTCTATTCACGGTGAGTTCCTTTGGTCGAGTCAGTCTGCTGTCGGGACACTTACATCCATTGCCCTCCATACTCCCTCTCAACCCTGCCCTTGAGCGGTTTCTCAACGACAGGCTGCCCATCTTCCCACCTCCTCAGCACAAAGTCATCCATTTCATACCCGCCAGCTCGCTTGAGCTTGTCAAGCAGGCCGAGGTGTTTAAGGATCCTTGCGGCATTCGATGGGATGTGGATGCCAGCGCCGATGGCGACGATTTCTGCTGTTCGCTCCAGAAGCGTCACTTCAAGCGGTGGAACGGCGCGACGACAGGCGATGGCGCAGGTGAGGCCTCCGATCCCTGCGCCAACGATTGCGACGTGGAGGCCGTCATGCTGTCCATCGTCCTGAGAACGCGTCAGTCACAGGGAATGGAAGCAGATGATTGCGGTGTACTTACGTTGGTTCCTTGGGCTGCTTGCCTCATTGTGGTTCACTCTACTACTGAGTAAGACGACGATCTTCGGTGCCAGGCACATAATTCTGGTGAGGGCTGAGCTTTTGATCATCATCTTTGCAGACATGCTCACGGCACCATGTGTCGTTAGTTCATAGATGATCACACTCTTCGTTCTCGTTTAACATCCAACCCCACGGGGTTGGAGGAAGATCCACCCGGAACCCCAAGCATGACCCGGAAGCAGACAATGTAACAAAGCACGGCCATGGTATGTAATTGGCTGGTGTCGTATGCGAGAACGAGACCGTTTTGATTCTACTCGGTCCGGAATCTCTCGACACGACAAAGTTGGAAATGCCACGAACAAGTATAGCAGCTGCACAGTCCATTGTAGAAGCGAAGAGAGCATGATGGAAGCACAGCAAGACAGTGGCAGAACACCTGCACTAGTAATTGTGGCACTCGCATTATGCGTCCGAGAGCGTGAACAACTTGCCGTTTGAAGGCTTGAAGAAATACTTTGCAAAGATTGCCCAGCGCCGGCCATGTATTACCATTGATCCACGTTCCTGTTCTGTCGAATCATCCTTTGAACCACGCCAGTGGCTTACGCCTTGGAAGACAATTTTCCGATGATCGTGGCTCGCTGTAGTTCTTCTTCCGTTTCAATCGGAGCATCGATTGAGGAGGTAAATTCTGCTTTCGGATTGATGAGGAACACGGACCCTAGGTTATTAGTAAGTAAAGTAGTTGACACGAGGTGTAGTGGCATCCTCACCAATAGCTGCAACTGCAGCGAGAGCGGCGGCGGCGATCCAGATGTTACGGAAAGAGTCGATACGGGCATGCTGAAGGGCAGACCCAACGGCCGCCAGCAGTTTCGGCGTCACACCTGGGATGCGAGTCGGTGCCTCAGGATCTTCCGAAGTGATGGCAGCAAGCAACGTAGGGATGTCCTTGGGATCGAAGGCCGCAAAACTGCTCACAGCCTTTCCAACCTTCTTCGGTACTTCGTCGTTCTCTGTGCTGCTGAAGATCGCGCTGAAGATTGCCAATCCTACAGTCCCGCCAACTGAGCGAACGCCAATCACCAGACCTGTGGCAATCGAGATGAGCTCTTTCGGCGAAGAAAGCTGGGCTGTTGTCGTCAATGCGTTCAGTGAGATCCCTATCCCGACGCCGAAAAGGACGACGTATCCGAGAGCATTGGTGGCTTGGTCGACTTTGACGGCGGCCAATGAGCGCACAGTAGGTTGCGAAGGCGAGAAAAGCCACGACGAGCGGTCCACGAACGGTCGTAGTCTTGGCACAGTAGACACCAGTCAACTGCGTAACCACGATCAGGACGGCCCAGCCGACGGAGTAGTATGCTCCAGAGATGAAGAGCGGCTTGCCAAAAACGGACGCAATCTCGTAGCTGTAGTACGAGTTGGTGGCGTAGAAGAGAAGACCTTCGACGAAGAAGAGTCCGAAGATGATTGGGAAGTTGCGACCATAGCCGAAGACGGCGTGATGGAGCATGCCTTCGTTTGTGAACCGCCATTCGTAGATTACGAATGCAATTAGCATGATAGCGCCGATGGTTATGGGAGCGATGATCTTGGCACTTTTCCACGGGTAGATGCCAGTGGATGATGTTAGGGCGAAGCAGAACAACACAAGACCAGGGACGAAGAGGGCGTATCCCGTCCAGTCCAGTCCGGCGAGTTTTTCACGCTGGGTGAGAGCTCTCTGGAGTTCCCGCGGTGGTGGGTTGTACAGCCGAATGATGATAGCAATCATAGCCGTATACATTCCCTAGCATGGTAGAAGAGTCAGCGTTGGTCACAGGCACCGGGATGTCAGAGCCGTACCGTCAAGATGTAGAAGAAGTATCTCCAATGCCTGCAAACCAAGGGGTAAAAGAGTCAGTGGTTGTTTCGGATCGATAATCGAGTCCAAAGGGTTCAGAAGTGCTGCATTGTGCTCATTGCTGCAGAACCCCTTCATCCATTGGTACTTACATCGGATTAGTCCTCACCAAGCCACCGGACAACAACGCGCCTACACTACCGCCCAAGCCACCTGCAGTTGCCGTTGCGGCTTGCGCAATCGGACGGTATTTGCGCGGCATGATCTCGGAGGCGATAGCATGAATTAGACATTGAGACCCGGCGTGGAAAGCGCCGATGGCTTGCCCAGCGATCAGCTGATCGAATGTGTTGGCTCGCGAAGCGATGAGGCAGCCCACAGCTCCGCACGCGGTGAAGCCAACCACGAACCATTTCCGTCCCCAGAGATCTGCTGCCTCGCTGATTGGAGGGCTCAGAGTGCCTGCTGTGATAGCGACAGTCTTGGCGAGCCAGAATCCTCGCTCCGCGCCTCCGGTAATGGAGGTGATCGTTTGTGTCAGTACCTGCGGAACGAAGGGGTCAGTGGTTGTCTCGTACAGTCGGTCTTGAAAGGTCTCAGCGTGGTGCTGTCCCGGGCCACCCTTTTACCCATTAGTACTCACACCAACGCCCGTCAGATGGACGACTTGGACGAAATAGACGCCAACAATAGCCTTTGGGAGTTAGCAACATGAGTAGCGCACAATACACAAGGCCATGCATACCACAAGGAGAACGATGGTTTTGGCATGAATGTGCTGTGGTGCTATATCGATATCTGCGTCGAGTGTCTGGTCATTGTGGTCTGAATCTTGTGTTTGGCCCGCACCGAGCTCAGTTTTGGATTTGAAGGCCATGGTGTACAACTGGATGTGTCCGTAGAAGAGGATGGATACGCAGTTGTCGGACGACGAGAGCGAGCAGACAACGCATTGATATATGCAATCTTACCTTACATGTATGCTACATGGCTGCAGGTCCCTGTCAGTGACCATTACCTTATCCTAACGGATAGGCTAGCAGCCAGCATTTGGAGCTACGTCTGGTGGCTGTTTCCCCAGAGCAGTGTGAAGAAGATGCGGAGACCCCTCGTTTTCGTTCACTGCGCCTCGTGGAGCAGAGGATAGCTAAACGAACAAATTGGTCTCAGTTTTCCGGAGGCAGACGGCAAGGATGGAAAGTTGTGAGTAAGTTTCGAGGCCAGACGTGCGAGTTAGCGGTGTCTGGCGCTTACAGTAGCTGAAATCGATATGTGTATGGAAAGGGGCTGTGCCTATATCGTTTGCGACGGAGCAGGACTCGAGCCAGGCCCATTGGTGCTGTAGCTGTTCCTTCGGCTCATCATACTGATCGAAGAGGGAGATGGCAATTGTCATGGCGTGCGCGGAAGTTGATGGACATCGTGAGGAACAGAAGAGAGGAGAAGGAGGATGAACGCGAAGTGGAAGCCGGCTTTCTGAGACGCGTCTGATTAGTCACTCGTGATCGTGTTCTAGACGTCATGTCCTCTTGCCACAACTCTTACTTCCACATCTCCAAATTCCACCATCACGTCAATCCGATGGTCCGCCACAAGAAAGACCTGGCCGGCAAAGGCAAGAAAGGCAGCAACAACCCCAGACGCACCTACGCCCAACACACCCACCCCGAACGTGCTGATGGCATGGGTGCCAACAAGAAGCCCTCCTTCAAAGCCGCGGCATGGGACCTCAACCACTGCGACGCCAAGCGCTGCTCTGGCAAACGCCTGATACGTCTCGGCCTTATGCGTGAGCTGCACGTGGGCCAGAAGCACGCTGGTATAGTTGTGAGCCCGAAGGCAAAGGCCGTGCTGAGTCCTGCGGATCGCCCTATATTGGAGCAGTACGGTGCAGCGGTGGTAGAAGCGAGTTGGAACAGGATTGAGGAGGTGCCGTTTAGCAGGATTGGTGGACCGAATCAGAGGCTGTTACCATATCTGATTGCGGCGAACCCGACGAACTACGGACGACCCTGGCGATTGAATTGTGTAGAGGCGTTGGCGGCTTGTTTCGCGATCTGCGGGCATCTTGACTGGGCGGAGGAGATCTTGGCGACTTTCAGCTACGGCGAGGCTTTCCTGGAGATCAACGAGGCGGTGTTGAAGCGGTATGCGGCGTGTGAGGATGAGGAGGGTGTGAAGAGGGCGGAGGAGGAGTGGTTAGAAAAGATTGAGAATGAGTGGAGGGACGACCGGGAACAGAGGGAGGCGGATAAGGATGATGCGTGGAGGGGTGGCAATCTGAATCGGAGGCAGCTGGATGTTGATGATGAGGATGGTGAAGAGGAGGAGGGGAGTGGAGATGACGAGGACAGTGATACGAGCAGTATGGGTGGGATTCAGCTTGGTGGGCCGAGGCCTGGTGAGCAGCCAGTGGACGACGAGGATGAAGGGGAGGAGAGGGACCCGTACGATTTGCCGCCTTCTGATGATGAAGAGGAGATGGCTGAGCTCAGGCGGAGGGTGTTGGCTTCGAAGCCGTTCGCGAACCCGAAGCCTGAAAAGCAGGACGATCGACCACCCCCCGAGCGTGTTGAACGGCCACTGGGCAGTGCTGCCGTGGCTGAAGACTCCGATGCAGAGTCAGGGTCAGATGTGGGAGCTGCGGAAGACGATGAGTTCGACAACATCATGAACGCCGCTCCCATCACCGACAGAGCCGGTATCACAGCTGCGCAACGAAAGAGGGCTATGGAGAAGGAGGGCAAGCTCAGCGCTACTTTCTCGAGAGGTGTTGTCTCTGCGCCTAGCAAGTGGGCTTGATGAGCACCGCGGTCTCGTTACAGCGAAAGGACTGACCGGAAACAAGATTATCAATACAGCTACAGATATATCAAGGACTATTTGACAAGGCCAAGCTCTCGCAGGACCTATGACACCATTTGTCTGCTCGAGCATCGAAGCACCTCACTCACACTCCGTCTCCTCAGTCGTTCTTGATGACAAGACGTAAGCATAGCTATCCCCTCGACGCCCGCTTTCGACCTTCCACGTCAACTCAAGCGAAGGAAATTTCTGGTGCACTGCATACTCAAAAGCCTGCCTTATTGCATCTCGCAGACCATCGCCTCCGGCTGCCGTGAGCACGACTTCGTAGATACCCAGCAGCGGCACCAGCACCTCTACCAAGGCTGGTGGGTTCGGTGCCTCATCACCACACCGATGCGCATCAACCTGCACGGATTGAACGTGCGAAAGGTTGTGCTGTGCCAGGTACTGGAGTAGAGACTCCTCCTTAGGAAGGTTAATATCTTCCCAGTCAAACTGGCGGGAAGTGTCTCCGGGCACCATGATTGTACACATCCGGTCCTGTTTGCTGAGGTCGAGCTTGAAGTTCAGCTTGATCCTTTCGGGGACATGTACTGGGCCTAAGTCTGGGCCTAAGTGCGCCAAAGACGACGAGGTCAGCATGGGACGGCGTTGGCATGCTACTCTGGGGCTTCCAGTCACTCACGTTCATCACCCTGTCTGCCTCTCTTGGTTGATGGAGCCTTATCGCTGCCCGAGGACGAAGGTCGTGCGGAGGATTCTCTATCACGCTTCCGTTGTCCCTGCTGTGCTGCCATAGCGGTGGCCTTCGTACGTCGTATAGAGCAGAGAAGTGCGTATGGGTAAATACTGTGTCTGGAAGGATGTGGTCAGAAGCCGTTCGTGTTGAGTGTTGTGGAGTACGAGCGGGTTCTTATACCTTGACGGCAGACTTGTTTGCGTCGACAAGAGACACCACGATTGGATGACTACAAGCATGACTACCAACATGGAGACTCTAACATGTCTCTGCGTCTTAGTACATGGCCTTGGTGAGCATCATAACTCACGCGCGGCAAATAGGTGACCAAGAGATAAACACTGTTACAGCTAAGTCATGGACTACCTACAGCACTAAGCTATCGAACAGTCCAAGGAGCCATTTGCAGCCCCATAAGAAGGTATCGCATCTCCGTCCGATCACAAACAACCAAAAGTGACCGACAACCTACATCGATCACATCCGCAAGACTCACTACTTCATAATCCGACCTGACCGCCAGGAAACCAATTAAAAACAGCCAAAAGTGAGCACCCACCTACATCGGGTCACATGGGCAAGACTCCTTACGCCATATCCCTACCCGTCCAGGCGCACATCCCAGGCATCACTGGCTTTGACAACTTTCCTTTTGGCTATGTTGGTCCATGGGCGCCAACGTGAAAGAGTAGTCCTCACCCCTCGCCTGGATAAGCCTGGTGTCAACCTTTCTCAACAACTTCTGCCATATGAACTTCTTATCGGCTGCTTCTTCAAACGCATCCAGCACTTCCTCTCGGGCTCGCATGTTGAAGATTCTACTCACCCGGAGCACCATTTCGCGGTTCTCCAGCAGTGGCACCAGGACTTTCATGGCGGCCTTCAGGTTAGGGAATGGACCTATATTCGCTACGGGAACGACTTCGACGAGCTCGACCTGCGTGAGGTTCTGTGCCGCGAGGTATTGGACGAGAGAGTCGTCATTTGGGAGCTCCACGTCTGTGTATGTGTTCTGCTTTCCTGGGCCCCCGGGTACTGTGAGCGTGCAGCTGCGCCTGCCAGAGGGGTTTTTGCCGAAGTCAATGTTGAAGTCGAGATATACTGCTTTCACGACATACGCTTCGGGCGCTGGACGATGGCAAGGGAAGCATTAGCTTATCTTCACGTATGATGTCAAGCCGGCCGGCGCTTGCACTCACTTGTCTGACGTTGCTTACCCTTGCTGGTGGAAGGAGCTTTATTGCTGCCCGACGTGGACGGTCGTTCGGGCGATGCATCACGCATTGCATGATCGCCGTCTTCATCCCTCGAGACGGGGCGTGCGGGAGAACCGCTATCACCCTTTCGGAAGCCTGACATTGTGGTGGTCCTTTTGTGTGTGGTATGGAAAAGAAAAGTGAGCTTGGCTATCAGATGTGAGTGAGATGTTGTGGTCAGAGAGGTTGCTGGTAGTACAGAGGTTCGACCTTACTGCGGACTCGGAGCTGGATCTTGTACCCCTGGTGGTGGGCTTGTTTGTGCCAACGAGCGTATGACAGTTGCATGACCAACATGGCGATCAATGACAATACAGCAAACATCGAGTCGCGTCAGCACGAGAGCTGTGGAGGTACCACCCTTCTCGACAAGTGTCATGACAGCTAGCTAAAGATACTCGGTGGCACAAGGTAACACACATCCGGACGAGACACTTCCAATCGACATGAGATCGCTCTCGACATCATAACCTACCATCGACCGAGGAGGACCGCCTCTAGGCTTTCCCACGTTCATCGACCTGCAACATGCAGCACGCCACCACCACGCCACCCGTGTCGACATCTTGTGCTGGTGGCATGGTCCACGCAAAGTTATCCCCTAACAACCGGTCATCTGGGTCGTCCGCCTCACCGAACTGCCTCCCAACCAGTGGTCTCGAGAATTTTCGCCCCGCCGCAGCCCTGAACGCCTCAATCACTGCTTGGAGATCTTGGATGAAGTCACCCCTACATTGTCTCTCGGCATTGGTGCTTCTATCACGAGTCGGTTTGCGACGACCCGGCCATTTGATTCTCAAGTTGATCTCATGGTTTTCCAGCATTGGCACGAGCACTTGTATTGCCGCTTGTAGGTCTCTACGCCAGTTCACGTACTCGTGTAATTCGAAGCACGCTTCGACGAACTTGACGTTTGTGAGGTTGTGCTCTGCTACGTACTTGACAAGAGAGTCGTCGTTCGGGAGCTCAAGGTCCGTAGGTGAAGGTGTGGCGTCGGGCGGGTCGGTTGGGTCGACGATCATGATCCGACAGCTGCGCTTGCCTAGCGTGGATCTGTTGAACAGCAAAGTCATGGTGATGGAAAGCTTCGGGCCTTGGGATGCGTCTGGCGATGGAGCTGCACGCTGCTTGCCTTTCTTGCTTGGAGGAGGACCTGTCTCGGAAAGAGAAGATGAAGGTGCTCCCGATGGTTGTCTACCACGCTTTTGACTACCGTCACCAGCTTCCATTGCAACGGTTTTCGTGGGATGAAGAGATTGTTCTGACCTTGAAGATGAAGTACTTGAGACGCCTCGTTGGAGATCCCAGGATATATTAACGTGAGTTGGGCAAAGACAGACACAGCTCTTATACCCTTGACGATCGAATCATGTGTGCTTGAAAGATGACTACCTACATGACTACCCGAATCGTTGCCTCGTGCTCATAGCAAACATTGAGTGTCTCGGCGCAACCGCAGGAGCAACAAGCCGTTGCAGCACCTGAACGTCCGTGACTCAATCTATCTGCGGAGGCTTCCAGTTCATCTCGCTATCAGGCATCAAGCTGTAGACATAGTCTTCAGGCCCGTACGCAAATGTCTGCCCATCGACCTTCCTCATCATCACCTTCTTGGAAAATCTTTGCTCGGCTGCAGATTTGAATTCGAAGCACTGCCTCTAGGGTGGTCGTCAGGAAGTCCAAACTGGTCAAGTCGGATGTGGTGGGATAGAGTCCATCCAGCCAGTCTGCTCGGAACAAGAATTCTCGACCTTGAAGTAGCGGCACCAATGCTTTGATCACGGCCTCCAGATCATTCAACCATGAAATACATAGCCCGAAGCTGATCCTTACCGAACGGACATGGGCGAGGTTCTGGGCCGACACATATTCGGCGAGGGTGTCCTCGCTCGAAAGCTTGACGTCGGCGAGTATACCTGCGGTCCCAGGGCCTCGAACCCCGTCGAGCGCTTCAACAACGCAGCTGCGGTCGCCTGAGGTGGTTCTAGCGAAAGGCAAAGTGAAGTTGATATCGAACTTCTGCTCGGTGGGCCTCATGTTCTCCAGACCTTGCAAGGTGGCACGATTTTGACCCGCGGCAGGACCGTACTTCTTTGGAGGAGCCCCATCACTGCCCGACGATGACGGTCGTCCTAGAGACTCTCGGACACGCGTGCGGTCGGCATTGTCCATCGTAGCTCTGATTAAAATACTAAAAGTTCTTGAATTTGGTGGCACTGTCGGAGGATGTGCCAGGTAATGAAGAGTGTCTGGCCGTTGCTCTATTTCCTTGTGGAGCTCTTATACTTTGTCCAAGTATGGCAGGCGTGTTTGCTCAGGGCTTATGACAGCTGGATGACTGCCAAAAACACCGAGCCCGACCGACAGGAAGAAGTCATTCTCGCTTGCCGCCGCATTATCTGAACAATTCTGTGGCTGATGAATGACACGGCAGACTGCGTATGACATGGAGACGGCCGCAGTTGTCAGCGATCAATTAAGGCTACCTTCGCTCACGTGCTCAGTGGATGTCATCGCAAGGTTGAATTTACAAAGCTATCTCGAGTATGAGATCAGAGGCATGAGAGAAGGAAAGCAACCGGTGCACCTACCAAGACAGTACAAACACCCCGAGACTTCAGCATGGTGGGAAGCAAGGATACGTCACTTGCTCCTCTCGGGCTGGTTCTTCTCATGAAGTCCATCAGGGAACCGTTCATCCCATGGGAGCACCGCCTCAGGCTCCGGGAAGAACTCGGCCTTACCTTGGCTCGGCTCCAAGGCATACACATAGTCCTTACCACTCGCACGAGCTGGTATGTCAATCTTCCTGCCCTTCACACTCCGACCGAACCTTTCTCCTCCTATTCGTTCGAACGTGATGATTGCTGCCTCGAAGTTCCGCATATGGAAGCTTGCCAACTCGTCGGGCGTATCCTTAACGTTCGGATTCCCAACCCAGAGAGTCTGGAAGCTGAAGTCGCACCCTCGTTCGAGCATCGGCATTAGCACCTGCATAGCAAATTCTAGGTCTGCTTTCGTTGCAGGGTCGAGGAACGAGTAGTTCATCTTGAAGCAGACCTCGACGAGTCGAACACGATTGAGTTGATTTGTGACACTCATAAGATTAACGACCGCGAACTTGTCCGGGAGCTGCAGCTCGATGTACTTGTCACCGTCGATGTCGGTCTTCTTCTTGTCGAGAGGGCCCGTGAAGACTCCCAGGATACAGCTACGCTTGCCAGGGGAGGCTTTGGTAGAGAAAGGGATGGTGAAGGTAAAGGAAATTCTCAGCACTCTTGTAGCAGGATCTAGAAGGGAAGGGGGGAGCTATCAGCATCGCCTGAACTCTGATGTCGATCGAGGCTGGCTTACCTCCTACAATTTGTTTTCCAGCGTCTTGGCCAACCTTTCTTTGACGACCTTTGTCGCCGCCTGATGGACCGGAGTCTGCGGCCTTCTTGTTGCCGAAGGCTTGCATCGCTGTTGCTGTCTCGGTCGAAGCTCCAAATAAGAATGAAGCAATGGAAGCTTGAGGACTGGTTGCAATTGGCAAGTTTATGAGAGTTGCTGGGGCTGGTTGAGTTTTGAGCTGTTGAGGGTAGAGCGAAAAGGCTTTGTATCTTTGACGGCCAACATCGTTTGCGCTCGAGGCTTGATGTTTGCTCGTTGGGCGTCTGTGACTGCTGCATGACTACTTTCGAGGAGAGTGGGCTGGAGTGCGATCACATGGCGGCACAAGCCAGGATTGACCAAGAGCACCAGGACAAACCGAAACACCTCATGCTCAGTATTTCCAGATCAAGAACTACACCATCGAGCTGGCAACCAGCACGAGCAATCGTGAGGAGCCCTCGACCAAAGAACAATGCATTGAACAGAATCAATCCGAGCTAGTCGAAGGCGGGTGCATCACGAACTGGTATGTGGAGCAATAAGGCCAGAACATATCGGAGTTAGCTACTTCGGCTGCCCGTCAATGCCACAGAGCGCCTTCGCAGATATATGATTGCCATGCATATGAGATCCCCATCACTCACACTGGGACGATGGATGGCCTATCGCGGCGCAATAGAGTAAAGGAGCTGCTCCCCATTCACGCGCCACACCTCTTTACTGCCTGTCTTGATCCGCAAATCCCTGCTAAACTGCTGCATTGTCAAGGACCGAAAAGTGTCTACAATGGTCTGAAGATTCTTAACTTCGTCAGAATCTGCTCGAGGTGTGGTTGGCTCTGGCATCAATTCGAAACTGAATTCACACCATTCTTGAAAGACTAAGGGCATCAGGAGCTGGAGTGCGGATCCTACGTCTGCGTCTGCTGCTGTACGGTCGAGTTGATGCATCATGAATACGACATCCACCCGCCAGATATGCGAGAAGCCTTGTCCCGTGAGAACATGAACGAGGGAATGGTCGCCGGGAAGTACCAGCTCGCTAGTCATGCCCGCTTCTTGGTGGTATCCTTCGATCGGAGCTACCGGACCTCTGAAAGCTTCAACATGGGCCTTGCGGGTGCCCCAGCCGGTACTGTGAAATGGGAGTGTGAAGGTTACCTTAATCCGTGGAACGACCTGATCAACCGCGCCCTGCTGGCATGCAGCAAGTTTGCTGATCGAACGACTATGGATCGATTCGGGATTGGAGGCGGACATGTTGTTGTCAGTGCTGAAAAGCGGAAGATGATCGTCTAGTGGTAGCTGCTGCAACGCTAAAAGTGGCTCCTGCTGTTAGGTGTAAGCCGCCGAGGTTGCTCAAGGTGTTCCAATGATGGTGGTCAAGTCGAAGGCGGTGTTGAATTTGCGAGCAGAGGTTTTATAACCCGGCAACGTCTTTGTTTGTGCTCTCCCGGATGATATGACAGCTACATGACTCCCTGGATAACGACAGCAAACGTGGGTATACCTGGGAGGCTTGTCAACCAGACATATCTACGTAACTACACAAAGGCTGCTGCGAACAACCACCTAAATCGAGTCTGGCTCTGCTGTATAACGACCGCCATCAATCACCGGTGGAGGGTACGACGGATCCCTTGGTTGCGGTACCACTGGCGCCAAGGCGTACACAGTGAAGTCTGATTCCAGACTCCCCCAAAGCACCTTGTCACTTTGCTTCGCTGTAAGTCCCATTCCCTCCCGTCTTCTGAATCTCTCCTCTATCGTGAACTTGAGCATGGATAGCACACTTTGGCCCCACAACGAACCTTCATGCTGACGAGTAGATGAATTGCATCCATCGCCTTCTCGGAGGGAGATTATTTTGATCTGGAACTCGCAGTTCTCAGCCAGTGGCATCAGCACTTGCATACAGGTCCGAATCTCCTGGTTGGCTCCAGCATTGGACGGAGACTCGTGGAGCATGAATCGAGCGGTCACTCTGCGGACACCTAATATATGTCTTTCAATCAGTGCCTCCGCGACGACGTTGTCTCCAAGGCCATCGAGATCAATCCTGAGCATGGCATTTTGGTCCCCGATCTTGTAGAACACAGTAAGAACTACAAGTCCGTTACCAGGGGCCTTTTTCGAGAAGGGAACAGTGAACATGACTTCGATCCGCTCAGCCTTGGCGATTGGATCAGCTAGAGGAAGGTGTCAGTGTCTCTTTAGATCCAGGGATGGTGTGACTTGCGGCTCTCAGTCGCCCTCTTCCCAGGTGCCTTCTTTGCACTGCTTTTCTTTGATCCTGATTTCCTGGTGGGTGGTTTCCTTGCAGGCTGTGAAGCTGGCTTATCCTGCGAGGCTTCCATGACTACTATGTCGTGCAGGTGGAGAAGACTTGTCCGTGTTGATGTACTCCTTGGAAGCCGAACTGTGGCAGATGGTGCAATAACTACAGCGACAGGGCTGATCTTATACCTTGCATACACATTTGTTTGTGGCCACTGGAAAGCTCATGCCATGAGCCCACCCGACGTCGAGTCGCGGTGTGACTGAATGAGCAGCGATGGCAAACAAAAGGCGACCAGCTACTGACTGACTCGATGGCGCACGTGGCCTGGTTGATGTCACATACGGGCAGTCGTCGCTGCATAGTATGAGACAGAGATGTGAAAACTCAGTCATGAGTTCTGCAGAGTATTGACCAGCAAACGAGTTCCTTGATCGTCTATGCTGACCTGACTACGCCGGGGTGTAGTCCAGTGTTCCCGGTGATCACTGTGGCATGGCACGTCGCATCCAAGAAGGCCGAATTCCAGCATGCAGACCTCCAGTAATTGGGAAATCCGCTCCTGTAGTGAACGAACCTGCATCGCTGAGCAGGTATATGATCGCAGGTGTCAAGTCCTGGGGCACCCCCATGCGTCCGACCGGCGCCGCGTTCTCGAACATTTGAGCCAGACCTGGAAGCGCGGTCTTGAGTTTTTCGGTCATGGGAGAGAGGATCACTCCAGGAGATATGCTGTTGACTCTGATGTTGAACTCTGACAATTCTGTGGCGAGTGGTCCGACCTATGTCACGGAGGGGTGAATACGTCAGTATTATCTCACACACGGGACGCCTTGACACCTACAAGTCCCTTTACGCCAGCTTTCGACTGCGTGTTTGATACGATTAGCAACTGTCTCAAAGGCTCGAACGTTCTCAAGTTTGACGCACCATATTATAGATCGCCAGATTCTGCTCCGGTATCTTGATGCCCTGAGCTGCCACGGAAGCAATCAGAACAATCGATCCGCCCTGCCCATGCTTCGCCATGTTGTCCGCGATGAGCTTGACAGTCCAGAAGGTGCCCATCGTATTGACCATGAGCACTCGCTGTGATTCTGCCCACGTGTGCTGGGCTAAAGGTTTATCAAGAGCGATGCCCGCAGCCGGCACACACCCGTGGAACTCGCCATGTTTGCTTACAGCACTTTCGACCGCGGAAGTGAGAGAATTCTCAGAGGTGACGTCCGCATTCTGGAAAGTTGCCTTGATGCCAAACTTCTTTTCCAAGGTGTGGAACTCCTCGACGGGTTCGGGTAGCGCGTCGATGACAGCGACGTTGCCGCCCATCTGGGCCACTGCCTTGCAGATAGCAAAACCAATGCTAAGCACACCTTGTAAACAGGAGCTCGTAGTGTGAGGTAAAGAAGCCTTACCCTCGTCCTCCTCCGGTGACTAGCACATTCCGTCCTTTCATCGTCATCCGATCCGTTACTTTGACATCGCTAATGTCCTCACGTAATCGTGTAGACGCGGAAAATGTACGAATGGCTCCGAGTTGATAACATGTCTGTATGCATGGACGAGTACGAGTCTGTCGAACAGTAAGCTTAATGAGGTGGGTGCGGATCAAGCAAGACATCTTGAGAGGTTGAACGAGGTATCATGAATGATTGGGGTCAAGACAGAGAAAGACAATCAACATATAAATCGTCACCGACGGATGAATACCTTGTGAAGCCCGCGGCTATTGATGTCCGCACGCACGTTGCCCCGCACAGAGGGAGGGAGAGGAGACGTGGTTGCCGGTTTGAGGATAACCTTGAGGCAGGCGAAGCGTTTGAATAGTCGTTGGCACGCGTGGAACAGCATTTGTAGAATCTGATGAGTTGCAGACTTTATACACATATGCGTTGCTCTGCATCTACATCAGCTCCGTGACAGCGGCCTTCCGACATCAATGCGCTGTTCTCACCACCTGGACCATCCCTTGCCAACGGCAATGGAGAAGATGCAGGCTTCCACATAGCGAAATCCGGAACGTAGAGCTTGGCATATCTTCATCGACCCGCTATGCCTCCTTCTCCGCTGACCAACAGCACCACGCAATGATCACGAAGAGCTTCAGCACCGCAGCTGTCCATAGTGCTCCTGCTAAGCCCGTTTCACTGTGCGCCCATAGACCACCAAAGCACGCTCCAATGAACAACAATATTGGTGCTGCGATTCTGCGGTTCCGCTCATCGTTCGCGGTGGGTGGCGAGAAAAGTTTCGGGTCCGAGAACAAGTCGCAGTAGATGCTTGTGAGCACGACGCCCGTCATAGTGCTGTAGGAAAGGACTCGGCTAGTCACCGCTTGGCCGGCGGACTGGAAAGCGATCAAAGCGATGGGAAGCCCGATGAACACAGTCACGGGGCCTGATGTTCCAGTTCTCGGGCCCAGAGTCACCATCAGAGCAGCGGCGATGATCATACTCAGCTGTAAGATGTAGGACGAGACCAGTACCCAACGCTTGCGGCCGCCAAAGTATCGATGATAGCGGGCGAAGAAGAATGATCCAAAACAGAAGCTGGCGATTGAGATACCCGATCGAAGCCAGCGGTTGGACTCGTATGGAGCCACAACTCCCAGGCCAAGGTAGATCGTGTTTCCTGATCACCGTTAGCAGTCGCTTGCCTCCGGGAGGTTTTCAAAAAGTACACACCAGTCTGCATGCTCAAGAAGCTGCCCCATATGAAGACGCTGCAGCTGTCCAGCAGTCCGGTAATGATGTAGCAGAACAAGAGGGCGAGGTCTCCCCAGGCGTTGCTCACATTGTTGGTCATGTGCCTGCGAAATCGTCGTCCAATGCTGTTGCTGTTGCTGCCCTGGGTCTTACCGCCCAGTAATGCAGCGGTCTCTTCATCCGCCGGATGGGCATTGCCGTTCTGTGTAGGCGCATCCTGCTGCGAGACGGTCCCGTAGTTGGCCATGTTGCTTGCAGTCTCGTCGGAGGCGCGACGCCTTCAATTTGATAGTATTGATGCGGGAAGGTCGGGTATTGCGGGCGAGGGGAAGCCGCACGGTCAAGCCTCGCCAAAGCGTCTTGATTCGGCTCGTGGTGATGAGTATGCTTGGCGATGGCCTGGCAATATTTTCGGCAAGTATGAGAATAAGAATGAAGACCAGATAGAGAAGCGAAAAGGTGAGTAGAATATGTGATATCGAAGTGTCCAATGGCAAGCTCGGTCATATCGGTTTGCAGAACTGTCGGCATTCAACCGAGAAAAGCACCTCGAGGCACGCGACGTCGCGTCACGACCGCGAGGCGATCCAATATCCTTGCACTCTGATTGCGTGACGTAGGGAGAGTGTAAAAGAGCTTCCCGCAATGGCCGCAGACATCAGAGCTCACCACAACCATAAGACGTACCCTTTCCTGCTAGGCGATTTACTCGTGCTTGTTCTACCCCCACCGCCACAATGCATACCTACGGCCTTGTGTCTCTCGCGCTGCTCGCGGCTTCGGCGGCGGCAGCCCCAGCTCGGCAGCACCCAATGATCCATAGCAAGTCGCCTTACAACAAAGACTTCAAGGACCCGTACGACCACAAGATCGATACTGTTGGAGAGGGCCTCCAGCCACTGCCGATAGTCTGTACCTCCAACCGTTCTTAACAGCTTCGATACTGACTTCGTTTAGGGCAATGGCGATGACCGTGGTACTGATATGTTGGGTCCTCGGAACAAGGGCAGAGAAAGGCAGAACCCAGATCTTGTTCGACCTCCAACTACCGATCATGGCACGATGAAGAACATGCGGTGGTCCTTCGCCGACTCACATATCCGAGTCGAGGAGAACGGCTGGACGCGTCAGACCACGGTTCGGGAGTTGCCAACCTCACAGGACCTCGCTGGTGTCAACATGCGACTGGACGAGGGTGTCATTCGTGAGCTGCACTGGCACAAGGAGGCCGAGTGGGCTTACGTGCTTGAGGGGAGCGTCCGTATCACTGCTCTGGATACCGAAGGTGGCTCTTTCATCGATGACCTCGAGAAGGGTGATCTATGGTACTTCCCGTCCGGCCATCCCCACTCTCTGCAAGGCCTTGCCCCCAATGGCACAGAGTTCCTGCTCGTCTTCGACTCTGGCGAGTTCAGCGAGGACAGCACATTTATCCTCTCAGACTGGCTCGCTCACACGCCCAAGTCAGTCCTCGCTGAGAACTTCCGTCTCCCGCCGGAGATTTTCAATGCGCTGCCTGAGAAGGAGAAATACATTTTCCAAGGCTCGATACCCGGCCCGATCAAGGACGAGACGCCAAAGAACTTCAAGAAGTCGAAGCTCAACTTCACCCACCGAATGCTTGCGCAGGAGCCTGTCAATGCCACTGGCGGACGTGTGAGAATCACCGACAGCACAAACTTCCCCATCTCGAAGACCGTCGCCGCTGGACACCTTGAAATCGACCCTGGTGCGATGAGGGAGATGCATTGGCATCCTAATGCCGATGAGTGGTCGTTCTTCATCCAAGGCCGGGCTCGTGTCACGATCTTCGCGGCTGAGGGCAACGCAAGGACGTTTGACTACATGGCGGGCGATGTTGGAATCGTGCCGCGCAATCACGGCCACTTCATCGAGAACTTGAGTGACGACGAGCCGTTGGAGGTGCTAGAGATCTTCAAAGCAGACAAGTTCCAGGACTTCTCACTCTTCCAATGGATGGGCGAGACGCCGCAACGGTTGGTGAAAGATCATCTATTCCAGCAGGACCCGGAGCTGGGCGACAAGTTTTGGAAGGCTGTGGAGGGTGCCAAGAAGGATGTCATCAAAAGTCAAGAGCACGTAGAGGAGGAAGAGTATGCTGATGAGCTGTAGATATGTACAGTACTATAGGAGGTGCTCCAGCTAGCACACGTTGGAGCACCGACTATTTCACTATTGCCGTGCTTCTGTTCGTCTAGCATCGCCATCGAGATATTCTATCCTCAGCTTTCGGCGAGCATAGATAATGAACCAAAGACATCGGGCGATATGAACCCGTTTCTACCCCATCTGGATTCCTCGCGAACTGCAGTACACCAATATGAAACACGTTCAACCGCCTCGGTCACCACCGATCCGACTGTCCCCAATCACCCGCAAGCAAACGATCAGGGGACTGAGTCGTACCCCACTTCGACAGCGATTCAGCTTCTTCATGACTCTCGGACCCCATTCCTATTCTTGATGCCGACCTCAGCTCGAACCTTTGTATGAGATCTTTGAGAGATCTCTGTTCTGAGCACCACTACCATCGCTGTGTCCTTCGGTCTAGCAGCATAAAGGCAGCATGCTTTGGCCTTGAGAATCTTCAATGGGTGACCGAACGAGAAGCCGGGGGTACCACAAAAAGTCTCGACAAGGTTGCACCAAATGCAAGAATAAACATCTTAAGGTGAGTGGGAGCTGCCTGTGAGGTTGCGTGTACTCTTTTAACTGCACGATCTAGTGTGATGAGCAAGGGCCGCCATGCGCAAATTGTCGAGTTCGTAACCTCGAATGCGACTATGGCCTACAGACCGGCGCCGTTCCCAGCCCGCCAGAACCATCGATAGACCCAGAGTCCTATGCCTTGGTGCACAGTAAGCGATTCGGATTGGGACTCTTCCTCCAATGGTCCACCGATACATATCGTAGTCTTGTCTTCCATCAAGATAACCGAAATCTCTGGCAAGCGACAATCCCGTGGGCCGCCCTTGATCAGGACTATCTGCTCAACGCCATTCTCGCCATGTCTTTTCTTCACTTGTCAACATCATCGGCACCGCTGGAATCGAAATCTTATCAGCTCGCTGCCCTGAGGTACTACAATCTTGCGTTCACAGCTTTCCAGGCTGAAGATCGCAGTGCTACTATGGAAACTCATCAGTCGCTTTTCGCCCCTCGATTATCAACCTCGTCTTAGCTGTGGCGCTTCCGTCCTGTCTTGATCGCGATATAGACACATCGAGCATCCTCGACAATCTCTCGACGATGTTCTCGCTTCTGCAAGGGACGACCTCCATCTACAGACTCGCCAGGACCTGGCTCCTGGACGGGCCGTTCGGAACTTTCATACGATCCAACGACAGTATGCAAACCGAGGATCTCAATCCCAGTGCTAAAGCAGTCTTCGAAAGGCTCAAGGCTATCAGAGACGAGGAGTACGCTGCCTTGTCGTCGTCGGCGGCTTCTGCTCTAGATGCTGTGCGCACGCACGAGGTCACGACCGCAGCCATCCAAAGCTTGGAGAGCTGTTTTGGTATTCGATACGATGACAAGATGGTCGTTTGCTTCAGATGGCTTGCGAAGCTGGATGAGGAATTTGCTCAAAGAGTACGGAACCGTGAGCCCGTTGCGTTGTTGATCACGATGCATTGGGCCATACTGCTCGACGGCCTGAGTCAAGACAAATGGTGGGCGAAGTCTTCGGGCAAGGCGCTTGTTGCTGAGATCTCTCGAATACTCGCGCCTTGCAAGCCAGAGTGGCTCCCGATCATGTCCTCGGCTCATCGCGAGGTCGACCTGCCGCCTTTAGTTACCACTTAGGCTGTATTAGGTCAGAACGAGCTGTGTGTAAGGTGGACAGGTATGCTAGTACTACAGTCAACGAAGTAACACATGGTAGCACTTTAAGATAGAACGAGAGTGGTTGTATCAAATCATGTTGATACAAAACTATCAATTGTTTGGACGAGTGAGGATGTTCGTCGGGTCAGAATCGTCCCACCAGGCTTGGAATTCGGCGTCGCATTCCAGAGACTCCTCCTCCGTGAGAACGCGTCTCTCCTGGCCTTCTTCCGGTGATCCCTCGTCCCCTGAGTACCCGATGATATCTTCATCGCTGTGCTCCGAGACCGGGACCCCGCCCTCACCCTCACCCTCACCCTCACCCTCCCTACCATCCTCCTGCGCTCCCTCGGCCAAGATCTCATCCAACCCCTCTTCGATCCTGCCGATGTCAAACTCCGCTGGCACCTCAGCATCCCCACCGGTTCCATCGGCCATCACCATATCCTCATCTCCCAGGCCATTCTGCGCCTCCTCGTCATCAGATGACTCAGAAGCCGAATCGACCTTTGGAGCTTGGTAGGTGTTGCCCGCACCATCATTCTTGCGGATCATCTTCCCATCACGTCCTCTGATGCCGGCCTTCTTGTCGCACTTCCGCTTGAAGCGCTTCCGCTGCATCGCCTGCCACTTGTCGACGGCTGCCTTGCCCTTCTTAGCAACTTCCGGAGGCGGCTGCTTCTTCACAAAGGTGCTGATTTGAGGCCCAGTCGCAGAAGCTCCAGCAACACCCACCTGGCCACCACCAAAGGCAGTCTGACCACCGGAGGTAGACGGACCACCAGAGGCAGACGGTCCACCAAAGGCAGTCTGTCCACCGAAGGCATTCTGCGCAGGGGGGTTCGCCGGTGCAGCTTGACCAGCTTGCAGGTTTCTGGCTGCCTCTAGCTGCGCCTCCACAACCGCCAGAACTCCAACACGCTCTTGCAAGCGGTTCAGCTCGACCACGCCCTCCGTCACCCTCTGGTGCATCATCCCCAACTGGCGGAACCAACGATCTTCCGTCTGCTCCACCTCTTCCCGAGGACCATAGGCATTCATCGCCTCACCATCATCGGCCCAGTGCGGGGATGTGGTGTGGTGTTTTATGGTGTGGTGTCACCATATGTAATGGATTGGAGCTTACACACCATATACATATAGATTAGCTGCATACCATATGTTCGTACATA
>JAABUL010002643.1_pt1 | contig 29064 bp, 23 predicted proteins | sample 5559151 | NCBI WGS metagenome assembly JAABUL01 (sample SAMN10711876, study PRJNA513368) | rock metagenome | isolation source: Antarctica rocks | place: Antarctica: Victoria Land, Pudding Butte sud
GAAGTTGTTGAAGGAGTTGACGTAGGTGGAGTGGTGGTTTTTGTGGTGGAGCTCCATGATGCGGCCGGAGATGGAGGGCTCGAGGGCGGAGTAGTCGTCTGAGTTGCAGGTCATTTAGCTTGCCCTGATTTTGAATGGGGGGGGAAAATATGAAAAGGCGGAGTTACATGGAAGGTCAGGAAGTGTAGCTTTGCCGCGGGTGAAGGTTGTGCTGGCGGGTTTGGCGTGGGAGAGAGCGCGGAAGGCCGAGCGGGCGGTGGAGGGGCGGAGGAGGGTGCTCGACATGGTGGAATGGTCAATTCAGCGCTTTGAGGTAGTGTCAATTGGTTGGTCGATGGTCAGTAGTTGATAATGCTTGTTGATGGTTTGAGCGGAGCTTGGGATGAATAGCTCCGAGAGTCCGCTTCCTTCCTACCCCTATTTCACATTGACTGTTCCGGATTTTAGAATTTCCAAAATCAAGGGTCCACCCTCTGCAAATTTTGCACTGCAACCAACCAATTCGCTGGAGAAGCCTAACCACCACCCCACAGACCTTTAACTCCTTCCATTTGGTATGTAATATGAGTTTATACAAAGACGGCCCCTTCATGTAAATCTGACGTGTTGCAGGATCAATTCCAGCGCGATTCCAGCGCGATTCCAGAGCTCTATGCCCCCCCCACTTGCCTCCACCCAGAAGGATCGAATAGCAGTGCATCTACAGCAGGGACTGTCGCCTAAGGTCATTGCCGACGTCGAAGGGGTCACTGATAGAACTGTCAGAAAGATCAGAGGTAGATTAAAAACATACGGTCAGCACTCACCTCCTAAAATGAGTGCTATGGGGCAGGCGCCCTTGATTCATCCTGCTGCCAGGATTGATCTTCGGCATTTCCTAGAAGGTCAGCCATGATCATATCAGAATGAGATGCTATACTACCTCTTCGACGACTGGGGCATCACCGTCGCTCTTTCCACCCTATCCAACGCTTTAAAGGCCATGAAAATCAATCGAAAATGCCTTAAACGGGAGGCTTTGGAGCGCTCGCAGGAGTGTCGGAATCTATACTTCCTAGACGTCAGTCAGTTCACTCACGAAATGCTCGTGTTTCTGGATGAGAGTGCAGCCAACGAACATACGATGCATCGTAAACGTGGCTGGGCTCCCTATGGCATATCGCCTCGTATAATCCGACCAGTCAAACGAAGCGAAAGATGGAGCATTCTACCGGCCTACTGCTCTGACGGCATTCTGGCCAGACATATACATCAGGGGGGTATTTCTGAAGCTCGCTTTGAATGGTTCCTGGCGAACGAGATACTCCCGAGATGCAATCGCTTTCCAGGGCCTAAATCGATGTTGATTCTCGACAACGCTTCTGTGCATCACACTCAGATGAGTGACGTCGACATCGAGCTGAGCCCTGCTAACTATCAGTAGGAAGTCAAAGATCTATGCCGTCAGGCCGGTGTGATCTTACTATATCTGCCACCCTACTCCCCTGACTTCAACCCCATTGAAGAGTTCTTTTCAGTGCTTAAGGCCTGGCTCAAAAGACATTACAAGCTGGCTGAAGACATGAGTTTTGAAGCCTATTTGCACATGGCGGTGGAAGCTTGTAGCAAGGGTCATTTTGCAGCCGGTCACTTCAGGCATGCGGGCATAACAGTAAATATAGATACGGATTGATTTGTTTTCTTGTCAATACTTCGTATGTCTACTATTTTTGCTGGTATGGCAGGTACTTTCGAGTAAGTGTATACTTAATAAGATATATACTCTATATAGTCCACGATCACCAAATATACTACTTTTCTGCTCTGGAAGGCTTCGCATCTTCGCCGAATGCCTGCGTTTGTTTGCTGACTGTAGTCTAGCCATGACTAAATGGAATGAAGATTTATATATATGACTGTTTGGTTTGTGGGGTGGTGGTTAGGCTTCTCCAGCGAATTGGTTGGTTGCAGGGCAAAATTTGCAGAAGGTGGACCCTCGATTTTGGAAATTCTAAATTCTGGCCTACCCACTATGAAATAGGGGTAATAAAAACATAACGTGCTTTATAATATTGTGGCTAAATGCACGAACGCCGCGTGGAGAACTTTGCACCTGCTCATGCAGAACAAGTGTCCATCTAGCCAACAATCTAATACGTCCGCAAACGCCAGCATGCACATCTTGACTCAACTGCGATGAGCACCATCAATCACCCGCCGCTCACTCGCTCAAGCGGACCCCAACCCCACAATGGGCTCTTACTACGACATCGATGCCATCCTGACCGACGCCCAAAAAGTACCCTGCACCTTTGAACTTGAAGTCCCTGGCCTAGGCTACATTGACGACAATGCTGGCGCTGATGTGAGTATAGCCTCTACAACGAGACGTCGGCTTATGCGCCCCCACTACCCAACATCTCTTCCCGCGACTCCACCCCCGACAATTCCGTTAACACCCCCCACAGATCAAACCCGGCACGCACCTCTCCCTGCCCCTCTGGCTCGGTGAGATCCTCGCTGTCCAGCGCCTCCGCGCCTCTCCCATCCTGAACCTCGATCTACCGCCCTCCATTGCTCCTCGCGTCCTCAACGCACTGAAAGCGGATCCCAGGACTGTGGAGTTGAGGGCGCTAGCGAGCCATTTTTATGAGCTGGCGGCTAGGGTGCTGGAGCTGTTTGAAGAGGAGGAGGTCGTGGATGTGCTGAGCGAGACCTTCAAGAAAAGGGCGGCGGAGATTGCCGATCATGCGCATAACCCGCGGGGGGCATTGGGGGAGGGGGCGGATTTCCTGAGGGGGTTGGACGAGATGGAGAGGCAGTGTAGGTGATGCCAGAGGCTGCGGTGGCGTGGTCTAGAAAGCGGACTGACGATGGAATAGTGTTTAGGGCGGCACATGATAGCTCCAAGGCTATGAGGATATGGATGGGCGAGATGAAGAAGAAGAGCTGAAGAACGGAAAACCACATCCGGAACGATCACTACATCGTTACAAGCGATGCAGGCACTTTGAACCTGCGAGTTCCCACAGCTGGGCGATCAACAATCACTGTTTGGAGCCATCTCCGGCCTTGCAATAGACGCCGCCTATACCCAAGGCATACCTAGCACGAAAGCTAGACGGCTTAACCCTCGCCATCAGGTTATACCTCATCAAACACTCACTCGCTGTGAAAGCCAGACTCCAAATCCTTACAGAATGCTCGAGAAACCCTCTCAAACTTATCATTACTATTAGTCAAGGTCTCAGGCCACAAAGCACATAACCTTGAAGAACGAAGCCAGGAGAAGCCTTAAAGCGTCCTAGACCTTCAACATTCACTACTTACTGTCAAGAAATGAAGAATTAGGGAACAAGCATAAGTAGCGATACCAAATATCATAAGAAACTCACCACCACATGAGATACATCAAATACCAACTTCCCCTAAAACTCCAACAGTCTTGCCATACAACCTCCGTACACACAAACCCGCCAGCGACCAAGCACGCATATCTCACCAGATTCTACAACAAACCTCCACAATTCCAAAAATCCCGCCTTTTCTAGCCAAAAAAAAAGTCTATCCAGGAACACAAACCCTTTCGTCTGCATTCCCTAACCACCAAACACAATAATTCACTCAGTCTCCCTCTCCGGAACCCGAACACCGTAAAAGCCCCATCCATCCATCCATCCAGCATCAAACGTCCCCTCCCTTCCCTTCCCATTTTCCTACATCCAAACCCAAGATCCACCCACGAAGCCCTCCCGCAACCCCTCTCTCCACCCTCTATGCAACCCATCTCCCTCAACATCCTTCTTAACCACCATCGTTTTCCTCCTCTCTCTCTCTCTCTCATACCTCGGTAGGGATGACAAAGTATCTCCCGTGGTGAGGTTTGCTACTAAAAATTGTGCTAGCGAGATGGGCTTTGTCGTGATGGATGGTTTACCATAGGAATGAGAGTCTGTTTGCTTGTGTGTGAGAGGGTGGATGTGTGCCGTGTTGGTTGGGGGAGGTAGGTTGAATGAGTGGGTGATTGAAGGTACTTGATACATTGTGTAAGCTTTTCCAGTAGGCTCGGTTTGATGGTAGGCATTATCCGACCCTTCTCCGCTTACGATGTCAGACAGCAAAGAACATCGAAAGACGATACTTGTGGACTCGGACGTCAATTAGCAGTAGCTGATAACCATACTATTTACTGTTGAGAACTCAAGCAATGCAACCCACCCCTTATGTATCAGTCATAGAGTCATTAGCTACATACAAGCAAACCACGCTCTACCCCTTGGCGTTATATTTGTCATTAAACGCATTCACCGCCACCGCAATCTGCCTATACAGCCAATTCCGCGAGCTCTCCTCCTGCACGGGGATAAACGGCCCATTCGTGCCCCCTTTCAACGTAACACTCATGCCCGTCCTCTCCTTACTAATCGTCTGGATATCGTTCAGCTTGATATCCCACTCCGACTTGAGCTTGTTCGTCCGTACGAGCATGATGCGGTTGTATGTGAGCATGACCAGCAAGTCCTTTCCTGGCAGCTCGAGGTGGGCAATATAGTCTTCGTTGAAGAATTTGCCGTCGTCCATGGTTTTGAGCCAGAATTGACCGAGGGCTTCGCGTTGGGAGTAGGGGCGGACGATACCGTCCAGGCCGATGAAGCGGGTGAAGCGGACACGGTCGAGACCTTCGGCATCGAAGACGGTGGTGGTATTGCGCACACCTTCGGCCATGTCTGGAGTCCTGGTCAGCCAGACCTTCAATATAAGGAACTCGAATGTACTTACTTGATGCAAGGTCAAAGGCACCGATCGCGGGCTTCGTGGCCAAGCCAAGGAACCCTTTACCAACACCTTTCATGAAACCGACTGCTCCCTCTTTCTCAGCACCTTCCATTGGATGCCTGGCTAGACCGCCTATGCCACTAGCCATGCTAGTCGCAAAAGCATTGCCCCCAGCTGTAACACCATACAGTGCATGCTTCGGCCTGTTCCTCGATTTCGACATTCGTCGCTGATCTTGATACTCCTTGTCGAGCGTCGCAGCTGCTAGACCTTTTGACATACTGCCGGTGAACTTGGCCATACTGTCCGAAAAGCCAAAGACAGACTTCTTGACGAAGCTTGAGGCACCCTTCGCGATACCTATTCCAAGCTCTTGTGGCCTGTCAGTCATCACAAGACCTTGATACGGCTCGTAAAATATATCGGCAACACCAGAGCTGACGTTGTTGAAAAGGCCCACAGGGTTCCCAAGGAAGTCGGCAGAGCCAAGGATGATATGGACTTGCCGGATGCACTCTTGAGTGTAGTGATGCTGGATATTAGCAATTAATGCAGGAACTGACACCCGAGCGTTCTCCAGCATCAGAGCATTCAGTTTCAACGGCGCGTCATTAACGTTGCCAATAGACATTGTCATGATGTTGACGAAGAACATCAGTGGATTAGACGAGGTCATAGTGTCTTCTGCGTTGACTCGCTCTGTCCGGACGAAGGACAAGTCGAGTTGCATTGGTTGCAGGTGCAAGAGCTCGAAATAGACATCCTGGCCTTGTTGTTCTTTCTGAGGTTCTGGGATATCTAAACTCTCGTCGCATAGCTTCCCTTCATGCTCTTCAGACCACGAGGCGCCTGGTACCTTGGTAAAGTCAAGCAGTGCGAAGATGAAATCTTCGTCAATTTCTAAGGTCATCTGTTGTATTAGCAGCGTAGCGTACTTGATATACAGAACACCATAAGAATCGTCCTTGACACGTGTGACCATGGCGTGGAAAATCGGGTGCGCCTCCATTTCTTTGCCAGTTTTTGGGACAACGCTAGGGTAGAAAAGGATAGGAAATATTCCACCATAGAGTTGATTGTCTATTTGGATCCACTTGATAGTCGATTGCAGTGTCAGATACAGCTTCGAGTCGCTGTATTTCAATTCAATCTCGCGGAAAGTCAGATACAACAGCTCCCTGAGCTTCCTGTTTACCAGAGATATTCCAATGCCAGCAAAGCGTACTTGAGCTTTAAATGTGACGTCAGTGTCCATTTCTTTGACTTCGAAACCAGTAGCCACACTCCCTTGCGATGCTTGGGCTGCTTTCTGTTTGTAAAGAGATTTCGATGTTTTGTAATTTGAGAGCACTAGGGTTTGGGTTGGACCCTCCGCAGCGATGTTGATGTCTATGATCTTTTGCTGCTTAGAGCCTGGGGCTGGTGGTACTTTCATAGGAATTAGATTCCCAATCTCTGCAAGCTTTATATGCCTCTCTTTGCCGTTCGCGGTAATAACAAGCTCATTGTTCCTGGCAGCTGGATAGTCCCATGCGTAGGGCATGACACTTCGAGGCGGCAGACGGTAGCGAATAGGTTTCCATCGGGAGCCTCTATCCTCTTCACCCTCTAACACATTCGGATTTGTCTGGTAGAACATGAACTCCATGTCGCTCTCATTCCGCATCGAGAAAGGCCAGTGCTTGTTCTCGATGCTTAGGTGTAAGAATATCGTTGCATCTTCCAGTATGATCTCCACACGGACAAGCTTCTGGCGTTGACCTTCTTTTGCAAGCTTAACGTGGACTGTTCCAACATTGCCTATGTTGAAAGGAGATGACCATTTGTTATTGACGCCGGGGAAACACAAGCATAATTGCTTCTCTGAAGACTGTCTCATTAATTGAAGAGGCAAGAGATCACCGTTCTTCAGGGACATGACATTTGAGGAGCTAGGCTCTCGTATATTTATTTCCTCGTTGATCTTGTTCTTGAGTACGAAACGAGGGGCCATTGTGATAACTTTAGTTAGCTTATACTTACCCTCACCTTCAGTTACAGAGATTCCAACATCGATCTCCGATTGCCCTCGTTCTGAGGGTATAACAACATCGAAAGAACTACCGATCGCGTCGAAACTTTGCGGCTTGCTCCATACCGAGTCACCAACCTTGACCATTGCGCGATTCTTCCGGTCGTCGCTAGGGTACGAGAACATGTATGGTAGAGCCTTATTGTTTCCACTGTTTGAGCCCATGCGTCTGCCTTGGCCAGCACCTGATTTAGCTGCCGAGAACATCGTCTTGCTCTGGATGTTGATGTCTAAGCCAGTCTTATTCAACACGAGATACGGACTATAAACAGCAATCTTGAAGGCTCCACCACTATCAGGAATGTTGCTGCGTAGATGTCAGCACTGTCGTTCTGCCTTTGATTAGAGGCTTACAAATAGTGAAGCTTGAGGTTCAGTGCGGCGCCCTGATTATCCTTGACAGAAAGTGTGGACTCGCGGCGGAACTCTTCTCGAGTATTGGTGTTGATGACCGCAAACTCGCTTTGCTTAAAAACGGTATCTTGCATGTCGATGCTCAGTAATAACAGATGTGACAATTCTATGACATGCACAGGGCTAACGCCTCCCTTTCTCAGAAAATTTGTCCAGTCTTTCTTCGTATCTTTGTCGTAGATTCGATATTTGAAATCATAAGGCAACAGGTTCTGCAACTCAATAGGTGCGGCGAGTCGTATCCGCATGTAGGGGTATACGCTTTTAATCAGTTAGCAACCAACATCAGTCATAGTACGGGCAAAGAAATACCTAGTCATGGGATCATTCTTATCATAAGAAGCATTCATCTGGAAATAAAAAGGAGGAGATTGCTCGTTGCTTTCGCTTTTGCAAGTGATAGTTCGTGTTGATCGTTTGAGAAGGTCTTTCCAGAAGAGTCGCTCATTAGACCAAGAGTAGCCGAAACCTTGATCAGGTCGAACGACTAGGGAATGCATAAAAGCAGCACCAATAGGAGCTGGTCTGGCTTCGCCAGGGGGAATCTTTTCTATCTTGAGCAAATGACCCTCCTCCGGGCTATACACTCCAATCTCTACTGGTATCTGGGTATTATTTTCAACCACAAGAGGTGAGCGGAAGGTGATGTATTTAACATTGTCGGTACCAAGCTTGACTTCGACTAGGAGCCGATGCAGAACCTTATCCTTCTTTGGCTTGAGATTGTAGAGCGTTTCCCCTTCACGGTTTACTGGTATTCTCTCGATACTATCGAAGCCGCTACCTTCAAGCTTGATTCCTACAACACCAGTGCTACCCTCTGGAGAAAGATTTTCACGCATGGTTGAAGGGTCTTCGAAGCGCCAAGGGTATTCTTCTCCATCGCCGAGCTTCGCAGCTGGTCCTTGATCTTCTTCACGTGTAGCAGCCCATACATTGAGATCGAAGCCTGTATAGTTTCGTATCCTATATGGTGCGTCCGCTATTCGTGGCTTAGATAGAACATCTTCATCTGTAGATAAAAAGTCGGCGGATTTGGAGGCCAACGCAATTGTTGCTGAGGTGACTGTAAGCTCCATTACTTTATGAGAGTAGAGCTCGACGGATAACATATCGGGGTTCTGGTTCTTTGACACATGGAAGCCCATCTGCCAAGGCTCGATCAAAGGCTCCCAAGCGGATTTCGAGAAATTGTAGACGTTAATGTACGTGTCAAAGCTTGTATCGCCTGTCATGGCACTCGACCAATCGCGAACGTCAACATTGAATTTCTTGACACTCCAGTCAAGTAAGGGCAGTTCATGAAGGTCTCCGATCAGTATCACTCTGATCCCCTCGATAGTGGCAGTCATCTCCTCTCTCCTCATGACTATGGAGCTCTGAGTAGCTGCTTTGCCACCTTTCTCGGTTTTCTTAGCACCCGCAGACTTGGTCGACTGTCTCGCGACCGTAGTGGCCGGCTTCCCCGCTATGGATTTACGTTTAGTAGAAGCTGCAGTAGTAGCTTTGATCTCTTTGATCTTCTGTGGTTCGGTATCTTCAACCTTTCCGCTACTCTCATTATTCATTGCAGATGCTTTGTTTATGATTTGTAACGCTAGAAGTATATCACGCAGTGAAAGTCGAAGAACAAGAGGTTCGATCTCTACTGCTATGCTTGTTAAGGAAGACTTCTTGCCTTGTGAGCGACTATCCATGGACATCTGAATCGTGAAGTCGTCAAGAATTCTTAGCCGAGAAGTGTCGAATTTGTCCATACGGCACAGGAACATGCCGATTTTAGTGATTTGCAGGGTGGAAGCATTCTGCTGAGAAAGAAGGACCTGCTTCGTCCCGAGAACAATGGCCTCAGAATTGGAAATTGCGGGATTGGCGATTAAGATGATCTGCGGATCGACGATGTTAATGCGGAAAGACATACTCATTGAGCTTTCATTAGCCTCTTCAGTTTCTGGCTTGCCATGGAATTTTTCTGGATGACTCTCAACAGGTGTGCTGATGCCACTATCAGATTCCTCAACTGGAAGAATACCGTCTTGTACAGTGTCTTCCACTTGCATTGGCTCTTCAGTCGAAAGAGCAGTGTTTGCGAAGGCTTGCAAAGCAAACAAATAATCAAAGGCCAGGATTATCCGTGGGCTGTCAATCGTGAGCATGGCAATAAGGTGCCTCTCTTGGCCACCAGATATCGAGATGCTCGCCATAAATTGCTGCTTGACATCGTCGTTGATCAAGGACATGACCTTTCGGAACTTGTTCGTTTCTTTTGTCCGGCTATCCTTAATGGTGAAAGAATTGATCAGAAGCTCAGATTCTAAGGAGTTGTCGCTCTTCATGCGAAGTTTAACCTTTGAATCGTTGAAGGCAAATATAGATAGGCTAGCAGCTTCCAGATCCCCAACAGGCTCATCTTCTTTAGCCAGAATTAGTTCCAACCCAATTTTTTCTGCGTTGAATACGAGATCGACCTTAGTCCATTTGTCCGAACTTGGTTCTAGTTCAGGCCCTTGATGTGCTGAAGAATCTGAGCCTCTGCTTTCTCCAGTAGTTTTCCCGGTGATCTTCTTCGCTGGTTCAACAGTGGACTTGGGAAGTTCTTCCATAATCTCGTGCTCGTTCTCTTCAGAGTCGGCAGTGAACGCACCTGGAACAGTTTTAGACAGCTCCAGAAGAAATTTCAATTGATTTTGGCTGATACGCAAGTTAATTGGAGACATGTTCCCCTCAACTTCTAGGTCTGGTCGTTTGGAGTTCTCCTGGTGTTCTACCTGTGTCACTTTGAAGTCTAGATCCACCTTATCGATCATCTCCAGCTCTTCAGACCTGTCTTCATCAAAATGAAAATCCGAAGTTAGGCGCACATTTCGGATTCCAGCAGATAGCTTATTTGCAGTGATCTTGTCATTGGATCCGTCAACTTGTACAAAGCTATTGCTCGCATAGATCTCGCCCAGGTAAGCTGTCAGTAAATCTCGAGACTTCTCCGCCTCCATCACGCGCGGGAAAACAACGATAGGTGTTTGAACAAGTATATCAAATTGCATTCTGCCAGCTGTTTCTTGCATCTGACTCGCCTGATTCGCTGCTGCCTGTCTGGCAGCATTGAAAATGGCTTGCATCTTGCCAAATTTGACGAGGAACTGGATTATCTTTCGGAAAGGCTCTTCCAGGAAGTTGATTTTGATAGAGCCTGACCTAAGGAAAACCTTTGAATCGTATCCTGGATAAGAGTCACCTTTAGGATCGTAGGTCTGATAACGAAAGTCAGCAAGCTCGTCGCCTTGGATAGCAATCAGCTGACGGAGGGGCGAATCCGCTGAGGCCCCTTGGTTGATATCATCTAGTAACGATAGGCTACCAAGTCGAGCTGTAACGCGCATAGATCCGCCACTCAAGAAAACACCAACGTCCGCTGTGTTCAAGCTCAATGTTGCCAGCCGTATGCCGTCATTATTGAGAATCAACGCGATCTTCTGAAGGTCGACTTTGATCCTGATTTTGTCGGAACCATCATCTTGTTCTGGCTTTGCATCCTTGGTCTTCTTCGTCTTCTTCTGCGCCGAATCCTCTCCATCTTCAGTAACCTGCTGGGCATCTGTGCTATCATTGGGACTTGCGAAAGTGATTAAGACGAAATCCAGCAGTGTCAATAAGGTCTTCCTCGTCACCACTAAATTCAGGGTCGAAATCGACACTTCAAGATTTGTGGCAATACCCTCGTAAGTAGAGGCAAATTCCGGCGAATCTTGATTGACCTTGACAAATTTAACGTTGAATAGGTCTTTGCCATCTTTCGCACCGTATTCTTGACTTGATATTATCTGCTTGAATTCTGGGCTTGGGTTTTCGTCGATGTAGTCCTCGACGTATAGCGACCGAAGAAGCACTTCTGCAACCATGTCGTGAGGACGAAGGTAGAAATCCAAGTGAAAATGCTCGGCTACAAGCTCCACAAGTAGCTGATCGGGCTTCCGCTCTTCAGGATCAGATCGGTATAGCGAACCTTGCAATTTGTCCACAGTGAACTTGAACTCAAAGTTCCTCTGGTGCAAATTCACACCCTCCTCTTCAGCACGCTTTGCAGAGTCTTTTGGCTTTTGGTTGGACTCTTCATCGCTTTCATCTTCCATTACCAGCTCCTGCTGGCCCTGTGCCGACATCGACTTAGACCTGGACCTCCCAAGGGCTTCCTTAGCCCTAGATTTCTCAATGGTGCCACTCTTTGTACGCTTGACAGGGGCTTTAGTCCTGCCATCTAGAGGTTCGTCATCTTCAAAATTTGGTATTGCTATGTCGATCAGCTTCATCAAATTTTTGTACTTTTTATCCGATATAGAAGCATGCAAAACCGGAAGGTGGCCAGAAATGCGAGTCTTGGTGAGGTCCGTGGCCTTGGGGATAATCGAGGTTTCTAAGACAAAATCCATATTAATTCGATCAATAATATGAAGATTTCTAGAGTCGTCCTTCGTCTTGAGTTGGTCCTTAGTAGCTTGAATCCCTGGGCCAATAAGAACCTGTGTAGAATCCAGCTTCAACAGAAACTTATCGTACATCAAACCCTCAAGCTGCTTGAAGTCTTTCTCGCTGTATTGCTTCTTCTGCTTTGATTGGATATCGCGTATAGTTTCCTTGTCCACAAGCTCGCTGTTCAGACTTACATGGCCAGCGTCAAGGATCAAGCACAGCGTGCTCTCGGTTGTTATACTTTCGGGAATAATGATCAGCGGAGCTTGTATATCAAGATGGGCGTTGAGGGTTTTGTGCTCTTCAAGAGCAAACTCAAGACCGGCTCTAGTCTGCTGTCTGATACCCTCTACCGTCGCACCTGCGGTCTCTAGGAGCGCACCGATAGACTCCATGTGCCTTTCTGGAGGTTTAAAGAATTTGGCCACTTCAACCACGAATTGTGGGTTGTAAATGACCTCTATGCTCTTCAACTTCATGGTAATTGCAGAATCTGCACTCTCATCAAGAGGGTTCTGTTCGAAGACAAGATGGAAGAGCGAATTTTCGGCAACTCTTTGTTGGGTCTCTGAAGTATCGTCGCCAGTTTTGAGACTCTCCATGGACTTTGTGTCGGATATCGAAGATGTGTCTTTGACATTCACAATCTGAGGGAAGAGACTGCCTTCGGTTGTGCCGTCGTATACGCGCATACCACCAAGACTGAGATCGGCCAGAAAAGAGTCAGGTCTCTGTAATCCCTTTGCCTTGAAGTTGTCGAACATCAAGCTTAGGATTTCGGTCCCTTTGCCATGTGGGTCACGTTTCAAGGTGAAGCTTCCGGTGCGAAGAGAAGACTCAACATGTAGCTTGACACTTTCTCGAGGCAGGTCGATACTCTCCGAGACAGCTTTCTTCTCGTCCCAGTCTATTGCGTCGTAAAGCTCTTTCCTCTGCTCGTCTGTCATATCTGTTATTTCCTCGCCTTGTTGTGGCTCTTCCGTTTTCTTCCCAGTACCCCATGCCCACTGTACCCAGCCTTGTTTCTGAGGTTGCTTTTTGACACCTACGTTTTCTTTGCGAAGCTGACTGTGCGCAAGTGACCGCCAAAAGCGAAGATCTTCATAACCGAGTTTTCTTTCAAGTTTGTTGAGTTCATCGGTCTCAGCAGGCGTCATCTTCTCTTCCTTCTTCTTCTTCTTGAACAATTCGATATACCGTAATCGATTGTCTCGCCTTTCTTTGATGTAATCCCAAGTCCATCGTCGATTACGTTCTTGGATCTTGATGTGGACCGCTCGAAATGCAAATCCTAGCCACGCTTTAGGATCCTCCTTACGAGTCGCCTTGGGCTGAAGTTTCTTATACTCTTGATGGCGGATGAAGTAGTGAAAAAGGTCTACCATCATCAAAGCGTCTCGATATTGCTCATCGTCGAGCACAAACCCAAGTTCGTTGAAGATGAGACGTGCCTTGATTTTTGGCTTTCCGACCTTTCCAGACTTGTCCAACTCAACCGCGGCGCGACCGCTCACAGGTCTCAACATATATTGCTGCTTCTCGTCTGTGTCAAGGGCTTTTCGAAATTTCGCAATCATGTCTCCGTGGTCCGTACCTTGTGCCTCAGCACCAACTTGTGCGCCTTTACCAGTTCCGAAGAGATCTGTGTCCGTGTTCCAGTAAAAAGCCAATTCATTCAGAACTGTCAATTTATTTGTGGTACCCTGAGAAGATTGGATGAAGGTCGGTCTCCAGTCCGAGTCAGTGCTCACAGCACTGAACTCTTTCAAAGTTAATCCAAGGGCGAAGGGATGCCCAGGTGCCGCAATAGAGTCTTCGTAGCGGATATGAATACCCTTGATGCTGACTTGAAGGTTGTCTATGATTGCATTTGTAAGGCTTTCCGTAAAGCTTTGGCTCTTCTGTTGTTCTTCATTACTTTGGCCGTCCGCATTCCTTTGCTTGAGAAGTTCGGCATTCTCTAGCTTCTCCATCTTGACCGCGTGTTCTCTTTCGGCCTCCTCCTCTTCGTTATAGTTTGCATCTTCTTTCGGCGCCGCAAGTAGGAATATATCCTCGATACTGATCCTAACCGGCTTTCCTCGCAGATTTGTCCAAGGTATTGACATTGTAAGCTGCCCGAGATGGCCTTCGACGACGTTGACAGGTAGGTGAAGTTGGTCGAGAGCTTCCCTTCGAAGCTCAAGATTGCGTAGCTTGACGTCTCCATTCCATATTCCAACGTTCAGCTGTTTGGCATCGAAGTTCTTGACATACATGCCCAAGAACCTGTTGAGCAGGCCTGCTACTAAACCTTCGAGCATCGCGGCTAATTGGAGCTGCTGTTACCCTGGCTGGGGGTGGATGAGAAAGGGTTTTCAGTAGACGGGAATAATTGTTGTGGAAATCGGACCATCTACTGTGTGTCGTCAAGAATCATGACAGCTGCGGCGAAGCAAGTGACAGTGGGGCGGTTCACTGCTCTTTCCAGTATGGTTTCTACACGAATATAGTAGCTGGCCAATGTGCGCAAAAGTCGCTGCCTGATAATCCTATTTCATAAAGCCATAGTGAGGCTTTACAATGTGTGGTATAAGGAATTCTAGGAGGGCAGAAATTGTTTGATGTTCGAAGGATCGTCAAAACCTGGAAGTGCGGTGATGCTGTACGCGGGGGCTGCATGCACTGCAAGTGGCGACCAACGGGTATTGGAAGTTTTATCTGTGTTGTACATAGACTCAAATACAACGAAACGCGTGTTTCCAATCGTAGAAAATGATCAGTAATTTTCCAGATGCGCCTACTCAGAAGTAAACAGGCATGAGACCGCGATGACGTTCCAGGCATGCTTATGTAATGGGCCCTATGGGTATGTTCTACGGCGCTCGGGCCAAACGCAATGGTAAAGCCGTTGATCACACGAACTCAATTGACGCTGATTACAACGAATCGCCTTCCTCGGACCTGCCTTACGGCTTGATCATCCGCTGCAGGCTCAGGACTTGAGTTGACTAGATGTCAATTGGCATCATGCTTCGTTCGGGGCCAGCTCGCTCCTTGAGCCGGTCGACCCTCCGTCTTGTCACTTCATCCGGCGGCCGCACAACGATAAGCTTCGCGTGTCGAGATGCACGATCAAAATCCGCAGTGTATCTTGTGAGCTCCCGGCAGCCAGGAGGCCTCTCATTGACCGTTCACAAGCCTTTTAGCACAGCTCTCCAGCGATACGCCACAACATCTGGGACCCCTTTCGATCATACCGACCAGAAACATGAGAAGGCCGTTGCCAAAACTGAAATCGAGCCACATTCAGAAGAAGTCTCAACTGTCTCTTCCGTCCATCAGGTTTTCCAGGAGAAAGGGGTAGAGGAACCCGAGAAGGACGAAGACATGCTGGCTGGTGTATGGGCGGATCTGGTGAGTAACCCACCAATATCTAGCTTTCAAAAGACTGCACGAGCGCTGATTGTGCGTTGTTCAGAGGACCATCAAGGAAACGTTTGCCCTTCCTGAGGTACCCCGCGAAGCTCTGGTCATTGGAATGGCGGGTGTGCTGCCATACCTCGCGACATCACTCTCCACAGTCTATTTAGCTTGGGATATCAATCACGCTGCTAGCAGTGGATCAGGATTTCTGGTATCAGGACCGACAGCGGAGCTAATGCTACACGTTATTGAGCCGATTCAGATAGGCTATGGTGCAGTTGTAAGTTACTTATCACTCCAGCAGTGAGTGAAATTTTAAGGTAGCCTCTAAGATATACAGATCATTTCTTTCCTAGGTGCGATCCATTGGGGTCTAGAATGGGCCAAGTATGGTGGTACTTTCGGCTACAAACGATATGCAATCGGAGTTGTCGCGCCTGCCGTTGCGTGGCCGACTATGCTTATGCCTGTCGAATATGCGCTCATTGCGCAGTTCTGCACCTTTACATTCCTGTACTTTGCGGATGCGAGGTCTGTTGTCAGAGGATGGGCACCTCACTGGTACTCGACCTATCGCTTCGTCCTTACCTTTGTGGTGGGTGCAAGTATCGTAATCAGCTTGATCGGCAGAGGTCAGATCGCAGATAAGATTGGAAGGCTACCAGGTCCGGCCGATCGGATAAAGGCACTTCGAGACTCGCAAATGGAAAGCTTGGAGGCAGAGGAGCGGGAAAAGAGGGCCATGATTTTGGCGAAAGATGAAGGTGAGGATGAAGACGAGGAAGAGGAAGAGGAATGAGAAGTTGAGTGAGTGGTGCCAAGGAAATTGTGGCGCTGCTCAATGCAGGAGTTGTGTGAAACATCTGTAAAAGAAGACTTGAAGCACTTGATATAATCAAAATTCTGTGTTCTTGTTTTCCTCCCTTTTTCCGACATGATATCCGTAGTAGAGCATTTGCGAAACGCCCTAAACCTGAACCAGCGGCCACGGCCAGAGAAAAGTGACAATTCTTTGGTACTCTCCACAAGAGAAGATAATTGCTGTTCTTAAGACCGAGTAAAGCCGAAAGGTATATATCCTTGAGTACGTACGTCAACATGCCTCCCAACCCAATGCTTACATAACTTTCACCATGATGAAAGAACTATCCCAGCGCCCCACATACTCCCACGAACAGATCACCTCCTACTTCACCCTCATCTCCCTTCCCCCTTACCATCATGCATGGCTGCGCCAAAATCAAGACTCCGCCAACGCTATCACTCCTCTTACAGCTCTCCAACAGCACCAATTAGTAACTGTGCCGTTTGAAAATCTTTCATTACATTACTCCCCACATCATTCTATTTCTCTAGACGTGGATGTACTGTACAAGAAAATTGTACTCAATGGGCGTGGGGGCTATTGTATGGAGAACAATTGCTTTTTCGCCACGGTCCTACGGAGTTTGGGGTTTACGGTCTATGGTGCTGGGGCGAGGGTTTGTGATCCAGGGGATCGAGGAGACAGGAGGGTGTTTTCAGGCTGGTAATTCCTCGTCCTGTGCTAAAACGCTACATTCAGAGGGAATAGTTTTTGTAACGACTTGGGGCTGCAGGTCTCATATGGTCAATATTGTTACTATGCCTGATGGCCAGAAATACATGCTCGATGTGGGCTTTGGGAACGATGGCCCGACACGTCCACTGCCTCTATCTCACGGGGTAGTTTCACAAGGGATTTTGCCTCAAGAACTCCGGCTTGTGCGGGAGAACCTTGCGCAGAACACGGATCCAGACCAAATGCTTTGGATCTATCAACGCCGCTATTCTCCCAAAGACGAATGGACTTCGGTGTACTGCTTCACAGAATTGGAGTTTCTTCCGCAGGACTATGAAGTGATGAACTTCTGGACTAGCCAAAGTCGGAGGAGCTGGTTCACGTATGGGATCATAGTGGTGAAGATGATTATGGAGAATGAGACTCTAATTGGAACGCTAATTTTGGATGGAGAAGTTGTCAAGCGGAGGATTAGAGGAAGTACGGAGAAGTGGATATGTAAGACGGAAGATGAGAGGGTTGAGGCGTTGAAAACGTGGTTCAACATTGAGTTGACACAGGATGAGAGGGCGGGGATCAGAGGGTTGGTGACAGAACTTTAAAGCTTTAGAAGATATGGTATTTTCGCTAAAAATTACATGAATCGAGACTCCAGCTGTTGAAAATCAGTGAGAGAAGATCGAGAAATCTGTAGAGAGCACCTACCCGCCACGGATTGTTCAATTCGAACCCTGCTGGCGCTTGCACATTATCCGTTTGGCCTCGTAGAAATCCCGTCAACCGCCTATCTCGATCCATCACTAGAAAGTGTGTAAGTTTTGGCCTGCTATATCTCAAGAGTATCATAACGCCGTACTTTGCTACCCACTTATTAGTCTCATGAATCAAGCCATATCCTTGATGCTGCAAGTCTTACCCTATCCCATTGATCTACAGAATGCCTTGCTCTCTTGCCGCCGTTCTGCATGTGTCTAATCTTTGCGAGACCAGCTCCAGAGAATGCGAACATCTATAAACATGTCAGGGTCTGGTAAGTATGTGGAAGGCGAATGTAGGCGTACTGCAAGCATGACCCCATAGGGAAGTAAGGCCTCGAAGGGAACGCCCATCGTGGGCGAGAGGTTTGTAATACGCAAATTCCCGAGAACAACCCTCTAGGAGGCCTCAGAGCAAATACCGACTCCCCTTATGACTGGTAGTGAATGACAATTGATTGCTAGTTGAATGCGCAACGCATGTGCTCAAGCAGCAGTGAGGTTGAGTGGCCCGCGCTAAGCCTTACCTAGATCCACCACGACCCTCGTCGCTCACCAAAGGGGCGCATTCGGATTTGCTTTTCAGCTCGCACATCACCTCTATCACTCTAGTACCGCTGGTTCACGCGTCGCAAGGGCTATCTAGGTACGTCAAATCGCGAATTTGTCATATTGGAGGTCTTGCGACCATCAGACAATAAGGCTTGCGCGAAACGATCACTGGCGGGGAAGCCTTGCTAACATCTCACCTCCAGCACCACTGTGGATCTTGAACTTATCACGAGAAACCTCAAAGTTCGACTCTCATGAGAGGCTTGGCCTTGGACCCATAAGTTTGGTCCGGCTGACAGCGAAATTCCCTTACGAGCCTTGACTCCTCCTTCCAATACCCTACAAGGACCTCCAAATCACTTCAACTACCTGCAAAAGACCTCTCACCTATATTCCATGTCGTTCGCGTAGCTCAGAGCCAAGCTGGCGTCAACGGTAGCTTTGACCATGGCAGCGGTGGTGGCCTCCCCGCATGTGCCTACTCGCAATCTAGATGCGGACTACATCATGGCTGGCAGCGATGTGGACGCGGACGGGGAGGACGAAGCTGAAGTTGGGTATGCCATGGTGGACGTGACGCTGAACGATGCCGAAAACGAGGCCGATCATTCGGATGGGGATGCTGCAGCAGGTAGCGAGGAGGATGATGATGAGAACATGGAACCCGAAGACGACGACGACGACGAGGCTGTGAAAATACCAAACGGCCAAGCTGATGCAGAAAGCGATGACGATGCCGTTGTGGAAAATATGTCAGAGGTGGAGGGAAGTAGTGCTGAAGAAGAAGCGGATGATTCCGATAAAGATTCTAGTGATGCAGAATCTGCTGCAGTCGAAGAATGGGAAGGTGGCAGTGCAGATGATGCTGAGGTCGAAGTTGCTACCCGTAATAACTGCGTGTAAGTCGTCGAACTATAATTGAAAAGCCATTGAAGCTAACAAAGCCACAGTTTTTGTGGGCAGGATGAGGAACATGATCCATGCGAGGAGTTCGAGGAATACATGGCGTGTGCTGTTTGCGGTGATAATTGTAAGTTTTGCTTTTGATAATCAAGTAGCTCCGTTTTCGCTCTTCCGGTATTCGAACTTTGGATTTCAGACTAACCGACCCTGCAGCCCATCGGCAATGTGCCCGAGACGCCAATACTCTTAGCCCAGATGATGGTTAGTCCAGAAACCTTTTCTCTCGTGCCCCTCTTGCATTTCAAATCTTTGTTCCTGTTGATTGACATGTCTTAGATCCTGCCAAGTGGAGGTGTGCAAACTGTGTCGAAAATGCTCTGGAGCCAGACAACACAGCTGAGTCCGTTTCAAGACGACGGTCTTCGGCCACCAAATTTACAAGAGACTTGTTACCCGCACAGCGAGGTGTATCAAGGCCAGGTGCTCACTCGGTCTTTGATACTCTTATTCTTGAGGGCGACACGCTCGATGGAAGTCGATCACTACGAAATAAGCGAAAAGCATCCACCGAGGAACAGGAAGAAGCCATCGCAACTAGCAAACGCCGAAGGAAGCGAGATGCTTCGCATCCACAATCAGAAGCTTCTAAAGCAACAGCAGTATCACGCACCGGTGGTAATGTGGGAATTGACGATGTAGTAGTAAATGGTGAGATCTTGAACGAAAATGACAATGTAGAAGCAGAAAGTGTTTCGACAAGAAAGTCGAGATCTTCAAGATCCGTGCGAAGGCAGACACCAAAACCTCCTGGAAATGGTTTTACATATGTCTTGAAACATGATTCAGAGAAGTTTGTTCTGGGCATCCGATTAAAATCCGAAAAGCTCCTTCCTTTCATGGATCAAGCCGAGAAGAAAAGAATACGTGAACGTGAACGACGTCGTCACAAACGCGCCGAGATAGAAGCTCAGCGTACGCAAGATCGGCCTGTACCTTCATTCTCGTCACATTATGCGACTCCGTTCTACTCGTTCCATGAGCGCGAAAATGATGAACTCAAGTCCAAGCCTTACGGGGGAATCTTATCAGAAGCGGATGCGGACACTTCAAAAACCCTACCCGTCGCGGCTGATCGGGCAAGATTTAACGATGCTCGTCAGAAGGCGGAAGAGGAGTGGAAGCAGAGGACGGCTTCAGAAGTTGAAGCCGAGCCCAAAGGACGTTCATCGCAGAAGATCGGTGGTCCACCAAGTAAGATCAAAAACGTCAATTTTGGTGGATACGAGATCGAGACTTGGTACGCAGCGCCATACCCTGAGGAATACAGCCGAAATCGAGTTTTGTACATTTGCGAGTTCTGTCTTAAGTACATGAACTCGGATTATGTGGCGTGGCGACATAAGCTCAAGTGTCCAGCAAAGCATCCACCCGGCGATGAGATCTACCGGAATAATTCCATCTCGGTTTTCGAAGTTGACGGTCGCAAGAACCCGGTCTACTGCCAAAATCTTTGCCTGTTGGCGAAGCTCTTCTTGGGCTCCAAAACACTTTACTACGATGTAGAGCCGTTCTTGTTCTATGTCATGACCGAGTACGATGAGCTTGGCTGCCACTTCGTAGGCTACTTCTCCAAGGAGAAACGGCCTAGCAGCCAAAACAACGTGTCCTGTATCCTAACTCTTCCCACTCATCAACGCAAAGGCTACGGCAACCTCCTAATCAGCTTCTCCTACCTCCTCACCCGCGTCGAATGTAAAACCGGCTCCCCTGAAAAACCACTTTCGGATATGGGCTTAGTCTCCTACCGCAATTACTGGCGTCTTGTTCTCTCCTACGAACTCCTGAATCAAACCAAACCCCTCAGTATCATCGACCTCTCCTACCGAACAGGCATGACACCTGACGACATCGTCGCCGCCCTTGAAGGTCTACGAGCTCTTGTCCGCGACCCCGTCACCAAAAGTTACGCGCTTCGTCTAGATTACAACTACTTCAGACAATACATTGAAACCTGGGAAGCAAAAGGCTACGTCACCATCAATCCCGATGCTCTAGTGTGGACACCCTACATCATGGGCCGCAGTAACCTCGCGCACTATGACCGCGCTCCGCCTCTTTCAACAATCGCGCCGCGAGAAGGGGAAGGGGAAGAGGATGACAAGAAAGTTGTGCCAGAAGAGGGCGTGCAGCAGGCTGCTAAAGAGGTAACCATCGCGACCAAAGCTGATGGTGGAAAAGTCAACGGCGAGACAGTAAATGGTAAAGATCCTATACCACAAACCAACGGCAAACCGGCCAAATCTCCCCCGTCCATCCTCGCCAACCCAACCCTTATCCTCTCCTCCCTAGACCTCCCCACCGTCGCCACCCTTCCCCAACCCCCCACCTCCACCCCCAACGGCATCCCCCCCTCCATCCCACCCACCCGCTACGAACTCTTCCCCCCAATCCCCGGCACCATCTCTTCCCGCCGCCGTGGCGGCTGGCGCGGCGGCCCTCGCAAATCCGCCGGCGCTAACGGCACCCCCGCGAGGGAGACGCCCGTGCGCAAAGGCGGCAAGACGGGTTTGGGCATTGGAAAAGGCAAGGGAAAGCCAGCAGTCGGCAAGGGAAAAGCACAGGGAAAGGGAAGCCCGCGAGGCAAGGGCACGCCTGGGAGCGGGCGGCGGACGCGCAGTGGCGGGGATGTCGACGACGAGGGCAAGCAGCTCGGGGGCATGGATGGTGTGGATGAGCACGAGGATGTGGAGAAAGACCTGAGGGAGGCGCTGGACGTTCTGGATGGCCGGGCACCGGAGGCTGAGCTCGAGCCTGAAGACGAAGACCCAGAACCCCTCCCCGATAACGACGACGACAGAGACGGTGATGCAGTCCTTGAGGAGAGCGAGGGGGATAGCGACGAGGATATGCAGGGGTAGGAGTACGGGAGTTGTAGGGGTTTGGGTTTTGCCGGAAAGGTTTTCCTTTTTTCCCGCGAAGATGGGTATGATAGGGTGGGGTGGTTATGTGATATCCCGGAAGGCTTGCATGGTGTATGTATGATAGGATGAGGGGCCGGCGGGGGGGGTGGTTTAGGGTTTAGGGGGATGGATGTGGGGGGAGGTGGATAAGATACTTCGATGTTACAAAGTTTCTTCTGGTGTCCATGCAGGGACTGGCATGTCTACTGTCTGGAAGTTTTTCAATCCGTCTTCGCACGCTCACGAGCCATTCTTCCCTCCCATATCTTACAAACCCACATGTCAACCTCTAAAGATATCTTCATAAAAATCTTGCCTTCATATCTACATTGAAGAATTACATAAAACCTTCTACTTCATCAAGCCAGTCAAGCATTCATTACTAACCGCCCTCCCAAGTCCGTCACGCAAGCGAGCGCATGATAGCCATCATATCATCCTCTGGGTATCTCAATTTCCTACGCAATCTCCCAATGATTCCTCCAATTCCCTGATCTTGACTCCTAAGCGCTTTGGACCTAGAGCCATCAAGTTGCGCGGGCCCTGTGTTCTCAAGTCCGCTTTGGAGGCTTGGAACAGACGGAGACGGAAGCCTTATTCCAAGGAAATATCTGGCGCCCATAACTCCGTTCTTGATGCAGACCTCCCTGTTTCGTTATTTCTCGTCGTTACTTGATGTGGTTCTCCCCATCGACAGCGCTCAAATTCTTCCGCCTTCAACGACCTCCCTGCCTAAAATCTCCACCTGTCCCTCAACCGTCCTTCGTTTCTCCAGCACCCACCGTCCTCCCTCTTCGATCGTTTCTTTGACATAACTGACGCTCTCGGCCCCACTACTGTTCCTACTATGTCCATCCTTTGTCAGCGGCATGGTACTCCTCTTTACCGGGGAGTGGCTGCGTTCTGCTTGCATGAAAGGTGCTGCCATTACTAGGCCCTCTTGAGCGGTTGACAGAGTAATTGTAGGGCTGGAAGATGCGCCTTCATCAGAGTCGGAGCCGATGTTTTGGCTACTCGAGAGGCTATAGTTGGAAGCATTGAAGCTATTGCGGCTATCGATAGGACTAGCATTGTTGGAATGATAAACGGCGGCGGCAGGGATGCTCGGGGGGAGGAAAGTAAGCGGAGAGCCACTGGAGCTGCTTTGAAGACTGCCGTTGCTTCCACCCCAGGCACCTCGACGTAGTTTCATCAGCGCCGAGAGTGACATATCGCCTCCTTCGTCAAGATGCATCATGTCTGTTAATTGCGCCAAGCCTTGGGTGCTTACAGATTGCAGAGGATAGCCGTGCATGGCAAGCGAAATTCCTGAATTACGGTTGCTCCATTCACTCCGTTCGGTGATCGGCGTAAGACTTGGTTCCTGAAAGTTGACCCGGCCACTACGGCTTCTACCAAGACCTTCGATGCCCCGAGGCCCGAAGTAACCTCCATTGGCATACTGAGCTTCGCCGGAATCAGCAGCACGAGCGAAAAAGCCAAATTCTTGACCATAGAAGCCATCGTCGTCATTCTCGAGTGCTTCAGCATTTGCAGCGGCAATGATAGGATCATCTGCCAAGGCATCTTCAAAATCAAAGTCATCCGTGTCCTCGATAGCTTCATTGCCTGGTAACCCATCTACCTCGCTACTCATTTGAGCATCGTCAGGAATCATGCCTGGTGATGATTCAAGATCACTCTGCCGGCGAATGAATTGACCGTTGATAGCCGCTTGGTTGGCAGCAAAAGCTAGCGCATCATGGTAAGCCAAGAGGTTGTCTTGGGTGAGACCGGCTGTTTGACAGAACGCAGGGCGAGCAGCTTGAGGCGGGTCTATTACAGAATTTCTAGACTCCAACTTAGCAAAACCAACTTCCGGCATGCCGTGCTGTGTGATTGGCATAGGTTCGTTCTCTTGCTGAAATACGTGAATAGAAGGAGGCTGTTCTCCTCCTGCAGACATGTCATTCAAGCCTCCCAACGGTTTCAAATCCCGTAGGGGTAAGCCATAGATCCTGCTTGTTTCATCATCGAAGACCGACTCGTCAAAGGCTCCAGCATCAGTGTTTCCCAGGTCGTCAATCATACCGTCATCAAAATAAAGATCGTCATCTTCGTAATCAGGGCTTTGGGGAGGAATTGGCAGGTTACTCCCTGAGACCAGTTGAGGAGGATGCGAATGAGTTCCGGGTTCGATGGCTATGGCATTTTTGTATCGTTCAGGAGGTTTGTTATCGCGCTCGTAGGACCGTTCCAGTATCCCAGCAAAGCCCTGGTCAACCCCAAGATCCGGCGGCAATTTTGAGACCGCAAAGCCGATTACCTGACCTTGATTATTACGAGGAATATCCGGCAAAGTAAATTCTGTGCTCATAGGATTTGCACGGCCGGTAAAAGAAGACTTTGTAGGCGACACAAATTCGAAACCGTCAAGTGTGTGCGTAGAAACAGAGTTACCGATTGGATCAGCATCGGCATTGACACCAGGTATTGGCTCTTCAAAGCCTTCGTCATCATCCATATCGTCGTAATCATCGTAGTCTTCCTCATCTTCACCGTCATTTCTAAGGTCCCCGTTACCAGAGCGACCGGATGCATCGCTTGCACGAGCCTTTTGTCTCGCCTTCTGCCTATGTTTCTCCTCTAATACCTGTTCTTGGGTAGAAGATCCTACCCCAGCTAGGTCAAAGCTAAATCGTGAGGCGTTGCTTTTGAAGTGCTTGGGTAGTCCAGCGGGTTGAAACGAGGAGTCGGAGTTTGATGTAGATCGTGGTCGGATTACAGGGGGAGACGATGGCGGTGATGTTGCAGGTCTCTGTATGGCAGAGCTTTCTTTGTTGGCCGTCTTGGAGAGTACCTCAAGCGGTACTCTGGGAGGGGAAGGAGCTTTTCTGAGTGGAGGCGAAGGGGCCCGGGGAGTAACAATAGGATTGGTTGACAGAGATGGAGGTAGCTTCCTTGCAAATGGCGGCAGAGAAGAAGGATCTGGATCCGGTTGGGATTTTGCAAGGGACACTTGATACAGAAACGCTGATGTCCGCCGCTTCGCCGGAGCATTTTGCCCGGCTTTCCAAGGCTCTATGTCGTCTTCAAAGTGTTCTTTGAAAACTGGGGCATGTTCTCTTTCCGTACTGCTGGGACTGTCGTCTTCAACCAAAGAAGCGGAAGAATTAGCGGACAATTTAGGAGGCATAAACCCACGCGGGTCGTGCTGTTTGCTCGCTTTGCTTCCCGGTCGTGGGGCGCTAAAATCATGAACGACCTTGCCACGTATTCTTGGGTCATAATCATCCGGAAGTCTCATGCCAGGAAGAACAGGACTCTTGTATGGGGGATACTTCTCCGAAGACGGTTCCGCTACCGCCTGGAAGGACCGCCGTTTAGCTAGTAGCGACAATGGGTTGAGGAGGTTGAGTTTGTTCTTCCCATGGCGTACGGTGTTCATACTGGTAATGGATATTTCAGGTTGAGAGAGTTTGGGAGACGAAGGTTGAGACGGAGGTAGGGGAGGTGCGGGTGGCTGTTGGAGTTGAGGTACACTTGGGATTTCTGGAGGCTTTGACCTGGGCCTTGACAGTTTTGGGGGCTCAGAATAGGACCGCATTGATTCATAAGCAGCACTCCTGAGTGGAGGTTGGTGATGTTGTGTATGTTGGTATTGCTCTGGAGAGACGGAAGGACGTGGTAGCACTGTACCTTCGGGTAGCACTGTACCTTCGAGGGTCCTGTGCTGATGATCTTCCGTTGTGCCTTCGGCCATTGAACCAGTATACCCATCGTCATCCACCGCAGATCTCGATAATATTAGTGGAGGCCGCTGGGAGGGCCGAGATTGTGCACTCAAGCGTATAGGCTCCCTCTTCTCCTGTGCCTCGTATTTGGCATCAATTTCCCCGTGTGATTCGAGCCGTGAGGCAATGCGAGGAATCGGAGGTAAGATTGGCGGGTTTGCTGAAACCGGTGATGGTTCATGGGTGCTGCCATCATCGGGCGCTCGAGGTGGGATTGGGTCGAAAGAGAGTTCTGGAGAGGGTAGTGGGCCTTCATGGTACCGTCTCGACGAGGCTACTTGCTGAGGGTTCGTCCCAGGGCCGAAAGTGGACCGTCGATTGCTCGGCCGCATACCATGAAGGTAGGAAAACATGACTGCAAATGCCAATGGAATGAGCAGGACTTCCTAGGGCAGAGTCATGGAGCTTGGAGCATTTTCGGATTGTGCGCATACTAGGACATTTGAGATACTCGGGGAAATAAGTCGGAAAGGCAAAAGATAAAGATTTGGTTGCTTACGGGACCAAGAATCCCACCAGACTCTGGTTGGAGCAACGTCTGGGCTGATGAAGAAATTCTACCGAGCATCTACTGGCATGTGTCTGGCTTCTGTGACGCTACTGGACCCGTACCGAACATCTACATTACAGTACCTACTCTGCTTCCCGACCTTTACCCATTAACAAAGTGCATTGACAAGCTGGGTAACAGTATCAGAAGTATCAGGAGCTTGATTGCTCATCTAGGTACTGTAACATACATTTCTACACATAACATCTATCTTCTAGGATTAATGGATACTCTACCGACGAAGCACGCCAGCAACGAGAAAATTCCATTCTTTGGAAAATATCAATACACAACTAACCTAGCTAACATGAGTTCCCCTCATAATGGTCCCAACGATAAAGCCGTTTCAAGCGTTCTCTGGTAGAGTTATCCAAGTTCCCTTCTCTCGGCAATCCCTCCACTCGATTTGACTGGCATGACCCAATATAAACCCTAATGAGGAGGCCTTGCAATCATTCCCGAAAGCCACTCGTCACGGTCATAAATCGGGGACCCTTCCATGCTCTATTGACATTCGAAAGAATAAGGAAGTCGAAATCGTGAGGCATCTGAATGGTGAATTGTCCGTCTAAGTGGGTCGAGCCACAGAATTCGCGGTCACGATCGACAACTCGCCGACATGCCTTCTGTGCGTCGATCTTGAATGTTTCAAAATGCGCTGTGAGTGTCCAAAATTGCGATAGTGGATACGGTCACGAAGAGCTGTCGAAATGGAGACGCTCTCTCGGCGTCGTCCGAAATACATCACTATGCAGACAAATTTGAGGTTGCGATGGCATTCGAGTACGGTAACAAACGTCCTCACCGGTCATCTTGGCGACATACTTGTCGTTTGCTGGATACCGCACCCAGTCTCCTTTTCTTGATTGGTCTCTCTGATGCCAAACGATCCAAAGTTCTGTGATCGGGCCATCCCGGTTACGTCAGCTGGCTCAAGAAGCAGTTCACGCATGTCGCATTTCACACTTTCCCGCGAGTATGCCTAAGGATAGCTTGCAAGTTCCTTTCACAGGCATAGGTTCGCCCAATGGCCGAAGAACAGAAATTATCAAATTCGGCTGCTGGGCTACCCTTGAGGAAATCGTATTTCATGCGCAAGGGTAATTGGCGTAAAAGACCTGCTATTGCGTTCAAAGCGTCACTGTACTTGGTAAGCTCTCAGCGAGCAAAGTGAAGCAGGAGAGCACCATAAGCCGCAAAATGACGGAAACTGTGGGTCGAATGAACGTAAGAGGTAGTTGTGTTCAAAAATAATCTTTGACGAGTTTTCGTCATCCGTTGAATCTCACTCTAAATAGTCTGATGACATCTGAAATAATCCTAGTCGTGAACGAGAAGATAAGGATCTGAGAGGGAACAATTGTTTCGGAAACCTTCGGCAATTAATTTGATCAATATGTCAGTCAACTGTACTTCCACGCTCTTCTAGACTAAATAGATGTCTCTAGGTATTTCTCCACGTTCGAGACTATTGCTATGTTAACCCGGGGTTTAACTTCCTAGGCACATTGGGTCAGGTTACGAGAGCTGTGTTGAACACAAGGAAGGTTACTGTTCATAACAATACCCCCTGCTGCAATAACTGTAGGTTTTGCACGTCATAAATTATATTCATCTTGTTATTCCTCGAGCATACCAAAAAAGTCATCCTGAACGAGATAGGACATCTACCAAAAGGAATGTCGCGCCCTTGTCCTGTGTGAAGAAGGGGAGAGCATCCTTGATGATCTATGGGATGAACGACCAGCAGCGTTTGAGTGCGCCGGACCCCATCATATCCATCTTGTTTTCCGTGCAAGGCAATAAGATAATATATCCCCCGTACATAGGTCAAGCCACATACTGGCGTGTCGCGGGCGCTGTGACGGTTTTGTACATTAACAACGTGAAAAGATGATTCAAAGTGAGCGAACGTCGGCAAGGGAAATAAATCAGTCAAGTTTTCGACGAGAGCATATCCTCCGCCATGATGCTCATCACAGTTGAACAGCCAATTTGCAAGACGATTCGTGTCGACGAGCTCTTCCAGAACCGCCTTTGCAGCATATCTGAGGAACTCGTTATCTTCGTTATAGTTCTCTCATTCACACACGAAACAACCCCACATGCCAGACGCAAGGTGAATTTTGTACCCCGGCGGGTGCTCCTCTCCTTCAACTTCAATCCCCATTCAGAAGAAAGCGATGCCCGTACGGTCGATCAGGGCATTCTGTCCTCCCCCCAAATCTCGAAACACGCTGATTACTGGGATTGTTAAATCGGCAGAACGAATTCAGATCGTGAGATGACTAAAACCATCTTCTGACACGGACATGTTGGTATGGAAAAGGGTGGGTTGTTCATTGAGTAAGAAGTTCTTTCGTTGTATTGCGTAAATTGTGTCGGCAGTGACTGTTTATGAAAGGTGGTTGTTGTAAGAAGTTGCTATGCTCCCTTCTGCACCATATAGAGAATAGACAGTGCTTAACTATCTGGGCAACATAGCCCTTAGAATGAAATACACGCTACGTTGAACCTGAGACCATTTAAAGGCTGGGGACACGACCTTAGAGAAAGCTCTCTCGTTGGTACGGTCCCAAAGCAAGACCCTCACTTTCTAACCTTGATTCGGATTCCCTTCGATCCTTCCTTCGTTAGCGGCACAAATCCGTCCGCGTTGATCTTCACATCCGTCAAATCCGTTTCCCATACCCGGAGAACGCCCTCGTCACTTTCAAGCTAGAAGACTTGTGCTTCATCGGATCCGAAGCGTCTGAGAATGTCTGAGAGGCACAAGTACGTTTCCGCATACGCTAATCGTGCCACGCAATCACCTACTAAAGTAGGTGCTGGCCACCCAAATGACGTACACCCCCCAAATGACGTTTTTTACCCCAACAGGTCTACAACCTCTTCTACTGAAGCCCCATCCTCGTATTC
>JAABUL010002644.1_pt1 | contig 29057 bp, 53 predicted proteins | sample 5559151 | NCBI WGS metagenome assembly JAABUL01 (sample SAMN10711876, study PRJNA513368) | rock metagenome | isolation source: Antarctica rocks | place: Antarctica: Victoria Land, Pudding Butte sud
GTATCACTAAAATAGGCGGCGCCATCGTGTACTGGCCCGCCTCCAGCTTCTGTCCCCATCTGCACAGCACCCGTGTATACAGTGCGCCCCCTCCCTCCCCAGCCTCCGCTGGTCGCCCTGTCTCGCTTTTCTCTTGTATATAAGCCCGGAAAACTCGTCGCCATGCAAATGTCCGTGTCTGTATGTTTGTCGAAGCCGAATCATCCTGTATATCGTGTCTACCGAATCCATTCCCTCCTTGTCCAATGTCACGCTTGCACCCGTGTACTGCGAAGCGTTCCCCGCGAAACCTCTGCCGTCATTGCCACCATTCAATCCACGACCGCCTCCTCCTCAATCATCGCGTTTTCCAGCCCCAGACTCTCCGTCTTCCGATGGCCGCCAACCGACAGCGTTTTGGCCGGTGCAGATTGTCTCCGTCGTTTCCGCTTATGCTCGACTTTCCGCTCTCCCGCACGTGGAACGGCTGTAGGGATGCTAGGTTTTGACATGAATGCGATCCCCAACCTCTGGAGAGGGTCGGAAGAGTCGAATTTGGCGGGAAGGAAGACGAGTGGGAGGCGCGCGGGATTAGGGAGGTGGAATGCCTGAGTCGAGTGAGAGAAGCAGGATAAGGAGCAGGACTAGACGTACCACGCCCTCCGCGTGCAGACCTTGCACCATCTGTACATATGGCTTTACATCCGCATCGTTGCACAGAACCATGCCCATCGCAATAGGGGTGAAGCCGTCCCTCGCGAGGTGGGAGACCGGGATCATCGAGCTCGTACATGATCCTTGGGAGTCGTTCAAGAAGGCCTCAAGTGGGTAGGCGATGGTCGATGACCATAGATTCGATTGCCTAGCTTCCGTCAGCTCCGCCCTGGACAGCATATGATCGACTCACCACAGGTGGCCCGTTGTTTCCTCTCCAACGATGAGGATCGAGAACTTCCCTCCTCCCCTTCCCCGGACCTCAAGGTCTCCCTTCCAGATTCCCACTTTACCCTGCGTCAAGTCCTTGAATGCCGGATTGAAGAACATGCACATCGGAGGAGGTGGGACGAACGTCGCATCCGGCATCATCAGCGATGTCGGGTGAGGTTGCCGTGTCACCGCCGGGACGATCTTGGAGACAGTCGACGCAGTCGCACTGGAAGCGGTGACGAATGGTGAAGCCATGTCTTCCGGGGAGTGGGTACCTTTCCGCGATTCAGATGGTCGCCGTGTCGAAGGCGAGTCTGAGCTGTCCGTCTCAGGCGTCGGTAGCTGGAACTCCTCCGACCGGGATTTTCGCTTTTTGGTATCTTTCGGATGGTTCTCCTCTACTGCCTGAGCTATTGCCCGCTCTTGCGCCTCCTTCCCCTCCTCCATTGCGGCAAGAATCTCGTCGATCCCCTTCGCTTGCTCATCGCCGTCCATCCGCACTGTCGAACTGCGTCTCGCTTCGGGTTCGAACCGGAAGTCCATGTTATGGGATAGTGATTCCCGTGGCGTGGTACCGGTACCGCCTAACAGACCGGACAGGTCCGCTCCAGGGGAGACGTTCATCCATTGCGACATGTCTGGCTCTCGTGTAGGGGTTGCCGCACCATAAGGATGCCGCGATGCTGCGGTGGGGTTGAGCGAGGTGTAAGAAGCGAGCAGACCGGAAAAGATGCTCGGCTCCCAGTGTCGTAAGGTGAGGTTGTAAAGCTCCTGCAGTGATAAGGCTGCGTTGGCTGATGGGAATGGTACGTGGGCGGCGGTAGCACTCGAGGACGGGAGGGAAAGGGACATGATGATACTCGGCCAAAGGCATTGAGCGGAGACCTGCTACATTTCAGCGATGTTTCTCTACAATCGGATATGGCTCAACTCACGGCGTCACCGCCACCACGCTTCCAGACCTCTTGCAACAGTCTGGCCACGCTCGTCTCCCCGACGCCTTCCACCTCGACGACGCTGCTCAGGATGGTCTTCCATGCGAGATCCGAGCCAAAATGCGCTATTAAATCGGGAGAGAAGGCTTGAAAGCTGGGATATGCTCGTGAAGACGGGAAACGGACGTTGGAATCAGGGAATCCTGGGTGATGTGGTCGCTGATCGAGTACGGGATCGGAACGAGCTCGATACATCGGTTGAGCGGCAGGTGAGGAAACGAGGGGGCCGTCCAATGTCATTCCTGTGACACCTTTGTTGGGCCGATGGTCGTCGTCGCCCAGATCAAGCAATCCACCCCATCCAGCAAAGTCAGACGGCCAACCGGTGCTTCCAATGGCGTCCGACTCGCGTCCTAGACCTGTCAAGTCATCAAATCTTGCAAGATCGCACGCTTGAAGGTCCCCGATGTCTGTATCAGATCCACCGGCGGGTATTCCCGAAGTTGCGGGAGGGGATGATGACCGCCTTCGTGTGAGTGGTGAGCGGAGCGAGGCCATCTGTGCGGCGGGAACGGCAGGGACTGGAAGCAGTGAGGCAATCGCTTTGACAGCTGGCTGTGATACCGCTCTGGTGTTTGCCGGGGAGGTGTGACGCATGTGAGGGAGTGGGAAGGGGGACGTTGACGGCTTGAGATTGGCGGCGGGGGGATGGGTCACACGACGTGATTGGAATCGTGAGACCTATCGTGAACAGGAAGGACGGGAGAGGGGTTCAAAGTCAGCACCAGGATCAAGGGCCCAATGACTAGACGCCGCGAGATGGGCGATTCGAAGGAAGAGGAAGGGTTGAAGCAAAACCGGAAGCTGGGGACACGCCTCGAGGGATCCCGATGATTATAGGGGCCAAAGGACCCTCGAATTCCCATCGACAAGGCGGTAGAAATCAGATCACTTCTCGGATCAGAAGGACAAGGCTCCTCCGCAGCGGACCGGTCCACAATGGGAAAGAAGGGAATCAACCAAGTGGAATTTCTCACTCACCTCCGCTGAACAAGAGCTAGGCTTGTTCATGATAGGTGAAGCACATCTACAGTCGAACATCGTTAGCCCGGGATTCGGTTGATGGTTGCCGCGACACATCACACTCACCCATCCCTGAGAGCCTGCGCACCCGCCTGCAAGTCCGAATTGATCCCTCCATGCATCACCTTCGTTGCCATCTCGGCGCGGGGCCCGCAATCGAGCGGCGCCGGATTTGTTTACCTTATGTCCTTCGACACCGGTGGATATCCGTCACGTCGAAAACACCTTCTCGCTCACCAGAAAGGCAAGGTGAAAGGGACAGGATCGTGATGGAGAGCGTCGGGAGAGTTTTAAAGTCGTGGAAGGAGGAAAGGTTTGCGGGAGAGACTCGGGTGAAACAAACGGTTCCGCGGGACAGCTGATCCCGATGTATTCCTAGTCGACTACCACCGAGATCTCGTCGACGAGTCAATAGCACAGAGCCGACAAAATCGAGAGAGCCGACAAAATCGAGAGAGCCGACAGCTCAGTCCGATAGAGACGATTCCGAGGTGGGTGATCCAAATCCAAAACCCGCAGCAACATGCATGGGCAGGGGATCGAAATTGGCGCCAGCCGGGGTGCCCTGTTTCCGAAGAGTACGTAAGGGGGAAGCAGGCGGAAGTAAACCCGTTCCTGGCCTTTTTATAGAGATTTACCGGATCCGTCACGGAGAGGAGCGCCGTTTGATAAACCGAATTGACCTCTCACCACCATCCTATAGTATTACTATTCCCCAAGCAAGCAAATCTCCCTGCGTCAACAAGAATGCCAACTGTTTTGATCACAGGCGCTAATCGAGGGTACGTAAGACTCCAGGGACTGAGCGGAATCGGTAGTGAAGCCGCTCGTAGTATAGGCCTCGAGTTCGCCAAAGCCTACGCCTCGTCCGGCTACAAGACAATCGCAGCCGTCCGTGACCCTTCGACCATGCCGAAGATCGACGGCGTCATCACTATCAAGCTCGCTGCCGACTCCACCACGGATGCCGCGACGGTCCGTTCCTCTCTGCCAGCTCCGTGGAACTTAACTGAAACTTTCGTTGTAGGCGGTAAAAGAGCTCCAATCTCAAGGGATCAAGGAGCTCGACCTCGTCATCGCCAACGCAGCCGTGAACCTCACAAATGCTACATTCTCCGAACTCACGGTGGAAGATTTCGAGACGACCATGAATACCAATGTGATTCGCGCTGACAGTCCATGATCTCAAATGGCTCTATGCTGGTGCTGATCAGGCTGATAAGTCTGTCACAGGTCCGCGGCCCCATGATACTTTTCCAGGCGACGCTCCGGATGATCCCCAAGAATGGGACGTTCTGCTTGATCTCCTCGGGAGCAGGGACGATCAACAAGGTCATGAAGCCCGGCCAGGGGGCTTATGGGATGTCCAAGGCGGCGCTCAACTTCATGGTATGTTTGACCATTCCCGCTACTGTCTGTTATAGTAGGATGTCCGTAGGCTGACGAGGAGATAGACGAGGAAGATGCAAGCCGAGCACCCCGACCTCCTCATCTGCGCTTTCAGCCCAGGCTGGCTCCCCACGTATGTCCCGCCCCGCATCAAGCAGTCCGACCCAGCTGATTGGAGGTTGAACAGTGAGATGGGGAACCAAGGTGCGAAATGGAGTGGTCTCGAGCGCGCACCAGACGACATCACGAAAGCCATCCGTGCGTCCTTGTCCTTCCGATTGAGTGTTGAGATGGATTGGCACTGATGGATGGATATAGCGGGAATGATGAAGATGCTCGAAGAAGGCGATCGGGAGAAGTTGGGTGGGTGGATGACGGAATGGTGAGTATATGATTTTTGTGAACTGTTGGAGCTGACGAGAGTAGGTACGGAGAGAGAATGCAGTTCTGAGCTTGGTAAGAGCCATGATTGGTGCTTCGACCCGAGAGTATTTATTTGTTGAGTGGACTCGAAGGAAAGTAAGCGAAATGAAATGGCACATTACCAGCACCGGTTACAGGTTGAACACTCGCTGAAAGATCTGACTCATCTGCTCATAACGCGAGCATAGGCTGCACACTCTGGATGCAAAGTGATTAGCATGATCGAGGTCAACGTTGTTGTCAGGGTGAGGATTAGATCATAGGGAGAGGGAGAAAGACGAGACTGCCTCGCAACAGGTCCATGATGCCAAAGCAATGTCATCTCGAATATGGCCTATGTATATAAGGAGATGAATGCAAGAATCGTGATTACCGAGCGGATGCCATGGCCTTTTGCCTAGAGCGAGGCGTCAGCAAGCAAACTAGCAATGACTCGGATGGACTCACATGGCCCTCTTCACCCCAAGCTGTGCCTTCTTCAGCTCATCCGCCGACGCGTCCTCCTGCTCCAGCTTCTCAAGCGCCTTGGCAATCTCAGCTTCAACTGCGCCGCGGGCTCCTCGCTTGATCTTGGCGGAGAGTTCGGGTGCGGAAATAGATTGCTCGCCTGAAAGGAATCAGAACGGACCTTCAGCTGAAGAGGAACCTAACTCACAGGTGTGAAGGTAAGCTTCGAGGTCGGACTTGGCCTCATGTCGGGCAGAGAAGTCGCGATCGGCATTACGGAATCTGTATAAAGCATGAGTGCATGATAAGAGCGACATGTGGAGACGCACTGTTCGGCGTCCTTGATCATCGATTGGATCTCGTCCGATGATAGCCGGCCGACCGAGTTTTGGATCGAGATCTGAGCTTTACGGCCTGATGCGCGGTCCTGGGCTGAGACCTTGAGGAGACCGTTTGCGTCAACCTCAAAGGTACAAACAAGCTCGGCCTGGCCGCGGGGCATGGGAGGGATGCCAGACAGCTCGAACTCGCCAAGAAGCCTGTTGTCCTTGCATTGCGTACGCTCGCCCTCGTACACGGGGAACATGACAGTAGTCTGGTTGTCTTCGACGGTAGTGAAGACACGCGACTTGTTAGACGGGATGGGAGTGTTTCGAGGAAGGACGACACCGAAAATGTCGCCCTGCATGGCGACACCGAGAGAGAGAGGAGCAACATCGAGAAGGAGAAGGTCGGCAGTTTTGTCGGAAGTCTGACCAGTAAGGACTGCGGCCTGGACAGCAGCGCCGTAGGCGACAGCCTCGTCAGGATTGATCGACTTGTTGAGCTGACGGCCACCGAAGTACTCAGAGACAAGGGACTGGATCTTGGGGATACGCGTGGAGCCACCGACGAGGACAATGTCGTCGACCTTTCCAGCAGGAATCTTTGAGTCCTTGAGGACCTTCTCGACAGGGTCGATGGTCGACTTGAAGGCGACAGCGTTGATCTCCTCGAAGCGGGCTCGGGTAATGTTGGCAGAAAAGTCGGTTCCAGAGTAGAGAGAGTCGACCTCGACAGTGGTCTGGGTGACTGAAGACAGAGTACGCTTGGCTCGCTCGCAAGCACTCCGCAAGCGACGCAGGGCACGAGGGTCGTCCGAGATGTCGAGCTTGCTCTTGCGCTCGAATTCGGCCTTGAAGTGGTCGAGCAAAGCATTGTCGAAGTCCTCTCCACCAAGGTGAGTGTCTCCAGCCGTGGCTTTGACAGCGAATACTTTGCCCTGGATGGACAAAAGGGACACGTCGAAAGTGCCGCCTCCGAGGTCGAAAATCAGGACATTTCGCTCGTCCTTGGATTTCTCATCAAGACCGTAAGCGATGGCTGCAGCCGTTGGCTCGTTGATGATACGGAGGACCTCAAGACCGGCAATAGTTCCAGCATCCTTCGTTGCGAGACGTTGGGAATCGTTGAAGTAAGCGGGAACACTACCATCAGCTGAGTGCAAGGAGCGTATGCTCACGTAACAACAGCTTTCTTCACAGTCTTGCCCAACTTAGCCTCGGAGATCTCCTTCATCTTGGTCAGGACCATTGACGAGATTTCCTGGGGCGAGAAGCTCTTCTGCTCCCCTAGGTAGTCGACCTCGACAAACGGTGATCCGTCCTTGTCGATAACAGCGAAGGGCCAGTGCTGCAGGTCAGCGGTGCCGCCTCAATATGGCTCACCCTCATGTCCTTCTTCACATCCGGGTCATCAAACCGTCGACCAATCAAGCGCTTGGCGTCGAAGATGGTGTTCCGGGGGTTCATAGCGCTCTGATTCTTGGCGGCTACACCATGAGCACTCTTCAGAGAGCTTCCACTCACCATCGCCGATCAACCGCTCTCCCTCCGTAAATGCGACGTAGGAAGGGGTCGTCCGGTTTCCTTGGTCTGCCAGGGTCAGCGCCATGAAAGGAGTCCTGCTCACCATTGGCTATGATCTGCTAAAGTCAGTAGAGCAACGAAACCAAGCAGGAGACATACCTCGACGCGGTCGTTTGACCAGACACCGACGCAGGAGTAGGTGGTCCCGAGGTCTGCGTGTCATGAGCTTTGAGTGTTACAGGATTCGAACGACTGGCCGATGCCGATAGCACCCTCATAAGCATCTTCGGCAGACATTTTTGGTAGTTTGTATGGCTGGATGAAGTCAGTCATAGACTATAAAGTATCTGTCTAGCAGGTTCACCTTTGAGAGGGGTAGCCTTTTCTGATGGGTTCAACACTTCAACCACCGGAACAACAGAAAATCGACCAAAAACGTTGCGCGGGGGAATCTTACTTCGGCGTTATCCGCTTCCAACCGTCGGTGGCACCAAGTCGCCGGCAAACCAGAGCTGAAGATGTCTCTGCTTTCTTTATCTTGTCCACATCTGACGTTCTTGGTCATCTTCATCTTGTCGATCTTTTCAGCTCCACCCGACGATGGTGGCTGCGACTAATGGCCGCCGGCGGTCAGAGTCGCCAGACACTGGCTTGCCTTCCGATTACAAACCATATGTCCCCGTCGCCAAACGTCGCGCTCAGCTCCTTTCCCACCTCGGCTCAAAACATCAGGCGAAGAAGGTGAAGATCACCGAGGAAGAGCTGCGGAAAGAACTGGCTGATGAGCAAGAAGGGATCGAGGAGGTAGAGGAGAGGGAGCGCGAGAAGCTGAGACGGGAAAGGACACTACTGCAAGCGGCGCAAGAAGTCAAAGAGCGAAAGGCGATCGAGGATGCGGAGAAGTCTGCGGCGGAAATCTCCGGGGAGAGAGAAGCTGCGTTGTTGAAGGAGATGGAAAGAGGACAGAAGAAACTCGCAGGTGCCCAGGAGATTGCACAGGGTACCACTTGGACCGAAAGCATGAAGACTTCGTGAGTAAGCCCTGAAGGCTTAGCTGACTTCAGGTGGCGACCACCATGGTATATCCGGGACATGACGGAGGAACAGCGTCAGGAGGTCCGAGATAAATACCACATTCTCACCGAGGGAGACGAGTTGCCCCCTCCCATTCCACACTTTGCCGACATGAAGATCCCTCGACCCATTCTTGACTATCTGAAGAAGAAGGGAATCAAACGGCCAACCCCTATTCAGATGCAGGGGATCCCAACAGTGTGAGGGGCGATTGTAAGCCACGAGCTTACACCGTACTGCAGATTTGCGGGTCGAGATATGATCGGAATCGCCTTCACCGGTTCTGGGAAAACCCTCGCATTCACTCTCCCCGCCATCATGCTTGCCCTCGAATCCGAAGCAAAGATTCCCTTTGTCCGTGGCGAGGGACCTGTCGGACTCATCATCTGTCCCTCTCGTGAGCTAGCGCGGCAGACATACGAGGGCCTAGTCGCTATGTGCGCTGCATTGAAGGACAGCGGGAATTACCCGGAGCTTCGTTCGCTTCTCTGCATCGGAGGGATCAACATGGCGGAGCAAGGCGAGGTCCTCAATAGAGGGGTGCATATAGTCATCGCCACTCCTGGGCGGCTGATGGACATGCTCGACAAGGGCAAGCTCAACGCTACTAGCTGCAGATACCTCTGCATGGACGAAGCGGATCGGATGATTGATATGGGGTTCGAAGAAGATGTCCGGACGATCATGTCACACTTCAAGGTAAGCTTCGATACCAAGTTCAAGTGCTAATTTCAATCTGCAGCATCAACGACAAACACTCCTATTTTCAGCAACCATGCCTCGCAAGATTCAAGACTTTGCTCAACAATCTCTCATCAGTCCTATCCTCGTCAATGTCGGGCGAGCAGGTGCCGCCAACATGGATGTCATCCAAGAAGTCGAGTATGTCAAGCAGGAGGCGAAGATGGTGTATCTCCTCGAATGTCTGCAGAAGACCCCACCGCCGGTCATCATCTTCAGCGACAACAAGAATGAAGTCGATGGTGAGTGGTCTGATACAAGCAAAGCTAACCTACAGACATCCAGGAGTACCTTCTTCTCAAAGGCGTCGAAGCTGTCGCGATCCATGGAAGCAAGAGTAAGCCCCTAAGTCAGGGCCATAACTGACAATGTAGCGCAGGAGGAACGTGAGTACGCCATCCGATCCTTCAAAACTGGTGCGAAAGACGTCATGGTCGCCTCCGGTGTTGCGTCCAAAGGTCTCGACTTCAACGAGATCCAGCACGTCATCGTGTACTCGATGCCAAAAGAGATTGAGGACTACGTCCACGAGATCGGTCGTACCGGTCGTTCGGGAAAAACAGGGCTCGCCACGACTTTCGTAAACATGAACACATCGGAGCAGACATTATTGGATCTGAAATACCTTTTGATGGAAGCAAAGCAGAAGTAAATCATGTTTCGGTATCGAGCATCTCCTCTGACGCTCTTCAGGATCCCGGAATTCCTGCTTTCGATCGAAGATCCTCGAGCAGCGCAAGGTGGGATTCTCAAGGGGTGCCCCATATGTGGTGGTGAGTCGATCACACCGCACGCACGAGTCAAGCTGAGGGAACCCTTAGGTCTCGGTCACATCCTATCCGATTGTCCAAAACTCGAGGAATCACAACGCCGAATGCAAGCAGCACAATCAAGACATTCTGGAGGCGGATACTAGAGGGTCTCACGGCATGTTGTTGTATCATTATCGATAGCATACTTGGTATCACACAGAGCATGGTCAAAGCTATCCCTGTCCGATGTTCCGCGGCCAGGACGAGATGATGTACTCATCATTAATGCCCGTCAACCAAGGTCACGTCACTGAGATCGCTCGTCGAGCACATCATCCCTCGCTTCTCATCCCGTCCCGCCAGCGCGGAGTGGAACGACAATATCGAATTGCGATACCTTCTTTGTTAGCAGTGTTTGGCGATCCTTGACCTACGCAGTCTGCTCCCGATAGTAATCATCCAGCATGATCCGATGCGAAGCTTGAGCTCGACGATGCATCAGTATGAGGATGGACAATACCGCCGCCATGCCTGTTTTCGTTAGCTCGAGCGAGAGGGCCCGGAGAAAAGACGCACACGCAGCGATGCCAAGCCCGACGAGCGCGTAGATCCATTTTCGCGACGTGCACCGCGCTTTCGGGGGGTACGACGCAGGTGTTCGAGGTATCCCAGTTGAACTAGTCCTTATCAGCTGGGACCGACAGTAGGTAAGCAGGAGGACGTACCGATTGACACTCGCGGTCAGCGGTGCAAGCGGTCCCGAGCTGCTGAAGCGGGAGGCAGGAGTTACTCGTCGTATTCTGCAGCCGGATCAGCTAGTCCTCGTGAGAGGAGAAAGGTCGATGGGCTCACGCAAACCCTTGCCCCTCGATACAGTTGTCCCCCGTGACCACGTTGGAAAAGCACATCCCGAGACATCGTACCCGATGTCTGTCCATGACGAATCAATTCATCCGGCCACGGGGGAAAGGCGGTTCTCACCGTGCTCTCTGTGATACATGTCGAGCCAATCGCTGCGTTCGCCCACCTTTCTCCCTCAGCTCTTGATACACCGCAGGATAGCGGGACGTACATGCACTCCCCCAGCAGACAAAGCGTTCCGTTCCCCTCATCTTCTCCCCATGGACTCGGCACCACCATAGCCTGTGATGGTGGCTCACACTCATCTATCCACCCACATCAGCTTATCTCGCCCATCGCCTGGTCGTATCATCAAGCACAAACCATCTCGGTTCAAATCACACATCCCACCCGCTGGTACGAGCGGCAGACAGCCGGATGCATCTTCGGGGCAGAAGCTGCCTGAATCGCATAGCGGTGGTGCGGAGGCGGTGGAGTTCAACAGGGAAGTGAGGATGAACTCGTCTCGTCTGCGCCGCGTTCAGCTGGACATGGCGATCTGGGTGGACATACCGGGCATAATCGGGGGAGACAGGTATCGTTTGCGGTACAGTCTACTTGACGTCAGCTTGAGAAGGGGGAGCAGGATCAATGGCCGCACAGCCCAAGGAATCGCAATCGGTGATGAACTCCTTTGTATTCGCATCGAGGTGATTATTGGTCACTGAGCAGTTGCTGTACAACGGGCTTCGGGCTGTGACGAGCACCAAACCGCATGAGAAGGACGAGGAGCATTTCGATGACCGTGAATCGAGCTCAAGGGATGCACTGGAAGTTGGAGGGGAGAAGCGGATAGGGGAGAAGGCTTAGAGACGGGGCTGGTGATATCAGCCTTGTATCTTGAACACCTCGATATCGGTGTCAGCAGGGACAAATCTCAAGTGTTCAGCAAGGCCAGGGATGTCGGAACATCAAATCCTGAACTGAGATCTATGACAGATTCATGATGCATACAGATTTTTCGCGAGGGTCATTGAATCGGGTGGCTGAATCGGGTGGCAATGCTTCAGAAGTCCTGATCGACCCAACCATGTCAGCTCCTGACCTTCTGACAGCGCTACTGTGAATCGAATCACCGTGACTCTTCCACCATACTGCCAATCCTGATCCCCCGCCTTGAACGGATCGACCTTGGGTCCCCCCCGCTCCCCAGTCTTGGGATCCACATCCCCCTCGAAATCCTTCTTCGGTCCCCGTCTGAGATCACGATGTTGCACCTCCTCGCCAGGGGAGGTGATTGCTGGACTAGCACCGATCGATTGGTTGGCTTTGAGCAGGGCATCGAATTCGGCTTGATCGGAAGGGGGGAGAGGGGGTGGCGAGGGTCGGTCGAAGTTCTTTCGGGCGGCGAGTAGGCTGGGGATGGTGGTGAATGTGCGGATGGGCATGAGAGCCAGACGAGATGAGGAAGGCATGATACGTGTGAGCATTGTGTGTGATGTTTGCGTCGGTGAGCTTTGACGAGGTAGATGTAGATTGCAAGATTCATCCATGTTAGGGCCTTCATATCGGCTAATCTCGGGTTCCTGACGAACCAAAGATAAAGGGTCATCTCCACCTTTACTCCAGGGGCTTCCTAGCAGTCGTCTCTTTGCTGCGAGGCTCACTGACCTGTCTGATTCCCCTCGCCATGTCCGCATATGGAGCCATCCTGCCTCCGACCCTCGTTGCACCTCTCGAGGTCCTCTCCTACCCCTTGCCAAGCGGAATCACCCTTTCCACCCATCCTATCGCGGCGACCGAGGCACCTCGGGATCTGCTTGAATACCTTTTTAGGGTGTTCAGTGACGAGCTTGAAGGTCCGATCCTCACAAGTTTGCTGGGGAAGAGCTGAGAAGAGAATCAGAGGGCAAGACGTATCCCCAAGAAGGGCCGATGTCGTTCGAAACGTTTGAAAGCTACTTCTTCACAAGCGCATCCACTACCGTCATTGGCATCATTCACCCTTCTTCCTCTTCCCCATCATCCGCAATGACACCGCCATCAAGCCTGGAGCAAGGAAGAGCAGGACGGATATGGGAAGAATGCGTCGGAGGATGCTACTACATGTACGCTCGTACGCTCATGCCCCCGTGCATCATCTGACAACCCAGAAAACCGAATTATCCCGGACGGAGTAGTCATGTAGGTCCCTGCGCTGGTTAGGGCTAACGACCAGAACTGCAATGGCGGCTTCTTAGTCCCGCATGTGCAGAGGGGGAAGAAGATCGGATTGGCGCTAGGACAGAGCTACCTCGTCTATGCCCCTCGATTAGGCTACCGCGCGAGCGTATTCAACCTTGTCTACCAGAGTGCGTTTCATTTTCATCACAACCGAGAGTGTCAGGACTCATCCGTTGGGTATAGACAACGCGGCCTCGGACAGAATATGGGATAAGCTGGGGTTCCAGCGTATAGGCCTGATTCCCGGAGCTGGGCGGCTGAAGTCCGGGCCGAATGGCGATGAGGAGTATGTGGATGCGGTGGTGGTGTACAAGAGCTTCGTGTGAAGACATTCCCACTCCCAGTCGGATCCGAACCCGGATGCATGGCCTATAATGCTGTTTTGTGCTGTCTGTCCTCCCCAGATGACTTGGTTCGAGGAGGTTCGAGCGGGATGAAGATGTTGTCACGATAAAACTTGAGTTCCCGTATACTCGCTTGGATGTCGTCCAAGGCCCTACGATTGGCCGCATCAGCGTACAGAGAAGACGAAGAGGAAAGCTGGACAGACCGATGCGAGACCTCTGTGGTCCGGGACTCCTGTCCTGTTTGCCGTATCGAGGGGTACCATCTCTTGCACAGCTCCTGAGCCTCCCATCAGTACCCGCCCAGTCTCGATGCTCCTCGATACACACCTTCACCGAGCTGACATCTGCTCCTCGTCAACGCAGTCCCCACCAGGCCGCTCCACTCACCAACTATCCGATACGACAGATGCTTCATCACCTCCGGCATCTCCCTCAACAAGAACCTATCCCCATTCCCATCAGTTCTCTCCAAGCCAGCCGTGAGCATCAGACTCACCGCATATCCGCATGTACGGAACTTCCCGCCAACAATCCCGCTCCAGGCTCAGGTATCCACTTCCTCACGTACTCCGCCACCATCCTCGTGACGTCCTCGGGGCTATGTGGACTGCTCAGGCATGCGGTGGTGAGACCCGTCTTGCCGTGTTGCTCCGTACACCATTCGCCCATCCTAATCAATCCCAACACCTCATCAGCTCGGACAGGATGTAGCTAGAGAAGGGCATACGCGTCGAGGACGGATTTCGGTGTCCGGATGACATACTCGATCCCCTCATCCACTTGTATCAGGCGACCGTCCGTGATGATGACTGCTATCTCGATGATCCGGTCCGTCGACAAATCGAGGCCCGTCATCTCACAGTCTACCTGGGCGATCCGGCATCAGCATTGGGACTTCAATGGAGGAGACAAGAGGGCGGACCCAGACGAGAGGTCCCTCATCGTATGTCAAGGGATCTCGAGCCATCTTTGGTGATCTCGATCTGATAAGAGAGGATAGGAAGATTGATCGCGAGGCTGTCGTACGAATCTTGGAAGGATAAGATATTGCCTTGCACCGGACGATGACAGGTCGGATGCTAGAAGTGAAAGGTCGGATGCGAGTTCGAAGGGAAGCGCAGCAAGATAACGCTTGGAATGATGGATGTCGGATTCTCATCATGTCAGGATTCGGATATGGTGCAATCCCGGTCCTGATGCTCGGTATGCTCTGCTAAGACCCACAAATCATGCTGGTATCATAGGACTTGCATCGGGCAAAAGTGGTTCTATAGGGAGATATCTCGATCCCGTAGGGCGGATTCAGGGATATCCTCAAGCTCCCCGACTGGTCAGTTAGCTTGCAAAAGATGACCAAGAGGCAATGGATCCAAAGCCGTTGCTTTGGGTCAGAAAGCGGGGCCAGGAAAGGACGACCTCGACGATGACATTGACATATTTGGTACAAGTCATGCATGCTTGGGCCAGCATTGGCCGACCAATCATTGTGATTGGCCCTCACCTCATCCGCATTTGTCCCGGCAATTCCCACAAATGAGCCGCCAGATCATCCATCCAGGCTTCCAGTGTTTCCGCCAACCTGCTTCACGCAACTTCTTTTGCTCGGGCGCTCAGGCGCTAGGTGCCCGTGACCATACGCTTTGCATGGAATCGGTAGTCCGGGAGACCGCACGTCAGCCTCGGTGTTTGAATAGCCAAGAGCGGTGATAAATCGGTTGATTTCGCACGTCGAAACGTACGATCCACGCTCTCGCGACGTCGAGCGTATGCCAAACGCATGTTGACCCTGTGGATGTAGGAGCCATTTCCTAGGTTTCTTTCCTTCATGCCCGGAACATCCCATCATTACAACTCCGCTCGCTATCATACGGGATCAATATCGGTCTCTCCTTCGCGACACTACGGAACCAAACATTGGCGGTGCCACTCACGCTCACACCTATCGTCGACACAACCACCTCGCCACCGACCGCCACCATCTGTCCTCGGGCCACTCTTATCGACCATCTTGCTTGTCCACGGCTACAGTAGCCACTTTCCGTGCTACATCATCAAGGGTGAGAAGAGGTCAAAACATACTGACTGATCAAGCTTACGCGCTTGGCCATTCAGACCTTCTCAACCCGTACCACGCAACGATGTCCTCTCCGCTCAACGCTCTTTAGCCTGCTCGTCCATCGCTCAGCCCGTCTGCAGTCATGGTTTCTATCTATACACGCTCGGCCACCTCCCGAGTCCTACCCGACGCAACAGTTCTGCGCTTCCTACCCAACCTCTTGGCTTCACAACTCCGCTCTATACTCTCGCTTATCTCCACTCTCCGGTCGAACCTGACAACACCATCCATCCAGTCTGTATCGATACGGGTGCTTCAATCTGTTTCGTTGAGAAGGCATATACGAGAGAACACCTCACTCATCTCACTCGGACTCCGATGACGAGCTTCCCCGTCTCGGGTATCGGTCATGCCTTGGTCACAGAATAAATCACCGCTGAGCTCGATGTCCTTCCTCCCCGAACCGATCGGGTAGAACGCCGAACCAACCGGTAAGGGGCATCACTATTCATCTTTTAATTGTCCCCGATATGCATGATCGGGAACGATGTCCTCACCGATTTGCGAGCTCTCGTCGACCTGGCCACAGGAAGCATGGACTTTGCGAACAAGGACGAAAGGGAATCGCCTTGATCAGTTGCAGAACGAATGAATTACTACCGCAAACCCTTCACCCGGTCACGGATCTTCCTCTCTACGAATGGTCGAAACAGAGTCCGATGTCCGATAATTTGGGCCATACACGAGCTAGAAAGAAGCAAGCGGGAGAAGCCGTAACAACGAAGAGAGGTCGAGCCCGAATATCACAACGTAAGCGGGTCTCTATACTCATGCCTCGCTTCAAGCCTCAAGTGACCACATCCTCCAGGCGGTCGAGGTCAAACTGGATCGAGAACCGCCCCACCAAACGATCAGTCCTAAGTCGATGAGGTCCTCGGGTCGAAGCTGGAACCTAGTGGTAAGAAGCCGACTTTGATGTACAAGGTCAAATGGCAAGGGTACGATGATCCAGGAGGCTGTACCTGGGAGGCAGCCACTCATCTGGAGAACGCTTGGGACGTTGTCTACGAGTTTCATCAGGCGAATCCAGGCAGACCGATGCCTCTTATCGAAACGACCAGTGAAGCCTTGTTTGTAGCGATATACCCTCCTTCCTGATCTGCCGGACGTCTCAACTTATTTTCGGGTGAGGTCGTCATCATTCGCCAGCTCAGTTCCCATTCGTTAGAGTAGAACCACTTCGATAGATTCCGCAGTGCCCGCTTTGACAAGTTACGCATGCTCCAGGACACCGACCGATCAAAATGATCACAATTAGCCCAGGGCCCTGCTCATGCCCCGCCAGCTCCTCTTCCTTGCCCACCCATGAACTGCTGAGCCCTGGAACAGATCAGCTTCCTCAATACCGATCGAAATGCGTACATGTCCCTCAAGCTTGGATCACCAGCGAGCTGACTGATATCCGGCATCCCACCCCCACTCTGCATATTCTCCGCCATCCGTCGGAGTGAGGGGTTCGACATCAGTCTTTCCAGCCCGCCATTCGCCATCATCTGTTGTGCCCTACATCGCGTCAATACTTACTACTCACGCAAGGCCAGGCTCGGAGCCACCCACATCGCCATCATCTGTGGGTTCTGCATCATCGAAGCCAAATCCGGCATTCCCCCTCCTCCGCCTTCCGCCCCGGCCATCCCACCCATCATACCGGCCAAAGCACTCAGATCAGGCATCCCTCCTGCGCCGCCGCCTGCACCGCCTCCAGCAGACGGCTCCCGATCTGCGACAGAGTCAGTACCCGATGTCGACTCCTCCGCCCATCGGGTCTCGGCGGTCGCTAGGGCGGCTTTCATGTTGGCGTTTCCTGGATCCAGCTTGAGACCGGATTCATAAGCGTCGATGGCGGGTCGGTAGTAGCCTTGTGAGAATTGTGCGTGGCTACCGAAACCAATCAGGATTCACGTTCAGAGCAAGCAAGTGCCAGAACACGCACCCGAGCCTCGAGAAAGCCTTTGCGAACTTCGGATCCAACTCCAACGCCGTTTCCGCATCCTCAACAGCCTTCTCATGTCTACCCAACCCGCCCCAAGCCGCAGCTCTATTCGAGTAATACACCGGCGTAGGGTCAAGCTTGATAGCATCCGTGTACATCTCGATGGCGGAGTCGTAGAGCTTTCGCGACATCAGGGCGTTCCCCTTGCTCTTCAGGCTCTCGGCTTTGGCTTTGTCCGATTCTGTCGGTCCGGATGACGAGGGTGTGGAAGCTGGAGCGGGGGTGGAAATAGAAGAGGTGGAGGTGGTTTTGGCTTTTGTCTTTAGGTAAACGTCGAGTATGGAGAGGAGGGAGGCGGGTTTGATGGAATATTGGGATTGGTCGATGGTAGAATCAGGGTCGACGCCGAAGGACTCGGCGATGCATTGTACTGCATCGATTTCAGGACCATCCTGACCGAAAGACCAAGGTACTGACCGGCAACCTCGAGACTCTCCTTGTCATCCTCCTTGACAGTGCCATCTTGTGTCGACGTTCGCAGGAATTCGATACTGTTTGTCAGCGAAATATGCTGCACGTTACCTACATGTTGAAAACGAGCTGCTTCTTCCTCGCATCAGCCATTGTGAAGGAGCTGAGGGGGGGAGAGAGTAGATGGGTTCGCAAGAAATCGATTTGAGCTGCGCAAGCGAATTGTCTAGGTGGAAAGGACTGGAAGAAACCGCATGTGGCAGTCTGCTTTGCGTGGATTGCATTTACAGAAAGTATGGTCGGCTCCGTGATCGGCTCCGTGATATGAGCATTGTTACTACCGTCACAAGATGGGCGAGGTATGAGAAGAATGCATTGGGTTGTTATGTATTGTGCTGTGTATCCGATCAACCCGGAAAACTATGCCAAAATTCCATGTGATGAAAATGCAGGATGAAAAATGCCTCGAGAAATACCCTAGGTCAAAGAAGCAACGACCACACCGCAATGATCAACAGCATCACCGAAAGCCCCTCGATACTCGGGAATCTGGCCGAGGTCGATGCACCGCTGTATGACGCGTTGTAGTTGACGAATGTCCTGCCGCATGCCGAGTTGACCACGTTGATGGCCTCGGAGACGATGGTGCCGTTAATCGTCGACGTGGAGCTCTGCGACTCCGAGTAGTGCCCAAGTAGCAAGGCCGAGCACTTCGAGCATGTCGGCGTGGAATTAGAAGGGACTCTAACAGGTCGCATCAGTACCAGACTCAAGACCGGGGCAGAGAAGACATACGGAATTCCCGCCGCTAGTGACCAGAGGTACAGGTCGTCCGGCTTCGTCGAAGACAGCGCTTCGAGGTAACAAAATACTCCGGTATCCGGGTCCGTTATAGTCGCAGCCTCGCGCATGAGCTTGTAATTGCCGATGCCTGTCTTGGCCTCGGTCGCGACAGCATTGGCAGACTTCGTCGAGAGGTCAGATGCGCAGTTCACCTTTGACCCTATTTCGGAGAGAGCGTTGAACATGAAGGCGTCGCATTGGGTAGCGGCTGGTTGAGGGGAAGAGACGTAGGCTAGGAGGTTATTGAGGTCGGTGAAGTTGGATTTGGTGATGGATGTGCTGATCAAGTCTGAGTAGGTGGTCGAGGTTGTGAGGAGAAGGGAGAAGGGGAGACACGAGGTGAACTTGGCGGATGTTAGGAGAGGTGTGAGGTAGAGTAGACATGATGAGGACAGGGAGTAGGAGATGGAGAGGTCGAGCGGGGTAGGTACAGGGGAAGGGGGAACGGTCGGAGTGGGTTTCGGTGGGAGCGGGAGAATACGAGTTCCGTTGGATTTGGTCGCTTGAGGTGTCAAGTCCTGGTTGGGAGGTGATCGGTAGAAGACTCGCGACTCTGGCGGGAGTGGTATTGGTCGGCCGGAATGTCGATCTTCCCGATTGTGCGCGAGGGCCATCATTCCGCTCAACATCGCCAACACAGGAAGACTGAGTAGCCGCATCGTCGTGTATGATTCGTAAGGAGCGTGGGGTACCGACTGAGCGGGATTATAATCGTTTGCGAGAAATTGCTATGGGACACGAAGAGCAGGAATCAGTAGAGACACGCAATGATCGAGTGCGAGGGACAACGGTCGGGACCTGGATGAAGCATCTCGCTCAGGCTGCACAGACTCAAAACCCTTTACATTTGATGCTGATGCTTACCTTGCGTCGGGCGAATTTCCTATTCACAAAATCGAGGACATCGTAGAGTCGGTCATGCAAAGGAGTGTCGGTGTGAGATGATGTGTATATGCTGGTATGTGTATGCTGGTATGTGTATGCTGGTAAATGTATGCTGGAATGCAGAGAGGGGGTACGGCAAGAGCCAAGCAGATTGTGCGTGTGTCCCTGACGATCCTTTTCGCTGTTCAGGGTCCAGGAACGCCATTTTTTGAAATCGCCTTTGCCCCGACGCGAGTGGTTTTCCCGTGGGATAATCTCGAAACGCCTCATACTCACCAATGACAACCTTCTTGTCGGCGCAATATTGACTGTGGAGGACCCTGTCTGACAGCCGATGAGTCGGGATTGGGCCGTGACACGACGAAAACAAGTGTCTCGCTTGCAGTGACTAATGATACGGTTCGACGAATCGATTTTGATTCGCCGATTTAAGCCTGAGCCCACCCCTCTCAGTAACGCGATGGATGGTGCGTCATTCGGAAAAAGTCGTAATGACGCTCCAGATCGATGCAGAAGGAAGCACTGTGATACATGTGGATATTCCTGGTCCATTTGATTCCGTTTCTCCCCGGCTGCAGCCACACCGAGGAGCTCGCTTGTTCTCCTTGTCACCTGTCCATTCTTGAAGTTGACACGCTTACATCAACTCTCTTGAGAGACTCATTAGCTGACAGAAACTCAACTCACTGTCGAGGCTTTGCTGCTGCGACCGTCGATTGACTGTCTGCTGGCGACCGTTGCGTAAGTGTACGGATCGTTCCCATGACACTTAACTGACTTTGACATTGCTTACTGATTCATCAAGATGCCCAACAAGGCGACGCGCTACCAAAGGCAAAAGCATTACGCGAGCCTCGGGGAGCACGCTCGCGTCACCACCATTCTCGTCCTCACTCAAGCTCATCCTCCTCCGCCGTCGCTGCCTACTCCCGCTTCCCAGATCAAGTCAGGACGAAGCGGTCCAAGCGCGGAGTCAGCCATCTCCAGCTCGATCCTCAGTCTTGCGATTCTCAGTTTCGTCAACCATCAAGAACGCCGTGTTCTCTGACGAAATTGAAAGCCAGTGTTCTCGCTTTCCTAGTCGACGTTCTTCTCATAGTATAGACGCGCGGGTTCCAGACATAATCGAAGCGGGAAGCCCGATGTCCGACGGCGACTCATCCAACAAGGCGCTGGCAGCCGTCATCCGTGCTCTGGCTGAGACTCGTCAAGTGGGACACGCTTGAGCGACCGGGGCTTGACTATGGTACGGACATTCTGCTGTCACCGTTGCCACCCAGGCTGCGAGAAGTGCGGTCGACGGACCGTCCCGCGAGCTTGGGCTACCTACGGGCAGCTATCAGGTGCGATCTCCATTCCCCGTTGAGCAGAGCTGATAGTCAGCAGTATGACAGGAGGGACGTAAGCGCGCTTGAAGATGATAACAGGCGTCTGAGACAAAGCTGGACTCGATGAGGCGTCTTCTTGAGGATACTCTCCATCAGCGTCAAGAACAAGCCGCAACCTCGCATCATCAAGTCAGCTTTCATACCTAAACCAGACACTTCCGCTGACGAGCAACAGGGTCCGACCACTCGCGAGAGGGAACTTACCCTCCTTCTCCGCCAGAACGGCCAAGCCCTCGAAGAAGCCCGTCTGGCGCTCCAACGAAACAGCCTCGATCCTCCTCATGTGACCTCCAGCAAGGCCGAGGTCGACGACCTTCACCGCGAGATGGACAAGCTTCGCGGTCTCTTGGCTGACGGGCAAGAGAAGCGTAATGCCGCGGAATCCAAGGAAGCAAGCGCTATCAAGCATCAGTCGATACTCGCGAAGAACGTGAATGATGCGGAGAGCAACGGTAGGGAGCTGGAGAAGCAGTTGGCGGAGGAGGTGAAGCGGCGCTCGACGGCTGAGCAGAGGTTGGCCGAGGTCAGCCGTTTCATCCTATCGATAAAGAGTCCTTACTGAGTTGCGGCATAACGAGCGCAACCCGGCCAACGCAAAACGCTTCGAGGGAGATCATCGGTCTTTAAGCTCGGATGGCGAACCTCAACCGAAAGCGTACAATCTCTGAGGAGAAGTTGAAGGACTCTTCTGTCAGTCATTCACTCTCCCTCGTTCCCCGCTGACAAAAGAAAGCTCGAGAGGGAGAAGCTGACGGATAAGCTCAATCAACTCCGGCGGGAGAACGAAGGCCTGTTGTGCAGGAACCAGGAGCTCGTAACGCAGGTCCGTCGATCCCGTCTGAGCTTGTGAGCGGTCTGAAGTAGAACAGAAACAGCCTCATGGAGAGCTGCAAAAGCAGAAGAAGTACTTTGTAGGCAAGCTCATTCAGAAGGTTTGCGGGAGTTTCTTTGTAGATCCCAGCGCTTATCCACCTCGCAGGATCAGGACGCGGCGAAGTTCCGTAACGAGCGAGATGATGTCAGGAATCAGCTCGCCGAAGCGCCATCCGTGAGTGATGACAATCAGAGAATTGTGATCCGTAGAGATTGGCTTCCGAGAGCAAAGCGAGGGCGGCAGCGGAAACGCGTCGACTCGAATTGACCACGCCTCTGCAGGTCAGGGGATGGTGTCGCTCAGCAGAATCTGCTCAATCCTGGCAGCCGGATAGAAAGCCCAGTCCTGCGCCATACAATGGTGACCGAGACTCGCTAGTCGCGCCATCTACCCCGCAAGTGCTCAGCCCTTCCGTCGAAGCCTTCCGGCCAAAGGTTCACGTCAGGAAGGAGGAAACGGTCAGTATCGACATCGATCTCCGGACCGAATTGACGTTAGTACAGGCGCCAGCGGTGTCGGACGATTCCGAGATCAAGCGGGACCTCTCTTCTCTCTCGCCTCACGACCCATTCGCGAGTATCCTTGAAACGTTCGCCGGCTGATTGACATAGGCTCAGCTCATCGAGGCGTTCCGACAAGCATCTCCCGAGTCAAGCAGTCCGGAAGCGAGAAGTACGCCTGCGCCAACGAGGAGGTCGGGATTCGAAGGCATCTTCGCAAGGATAGCGGCCTCGGCTTGAAGCTCTCCTCTTCCATGTCGATCTTGTCATTCTCTTAGTCCGACCCGATATGCACCCAAAACCTCGACTTCGGCGCAGTTGAGACATTGACAGGAAAGATGAACAAGCGTTCATGTTCTATAGATCAGCTCGTCCATGATTCAGCTCCTTCCGCGACCGATAATGCTCCTTCCTAGATATCGCCCCCTCTTACTCCGCTTGCGTGTAAGTGCCGGGGAAGATGCCCGTCCGACCATTCAGCTTGCCTGTCCACCAATCGTCCGCGTTTTCACTCTGCTCGATGATCTCAATCCTATTCCCTGCATTGAATGAGAGGTCTCCTTCGGCCTAGTCTCATCAGCACGTTCAGCAATCGGATCTTCATGGCTGGACTGACTTGGGCCTCAAAATCGAATATCGCGGTGCAGTATTTGGCAGCGTTATAGCTAGGCTTCGGCTTGAGGGGGGGAGGTGGGGGCGCCTTCTTCGTGATGGACGGGGAAGACGCGGTGGAGGTGTATGGCGGGGGAGCGGCAACTGTTCCCGGGGCATATCCAATGGCAGTGTCGGCCTTCTTTGGCGAGCCGTAAGAAGCGGACTCTTTCCGGTCGATCGAAGGTTTGGATGAATGCGACATCGTGCGACTGGGCGAGGTGTAGCTACCTGAGCTCTGCCGGTGTTCCTGGAGGAGTTTCGCTATGAGGCTGTCAGAGACGCAAATATTTGCACGAAAGAGTCACCTACCGGTCGAGGCGATTCGCCTAGTGATTGACAGCTGGTCGATTTGATCCGCTGCGTCACCTCGCTGTTCCATGTAGATCGTCTCCACATCTTTGCGCTCCATGTCGTACTTGCCATCGGCAAACGACTGGAACTTTTCTAGCATGATGTAGTATACGTTGAGCCTGCAAAATCCTCAGCTGCCATGTCGATTGAAGGCCGAAACTACTCACTGCATATAGTAGAAGGAGTGGAAGAGAGGGTCGATGAAGCGAGTTGCAAGAGCGAGGAATGCGGGAAGCTCCGTTTTGAGCATGTTATTGTAATGCTCATACTCCCCGGATGCGAGATCGAAATCTTGCTCGACCTGATCTTCATCAGAATATCGAAGCAATCAAAGATACCGCAAACCGACCTTGAACGTGTTCTTCTCATCACTCAAGCTCTTCTCCTTCTTCTCTCGGAGCTTGTTCAGACTGTTGTTGTGACGGTCGTAATCCACGAGCTTGTGGTCCCGCTTCACACAGGTCTTCCGGATCTTCTTGCAGATATCGTTGAGCTCCTTACAAGGCTGAACGATGCGGGAGTCGATGAGTTCGAGCTCGGGCGACAGCGTTTCTGGAGGACGAGTCAGACAGCGCTCGGACAGACAGGAACGGAGCGCACCTCGCATCTCCTCCATCAGACCCTGGTACGTCGTGATATTCCGCAGGGTGACCTCAGCCTGAGGGTGTTTGGAAGCAAGGTTGTACTCGGCGCCTATGGGAGCGAACAGGGTCGATAAGGAGCCTGAAAAGCTGGTGCCGGACACCAGGAGAGCTAGGATTTGCGTGATCAGCGGGAGCCTATTTGGAGAGTACAATATACTCACTGGAGACCGAATCCCGGAAGACGGTCGAGTCCTTGAACATCTTCTCGCAAGCGGCTTCGACTGCTGCAAACTTGCGTTCACTAATCATAGTGGACCTGTCAGTATGCAGTCCCAATATCGCACACGAGAAGAAGCTGCGCACTAATCATTAAATTCGGGATCCGTCGACTCTGCGCAACGCGAAGTTTAGCCTGTGGTATCCTTTTCGTAGGAAGCCGTCCTACTCTTTGCCATCCCTATCCGGGTAGTAAGCTGGTGCGGAGTCCTGCAGGCCATATCGTCAGTCCGAGCCGGTCTCAATACCTAGTGGAGGGCGACTCACCGCTGTAGCGCTTTCTGGAGGCCCTTCATGGCGAGTGCGAGACCGATGCGGACAAGAGGTCAAGTGCAAAGAAAACGGTCTATGCCGGCTATGGAGGCCGAAAATATGGGATATGTCGGGAAAGGCAGATCTATCAAGGACGTTTTGGTGACGAAGCTTAGCGGATCACTCATACACTGGCCGGGCACCGCAGCCGAGACAGGGGAACCGGAATGACGTGGCAAGGGCTCTGAAGTATCAGCTCGTGTGTCGTTTGGTTTGTCTCGCTGCCAGCTTCAATCTCCCCTATCAGGGTATTCCACTCTGTACAGTCAAAAACTCGCCACGATGTCAGAGCTCTGCCCTCCATATGCGCCATTCTTTGGGTGAGCGATCACATCTCCCGCTCGTTCGGCACTGATGATGACACTCTTAGCTTCGCTGGCGTAACGTCCGCCGTGAGATCCTGTGTCTCCACAAAGTCGGAAGCGAGACTGACTTGAGTGACAGATGGTGCTATCAACGATCGGAGCAGCATATGGTACCTCCAAGGCTGGAATAGGGATTGCAGGCCTTGGGACATTTCGGTGAGAACGGTTTCGCCCTTCTTATTCACTAGACGCTGACGGTAAGATCTCCAGACCGGAGCTCATCATGAAATCTCTCATCCCCGTCGTCGTGAGTTGCTCGATTACTCCCACGATGTCGCTGACCATTGCCGCAGATGTCTGGGAGTACGCTTCATCGAACCCCCTTCGCTGGCTTTGGCTGATGAGGAGCACATAGTCATCGCCGTGTACGGCTTGGTCGTCTCTGTTCTCATAGCAGGAAGCAGTCCGTCCACTTCGTACGTCTCCCTACTTAAGCTGATTCACCGCAGTCGCGCCTACCGAGCCCTACTCCCTGTTCGCGGGGTTCGTACACCTCGGTGCAGGTCTCGGTACGTCCTCAATGCGACAAAACACATTTCGGTGACTCATGTATTGCAGCGTGCGGCATGACAGGATTAGCAGCGGGTTACGCGATAGGAATTGTTGGCGATGCTGTGAGTGGAGACCTTTGGAAGCGGATGAATCAGGCTGATGAGGCGATGCAGTGCGTCCGAGCATACCTTTACGAGTCTAGAGTGTTCGTCTCGATGGTCTTGATTCTCATCTTCGCGTAAGTGAAGTGGCTTTCCTCTGAGTCGAATCGCTGACATGTGATGTGCGCCTAGAGAGGTCATCGTAAGTTCCTGAGCGCGCTGAACCAATTTCTTCTCCGCTCACACCCTTCCGTACAGGGCTTGTATGGGCTGATTGTTGCTCTGATCCTCAACACATCCGTTGGTGATGTTTACTGCGGCTAGACTCAGCAGGCCATGGAGAGCATGCAATCATAATCACTCAATGTATCTGCCAACTCGACTGTCCGGCACTCCGTCTCACTCACTCACCGATTCGGTCAGCGCAATGTAGGCAGTATTGATCCGCCAGTATTTCGTCCGAGGCCTCGCGTTCTTCCTGCATTGGGGAGAGATCCACTGAGAGCAGACTGGTCTGCGGAGTATTCTGCCGTGTCCGAAAAGAGCGTTACAGGGCGATATGATAGCATGGCAAGATAATGGCACTACTGGAGGTCTTGTGGCAGCGCGTCTGGGCATCCAAACATTCCTCGCATGCCCACATCCCCCTTCTCCAGTTCGCTCGATCCCACCAGATTCCCTAAGACATGATCATCCCTGCGGGAATCAGCCTGACAGCGCCCGCGGAATATGACAGGACTAAAAGCACCTTTTCCGCACGAAAGGGTCATCCAATGTCCTATCCTAGCTGGGCTTCCTCCCCTGCTATCCGGGCCGTACCGACCACGTCCAATAAGGACTGAGCATCGTCCCCCGCCCAGCCTTGATACCCCTCTGGCTTGATCCCTTCCCCGCTGGACTCCCTGACTGCCGACTCGTCTCTCCCTTCCTCATCACTCCTCAACAATTCGTTGAACTCGCTCCGATTCTTCTTTAACCGCATCTCCCTCACCAAATACCCTGGGAACTTCCTCGGTCTCCCCTTCTGGCGCTTCAGACCCATCGCCTTCTCCGTTTTCCGCCGATCGTACTCCACCTGTTCCTCCTCCGTCCGGACTTTCGGCGGTCTGCCTTTCGGTCGCTTAGGTGGAGGAGAGGGTTGGGGGGGAGGAGTAGGTTGACCGGGTTTGGGCTTGTTCTTGGACCCCTTTGGTCGGCCGCGGCCACGTTTCCCTAGGAGGGAGGGGGGATCATTGGTTCCTTCCCCCGAGGGGGATATGGTGGACGGCCCGGCTTCGGCGTTATCTGGAGAGAGAAGGTAAGTTTGGTTTGTGGGGGAATGAGGGAAGTTGGGCGGGAAGAGCGATCCTACAGACGAGTGCGGATGAGCAGGATCAAGCGAATAGTATGGATGAGAACCCACCGAAGCTAGCCTGAGCGAGATCTTCAAGGGTTGACTGCAGACTTTGCTGGAGTCGTTCGCGTTCTTCCGTGTCGGTGAGGTGCGCGCCGATGACAGCTGCCACTTGAGCGTGAGTGAGGCCGGGACTGATGCCTTGAGAGGACTACTCGACAAGACGTCAGTCTGTGCTGTATGAAAGCGATGATGGAACAGACCTGTTGAGCATTCGTCAAGCTGTTGACAATCTCCCTTAACGCCGGGTCGATACCATCATCCTCAATCTGCATCCCCTGACCGGTCCCGTGATGGTCGCCACTGGCACCCATGGCCAGTGAAGGCACGCCGTGGACCCCGTCTTGCTTCACCGGCTCCCCTCCCTCCCCTTGAACCGATTGCTCCTGCAAGCGTATCTTTCCCTTTCTGACATCATCTACGACCTCCTCGATAGCATACAGCGCCGGATCAATCGGGAACTCGCTGGCCGCATCGCCGGACGCGGCAAGCAGTGACGGATCAACCTGAGATTTACTTTCGGTATCGTGTTGGCGCGACATCAGATAAGATGCTTTGTGGGACGGAGGTTTTCGTTGATCACTGGATAAAGTCGTAAAATAGTATTGAAAGAGAGGGACGATGGGAAGAGTTGCTCGGCGTGTCTCTGTATAACACCGAAAGTCGCCGGGAGCTACTTTTCAGAGGCTGCATCATTTCCCTACGAGGCCTGGAGTGAATCGTCCAGCACCAAACTGCGAGTGGGCGCATTGAGGCTGACAAGTCACGTACGGTCGAGCGGACGAGCTTAACGTCTCGCCAGAATACCAAGTCTGCTATCGATCGGATTTTACATACCATTCATAATCACTCAGGAAAATCCAGCTTCGGGCTCGTGGCTTGTCCCTTCCTTGTCTGTAGCGTTAAAAGGGCCGCGGCCGCCTAAAGCTTTACTTTGCAAGGCAACGAGAGATAAAACACCTGAAACTTGCCAGGTGACAGGCAATCAGGGCACTGCGATCGCTTTTACTGGATCTTGACGTCCAACTTTCCCGGAAGTCTCCTGCTACCTCGGCAATCTAGATATTGGGACTCGGCCATGCCTCCAAATTTCCCTTCAGACTTCTGGCCATCGCTCCTCATCTACCACGCTCTACCCCTTCATGCTCCATTTACTACCTGGCTCTTCAATGCTCCGTTTGGTCGATTCGCTTCCAAGTCATCGAGGTTCAACCTCAATGGTCAGATCTTCCCTCCAGCTTGACTCGACTTTACTGACCAACAATATAGGCAATCTTGCGTGGTTCTGTTCGGAGATCGTCGCTGTACGCCTCATCTCTCCTCACTCGATGCTGGGCGATACTGATCGACCGATAGCCAACCGCATTCGTATACACAATGATATTCACACCCCATCCACCTCTCTCGCGCGCTACCAGCATTATCAGCGTCAGCCTCATTCCATCCGTGATCTCGAGGTGTCAGCTGATGACGTTTCAGGCAATATACCTTATGCATTACGCCCACCGAGCCATCATCTCCCCACTCGTCCTCTCGCCCAAACGAAGCCCGCTTCATCCGATCGTCGCTTCCTGCATAGCATCCTACAGCTACCTGTAGTTATCCTCTCATGCTCTTTAACCCACGCTGAGGCTGTGAGGTAGGAACGCCCGACTGGTCGCTCTCACTCTCGCTCTTAACCCGCCCTCGTCCCAACTCACCCCTCGATTCTGGCTATGTATTGCCGGATGGGCTCTGGGCTTCGCTGGCAACGGTACGATTCTCCCTCCTGCCCCTCGTCCATCGTCTAGTCTGACCGGAGTCATAGTCTACCATGACGAGATCCTGAACGACCTCCGCCGACCACCTCATCGACGCCTCGTATCGTCACCATCGGCCGCCGAGAAGGAGGACGCCAGATCCGGGGATGGGCGGTATCTGATCCCGCGAGGGGGGCTGTACCAGCTTGTCTCCTTCCCGAACTACCTATGCGAATGGTGAGTACCCCACCCAATGCTCGAGTCAAACTGAGCGATCGTAAAGGCTCGAATGGACATGTTACGCCCTCGTCGCGTCACCCAACCCATTCCTGTCCAAACCCGACCTGTCTGACCACTACATCTCGTCCTTCGTGGCGAGCTGGTTCCCTAACAGCCTGCTTAGCCCGCCGTGGATGTTCCTTGCCTTTTTGATATCCGCCATGGTCCCGCGTGCGATCCAGGGGCACGACTGGTATCACCGGACGTTTGGGGATCGGTATCCCAAGGAGAGGAAGGCGGTGATTCCTTGGGTGTTATGATATGCATTTATGCTTCCACCACCACGGGCGCATACTCCCCTTCTTCATCCTCGTCTTCACCTTCGACCTCCAATCGCGGAGCCAGGGCTTCGAGTTCCCATCTCCATTTCTCCTTGGCGCCAGCCCGAGGCCTCGCCCATGCTTCACGCAAAGCGCTGTCCTCCATATCGGTCCACGAACCAAGCGCTGCAGCCAGGTTGTTACGCAGAGCCTCGAGCTCGTCGAGATAGAACA
>JAABUL010002645.1_pt1 | contig 29046 bp, 36 predicted proteins | sample 5559151 | NCBI WGS metagenome assembly JAABUL01 (sample SAMN10711876, study PRJNA513368) | rock metagenome | isolation source: Antarctica rocks | place: Antarctica: Victoria Land, Pudding Butte sud
TCTGGCGTAAGCGGGCGCAACGGCTCTTTCTGTGCTCGTGCCATAGCTATCTTTGCTGCCCTCCTCCCCCCAGTCTCTCAGATCGACTCCTTCAATTCTAGTTGTTTGCGGCGTGACCCACTAGGGGTCCGTCCTCGCTGCCCCCAACGACGGCGAGTCGTCGGGCGGCAGTTGTAGCGGTACGACCAAATAGCTGAGCAATAGGCCAACAAGGCCGGCCATCACCGTGGACCCGACCCAGAGGTGGACGGACCACCCAATGCCGTGATCATGGGCGATCATCCCAATGAAGTAGAGGCCGTAGAGGACGGCCGGCATGACGAACGCAAAGACCCGGAAGGGGACGCGACGCTCTGCCGAGGGCTTGAGCCGCCGATACAGCAGGTCGGCCAGCAGCCCGCTGACGACCGCGACCGCGATCCATGGCTGCTGGTCGTGCATGACGCTGATCAGGGCGGTGGCGACCGCGAGGAGGAGCGTGAGCATCCCGAACGGCAGCGCCCAACGCCACACCAGCAGTAACACCACGGCCATCAGCAGTGTCGTCTGCAGCAAGATGCTGGCGATGCCCAGGGCCTGATCGAAGAAGGGCGTGACGGTCCCCTGGACATTGATGGAGGCCCAGTTGTCCACGAAAGGATGCGCGAACTGGGTGAAGAACGCCAGCAACGCCAGCACGAGGGTCAGCGAGAGGAGCGCGGGTAGGCCCGTCCGCCAGGTGAAGCTGGCGCGTCCGGGGAGGCGCTGCCACGCCGCCCACAGCGGGCCGGTGATCATCAAGATGCCCCCTGTTGCTAGTAGGAGATGGGTGGGGCTGAGCAACGCCTCCACGCTGACCTCGATGCCGAAGAGGAGGTGCCAGAGCATGTCGAGCACACCGCCTACCGCGAAAACCGCCGCGCCGGCGAGCGAGACGGCATAGCCAGGGGGCAAGGCCCGTCGCCAGGCGTAGCCGCGCGCATGGTTGCGGAGCAGGGCGAGGACGAGCACGGCGGCGCTCACGACGTAGCTGGAATAGAGCACGGCGTGCCACAGGGTAAAGAAGGTTTCGAGGTCCGGGATGTGGTTGTGTGCCCACCCGTCCAGATGCACGCCCCCGACGAACCAGCAGCACATCAGCGTGAACAACCAATCGAACCGGAGGCTGCCGCGCGGACGCGCCCCGCGCCCCATGACGCTCACGGGGCGAGAGTTGGACTGAACGGACCGTGCCACACTAGCCATGGTTGCTCCCCCTTATACCGGTCGCCCGACCGCGTGCGCGTGGCGAGACGGCGTGACCATAGGCTCCTGGGCAGGCGCCGATCACACCTCACCGCAGGCGCCGCCGTGTCTGCCGGGATCACGCGATCACACGCGGCCTCTTGTATCGGCGCGTGACACGCACGATCCTGCACCATGGCGCGCGGTGCCCCTGAACACATCCTCCGTACGCGCATCCATCATGCACCCGCGCAGGCGATCTGTCAACCGGTGTGCCGCATCAACGAGAACACCCGCCATTTATCCCTCTTGACCCCACCCCCCGTGGGGTGCTATAGTGATGGTGCAGATACTCCATGGGAGCATACAGCTTTTCTTTCGGGGGAGGCATGGGAGAGGTCAATGAAACCGGAATACAAGAAAGAGGCGGCGCTGCGGCTGAAGATCGCGGCGGGTCACCTGGAGGGCGTGCGCCGTATGGTGGACGACGAGGCGTATTGCGTCGATCTGATGAAGCAACTCAGCGCCGTGCAGGCCAGCCTGGAGAAGGTGCAGCAGATTTTCCTGCGCAACCACCTCTCCACCTGCGTCTCGGACGCCATCAAGGACAGCATGGGCGAGGAGATCATCGACGAGCTGATGGGCGCGCTCAAGTTCAACAAGAGCCTGACCGACGGCCGCGCGGCGGGCGTACCGGACGGCGTGCCAGCCACCCCGATCGTTGACGCCGGGGCGTTCCAGGCAGACCGGGGTTGTTGCGGAGCGCATGCCCAGGCCGAGATCGCCGCAGTCATGACCGCGGCCGCGAAAAGATAGGGGGAGACATGGTTGTCGATCAGACGGTTCCAGTCGCGGAGGCCGCGCCTCCCCGCGCGTCCACTCCGGAGACGGAGGGGGCCAGCCAGGTCACCGATCTGGCCATCGAGGAAATGACCTGCGCGTCATGTGTGGCGCGCGTGGAGAAGAAGCTGACGCATCTGCCCGGCGTCGCCACGGCCAGCGTCAACTTGGCCACGGAGAAGGCGCGCGTGAGCTATGACCCCGCCTCCGTCACCCTGCCGCGGTTGGTCGGCGCGGTCGCGTCGGCCGGTTACCGGGCGCGCCCCCTCGCGGCGCCCCCTGTCCCGGCCGCCGTCGCGACGGGCGGCGAGGCGTGGCAAGAGTTGGCGATTAGTGGCATGACGTGCGCGTCGTGTGTGGCGCGCGTCGAGCGCACGCTCGGCAAGGTCGAGGGCGTGCGGTCGGCCGCGGTCAACCTGGCCACGGAGCGCGCCACGGTCGCCTACGATCCGTCGCGCGTCAAGGTGGCGCGGCTCATCGGCGCCGTCGAAGCCGCGGGCTACGGGGCAACCCCGGTCGTCGAGGACGCGGACGCGGAGGACGGGGCCGTGGAGGAGACTCATCGGGGGCGCGCACTGCGCCGTCGTGGTGTGACCCTCCTGAGCGGCGCCGCCCTCTGCGCCGTCATCCTCATCCTTGCCATGGCCCCGCCGCTGATGATGTTCCCGACGGTCCAGACGCACAACTATCTGCTTGCCCTCCTGACGCTGCCGGTCTGGGCCATCGTCGGCTGGAGCTTCCATCGTGGCGCGCTCATCAATCTGCGCCACGGCGCCGCGAACATGGACACGCTGGTCTCGCTCGGCTCGACCGTCGCCTTCGTCTACAGCGTGGTGGCGATGATCGCGCTGCCGGGGCAGTACGTCTACTTCGACACCGCCGCGCTCATCATCACGCTCATCTACCTGGGCAAGTACCTGGAAGCGGCGGCGAAGGGGCGTACCGGCGAGGCGATCAAGGCGTTGATGGGCCTCCAACCACGTACGGCGCGCGTCATCCGCAACGGCCAGGAGCGCGACCTGCCAATCGCGCAGGTCGTCTCCGGCGATATGCTCCTCGTGCGCCCCGGCGAGCGCGTGCCGGTCGACGGCGTGGTCACGGGCGGCGAGAGCGCCGTCGACGAGGCCATGATCACTGGCGAGAGCCTGCCCGTGCAGAAGGGACAGGGCGACTCCGTCATCGGGGCCACGGTCAACGGCATGGGGCTGCTCCATGTGGAGGCGACGCGCGTCGGACGCGACACGGTGCTCGCGGGCATCGTCCGGTTGGTCGAGCAAGCGCAAGGCTCCAAGGCCCCGGTGCAGCGGCTCGCCGACCGCATCTCCGGCGTCTTCGTGCCCATCGTGCTCGTCCTGGCGACGCTGACCTTCCTGGGCTGGCTCCTGACCGGGCATGCCTTTGCGCAGGCCTTGATCCCGGCGATCGCGGTGCTGGTCATCGCCTGCCCCTGCGCCCTGGGGCTGGCCACGCCGACCGCCATCATGGTGGGCACGGGCCGTGGAGCCAGGGAGGGCATCCTGATCAAGGGGGGCGAGAGCCTGGAGCGCATCCAGGCGCTACGCTCCATCGTGCTGGACAAGACCGGCACCGTGACCGTGGGCAAGCCGACGGTGACTGATGTCGTCGCGCTGGCCGACCTGCCGGACTCCGAGGTGCTGCGCCTGGCGGCTGGCGTCGAACGGGGCAGCGAGCACCCGCTCGGCGCGGCGGTGGTGCGCGGGGCCGCGGAGCGCGGCCTCACGCTGGCGCCCCTGCCGACGGCCTTCCGGTCGATCACCGGTGGCGGCGTCGAGGGTCTGGTCGAGGACCGCGCGGTCCTCGTCGGATCGCGCCGCTTGCTCGGGGAGCGGGGCATCTCCTGGGATAGTGCCGAGACGCGTTTGCGGGCGCTCGAGTCGGGGGGCAAGACAGCGCTCCTGGTCGCCGTCGATGGTCGCCTGGCTGGTCTCGTCGCCGTAGCCGACACCGTCAAAGACGGCGCGGCGGAGGTGGTGCGCCAGTTACGCGCGTTGGGCCTCGACGTCATCATGCTGACCGGGGATAACTGCCGCACGGCGGAGGCGATCGGCCGCATTGCCAGGATCGAGCGGATCATTGCCGAGGTGCGGCCGGAGGAGAAGGCGGCCGAGGTGGCGCGGCTGCAAGGCCGGGGACAGGTGGTCGCCATGGTCGGCGACGGGATCAACGACGCGCCGGCGCTCGCGCGGGCCGATGTGGGCATCGCGATGGGCACGGGGACCGACGTGGCGATGGCTGCGGCGGACATCACGCTGGTGGGCGGGGAGCTGCGCGCGATTCCGCGGGCGATTGCCCTCTCGCGGGCGACCATGCGTGTGATCCGGCAGAACCTGTTCTGGGCCTTCTTCTACAACGTGATCCTCATCCCGCTGGCGGCGTTCGGCGTCATCACCCCGATCTTCGCGGCGGCGGCCATGGCGCTCAGTTCGGTGACGGTCGTGAGCAACAGCCTGCGGCTCAACCGCTCACGGGCGGCGCGGCGGACCGCGACATCATAGGCAGGCATCGCCTGTGAGAGGGATCCAAGCGGCAGATTGGGACGTGAGATCACGGCGCGCGGCGCGGATGCGGCCTCCTTGAGGAGCCGCATCCGACGAGACGAGACAACACGTCGTAAACACGTAAAGGGACCATGAAAGGAACCGCATCGATGGAGACCATCACCTACACCGCCCCCGCCATTTCCTGTGAGCATTGTCAGCGTACCGTCGAGGGGGCCGTCGGCGCCCTACCCGGCGTCAGCAGCGTCCACGTCGAGATCCCGTCGAAACAGGTCCAGGTGACCTACAATCCGAGCGAGGTCTCGCGCGACCAGATCGAGGCGACGCTGGACGAGGAGGGCTATCCGGTCGCCGTCGCCTCATAACGACCACAAGCGACATCCTGCGCGCCATGTGCGAGCGTGTGGAGGGGTCAGGAGGGCGTCGACTGGTATGGCTAGAGAAGACGCGACGAGCGTCCGAAAATCCCTGTTTTGGCTACCATCGTCACCCGTCCGACAGATGTCATCCTCCTGACGCACGAGCCATGCTGATAAGCCAAGACAGGGAGCTAGCGTCGGTCGTGGCCAGACGCCCAGCGACGGTTGGTGTGGATTGCGGTTAACCCCGTCGTGGCGGTCGACGTGCGCATCTGGTCGCGTGTCACGCGTCGTGTCGTTCCTTTCGATCCTTGTGGTCGCGGCTACGACCACCCTCACCCGGTCGGGTACGAAAACGTGTGCTGGATCAGGTAGCTCGGCGGCACCAGCACCTCGCGCCGTAGACGGCGTCGTGCATCGACCCACAGGTGCGCCCAGATGGATGAGCCGGGTAGGTAGAGCACGAACTGCGTCAGCCCGTTGCTGCTCGGCAGGCGGCGCACCTCGCTCACGCGCCCCGTGTAGGGCTCGCTGTCCATCAGTTTGGCTCCCGATTGATGGTAGACGCTGTGCGCGGTGGCGTGGGGTCCACTGGTGATCTGCTCGCTCATCACCACGACCCGTTGCGCGCGCATCGTGGCGATGACCCGAGCCAGCAGCGCGGGATCGCGCGGCAAAGGCGGCCAGGGCACCGCCAGCGTGAGGGCGCCGCCGTCCCAATCGAGCGCTCCTATCTGTAGATGCACGCGTGTCGAGCCCCGCTGCCACGTCATAGGTGTGGTGAAGCAGCCCGGTCCGCACGCCCGTGGGGCGAGGTGCTGGACATGCCCTGCGGGCGTCTGTGCGCTGAGAGAGAGATGCGCATCCTGGGGCGCGCCGCCGCCGGGGGCGTACGCCTGCACCGTGAGCTGCCCCGCGCTGGCGGTCAGGTAGACCTCCAACCAGCCAGCCTGACCCGCCACGTACAGCGCCGGCCCCACCGGCGCCGGCGCGTCCGGGAGTGTGCTAGTGGCCGCCGCGCTCGACGGCGCGCTGTAGGGTGGGGTGACATTGCCCAGCCACGCGGCCACGCCGAGCACGCCGATCAGAGTAAGGATCTCGACCCGCGTCAGGCGGCGCGCCCGGAGCAGCGCGGCCGCCCGTTCTCCGCGTAGCCCGCGCAGGCGCGCGGCCAGGGCCAGGAGCAGGGCCAGGGCGACCAGGGCCGTTTTGAGCACGAGGACGCGCCCGTACGACGTGGTCACGACCTGATCGACGGTGTGCAGTTCGGTCAGCGCGGCGACCACGCCGGTCAGCCCGACCAGCGCCACGCTCCAGAGGGCCACGCGCGCGTAGCGCCGCAGGGCGGCGTGCAGCGCCGCATGCGACACGGGCGCGGGCCGGCGCCAAAGCATGACGACCAGGTGCGCCAGCAGGCCCACCCAGAGGACGGCCAGCGCCACATGGATCACGATGGCGAGCAGGCCCCACCAGGCGCGTGGCGCCGCCGGATGACTGCGCAGGGCCAGGGCGGTGGCCGCGGCGACCAGCGTGATCACAGCCGCGGCGGGTACCCGGAGCACGCACAGGGCGACCAGCGCGTAGAGCGTCAAGCCGACACCGGCCAGGGCCAGCGCGCCGGCGGGTGTATGCACCGCCGCCCCCCAGGCGCTCGGGTGTAGACCGGCCAGTGGCCCGCTCCCCTGCAGGGCGCCCGCCATGAGCACGAACGACCAGCTCGCGCCCACGAGCGTCGCCAGCAGAGCGCCATAGAGCAGCGGCCGCGGCATGGTCCCTATCTGACCCGGTACGGCTGGTGGGCCAGGGCTCACGGCCAGCGTCGCGTTTATTCCTGGCGACGATGCATACGCGGGCCTACGGCGCGCTTGGTGTGGCCGGGTCTGATCGTCGCCCCGCCGGTCGTCCCCCCGCGCTGCTGTCGGCGCCGCCACACGCTCATCACGCACAGGTACGGCGATCTCAAGCGCCGGCGGCGGGGCCGTGTCAGGCGGGACGCGCGCCAGGGGTCTCCAGATCAGCATCTCGCTCAACAGGCCGCCCGCGCTGATGGACAGCCCCCACAGGGCGAGTCAACTCGCGAGGGTCTGCGGCCAGGACGTCGTCGCGCTGACGCCGCTGGTGAGCGTGGGAAACGCGGCGCTGCCTACCCCGAAAGAAAAGTAGCCGGCGGACAAATGTCCGTCGTCGGCGGATACGACCTGCCAGGTGACGACGTAGACGCCGTCGGCGAGATGGGGCAACGCGGCGTTGAGTGTCGTCCCACCCTCTGTGGTCGCGCGTGGACCAAGGGGCGCTACGTGGCCGTCCGCGCCTGTGACGGTCACGCGCGCCGCGCGCCGCCACCGCTTCGGAGAACTGGAGGCTCAACGTACGGGGGCTGGCGCCTAACCGCTGGCCGGCTTGCGGCGCGCTCTGCACCAGGAAGGTATGGGCGGATACCGTGCTAGGCAGCGCCAGGGCAAGTAGTAGCACACTGCCCAGGACTGCGCATAGGCGGGGGAGACGCCCCTTAGTCATGGCTGTCACCGGGCGCGTCGGGTGTGCGGGCCGTCACCTCGACCAGGCTGCCGCGCAGGCGCGGGCGCACATCTTCGATTATGAAACCGGCGGCGCGCAGGGCATCGACTGTTCGACGGTCCAGATGACAGTTCCCCGCGACGCGCCGCTGTAGGGGCGTCAGCGCCGTCTGGAGGGCCGCGATGAGCGCGTGCGGCGCGCGCACATGCTCGAGCAGGTGGACGGGCGCCCCCCGACGCAGCACGCGGCGCAGCTCGGCCAGCGCCTGCCCGACATCGCCGACCGAACACAGCACCAGCGTGATGGCGGCCGCGTCGAAACGTCGATCGGCGAAGGGGAGAGCTTCCGCGCGGGCATCCACGAACGTGATGGGCACAGAGGCAGCCCATGCCCGCGCGGTCGCCCGCTGGCGCATGGCCGGGTCGGGCTCGACCGCCACCACCTCCGTCGCGTCGCGATAATGGGGAAAGTTCAGGCCGGTCCCGGCCCCCAGTTCCAGGACGCGACCATGCAGGTCGGCCACGGCACGCCGCCGGAGCGCCCGCAGGCCCAGGCGCTCACTTGGCCAGAGGCACAGGTCATACGTGGTGGTGAACAGCCTCGACACGTCACTCTCCTCCCGCGACCGCGACGTGCGCCGGATCGTCCACCGGCGCGGTGTGGGAGATCTGTCCCGACGAGACAACCCCGTCCGCGCGCGTAACGGGCGTCGCCTCATCGGTGGAGAGTACGGCGGGCGTCTCCGTGCCGCGGGACAATGGGGCTGGTCGGCGCCGCCGCCGCGGCCAGGCCAGGGCGATCACGGCGAGGAGGAGGCCGAGCAGGGTCAGGCCCATGGCCCCGTCCGGGATGCCGTGGGCCGCTTGCGCCAGCGCGGCCAGGCGGTCGCTGCCCCAGCGGCTCACGGCGAGCAGGACGCCGGGCGTATAGGTCGATTGCCCGGTCAGGGCCAGCCCGACCATCAAACCTCCCATCCCTAGAAAAAGCACGCCGGCTCCGAGATCGGTGAGGCGCCAGTGCCCTATGCGACCGCCGAGGGCGACGGCCACCGTGCGCCCTCGGAACAGGGCGCGGTGGCCCAGGTGCAGCCGATCCCACAGCAACGCGGCGATGAACAGGGGGAAGACCATCCCCAGCACATAGGCCACGCCGAGCCCGAGCGCGTGCCCCATGGAGGCCGTCGTCGCCGAGAGCACCAGCACGCCGCCGAGTACGGGCGCGCAACACGAGCTGACCACACCCGAGAAGACGCCCAGGAGCAGCGTGCCGACGGCGCCCCCGTCCGCCCCAGCGGGTCGCCGGAGCATGGGCATGGGCAGGGACCAGCCTTTGCCGGTGAGGGCGGAGATCCCGAGCCCCAGCATCAGGATACCGCCCAGGAAGAACACCTCGCGGTGCGCCCCGTTCAGGAGTTGCCCGATCGCGCCGATGCCTAGCACGATGGGCAGCAGGATGACCGCCACGCCCAGCGCGAAGAGTCCCGTCAATTCGGCCAGGCGCCAGCGCGGGACGCGCAGGGTGGCGGCGAGGTACGTCGGCAATAGGGAGACGATGCAGCACGGCGCGAAAAGCGCCAGGACGCCGCCCAGGAAGGCGGTCAGCAGCGAGCTGCCGTACACGAGCGTCTGCATGTCAGGCGCCCTCCGCAAGCGTGACCGTCGCGGCCGCCACTCGTTGCTCCAACAGGCGCCGCAGTTTGCGCTCGGAGACCCGGCCGAACCCCACGAACCCGCCGTCCAGCAGCAGGCCCGGCGGGAACATGATGCCGTGGCGGGTGGCGGCCTCCTGGCCCTCCGGCGAGGAGAGGTCCACCTCGCGCACCTCCAGGGGGTAGGTTTGCCCCAGGCGCGCGAGGAGCGCCTTGGCGTCCGCGCAGAAATGGCAGTCGGGCGCGGTGAAGAGGAGGACCCGCGCCGGCGCGACCGCCTCTGGTGATCCCGTGGTATTCATAAGGCGATTCCGCTCTCCCTGTTAGATGCCGCGCACCGCGGCGATGACGTCCTTGTCGTCCACATGCATCGTATCCGCGGCCATCGCTTTCCAGCGCACGACGCCGCGCCCGTCCAGGACGAAGATGGCGTGGTTATCGACCGGCCCCATATCCATCCCGGCGCCGGTCACATGGAAATCGCCGAAAGCCGACCCGAGCCTGTGGCCCGTATCCTCGGTGATGGGGTAGCCCAGGTGGAGCTGAGCGGCCAGTCCGCGCGACGTCGCGATGGGATCGACGCTGGCCGCGACCACAACCGCACCGGACGCGCGGATGGTGGGTAGATCGTTCTGCAACTGCACGAGTTGCTGCTGGCAGGCCCCTCAAGTCGAGCCCTCGTAGAAGTAGAGCACGACCTTATGACCCGTGAACTGCTGTAAGGAGAGCGCGCCCCCGCGCGTCGCCGGGAGCGTGAGCGGGCGGCCGGGCGCCGGCTGCCCGCTCGCCGCGCCGGCGGCCACCCCGCCCGTCGCCGTGTGCTGCCCCGCGAGCCAGACGGCCCCACCGAGGATCACGAGGCCGCTGAGCAGCGCCCCCACGATGGTCGCGCGCCCTACGCGCCTGCGCGCTACAGTGGTATCGCCGCGCGCGGCGCGCGGCCTCGTCCGGGCGCCGCGCGCCCGTTGTCCTGTTGCCATGGTCGTATCCCTTCATCCTGTGGCGTCCGTCGTCCGCGCCCATCCAATATACGACGCTATGTCGTAGAATACAACGACCGCCCCTTACACGTCAACGACACGTTGTCGTAGATAGGCGCGCGCCCGCCGCGTCGTCACCGCGACACACGCCATGAGCGACGTCGCGGGCTATTCCCAATCTACGACACAATGCCGTATAATCAGTCTACGACACACTGTCGTATAGGTGAGGTGGTCGGCGCGCTGGTTGTGAGGGGCAGTGGTGCGCGGCGCCGCGACGAAAGACGGCTGGAGGAGGATCATCCATGGCGTACGTGCTGTCCCTGCTGCCCTATCTGGCGTGTCCGCTCGGCATGGGCCTGATGATGTGGCTGATGATGCGCGGGAACACAGGCCAGACGCCGGGCGCGGCTCCGATGCCGGACGCGGCGTCGGACGCGCGCCTGGACAGTCGGCTGGCGGCCCTGCAGCGCGAACTCGCCACGGTCGACGCGCAGATCGCGGCAGCGGGTCGGTCCCAGGTGGGGCACGATCGTGACACGATGGAAACGGCGTCGGCCGGGAGCCGGTCATGATGAGAGAGGGGTGGGGCATGAAAGGTCTCCTGCACTCGTGCTGTCTGAACGGGAAGGTGATCGTCGGGCTCGCCGTGGTCGGGCTCGGGGTCTGGGTCGCGGCACCGACCCTGGTGGGCACGGCCGTCCCGCTCCTGCTCACGGCCATCTGCCCGCTCTCGATGCTGGCGATAGCGGTAGGTATGGGGAGGAGCCGGGGGATGGGCCAACCGACGCGGACCGAGGCGCCCGACGCCGCGCTGGATGACCTCCCCACCCTCCAGGCGCGCCGCGCCGCCATCGCTCGGGATATCGCACGGCTCGACGGCAGGGCGAGCCCCGTCGTGCGCGAGGCCGCGGCGTCCGCCGCCCTGATGGCGGGCGGCCTGCCGGGAACCCGACCGATGAGAGCCGCGGCCGACCGGGGCCAGGGCGGTCAACGGACGGTGGCAAGGGGTGGATGAGGAGTAGGGGCCGATGGTGACGACGATCATGGTCGTGGAGGACGAGGCCGCCCTGGCCGGGGTGGTGCGGGACTACCTCGCGCGCGAGGACTACACCGTGCTGACGGCCGGCGACGGCCCGGCCGCCCTCGCCCTCGCCCGCGCGCGTCAGCCTGACGTGATCATCCTCGACGTCATGCTGCCGGGTCTCGACGGGGTCGAGGTCTGCCGCCGCCTGCGCCAGTTCTCCGACGCCTACGTCCTGATGCTCACGGCCCGGGCCGAGGAGATCGACACGATCGTCGGCCTCTCGGCGGGGGCCGACGACTACCTCACCAAGCCCTTCAGCCCGCGCGAGCTCGTGGCCCGGGTCAAGGCGCTGCTGCGCCGGCCACGCGGCGCCGCGCGCGAACCCGAGGAGCCGCCGGTCCGCCGGTTCGGCGATCTCGTGCTCGACGAGGGGCGCCTGGAGGTGACCCGTCGCGGCGCGCCGGTGGCGCTCACGACGCGGGAGTTCCGTATCCTGGCGACGCTCGCGGCCTATCCCGGGCGCGTCTTCACGCGGGCGCAGGTGCTCGCACAGGTCTGGGGTGACGCCTACTACGACGACCACGTCGTCGACGTGCATGTGGGCAACCTGCGTAAGAAGATCGAGGAGGACCCGGCCCACCCGCGCTACGTCGAAACGGTGCGCGGCGCGGGTTACCGCTTCGGCGTCCGCCCGGAGGCGTGACGTGCGCCGGGTCCGGGGCGGCGTGGCCCGCACGCTCCTGCTCTCCTATCTGCTCGTCATCGTCGTGGGCGTGGTGACGCTCGTCGTCGCCGCCCAAGCCGTGGGGCCGGCCTTCTTCGCCGCGGCCATGGCCCGTATGATGCGCGCCCACGGCGCGGGCGGGATGATGGGTCCAGGGACTGACACGTCCATGACCCCCTACCTGCGGGCAGCCTTCCGCGACGCGCTGACGGCGGCGCTGCTGGCGGCCACGGGCGCGGCCACACTGGCGGCGCTGCTGGTCGGCGCCCTGCTCTCCCGCCAGATCGTCCGGCCGGTGCGGCGTCTGCTGGGCGCGACGCGCCGCATCGCCGCCGGCTACTACGCCGAGCGGGTCCCGGTCGGGCCAGCCGGCGCGGGCGACGAGCTAGGGCAATTGGCCGTCAGCTTCAACGCGATGGCCGCCGCGCTCGAAGAGACCGAGCGGCGGCGCCTCGCGTTGGTCGGCGACGTTGCCCACGAGATCCGCACCCCCCTCGCCACCCTGGAGGCGTCGCTGGAGGGGTTGCTCGACGGGGTCGTGGAGCCGTCCCCACAGACCTGGGCCACGCTCCACGATGAGGTCGGTCGCCTGCGCCGGCTCGCCGACGACCTGCAAGAGCTCTCGCGCGCCGAGGCGCGGCAGATCCCACTCACGCCGCGCCCGGTCCCGCCGGCCGCGATCATTCGGGCGGCGCTCGACCGATTGGACGGGCAGTTCGCCGAGAAGGGGCTGGACGTGGAGTGTCTCGTCCCGGCCACCCTGCCGCCGGTCCTGGCCGACCAGGACCGGGCCGTGCAGGTGGTGACGAACCTGCTGACCAATGCGCTCCGCTATACACCCGCCCCCGGCCGGGTCGCGATCGCGGCGGAGCGACGGGGCGACACCGTCGCCATCACGGTGACGGATAGCGGCGTGGGTCTCGCGCCCGCGCACCTGGCGCGCCTCTTCGAGCGCTTCTACCGCGTCGATCGGTCGCGCAGCCGGGCGCTCGGCGGCACAGGGATCGGGCTCACTATCGCCAAAGCGTTGGTCGAGGCGATGGGCGGGCAGATCCGGGCCGAGAGCGCCGGGCTGGGCTGTGGCAGCGTCTTTACCGTCACCTTACCCCTGGCGCACCGTTCGTCCCTGTCGCCTCCCCACATCTTGACCTGAACGGCCATCGCCCCTTGATCTCGCCGCGGTAGAGTGGAGTGTAGGGGCCTCACGATAAGATTGACAGAACAGAGAGGATGGCAGAACCATGATGGGGTACAACGGCGGAGGCGGCGCGATGATGCTGGTCGGGGGGGTGTTCGCGCTGCTCGTCCTGGTCGCGCTCGTGCTGGCAATCGTCTGGCTGGTCCGGGCGCTCCTGCCTGGCACGGACCGGACGCGCGGCGCGGAGGAGGCGCTGGCGGTGCTCAAGCGGCGCTACGCGGCCGGGGAGATCAGTCAAGCGGAGTATATCCAGGCGCGTCGGCTCCTGGGTGAGACGGACACGTCGCGCGCGATGGCGTGGGAGGGGGGAGAATGACGATGGCACGACGAACGATCGGGGTGGCCGCGGGGGCGCTCCTCGCGGGAGCGCTGCTCCTGGGCGGCGCGGGCGTCGCGCTGGCACGCGGTATGACCACCGCGCCAACCGGCGGTATGATGGGCGGCGCGGGCACTGGGATAATGGGCGGCGCGTCGGGCACTGGCATGATGGGCGGCGGCATGATGGGCGGCGGCATGATGAGCGGCGCGTCGGGCAATAGCATGATGGGCACTGGGATGAGGGGCACAGTGAGGGGCTCGCGACAGGTCACCGATCCGGCGATCGCGCGCGCGCTGTCGCACCGCGTGGCGGCCACGGCCACCATCGATTGCCAGGCGAACACGATCACCTACCACAGTAGGCAGGTCGCGCTGGTCGCGCTGGCCAGCCCCGCTAGCGGTCCCGACATGACCTGGACCGTGGATGGCCTCGTGAACCCGACGGTGGTGATCCCGAGGGGCGCGTACGTATCCGTACGCTTTTTCGATGCCGACAAGGACACGATGCACGGGTGGGAGTTGACCCGTACGCCACCCCCCTACCCCTACATGGCGATGATGGACGCGCCCGTGGCGTTCCCCGGCGCCTTCGCCATGCCGGTGCGCGGGACCACGGCGCGGCGCTGGGTTGGACGCACCGTGCGGTTTACGGCCTCCAGCGCGGGCACGTACTCCTATATCTGCCCGGTCCCCGGCCATGCCCAGCAGGGCATGCACGGCACGCTGGTGGTGCGGTAGTATGGTATCCCAGCAAAGACGCGGGGCTGACCGGCATGGGCGGCACCATGATGTCCGGCGGCATAGGCTCCAGCTTGGGCGGCATAGGCTCTAGCTTGGGCGGCATGATGCAGCGCTTCATGGGCGGGGTGACCAGATAGCGCGGGCGTCGACGACGCGCGATAGAGAGCGGTTTTTGACACTCCCCTGTCAAGGGATGAATCGGATGGTTTTATCATGAAAGGGACCGAATAATGGTTGAGCGTTATACGCACCCCGAGGCGCTGGTATCGACTGAGTGGCTGGCCGAGCGCCTGGACGACCCGACCGTACGCATCGTGGAATCGGACGAAGACGTGCTGCTCTACGAACTGGGGCACATCCCCGGCGCCGTCACGATCGACTGGCACCCCGACGAGCAGGATCAGGTGCGGCGCGATTTTATCACCAAGGAGCAGTTCGCGCGGCTGATGTCCAGCCGCGGCATCGCCAACGACACCACGGTCGTCTTCTACGGCGACAAGAATAACTGGTACGCCGCCTACACCTTCTGGCTGTTCAGGATGTACGGCCACCGGGACCTGCGTGTCCTCAACGGTGGGTGCGCTCTATGGCAGGCCGAGGGCCGCCCGCTGGTTAAAGACATCCCCAGCTATCCGGCGACGACGTACACGGCCACGGACGCCGACGTGTCGATCCGCGCCTTCCGCGATGAGGTGCTCCAGCGGTACGTCAACGCTGGCGGCGGCAACGCGCTGATCGACGTGCGCGCGCCGCAGGAGTACAAGGGCGCGTTGTTGGCATGCCCGGCTACGAGCAAGAGGGGGCGCAGCGCAAGGGCCACATCCCTGGCGCCAAGAGCATCCCCTGGGGCAAGGCCGCCAACGAGGACGGTACCTTCAAGAGCCCCGAGGAACTGCGCGCGCTCTATGAGGGCCAGAGCGTCACGCCGGACAAGAACGTGGTCTCCTACTGCCGCATCGGCGAGCGCAGCAGCCACACCTGGTTCGTGCTGACGCAACTGCTCGGCTACTGGAACGTCAAGAACGACGACGGCTCGTGGACCGAATGGGGTAGCCTCGTCGGCGTCCCCGTCGAGACAGCGGCAGAGGCGTGAGCGATGGGACTCGTCTTGGACCAAATCAGCGCTGACGGGTTGGCGCAGTTGTCGTACCTGGTCGGCGACGACGCGGCCGCCATAGCCGCGGTGATTGACCCACGCCGCGACGTCGGGGTGTACCTGGAGATGGCACGCCGGCGTGGCCTGCGCATCGCGCATATCGTCGAGACGCACATCCACGCCGATTTCGTCTCGGGGGCGCACGAGTTGCGCGCCCGCACCGGCGCGCCGATCCACGGCGGCGTCAGCGACGCCTACATGTTCCCGCTGGAGCCGCTGCGGGAGAGCGACGAGATCCACCTGGGCACCGTCACGTTGCGCGCCCTGCACACGCCCGGACATACCCCGGAGCACGTCTCGCTGCTCGTAAGCGACCGCGGCCAGGGTGAAGAGCCGTTCGGCGTCTTCACGGGCGACACGCTCTTCAACCTGGACGTGGGGCGGCCCGACCTACTGGGCGGGGACACCGCGCGCCGGCTGGCCGCGCACCTCTACCACGCGCTCTTCGATACATTGGCGCCGTTGGGCGATCGCATCGAAGTGTACCCCGGCCACAGCGCGGGCTCGGGCTGCGGCCGGTCCATCGGCGACCGCCGGCAGAGCACCATCGGCAATGAGCGTGTGTTCAACCCGGCGTTCCACGCGCGCACTGAGGAGGAGTTCGTGGCGTGGGCGCTGGGCGGTATGCCCGAGCCGTCGCGGCACTATGCCCGCCTCAAGCGGCTCAACGCGGCGGGCGCGCCGGTACGCGGCACCGTCCCGCCCCTGCCCCCGCTCACGCCCGATGCGTTCCGGAGGACGATGGATGGGCCGGACACGATCGTGATCGACGCGCGCTCGATCCTGGCGTTCGGCGGCGCCCACATCCCCGGCGCGCTCAACATCGCGCTGCGGCCCGAGTTCCCCACCTGGGTCGGCTGGATGGTCGACCCCGCGCGGACGATCCTGCTCGTCGTCGAGAGCGAGCGCGACGTGCGCGTGGTGGCCGAGCACCTCTTCCGGCTGGGCTACGACGACGTCGTTGGCTACCTGCACAACGGCATGACCTCCTGGCAGGACGCGGCCCTGCCGCTCGAACGCACCGGTGAGTGGACCGTGCGGGAACTGGCCCATTGCGGCGGCAAGGCGGACGTGACGGTGCTCGATGTGCGCGGCGAGGAGGAATGGCGCGGGGGGCATGTTGCGGGCGCACGGCACATCTACCTGCCGCATCTGGACGAGCGCCTGGGGGAGTTGGACCGCGACGGGACGATCGCGACGTATTGCGGCAGCGGCTACCGCGCCTCCATCGCCGCGAGCCTGCTGCAGCGGCACGGGTTCGACCACGTCGCCACCGTGCCCGGTTCGTGGCATGCCTGGCTGGCGGCGGGGCTGCCGGTCGACAGGGCGAAGGATAAAGGATAAGTGACGACGACAGGTGGGAGGATGGAGGGACATGCCCCGCCGCGTGCCGTCATCGTCGGTGGCACTCGTCTACGTGGCGCTGCCTGTTGTCGGTGTGGGGAGTCGGGTGGTGATGGGGGGAGTCGGGTGGTGATGGGGGGACCGCTGCCTTCTCCTGGTGGATCTGCTCGTCTGTTGGATGTGCTTGTCGTTGGCGAGATCGTGCCGCGTGGCGCGTCGCGATCGGTGGTCGTGAGAGGGCCGCCCGCGACGCGCGGTGGAGTGGGGTGGCGTGGCACGGCTGTCGCGCGCGGCTACTGGAGAAAAGGGGGGTACCATGGGCAAGCGACTGTGGGTGACGGCAGGGGCAACCCTCGCGCTGGGTGCGCTGGCAGCGCCTATCGCCGTATTCGTCTACCTCAAGTACACAGATGTCGTGACCATGGTGTTGCTATCCCTGGGGGAAGAGTCGCGCCATCGGCCGCCACCGTGCTAGATGCGAGCGCCGTGCCGGTCACAAGGATCGGGCGCTGTCTGTTTTCCCTTGCTCCGCCAAGAACAGGGCGTCGCTATCGACAGCGACGGTGGGGGCCACGGACACGCGCCACGGTCCCGCGCCGATGACGCATCGGGGAGGACGCCTATGGCAACGATCATCCGGGGGCGATTCCGACGCCACAGACGGAGCCGCGCCGTCGCGACGGTAGCGGCGCGCGCCCTGTTGAGCGCGACCCTGGTCCTCGCCGCGCGCGGGGCGCCGATCCCCTTTCGGGACAGCCTCGCCGCCTCTCACCTGCTGCCGCCCGCGGTGGTCGGCCCGCTGGCCCTGGCCCTGCCGTGGCTCGCCGCCCTCGCCGCCCTCTACCTGATGATCGGCCTGTTTCTGCGGCCCGTGGCCCTGGTTACCGCGGCGGCGCTGCTCCTGGCCACAGGGATGCTCGTCCCGCGCCTGATGATGGGGACTCCAGCCTCCATCGGTAGAGCCCCATCGGTGGTAGGCTCCATCGGCGCTCTGCCGCTCCCCATAGGTCTTGTGGGCGATGCGGAGCGCATCGCTGTTGCCGTGGTGGGCAATGTGGTCGCGATCGCCCTGGCGGCCGTCGTCTATGGGGGCGACCGGTACACACTCAGCGTGGACGGGTTCCTCTTTGGCCCCCTCCCCGCCGACCTGTTGGATGAGGAGGATGTGCCCCCAAATCTCGTTTTCCTCGCGCCGCCCCCGGCGCTCTATGGGGACGAGGACGGCGCGTAGCCCACAGGTAGCCCGCGGGGTGGCGCCGCGACGCCGTGGTGGCCGTTTCTGATCGCCGCGCAGCCCGTCTATCCCCGACCACCGGCATCGGGTGTTCACCGGCCGGCCTGTACATCCAGGACGAACGCGCGGATCAGGCTGGCCAGGGTGTCGGGATGGGACAGGGGCAGATCGTGGCCCGCCCCGGGTACGTCCACCAGGCGCGCCCGAGGCAGGCGCGCGGCGAGGGCGCGGACCGGGTCGATCGGCGCGGTGTCATCCGCATCGCCATGGACGAACAGCAGGGGCGACGCGACCGGCGGGGGCAGGTGGTCGACCGCCACGTCGAGGATGCAGCGGTCCAGCGTGCCGGAGAGCGAGCGCCAGGTGTGCAGGACGCCGTCGCGCGCCACCTCCGCCGGCAGGCTTAGGAAAACGAGCGGCGCCACCAGGCGGCAGAGGGGCCGTGTGCAGCACATCGCCGTGCACGCCGCCCATCCGAGCGGGCGCGCCGTCAGCGTCAGGCGGTTCAGCGGCGACAGCCGGGCGAGCCGGCGTCGCGCCTCCGTCGCGTCGGGATAGACGGGCAGGCCGATCAGGACCGCGCCGACCACCGTCGGGTCCCGCGCCACGGCCGCGAGGGCCAGGAGGGCGCCCAGGGAATGGCCGACGAGGATGATCGGCGCGCCGGCGAGGCCGGCGTCCGCCCGCCACGCCTCCAGCGCGGCGAGGTGATCGCCAGTGGTATAGGCGACGCGGGGCCAGGCTGAGCGGCCGAAGCCGAGCAGGTCGACGAACTGGAGTTGCGTCCCTGCGTCGCCGAGAGCGGCCGCGACCCGCCGCCAATAGCGGCCGGAGGCGGTCAGTCCGTGCAGGAACACGACGGACGGCGCGCCAGCCCCACGAGGCTCGGAGAAGAGAGGCCGGCCCACGCGCCACGAGCGCATCTCGACGACGACGTGATACGCCGCCCGGGCGAGGACGGCAGGGCCGCGATCCACCATCATGGGTCCGTGCCGTCCCGCGCTTACCGGGATCCCCGTCCCCCGGACGGACGCCGCCCCGCCGCGATCCCCATCATGACCGGGGCCAGGACCATGCACCACAGCAGCGGGACCAGCGCCGCGAGGGTGGCGATCAGGCCAAGCGTCGCGCCGGCGGCCAGGAGCGTGTGGGGGGAGGGCGACAGGCGCGGCACGGGTTCGCCCAGGAGTTGGCCGATACGCGCGTCGGCCAACTCCGCGTCGCTGAAAGCCCCGACCGCGACCAGCGGTCCGCGCAGCGCGCCGCCCGCGGCACCAACCTTGAGCAACGCGCCGGCGAGCGCGTCCGCCCCGATCGCGGTGAGCACCGCCCGATCGGCGGCCAGTTCCTGCGCCGCGGGCAACGTCGCCGCGAACGCGCCGAGCAGGGGGACCGCCGGCAGCGCCGCGACCAGCGCGCGTGCGGCGACTAGTCGCAGCGGGTCGCGGCGGCGCAGGTGGGCACATTCATGGCGTAGGACGGCCTCCACCTCGGCCACCGATAACCCGCGCACGGCGCCCGTCGAGAGCAGGAGGCGTGGCCGACGCAGGCCGTGGCAGAGCGCCACCGGCGCCGTGCAGGCGATCAGCGTGGTCCGCCCCTCCAGGCGAAGCGTCCGCAGCAGAGTGGCGAGATCGGCGGGCGGCGTGACCGCGGGCAGCGTGAGCAGGGGCCGCAGGGCCTCTGCCGTCCGCGCCCGCTGGAGCCGCACGCTCCCAAGCGCCCGCCAGAGGGCCAGGGCCAGCAGGCAAAACCCGACAGCAAGGAGGATAGAGCACGAAAGCGACCACAGGAGGGCCGAGGTCCCGCACGCTATTGGCGCCAGGGCGCAGACGACGTGGCGCTGCCACACGGCGGGGACGAGCAGCGCGGCCAACGTGGTCGCGGAGAGCGCTAGGGGGAGCGCGGCGGATCTACGCATGCGCGCCTCCCTCGGCCCCGGACGGCGCGAACCGGGCGCGCAGGCGCTCCAGCCGCTCCGGATCGGCGTTCTCCAGCGCGGTGGCAAACTGGGCCAGGGCGACGTCGCCGTAGGCATCGACCAGGCGATCGATCGCGGCGGCCGCCGTGCGTCGCTCGAACTCGCCACGGTCGTACACGGGCCGGTACAGGTCGGTCTTGCCCGCGCGCGTCCGGTCCAAGAGTCCCTTGTCGACCAGGCGCATCATGATCGTGGCTACGGTCGTGTAGCCGGGCGGGGGGGTGCGGCGCAGGTGACCCCGCACCTCACGCACGGTCGATGCCCGGTGCGTCCAGATCACCGCCATGATCGCCGCCTCCAGTTCCCCCAGGTGCGGCGCCTCCCTCTCCTCGTCCGTCATCGTCCCTCTCTTCGTCGGTCGCGGCCCTCTGTCGGCGGATTATCAAGACAGCGTGCGCACCTACGTCTCCGCGGCGCTCCATGTCGTTGATGCATCAGCGTCGTTGACGCATCGGCGTTCCTTTACTATACTACGACAGAGCGTAAGAGATTGCAACCGCCAGAGTGGCGCGGGTAGCGTGCCGACAGGGTGAGGGCACGCAGAGCAGAGGACGGAGGACGGAGATGAACTCCCCCGAGGGAACACGGAAGCAACGGCGGGCGGCGCCACGCGAGGCGCGCCGGGTGCGCGAGGAGGCTGCGCGGCGGCGCCAACAGCGGCAGCGGCGGCAGCGCTGGATGTGGTGGGGCGGCGGGGTGGTTGTGCTCGTCGTGCTCGGCATCGTCGTCTTCGCGAATCAGACGCAGCGGGCGAGCGCCGCCCCCACGGTCGACGGCATCCAGTGCGTGGCGACGGAAGGCGCCATGACGCACATACACCAGCACCTGACGATCTACGACGCGGGCAAGCTCGTTCCCGTCCCGCAGGGCATCGGCATCAACGACACCACGGGGTGTCTCTTCGCGCTGCACACGCACAGCCCGGACGGGATCATCCACGTCGAGTCGCCAACGACCGCCCAGAACACCCTGGGGCAGTTCTTCGACATCTGGGGGCAGCCACTCAGCCGCACGCAGGTCGCCTCCGCCACGGCGGGGCGCGGTCAGGGCGTCCGCGCCTACATCAACGGCCGTCTGTATACGGGCAACCCGCGCGCGATCCCGCTCACGGCGCATGCGCTGATCACGCTGGAGGTGGGGCCGCCCTGGGCGCCGCCGACCACGCGCTTCGCGTGGCCAGCCGGGACGTAGAGCGAGAACGGCGCGGGGGCAAGGGACACAGCGTCCCCGCGCGGCGCCATGTCACAGGTCACTGCATCGTGCCCCGATGAAGGACGTCTATGACACCACGATTAGTCGTATGGCAGAGCCGCTGGCGCCGGGCGGCCGTCGGTCTGGCCGGGATACTGGCGGTGACCCTGTTCGGGACGGCGCTGCTGCGCCCCTCGACGGCGGCACAGACCACCGCGGCCGCCCCGTCTTTTACCTTGCCGCTGCTCGCGGGGGACGGGCGACTCACGTTGGAGGCGCTGCACGGTCATCCGGTACTGCTCAACTTCTGGGCGAGCTATTGTGAGGCCTGCACGCAGGAGATGCCGACGTTGGAGGCCGCCTATCGCCGCTACCGGGCGCGCGGTGTCGTCATGGTCGGGGTCGACACCCTGGGCGACGTCCCGGCGGAGGCGCGTACCCTGGTGCGGAGGATGGGCCTGACGTACCCCATGGTCCTCGACGCGCGGCAGGACGTGGCCGATCGGTACAACATCGCCGGCCTCCCCACGAGCATCTTCATCGATGCCGATGGGCGCGTGCGCGGCATGGTTGTTGGGGTGATCGACGACGCGACGCTGCGCTGCGGGTGGGGCCTATCCAACGCCGCGAGCTGCGCCCAGACCCGCCTGGTCGCGCCGGCGGCGGGCGCAAGCGGAGCGGGGCCAGGCTCCATGCAGCCCGATATGACCTTCCCGTCCGGTAAATGGCACGCGCCCGCCTTCACGCTCACAAACCAGGAGGGGCAGCCCGTCTCGTTGGCCGGGCTGCGTGGGCACATCGTCGCCCTCGACTTCCTCAGCGTCACCTGCCGGGGCCAATGCCCGGTTGAGGGGCGCCAACTCGCCCGCGTGGAAGCGCTCCTGGGGGCGCGGCGGGCCGGGGTGGACTTTATGACGGTCAGCGTCGAGCCGGAGAGCGATACGCGACAGGCGGCGGTCGCCTTCGGCCGGACGGCGGGGCTGGACCGACGTTGGCAGTATCTCACAGGAGCGCGCCGCGCCCTCACCCCGGTCTGGCGCTCCTACGACGTCGCCGCCGCGCCCCCGCCGGTGAAAGGACGGTCCGACGCGGACCCGATACACTCATTGGGGCTCTATCTGATCGACCAACGCGGTGATGTGCGCGCCTACTTCGACGCGCCAACGTCGGGCCGCGTGGCCGTCGCGATCGGGGCGTTGCTCTCGTGAGGCGGGATCAATCGTGACGGAGAGGGGGAATCGATGGATGTGATGGATGTCGCGAACGAGGCGCGACGGGCGCATGATGTCGCGCCGGATGTCGCGCGGCCACCCGCTCCACGCAGCAGGCTGCTCTTCTGGGGACCGGCTGCGGCGGTGGCCGGGCTCCTGGCCCTCGTCACGGTGAGTGTCCTCCACCCCGCGCAGGACAATCCTCTCCAGACGCTCAATCGGCCCGCGCCCGACTTCACGTTGCCGCTCTACGGCGGTGGGGCGCTACACCTCGCGGCCCTGCGCGGTAAGACGGTGATGATCAATTTCTGGTGGTCGGGGTGCGTCCCGTGCCAGGAGGAGGCGCCCCTCCTGGAGCGGCAGTGGCGCGCCTGGAAGGGCAAGGGCGTGGTCTTCATCGGCATCGACGAGATCGACGACCCGCGCTCCGCGGCGCCGCGCGACTTCCTGCGCCGATACGACATCACGTACCCCAACGTGTGGGACACCAGCTACATAGCCATCGACTATGGCACGACGGGGCAGCCTGAGTCCTTCTTCATCACGCCGCGGGGCCTCATCACGACCAAGTACGTCCAGCCGTTCCCGGATGACCAGACCCTCGCGCGCTTGATCGGGGACGCGCGTCCCGCATGAGCCCCGTCGAACTCGGCCTCGCCTTTGTCGCGGGCCTCGTCTCCTTCGTCTCGCCGTGTTGCCTCCCCATGGTCCCGATGTACCTATCCTATCTCGCCGGCATCGCCGGACGCGGGACGGCCGTCACGGCCCTCGCATCCCCCGCCGGTACAGGGCCAGGGACGGCGACAGCCGTGCGGGTGCAGCCATCGCGCGCCCTCATCATGCTGCACGCGGCCGCGTTCGTGGCCGGGTTCAGCGTCATCTTCGTGGCCCTGGGCACCTCGGCCAGCGTGCTCGGCGTGCTCTTGCGCACGCATCTCTTGCTGCTCCGCCATGTCGCGGGCATCCTGATCGTGCTCTTCGGCCTGCACACGGCTGGCGTCCTGCGCGTCTCCTGGCTGTACCGGGAGCGCCGTGCGCACGTCGATCCCACGACGGGTGTTGGCCTCGGGCGCAGCGCGGCCCTCGGCCTGGCCTTCGCGGCCGGGTGGTCGCCGTGCATCGGACCCATGCTGGGATCCATCCTTCTGCTGGCCGGCAACGTGGCCACGCTCGGACAGGGCGTCCTCCTGCTCGTCGCCTACTCCGCCGGCCTGGGCCTCCCCTTCCTGCTCGCGGCTGCCTTCGTGCAGGGCCTCGCGGAGCGGTTACGGCGCGTGAACCGCTACTTTGGCGCGATCAATCTTGTCGCCGGCGCGCTCCTCATATTGATGGGCGTCATGATTTACGCCGGCGTTTTCCTGCGGCTGGCGACCCTCTTCCAACCGGTGGTGTAGGCCACACAGGGAACGCGGGGGATCGGCCCGACGAGGCGCGGCGTTTCTCCTCCGGTCTAGGGTTGCGGTTGCGGTGCGCCGCCGGGGTGGGGGCGACACACGGGGGAAGCGTACGCGTGACGGCGGCAGAGGTTGTCGCTCCGCCAGACGGCGCGGTGAGGGCATGTGTCCCGCGCCCATCATGAACTGGCCGAGTGAGGCGGAAGACACCGGCCAACGACGGGAGAGAGGTGTGCGGGCCGTGCCGTCATGCGCGGGCTGGCTCGCCAGGCGCATAGTCACGGACGAGGGGCAAACGGCCAAGGAGGCCGAGCCCAAGGGCGCCGGCGAGGGTGAGGAGCGCGCCGCCGGTGAGATAGACGACGGAGATACCCAGGCGGTCGGCCAGCAGGCCGCCTAGCCCCAGGGAGAGCAGTCGCATCGCGGCCCAGGTGACGTCTAGCAGCGTGAAGACACGCCCGCGCACCCGGTCGGGGATGACCGTCTGCAGGATGCTATGGGAGGCGACGACGCCTGTCGACGTGTTCAGCCCGTAGACGAACAGTATCGCGAGCGCCCACGGCAGGCTCACCACCAGGCCGAGGGCGATATCCCCGATGCCGCGGATGATGTACGGCACGAACAGGAGGCGCATGTCCAGATAGCGATCGCCGGTGAGTCGGTTGGAGAGGAACGGGCCGAGCAAAGCGCCGACGCCGATAGCGGCCAGCAGCCAGCCGAATCCTTGTGCCGCCAGGTGCAGGTGTGTCGTCGCCAGGACGACGAGCAGGGCTGACGTCGCGCCGGTGGCGAGGCTGGTAAGCGCTTGGACGGGGACCAGGCGGGCGATGAACGGATCACGCCGCGCGTAGACCAACCCCTCGCCCGCGTCGCGGAGCCACCCCGCCAATCCACCACCGCGTGACGGTCCCTGTCGCGCGGGGATAGACAGGCGTGCGAGCATGGCTGCCGAGAAGGCGAAGCTCGCGGCATTGATCAGGAACGCCGGCGTCGTGCCGGCCCACGCGATCAGGCCGCCCGCGACGGAGGCCCCGATGATCTGGACGAGGCGCCCGCTGGACCAGGCCACGGAGTTGGCGGCCAGACGCTCCTCGTCGGTGAGCAGGGCCGGGATCACGGCTTGCAGCGCCGGGTTAAACAGGGTGGAGCCCACGGCAAGGAGAGCGGCCAGGGCGTAGACGGCCCACAGGGCGTGCGTCAGGGCCAGGAGAAGGACCAGCAGGGCGCGCACGCCATCGACCGCGATCAGGAGGCGCCGGCGGTCGAGGCGGTCGATCACGACGCCGGCGAGGGGGCCGAGCAGCAGCGTCGGTACGATCTCCGCGAGGACCAGCGCCGAGACCGCCAGGCCGGAATGACTCAGCCGGAAGACCAGCACGACGAGGGCGACGTAGTTGAGGGTGTCGCCGAGATTGGAGATGATCTGACCCAGCCAGAGGGGGAAGTAGCGGGCGCTGCGGATCACCCGGAGGTAGGGCACGCGGGAGGTCGGGCGACTCATGTTGTCCGCAACCGACCCCTTGTCCGCAACCGACCCCTTGTCCGCAACCGACCCCTTGTCCGCAACCGACCCCTTGTCCGCAACCGACCCCTTGTCCGCAACCGACCCCTTGTCCGCAACCGACCCCTACGCCGGCCTACCCAGGCCGAGAGGACGGACGCGAGGATTAGGACCACCAGCGCGAGCCAGTAGCCTGTTTCGGAGACCGTGATGTAGATGGAGGCGTAGAGGCCCACCGCGGCTGCGACGCTGAGGAGGGCGAGGGTCAGTGCCGGTATGGTCCGGGCGACGCGGGCGCGCCAGAGGGCGGCCCCAATAGCGATGAGGAGCAGGACGATCAGAAGTGGTTGCAGCACGGTGTTGGGGACGTGCGTGAGCCCACCGAGCCCCACGGCCTGCAGCGCGCGTGTGATCGCGGGTACGTGGGTCGTCGTGGCGGCCGCCGCGCCCATGCCGGCCATGCCCGCCGTCGCGCCAGCCGCCGAGGCCGCGACCATCGCGCCCATACTCGCCATGCAGACGACCGAGGCCCCTCCGGCGACCACGCCGCCGACCGGCGCGGCGAGCCGTGATCCTTTCATGACCAGGCCCCGCGCTCCGCCTGTTTCGGGGGGCAGGGGACGGCGCCGTAGGAGCAGAAGACGCAACAGTCGCCCGGACGCGGGCGCAGGGTGACGCCGCAGTGGCCGCAGGTGTAGCGGTACTGGCAGGCATCCGTGGGCATCAGTTCGGTCGCCGTGCCGCCACAGGCGGGGCAAGTGATGGTGGACGTGACAGGGGATGTGTTCATCGGTTTCTTTCAGGCGGCGCATGACACGGGAGCGTTTCTCACGCCCTTTACCGGGAGTCTACACCTTCCACCTGAGTGGAAGGTCAAGGGCGCGTCGGCGCGGTGTCCTCAATCGCGAGGCAGATCGACGACCCCTCGACGCACCGCGCCTCGACCGCCTCCGCGCGGTCGGCCAGACGCGTCAGCTCGTCCCGTAACGCCGCCAGTTCGGCGATGCGCTCCTCGATCGCCGTGGCCTTCGCCCGCGCCACGGCGCTCACATGCCGGCAGGGCGTTGTCCCAGCCGCGCGCAGGGCGATAACGTCGGCGATCTCCGTCAGCGAGAGCCCAAGCGCCTGGGCGCGGCGGATGAAGGACAGGCGGGCGGCGTCCCGGTCCGTGTAGAGACGATAGCCGGCGTCCGTGCGGGCCGAGGGCACGAGGAGGCCAATGCGCTCGTAGTAGCGTAGCGTGCGCGGGTTAATGCTGGCCTGCCGTGCCAGCGCCCCGATAGTCAGTGTCTCGGTCATCATCATCAGTGTAGCGCGCGACGGCATACAGCCGTCTCATGGGCACCCGCGCGGGCATGGCCCGCGCCACGGCGCCGAGGTTAGCCGCGGCGCATGGTCACGCGGAACAGGCGACGCGGCAGCTCGCCTTCCTCAAAGTCGGCCACACCGAGGAGCGCCCATCCGGCGGCGAGACGGTCCACCAGCGCGCGGCTGAAGAAATGCACGATGAAGCCGCCGTGCTCGTACATGTCGTCACCATGGGCGATGCCTGCCCGGTAGTGGGCGTCGGCGGTGGTGCGCACGGTGTAGACGAACAGACCATTAGGCCGGAGGACTCGCCGCACCTCGCCCACCAGGCGCTCGATCTCGGCCGTGGTCAGGGCCATGCACAGGAGCATGTGCGCGTAGCAGGCATCGAACGCGCCGGTGTCGACGGGAAGGGGCTCGCGCGCGTCATGACGGAGGGTGGTGAGCGTCGTGGCGAGTCCCGCGGCGGCGGCCTTCATGTCAATAGCCGCGGTCGCGTCCGCTGCGAAGTCGGCGGCCTGCACGCGGAACCCCTGGCGCGCGAAGAACAGCGCATCGCGCCCCTGGCCCGCGCCGAGTTCGAGGACCGTCGCGACGCCCTCGGCCCGAAACAGCGTGGCGGCCGCCCGTGCGGGGTCACTTGGCTCCGTGCCATACATATCGGGATGGGCCGCGAAGGTGTGCGTCCAATGCTCTTGTTGTCCCCGCAGCATCGCATGATCCACCGGCGGATCGATTGGTGTGCTTTCTTGGCTCATCATCAGCGCTCCTTCAACGATCGGTCGGCGCGGGCGCCGCATCGACTAACAACAGACGCGCGGCCAGATATCCCGCGTCTGAGCACGGCTGGACGGTACAGACGGGGTGGACTAGGACGGCGATACGATACACTGCCATGCGTCCCGCGTGTAGGACCTGCGGCCCCGGCATGGTTGATCCCACCAGCGGGAGCTGGCGCAGTACGGAGAGGACCGCGTCATCCGGCCCAAGGGCGAGCGGCGCCGGTGTGTCGAGCGACCCCGCATCGCCGATCTCAACGATGCAGTGCCGGCCCGCGCGATCGGCGCAGTACCGCCCGCACCCGGACGGTCCGCCCTGTCCACGCACGCGGGTCGTGCTGCACGCCGCGCTGCACCTGGGCGACCGTATAGATCGGCGGCACGGCAGCGTTTCCGACCACCGGGACAATGACGGAGCCGGCGAGGATGACGCCACCGAGACCAATGATGAGGAGCGAGGGCACATATCTCATGAGTCATCGTCCTTCGCCTGCGCGACCATGTACGACGCGCATGGTGCGGGGCGGGTCTGGCGCTCTTCTGTTCTGTGATGTCCAGGCCCGTTTGTTATCCCACGCCAAGCGTAGCCCGTGCCGCATTGATCTGTCCAATACACCGTTTGGATGAGTATCATAACGGTACGTTATTGGTAGGTTATTGATGGGAGGGGGCGCGGATGACGGGAGACAAGACCGTGCGAGCAGGCTGGCTCGATCTCAATAAGCTGCGCGTCTTCGCGGCCGTGGCTGAGCACGAGCACTTCTCGCGCGCCGCCGCCGTCCTCACCATCAGCCAGCCGGCCCTCTCGGCCCAGGTGCGCGACCTGGAGCGGTACTACGGCACGCCGTTGTTCGAGCGGGCCGGGCGCGGGGTCCGGCTCACCGATGCCGGCCGCCTCGTCCAGAGCTACGCGCGCCGGGTGCTCGCGCTCACCGGGGAACTGGACGACACGATGGCGGATCTGCGGGGGCTCCGGAGGGGGCTGCTGCGCGTGGGGGCGAGCACCACCATCGGCGACTATCTGCTGCCGGCCGTCCTCGGCGCGTTCCGCCGCCACTACCCCGGTGTGGGGATCGTGGTTGAGATCGCCAACACCCGGCAGATCGCGGACCGGGTACGCCACGGGGAACTGCACCTGGGATTGATCGGTGAACCGCTCGACGATGCCGACCTGGACGTGGAACCATACCGCGACGATGCTCTTGTGCTCGTCGTGCCGCCGGGCCATACGCTGGCGGGGGCCACGGTCACGGCACGGGTGTTGTCGGCCGAGGTGTTGATCGCACGGGAGCGCGGCTCGGCGACGCGCGACGTGACCGCACAGGCCCTGGCGAGGGCGGGCGTGCGGATGGAGATTGGGATGGAGTTGGGCAGCACGGAGGCGGTCAAAGGAGCCGTCGCGGCCGGCCTTGGCATCGCCTTCGTCTCGGCCTGCGCCGTCGATCACGAGGTGTCCGCCGGTCGGCTGGCGCACGCACGGGTTGACGACCTGGACATGCGCCGGCAGTTCCAGATCGCGCGCCAGCGTGGGCGGCGGCTGACGCGGGCTGAACGTGCGTTCATATCCCTGCTGCGAGGCGAGGACGACAGCGGTGACTCGCGCATGGACGGGCAGCAGGCCGACCCTGCGACCTGTGGCTGAGGCGTCCGTGACACGCGCGTAGGTCGCAACACGTCTCGTCAGATGATCGGTGACGTAGCCGTTCGATGTGCCCTGGCAAGATGTCAAAGGCTCGAGCACACATTGTAAGGGCTCGTTAAACAATAACTTCCCGTTTTGGTGCGAGCGCAGCCGGATCGCCTGTCGCACCGGAACGGGGTTGGATGGTGTAGTTCCAGGAGGGGCAGACGTCATGGGGCGTCAGATTGAGCG
>JAABUL010002646.1_pt1 | contig 29044 bp, 43 predicted proteins | sample 5559151 | NCBI WGS metagenome assembly JAABUL01 (sample SAMN10711876, study PRJNA513368) | rock metagenome | isolation source: Antarctica rocks | place: Antarctica: Victoria Land, Pudding Butte sud
CGCATGCATGTCAAAAGTTCATTCCGCAGTGCCGCCGCCCCATCGCTGCCCGGTATTCTGCTTGTTTTCGCTTCGAGCTCGCGCCCAGACGACGCGCTCCACGAGAAAGGAAGGAAGGAAGGAGGAGAAACGAAGCAGGCGTTAGGATTTGCGCACCGGAAGCAGGAAGCACCAACCATTTCCCTCCACTCGCCAGCTTCTCCATGCAAGGAGTAGAATAGCATTAAAACATGGAGGGTTGCCAGCTCATGCCATTGGCATCACCGGTGCAGGCTCACCAGAGCGCGGCTGCGGCTTTGTATTCAGCCCGCCATGTATTCCAAGCGATTTCCGAGCTGTGGACACGCTCCCTTACATCTCCAAGCTCACGATGCTACATACAATCCGATGGCGCAGGTACGCCGGAGTGCGGCTGCGGCTTCGTGTTCAGCCCGCCGGAGGCCAACGCCATGCTGCAGGCCATCGACCACGCCGTGCACCTCTTCCGGTGCGCTGACGATTTCGATACAATCCTTTTCTATCCCTTTTGCCCTGCACTGTGCTTCGTAATGGCCCGCCGGAGTCCGATGCCACGCTGCAGGCCATCGACCACGCCGTGCACCCCTTCCGGTGCGCTCACGCCATCAACGCACCATTTCTCTACCCTTTTGCCCGGCACTGTCCTGTGAAACAGCCCGCCGGAGGCCACTGCCGTGCTGCAGGCTGTGACCACGCCGTGCACTCCTTCCAGTGTGCCACCCGTCTGATATGTTTGCCTCTTATGTGTGTCGTTTTCGGCAACCTTGTCGCCCCGCACCACACTCTACATCGGAGGCCAACAGACCACGCCGTGCACCCTTTCTGGTGAAACCCTAAACCCTAACCCTAACTCCGCTCGTCTGTCAATTGCGCCTCCCCAGGTGAACATGTGGCGACCCGCGTTCATCTGATGTGCAGGAACGACAGGCGAGCGTGTGCGGGGCTGCGGGCGGCGGCCCCTGCAGACCATGACATCGTGCACCAGAGCCGTGAAACTGCTACATTGCGCGGGGCATCATGTCATGCATCTTCCGCGCAGGAACGACGAGCGCGCGTGGAAGGGGCTGCAGGCGGCGGGCATGGTGCAGGACCTCAGCTGGGAGAAGGCTGCAAAGCAGTACGAGCAGCTTTTCGGCTGGGCGCTCATGGATCCCGCTGTGAAGCCCTGGTAGCGCGGCTGTGGCAGGGCAGGCGGCCTCGGCGATTCGAGGAGCTAAACCCTATCAGCTCAAGCCTATCAGCGGCTCTCCGGCTGGGCGCCCACGGATCCGGCGATGCGGCCCTGGTGATGTTTGCTGAGTTTGTCTCTGGGGTTATCTTTGCCTAGCGAAAGGACGTGCAAGTTCGAGAGGCAAGACGGCGCTGTCCCGCCGTCGAGAAAGCGCAGCTGTTTTCTAGGGAGACAGGACTCGGGTGTGTGCAGTGTCGCACTTGTAAGCGTTTGCGGTGGACCAAGGGAAAATTTGTTGAGAGTTTCATGGTCTTCCTGGATAGCGCAAGACTTGGGTCCAGGTCTCTCACTTCGAAATAGCAAATTTCCCGCCAGGCTGCAAACGCCTATGCGCACAGCAACCGATGCCACACACGGCGCTGATGGCCTGGAAACTAACAAAACTCATCAGTAACGCACACTTCAGTGATAACGGCATATGCAGTCAATGAATCTACCAGCCTAGCTGCGGCGCCAAGTACTTCTGAGAAGGTTTAGGGTTTCCTGCCGTTCCTGCCCCTCCCTTCTCAGCGACACAAGGCCCCTTGCATAAGTCGGAAATTTCTAACATGTACTGCAAGCCGAATGCATTTGAAGCCTGGGATGGCCATAAATCTGCTGCTGGCGTCGCTGGCAGGTTTTGACCGAGCCGCGTGCATCGGGTGAACAGGTTGGGGAGCCACCTCGCTCACACAGCAAGGCGCTTACACTGGGGAATGGCGCAGGTGTTCATTCGACAATGGCAACGCACGCTGCATTTGCAAAGACGGATTCAGGGTGCACAGCACGATGTTATCGGCAAGCGGTGATGAGCGCGACATCATGTACATATTCCCAGGCAACTATTTCTTTCAATGTAGCGCAGGCACATCTTGTATAACTTCACAACACAAACGCTACCGCTACAACCCGGTTTTCTGTCTTTGCTTGACATCAAGCAATGCAACAGTTCGCTTCAATTGAAGCGAACAGCGTCAAGCACAGTGAAGTGGTACCGCCGCCAAGTGTGGAAAACGAAAACCTACAAAGCGGCGCTCTGAAAACCTAGAAAGGATACCAATGGCGCCTGATGTGCAAGCATCGCCACCACAATTGCTGCCGGCAACACGGATTCGGCAGCACAAATCAATACTATATCATGGCGAATTCAACATCAAAATACCCCTGAACTGAGAGTTGCCACTAAAAATTCGCTTCCTTAAACGTACTTCGAGCCAGCATTCGCCCCACTTCAATGCTACAGGCTGCGGCTTGTCCTGCGCAACTGCTGTGAGCAGTGGCTACGAGTCGTACTTCAACGCAGCACCTCATCCGTCGGGCGGTCCCCACTTCGGCTGAAAGGCGAAATTCGGCAACAGCGCCCAAGCAGCGCCCATCATGTTTCAAACGAACTGACTGCCCGTCCCGTCAAAGTCCTCCCGTGCCGGTGCCGGCATGCTAGTATCACCGCCCTGCCGCCAAAAAACCTTAAATCTCCCGGCGGCCATGTCGGCGCGCTGCGGCCTGACGCCACCGCCTTTGTCGGCAGATTCCGGGCGCAAGCTGCCAGATGTGATGTCAACCAAATTCAACATCAGCCACTATAGCCGCGGGCGGTGTATACTACCTCCAGCGCGCGCCGCTGCGCTTCTGACAGCGCGAATTCCTGCGCAATGGAACACGAGAACATCAAAAGCAGTATACTGTTAAAGGATGCATCGATTGCCGCAGCGAGCGCTGGAGCTGGTCGAATCTACGTCACAATCAAGCAGCACACCACGTGCAGCACATTGCAGCTCTGTCGGCTGCGCCGAAGCGCTGCGGACTTGGTGTCATTGGCTAAAGCCTGATTCGGTCTCGTCTGCGAATCAGGCATCCGAGAACAATTCTTTGCGTGCTAACCAGCGATGACTTAGGGTCGGAGCTTTGCTGACAGGAACTCGGACGTACGGCCTCTGGATTGCGGTTGCCGATCGTGGTACCAGAACCCGATTCCTGCGTGCCTCCTGCGTCCACGAGCTGGAGCCCAATCGCCAAGCAAGGATGAGGAATGCTGGAGTGCACGGGGCACGAATGGCTGACTGCGTGCGAAAGGGGCGATAAATAAATAAACTTGCATAAGCAGCTGCCCGTCAGCGAACGGAACAGCTCTTGCCCGTTCGCCGTTAATCTGGCGGAGCCACAGAGCCACAGAGAAACGGCTACCGTTCGTCTGATGTTTGGCAGGCAGACCCGTTGCCGTCTTTGCAAACTTTGACTTTTGCTGAAAAGAGCACCTTGGCTACAACTGTGGGATCGTCCCAGGACGTCCGAGTGTGACCTCGGGATGAACGGCCGAGGTCACGCCAGTTTGCCTGCCATTTCGGGCGGCTGCCTGGGACCGACTTCAGCTCTTACACGCGCCCCGCCGTCATGAAGCTTGATATTCTCTCGCATCTCGCGCTGACGTTCATCGGGCGCTGAAACATCTCTGTGGCTGCACCCAGGAACCTCACTAGCCCTGAGTGGCTGTCAAAGGCAGCCGCCTCGGCCCTCAGCCAAGCCTTTGGGCTGCTTCCAGCATGCCCAGGCCGTCAACTCGCACATCCCGAGTGCAGTGCGCCGCAGTCGCCACTGCGCTGTTCACGGCTGTGCTGCTGTGCGCCGCCTACAGCGGCAGACTGCCTGGCGGCGCCGGTGATGCGGCTTCTGCAGGTGGTCCATTAAGAGCATTAAACGAGGCAGCAGGTGATGTGATGTGATCTATTCAACAAGGCACAGCTCTGTGCGGTCGACGGCACACACTTTAAAGATCAAATTTGCAGCATTTGGCATGCCACGGCCTTTTCCATCACTGCACTGGCGCAGGAGCCAGCGCGCTGGGCGTGCTGGCTCTCCTGCCGGCGAGGGCGGCGGCGGCGCCCGGCTGCGGCCTGGAGTTTCAGAAGTATGTGCCGAGCGGCTGGGAGGCTCAGTGGCTCGCGCAGCGGCAGGTATGTCAGCGAAGCGTCGTATCTGCAAGCGCAAAGATGCTATGCATCACTCGGATGCATCGCACATCAAGGCGTGATTTTTTCGTAGTTGATGGTGTGGTATCGGTCACCAAGTCGGTCGCTGGTAACCTCAAAACCCTTCGTGAGTCTGCAGAAGCTGGCGGGCAGCGTGTGCGCCGCAATGCTGCAGCAGAAGGAGCTGACCTTCCGGTGGGCGCGCGGCGCGGCGGCGCTGCTGGCGCCAAACGCGACGGTCGACGCGCAGCTGCTGGGAGGTGCGCCTGACACCAAAAGGCTTTTAAAAGGCGAGAAGCTGCACCCATGCTGAGCATTGACATACAATGGTGGACGCGCAGCTGCTGGGAGGTGCGATCCTGGCCGTTCGCTGTCACAGAGAGAAGTGCTTCTGCTGCACGTGCGGTGAAACACGTGCTCGCGGCTGGCGCCAAATGCAGCGGTGGACGCGCAGCTGCTGGAAAGTGCGCACCCAGGACTGGAGTCGCGGCTCGAGGTCATGTTCCCGCGGACAGCGTGTCCAACACCACGCTGGTGCTTCTGACAGCCTATTCGTGATCAAGCAGATCTGCAGAAAAGCCAGTTCGATTGGCCGCGGATGGTGCCGTCGCAGCTCGGGCTGCCGTCCGCGCGTGTACAAACGCAAGGCGGCGGACTGCCCGCCTCAATAGCCTGTCGCCTGCTGCAGCATGCCTGAGGGCCGGATGTGACCGTGCTGTTGCCTGCGTGGTGGGGGCGATGCGCGGTGGGCGATGCAGGCGCGCGACCGTCGAGCCGGAAACTTCACACTCGTGTTCGCGTTCAGCGCAAGACATGACGGGCAGATCTCGAGAGCTCGACAGGTCTGTTGCCCTACAGGGCTGCTCGCCGACGCCGAAGTGTGGAGCCGCTTCGAGTACACAGACACCTGCTCTGGGCGTCCGGTGGCGATTCCAATAGAGCCGCTGGTGGGCCTGCTACGCCACCCCACCGCGCACAGGTGCGAGCAGACGAGATCGAATGCATCTTCCAGGATGAGCAACGGCTTTTCTGATCCGGCGGTCGCCTGGTGGCGAGTCTCGACGAGCTGCTGGTGCGCCTGCTGCACCACCCCGCTGCATACAGGTGCGCTATAGGGTTTGGGGTCTGGGGTTTAGGGTTTAGGGTTTAGAAACCTTTAACAGAATGCATTGCCTGCGCAACATGCGGAACAGTCTTGCTGGAAAGTCCGAAAACCCTAAAGTCCGACACTCGCTCTTCTTGCTTTGGCTGCCTGGGGGCGGTGCCCATTGAGGGGCTATATAGATGCGAGTGATAGAGTTGAGTGATGGAGTTGAGTGATAGACGCGAGTGACCAGTTTTGTGCCGCTGCCACTGCAGGGTGTCGGACTGTCACTGATGACACTTGAACTTGGGGCCGCTGTGTCTGTCGCGGCTGTGGACCAAAATCATGTCGCCGAAATGACAAAATGTAGCTTGACATTGTCTGTTGCGGTCCCGGCAGGGACTGCCGAGTGCCGGACATGGACTGGACAATCGAAAAGGCGCACGACCGGCCCGGCTGCGGCAGCGAGCACATCGAGGTAAAGTCGTGACTAGGGTTTAGGGTTTAGCGTTGTTTAGGGTTTCGTGACTCTCGCCGGGAACACACGCCGGTTGAAAAACGTCAGCACAGGATGTTCTCGCAGCAAAACACCCGACCTCTGCTGTGGGTCGTGGCGGAGGCGTCGCTCCGCGCCATGCAGAACGGGGGCCAGGCGTGCACTGCTGCAAGCCATGGTGGAAGGAACCCTAAACCCTAAACCCTAAACCCTGAAGTTTTGGACTGGTCCCTGAAAGACGCTGAGCTGCGAAATTCGCTGTGCAGAACAAGGGCTACATGGCGGTCGCGCCGCTGCCGCCGGCGCGCATCGCCGTGCAGTACCCCGGCCGCAGGTGCCGCCCGGTTCCCTCTGGGTGGCGATCGGGAATCCGCCGGCACATGCGATTGCAACGAGCAGTGCTGCTAACGCATGAAGCCGGATTTGCCGCGTCCCTGCTCGCGTGCATAAACCTGAAGCAACGACACAATGGCGGTTTTCAAGCACTCATTCTCCTTGATGTAGGTATCTGTTCGACCTCGGCTCTGGGCTGTACAGCAGCGGCAGTCTGTCGTGGCTGCTGCGTATTTACGAGCGCCGTGGCCTCACCTTCGACGAGGTTTGGGGTGAGATTTCAGTTTTCGCTGTTGATGTCAGCCTGCTCCCGTGCTGTGCAATGCATTTGTCGAAGCATACATATGGTACAGATGGTACAGATGGTACAGAAAATCAGGCGGTGCTTCAATCTTGAGGTGAAGAGGTGCCGCTTTCACACAGCTGCTGCGAGAGCCTTGCCAAGTTGGTCTCCAGCCTTCCGGTTCAACATCACTGTCACGTGATGCGCAGGCTGGGAGGTGACTCAGACGCCGGCCGCAAAGTACTGGGCCGAATGGCCGCCGGCAGAGATCCACAAAATGCACTGGTGTCGAAGTCAACTTCCTGCCTGCGTGTCCCTGGGTGTTCGTGGCGGCCATTGCTTGAAACCATCTGCGGTGTGTCTGCCCTTGGCATTCAAGAGCTGCGCTTCCGCATGCCGTTGCCTACGAAACACAAGGCCTGCTCGTGCACCAGCTGATGCACCGTTTTTTGCTTTCCACAAAACAGGTTCAACACGCCTTTCGACACAAACGCCAGCAGCCCGGCGCACCCGCTGGCCATCCTGAAGCGCGTCTACAGGCCTGGAGACTTTGTGGCCATCAAACTGGACATCGACACCGAGGCCCTGGAACTGGAGTTCATGCGGCAGATCGGCGAGCAGGGTTTAGGCGGCGCAGTCGCCGAGATCTTCTGGGAGCAGCACTACAACAACGCCCACATGGAGCGCTACTTCCACTACACCATGCAGGCCAACTGGACGGACAGCATAGAGCTCTTCAGCCGCTACCGGTCGCAGGGCTGGCGCTTGCACTATTGGCCATAGAGAAATGCCGCAGCGCCTCCGCTGGCGCCAGCAGCTGGCTCGACATCACAGGTCACCTGCTGGTTGGACACTGTGGGCAGGGAGCAACTGGTCTAGGCAACAAACGCCACTGCAGCAGCTTTTTTCGGATCAGGCAGCGGCAGCCTCCGTCAGGGAGGCTGTCAGGGTAGAGCAGTGTCTGATTGGACATGAGAGGTGAAAGCCTTTGTTGAATAAGTTTGATGTAGCACCTGACGATCGTGTGCATGATGACCTGAACTCTCGGCGGTGCTCGTCGTTTGGAAACGTCAACGCTGATGTAAGAAAGGCAGATATGCCCCCGGTTGATGTAAGAAAGGCAGATATGCCCCCGGTTGATGTAAGAAAGGCAAATATGCCCCCGGTTCGCTGATTGCCCGTCAAGGCAGCACAAGCACCCGCACTGGAAATGAAACGAAAGGGCTTCTTCACATCAATCATGCTGCTGCTCGGGTGCTGCTGCCTCTGCTGGCAGATGGTCACCGTTGCTACCATTCCTGTGCAAGCTGCCTCTACGGATGCTCAACGTGGGCTACCGTGCACAAAACCAACGATTGCTTATCAGAATGTCTGTCGGAACAGATTCCAGCAGGCGGTTTAAGCAGCGGCGGACAATGTCACCCCGCCATGCTGGCGAACGAGGGCAGCTGCTGCAGCACTCGCCCGGCAACGCGGCCTTGCCTACTGGTCAAGGCGCCGCCATCGCCCCTAGGGTTTAGGGTTTAAGCCCCTAGGTCAGTTCATCGGCGGCCATCCTCGCCACCGGCAACCACTGCCACGCCGTCCGCGCACACACTTGCGCATCACATCTGCAGCGGCGCATTCATGGCAAAGGCGTGGTTGGCGCTGACGTCCGGCCCTCACCATGCCAGGGCTGCTGCCATCTCACACGGCCATCGGACATAATGCGTCACATCTGCAGCGGCGTGTTCATGTCGAACGCGTAGTTGGCGCTGAGCTGCGGCGTCTGCCCGCCGCGCATGCCCGCCGCCGACATGCCGCCCTCCAGCATGCCCTGCAACGAAGTACACTATTTAGGGTTTAGTAGTGCTGCCGCAACATATTTAGGGTTTAGTAGTGCTGCCGCAACAAATTCCGCGCCCACACCGATTGCGGTCTACCCGTCCAGCGCAAATCAGACACTGCTCTGCTTCAGACTCCGCAAACGTTATCGCAGGAGGTTGAAGGTTGACTGGGGCACGACGGCAGGCAAACCCCGCAGCGGCTGAGCTCTGGGTGCATCTATGGTGGGGCAGTGAAGCGTGGGTTTTGTGTGCACTCGCTGTGGGTTGACGCACCAGGATCTTGCTGCCGCCAGAGAAGCCGCCGAGAAGCTTGTCGACGCCCAGGCTGCTCATCATGCCGCTCGCGCCTGCGGCAAGACCAAGGGGACTCTAGAACTCCTGTCGGGAAGTGTGCAGGGTGCGGTCCCAGTCCCAGTGTCGCGACTCCGCCGCTCAACTGTGAGCCCGCCAGCCAACTTGCCTCAGTTTGCTCGGCGGCGGCGGCTATGCAAACTAGCGCTTAGTGGCGGCCACGCACATTATTGACCACGCCGTGACGAGTATGACAGCCAGAAATCTATAGAGATTGGACATGGAAATGTGCACGAAAAGGTCAGCGCATGCAGGATCGACACAAAGCCACGGCCTGGGGAGCAGGGCGCACCGGAGCTGCCGCCCATGGAGTGCAGCACTTTGTCCATCTGCAGCAGCAGCGTCCCATACGCGATCTGCGCCACAAGACAGGAGCTCTGTCAGTCCAGCATTCTTAGGGTTTAAGAACCACATCCAGAGGCGGATCTCCAACACCTTACTTTTCTCGACGTTACATCCCAGGCTCATCGATACATGAACACTAGTAGGGGTAGCTATAAGGCTGAAAAGGCGAGGGAAGGCGGCTAACGGCGGTAATGCTGTCGGCACAATCTCCAACAACTTCACGACTGCCTGCACGCCGAGCCCCGCCCGCGGATCGGACTGCCGCATCCGAGGATAGGAGGCACCGTTCACAGTGGGCAGGCGCCGCAAGTTTCGCAGGTCGGCATCTTTTCCTTTCTCGACATTACATCCCAGGCCCATCGATGCATGGACACTAATAGGGGTAGCTGTTTGGCGACAGCGAAGGCTGGAAGGCGATAAGTAGACCGCAGCTTTCGCTTTTCTCGACATTACATCCCAGGCTCATCGATACATGAACACTAGTAGGGGCAGCTATAAGGCTGAAAAGGCGAGGGAAGGCGGCAAACGGCGGTAATGCTGCGGCGTTGTCCAGCCCAATGGCCAGGGGTCCGGACCCAAGCTGAATCGCTGTATGCGCAAGGGGCAATATGCGGAACACTGACCGTGAGCAATGGCCAGTATGGCGTCACGGGCAGCGGTCGGCATGCCTCACCTGCGGTCCGTGTTGTTCTATAGCCTGGATGAAGGCGAAAGTCGCGGCACCCGTGGACGTGCCGCCTGCGCGCGCAGCGACAAGAGAGTTCACAACCATGACTCATTGCATCAATCCCAAGTCTACAATGGACACCGACAGGTCGCGAGCTCGATCCTCGGTGGTGGAGTTGAAGGGTTATAGTCGTCCGATACGACTGCCCGCGCTTTCGAATGCCTCGGCATTCTCTCCAACATCGTTGTGGATTACAAGTCGAATTGTTTCGATTTCCACAACAGCCTCCATGTCAAAGGTTCACTTTTCCATCGCTTTCATCAACTCCCTTGCCAGCCTTCCCCCCAATCGGATTCGATCAGCCGACAGGATTCGGCCGACAGGATGCTTGAGCACATACGGTCACCAGCGCCTGCAAAAGTGGTGCCCGCATGGGCAAGTCCTGTGCAGCTGCGCATGCCCCATCTGGCTTGTCCCCGACCGGTGGCCCAGACCGGTCACGGGGGACTCTAGCGTCGCACCTCTCGGCGCACGTATGAGCGCAGAGCATCAGGTGGGTTCTCTCAGCACCCGGCGCATGCTCAGGGCTAGTCACATTTTGCCTTTCCGCAACAGACATCCTCTGATTTGGGTGCACCTGAGAGCGCAATTTTTTTTTTGGTGAGCCGAGCATGTCGGCCGATCGCGGCGGGCCTCTCGGTTGCCGTCAGCCGCGCAGTGCTGAGCAAATCTTGCGGTTTATAATTACCTCGAATCGGGAACAGCGCGCCCGAGAGCGCGGAGGATTTGGCGGCGGTCTTCTGGTCGCCGGCACACCCTCTCCTCAGCTACGTTTGCAACAAGCGAAGAACAGACCGCTACTCGAAACCCGCACCCGAGAGCGCGGAGGTGTCGGCGGCGGTCTCCCGGTCACCGGCGGCGGCAATCTGCACCGCCAGCCCGCCGGCGGTGCCCTTATGGCTGCGCTGCCGCCCCTCTATATACTCGCTCTTCCAGGTCGGCACGCCGCCCTTCACCTGTGGTGATAGGTGTAGATTTCAGCGTCTAGTTTCACTGGGAACCTGAGGCGGCTGCGCTGCCGCCTTTTTGTGTTTATCGCCCCTTCCAGGTGGGCACGCCGCCCTTCACCTGTGGCATCGAAGGGTGTAGGTCTCAGTGTCTAGTTTCACTTGGAACCTGAGGCGGCTGCGCTGCCGCCCCTCTATGTACTCGCTCTTCCAGGTCGGCACGCCGCCCTTCACCTGTGGCATCGAAGGGTGTAGATCTCAGTTTCCAAATGCACCTGGAACCTGAGGCGGCTGCGCTGCCGCCTTCTATGTTATTGCCCCTTCCGGCTGGGCACGCCGCCCTTCACTTGCAGGGTAGGGGAACAAATCACTCTACATATGCACGGTCTGACAACAGGGCCGTCGTGGATGCAGGGCATCTGGCGACTCCAGAGGCGTGCAGCGGCGCGCCTTGCAGCGGAGGAGCAGATCCAGCGAGGAGTGACAGGCGTCAGTGACGCTTTGCAGCTGGAGCTTTCGAACGGCAGACTGACATTCGATGGCTGCAGAGCGCGCCTTGCAGCGGAAGGGCAGGTCCAGGGCGGAGCCGGAGTGGCAGGCGTCGATGACGGCGTGCAGCCGCACCCCCTGCGGCAGCGGGTTGCACCTGCACCACCAGAACAGCACAGGCATCTCGGTGAGCGGCGTTCAGTGTCTGATCCAGCGGCATGCTGGCGGCACGGATCTGATCGGTCACAGGCAACCAGGGCGCTGGCGACCCGGCAATCAGCGCCCAGGGCTGGATGGGGTCCGTAAAAGCATCAGCACAGCAGCAGGGGCCTTGTTCGCTGGCGCAGCGCATAGCAGCGCGGCCATTAGTTTGCAGGCGCAGTGCATGTGGCGCGAGGGGCCAGAGAAGGGGCCCAGAGACGCACAGGCGCTGGTTCAGCTCGTTGTCGGAGATCTGCGCGCAAGGAACGAGAGAATGCACTCGAAACAATCTTCATTCAAACACCGTGAATATTGTACGGGTTTGACGATCATCCCACACACAAATCTGATGAGTCCACCTGGCCGGCGCGAGCCACAGGGCGGGATGGTATGTGCTGTGTTGCTCAGGAGGGTTTAGGGTTTAGGAACACTAGTGAATGCCACAGAAACACTACCAGAATGAAGAAAGCGGCAAGGGAGGCGCACCTGGCCGGCGCGCTTGTAGTCGCAGGGCAGGATTGTGTCGTTCATGCCGCTGGTCTCCTCGCCTGTCGGGTCCTGCTCCTGCGAGCCGTGGCCTGCGGGCAACGACACAAGAGATCAATGGAGAACGACGAAAAGGACGTCGTTGGTGAGGCCGCCGGTCTCCTCGCCTGTCGGGTCCCGCTCCTTCGAGCTGTGGCCTGCAGGCGGCGGAGGCGCCATGTCCGTCGCCGGGCAGGTGTGACGGTTTGACGTGACGACGTTGGACGCCGCTGTTGCTGCCTGCAGCCGGTCTGCCGCTACGGACGGCAGGTGCGGCTTCTGGCATGTTCTGCTGGGGCGTGGCAGTAGACAGGCTCAACTGTGCACGAGCCAATGAAATGAGGCCAGCGGCTGATCGGTCAGCTGGTACGGTGGCTCAAATCTGACGATACCCCCCAGGATGGGCGTGTCGGTGACCTGTCACCTCAATGCGATGGGTAGAGACAGTGCTTGGCGTGGGCAGTACACTGGAGAAATAGAAGAAGCGATTGGGTCCAGGCTGCGCGCTGCCAACCAGCCAGTGCACTTTATCCGGCGACAAAACTCGCAAGATGTAGCGGTTCTCACTCGTAACAGAGAGTAGTTCGCACCGGAGAAGTGGAAGAACGGGCCCTCGCCTGACTGCGCGCTGTCGACCAGCCAGCAAACGAATCCACACAAAGTGCACAAGCACCTGGAATTTCCCACTGACACAGTGCCAGGACGCACCGGAGAAGTGGAAGAACAGGTCGTCGCCCGGCCGCGCGCCGTCGACCAGCCAGCGGATGTTCCTGACGATGTTGGCGCGGGTCGGCCAGCACGCCTGGTTGGGATGGTCATCCACGAGGAGCCGGATGTCTTGCTCCTGCGCGGAGACACAAACGACGCTGCATTGGATCCCGCCGGAAAAACAAGTCGGAGCGCATTGGCCCGCTCGCCGCATTGGAATGAATTGATCATTCCAATCCACGGGGAGTGTGGTGTCGCTCCTGTGCAGACACAGGAGCTGTGAGGTGGGATAAAAACGTCGCGTGGCCGAGCGCCCTGACCTGCAGGAGCCTGATATGGGGTGCGCATTTGAACAGACGCAAAGCCGACGCGTTGATGGCTTGAAGAGGGAACAGCAAGAAGCACACAAAGCACGGCGGTGTCGCTTGTCAGGTTCATGGCCAAAGGCTTTCCTGCTTTCGAGTGCAGATAAACAACATGCAGTACATGCAAATACAGATGGCAGAAGAAGAGGCATGCCGGGGAGGCTGACAGTAGGATTTAGGGTTTAGCCGGCCGTCTTCGGCGCACCTGAAAGTGGAAGTGCTTCTGCAGCAGGTGTTTCATGCACTTCGAGTCGTTGATGCAGCCTGAAGGGCACCGAAACATACGTTTCTTCAGTTTGACGGATGAATCTTATTATTTAATTATAAGTTTCATCCGTTTTATAAGACGACTGCGCAGGCACAACCAAGAACCGCGGCGTCCGGGGCGTCAGCCACAACGACAGCAAACAGCGGAAAGCACAGCTGAAAAGTTGCGCACGGCATCACGGACTAAAGACAGGGCTCACTCCAGCGCTGGCTTACCATTAAGCTGCGCGGAACTGCCCCTGTAGTTGCATCCGCACAGCACTGCACGCTTGCGGCCGCTCAGCTGGCCCTGGCCCTGCGGTCCGGGCGACGACGGCTGCTGCATGCCCGGCGCGTATGGCGCCACTGCGAGCAGATGAGGAAACACGAAATCGGTTAAATAAACCGGTTTGAACAGCTCTGTGCAGAGCTCTACGATGCCCAGCGCGTGCACTACGAGTGCTGAGCTCTGCGATCGAGCACTCTGGCAGTTCAGTCAGAGGACCATCGCGCCAAATGTAGCGCCGGCTAGCCGAGCAATTTGCTGCTGCCGCTTGTGGATCTCAACATACGCCAATCTCGTACGCCCATGGGTGTTAGAGGATGTCTGCAATGTGTCCAAACTGCTGGTTTTTTATATATATTTCTTTTCTCAAGTTTTGATACCACGTCCTGAGCAAGGGAATCGAAGGGGCACCCGGGTTTAGGGTTTAGGGTGGGGCCCCGACCCATGCGTCAGCGGCTGCATCAGCTGGCTGGCGTAAACGGGCGCCTGCCCGAACTCTAACCACTCTACACAGAAGTCCGAAGAACGAGGCGAGCGGCACCTGGATGGGGCCCCGGGCCGTGCGCCAGCGGCTGCATCGGCTGGCTGGCGTAGGCAGGCGCGTGCCCTGTCTGCGGCGCCAGGTGCTGCGGCTGCGACGGCGGCTGCCCCTGCTGCCGCCCGTCCCACTGCTGCTGCTGCTGCTGCTGTTGCGGTGGTGGGCCGCCATAGCCGGGGCCGCCTCCAAACTGCGGAGGGCCGCCGAAGCCGCCGCCGCCGTATGGTGGCTGCTGCGGCGGCGGCGGCCCGCTGTACTGCTGCGGCCCACCCCCCTGCTGCGGTGGCGCGCCGTATTGCCCAGTCCCGCTGTACTGCGGGCCACCATAGGCGTTGCCGCCATAGGGATCACCGCCGCCGCCACCGCCACTGTTAAGCACCGGGTCGGCGTCGAACTTTGAGACGGGCCCGGCCCCGCCGCCGCTGCCGCCGCTCCAGCTGCCGCCGCTTGGCTGTGGCGGGGGGCTGCCTCCGTGATTGCCGCTGTAGGCGCCCAACAGCGGCTGGCTGTAGGCACTTTGCGGCGGCCCGCCGCCTGAAAACGCGGGATCGGCGTCAAACTTTGAGCCGCCCCCGGCGCCGCCGCCGCCGCCGCCGCCGCCGCCGCTCCAGCTGCCGCCGCTTTGCTGTGGCGGGGGGCCGCCTCCGTAATTGCCGCTGTAGGCACCCAACAGCGGCTGGCTGTAGGCACTTTGCGGCGGCCCGCCACCTGAAAACGCGGGGTCGGCGTCAAACTTCGAGCCGCCGCCGCCGCCGAAGCCCTGCTGACCTGCATCCACGAGTGGTGGAGGACGCCAGTTACGGCGTAATACGGGCCAGTCGATATCATACACCTTGTGCACCATATGCATATGCAGCAGGGATGCACTGTGCAGCAAGGACGGTGAGGTGCAGGCCGTGTAGGCAGGCCAGGTGGGCAGGCACCATTGCGTGAGGATCGCTTACCGTACTGCCCGTACGGCGGACCACCCTGATTTGGCTGCCAGGACATGCCTCAGGGTGCAAAGCGTCCTTACTGCGGCTGGTGTCCGCAAGCGTGCGGCGCTGACTTTGCTGCGCGCTGCTGTGGTCTGCGCAGGCCACCGCAAAGCATGATGGACCAGTGTTTTACTGCGAAAACAGCAGGGTGCGAGCACACGATACAGCATCATAGGCAATGTTGTTGTTCCGCACAGATCGCAGGCCAAATTGCGATTTTGCACACATGTTCAGAAGCCTTCAGACACCACGCTTGTGCTCATGCACGTATGAGAGCGCACTTATCGAGAAGGCTGCCCTGCCTATGCAGCACGCACAAGCGCAGGACCCAAGAATGTCCTAAGCGTTGGACGCTGACCAATTCTTAGTGAATTTTCCCGAGACGGCTGCCACGCTGCACTTGGATCACCTGCCGTTCAGTATCATATGCGGAACATCATGCACAGAGAATGTCATAAGTGCAGACTTTGATGGATTGCGAGCGCTTGCTGGGATGGGGACTCTCGTGTGAGGAAGCCACATGCAGTTCGAGACGAAGGAAGGTCCGCTGGCAGTTGCACAGCTGTATCTGTAACGCCACTTGCAGTGCACCGCGTGTAACAATATTGCGACCAGCATCCGATGCAGGACCTGCCGAGGTCTCTGGCATTCCCGCCTGACTTTGACATCTGCAGAGGACACTGCGCCGACGTGACCTAAACCCTAAACCCAGCGGCCCGACCAGCACCGCTGCCGCGCCGCTGGACACACAGACGCATCCTGACACTCTCAGGCCTGTACCGCCTACCGGACCCACGGCATGCACAGCCTGAGGAAACCTGCCACCCGGCCTCTGGTGCATGCGCCTGCCGGGCCCCCAGGCGTCAGGAGCGGCGGCAGGAAGATCGCTGCCGCCATGATCGATATGGGTGCTCCACGACGCATCGTGCAGGTGCTGCTGACGGCGTCGGTTCTTGAGCTCCTCAGGCGCGGCAGGAGACGTCGCTGGAGGCGTCGAAGCGCGGCAGGTCCCGGCCCTCGGGACTCTCCGCAAACTGCGGCGCAGACCACAGGGGGAAACCCTAAAACCCTGTCAGTTCGAATGTTGATCGTGCAGGTTGCGTCCTCAGACGAAACGGGTCGTCCGGCGCCGTATGGAGCTGCGCCGGCTGCTTGATGAGCTGCCGCCCCATGCCGGATCCGGCTGCTGACGTGCGCCTCGCGGCACCCTGAGGCCACTCGGCACGACGACAGCTTGCATCAAAGTGGAAGAGACAAGCACCCACGGTGGGTGGGCAACCCTACACCCTAAACCCTAAACCACGTGCACCTGGTTGTCGTGCAGGAAGGCCCGGATGCGTGTTGCGATGGCGCGGCTGTCGGGGTCATTCGCCTGCGCACATGAAGAAGGCGGGTCTATCCTCTTCAGACATGTCAGATGCACTCCAATTGGTGGTATTGCATTCCCTATGAACGGGCTTCGTGAGAACGGTCGCCACTGGGTGCAGCAGCACATCGAGCAGGCCACGATCCGCTGATGCCTCTGGACGGGATGGCATGGGGAAGAGGCGTGAAGCGTTTCACTACAAAACATGACCTCACCTGCTGCAGCGCCGCGCGGAAGCGCTGGGCCACCAAAACCAGCAGCCTCTTGGACTGGCCGCGCTCGGCGCTACTATATGACTAATGGCCGCTACTATATGACTAATGGCCGGAAGTGAAGGGCACGCTGCGGTCTCAGGAAACTGCCACTCACCTGCTGCAGGGCTGCGAGGAAGGTCTGGTCCACGAGGTGCAGCAGCTTCACAAACTGGTTGCGGTAGGCGGCATACAGCCGGAAGCCGGTCACGCGCAGAAAGGCTTCGAGAGCCGTCGCCGTCAGCCGCGTTGCCGGCAGCTCGTTCAGCAGCCTGCAGTTTGGACAGGAGATGAGCTGATTGGCATCCCTCCTTGCAGGGTTTTTCGGAGGACGGCCGGCGACACATAGAAGGGCCTCCAGCGCCGTCGCCGTGAGGCGCGCCGCCGGCAGCTGGTTTAGCAGCCTGCCGGGTGGAAAGGACACAAGCGCGATCATGTCTTCGTGTCAGGGATAATCAAGCACGGTTCAAATCAGAGTCGTTTTCTCTCGACAGCGCTGTGGCCGTCAGCCTCGTTGCCGGCAGCTCGTTCAGCAGCCTGCGGGGTGGATGGAAAACAAGCTGAATTTCGTCATGGGGTTCAGTGTCAGGGGTAAGTACAGGAAGGAAGGAAGGAAGGAAGGAAGGAAGGAAGGAAGGAAGGAAGGAAGCTTGGCCAAGCGCCAGGCCTTTGGCGCCGTTGCCGTCAGCCACATCGCCGGCAGCTCGTTCAGAAGCATGCCGCAGACATATGCAGTGTGAGCACCATACGTCTCTGTTCCCGCCCAACAGGATTGTTTTTTTGGTGCCGTCGCCGCCAGCCGCATTGCCGGCAGCTCCTTCGGCACCAGCGTGAGCATTGACTCAGCGTCGATCTTCCGCTAGGATGCTGAGTCATCTGGAGGTTTTAGGGTTTAAAGGGTTTCCGCCCTGATGTGCCTCTGCGACACTTGGCACGTGACCAAGTCCCCCAAAACTGGCCCTCCTATCACTTGCAAGTTCCTAGAGGATTCACGTGCTGCAGTTCCTAGAGGATTCACGTGCTGCGTCACCCACCTGGCGAGCTACGGGTTTAGGCGACGTCCTTCACAAGCTCGACCAGGGGAAAACGGACAAACAGATAAAGCCGGGAAACCAGGGAAGCTTCCTCACCTGGCGAGGTACGCCCACGCGTGCTGCAGGCCGTGCGGGTTGCCGGGCCGCTCGCTCTGCGTGATCGCGCCGTACAACCGCACGTAGCCCTGCAACTCGTGAAACCGCACCGTTTACACTGGCGCATCTTTTGCACGTCCCGCCACAAAGCCGCGCCTGGCCCTGCAGCAGCCGGCCAGCTCGCTACGAAAAGGGAAAGCTGCTGCGTTCACGGGGCGACCCCGCTCGCAGCTGTGGCATAAGATGCACATGCAAGTGCACCAGAGGGGACCCTAGCCCCTGAACTATCTCTGTGCGCGCCCCAGGAGCTGTCGGCGCTCTCCGGCTGCGGCCGCTTGGCGACACTCGTGGAATATCCCCATATCATACGGAACAAATAAGAAACAACTGGAGAGAAATCTGGAAAAAATTCTGGAAAAATCTGGACAAAATCTGGATTTGCATACTTGGACCCCCGCGGCGGCTCCTCTAGCGCAATCATGAAGATGACACATGAAATTCAACGGCCACATGCATCATGTTCACTCATCATGTGACAAACACGAGATCACCTGCACGCGCGCCAGGAAGTCGTCTGTGGACTCCAGCTGCGGCTGCCTCGGCGCATCCGCCGCATCCTCGGCGCCGAGCCCCTCTTTTTCCCGGTAGCCGAGAGCCGCGAGGCGCGCCGGTGGGGGGACTGAGGTTCCCTTTGGGAACACCTTCAGCGCCGGCACCGCCAGCGCGCACGCCTGCAAGAGACGGGAGAGATGTTGCCTTCTTGGAGAGGGACTGAGCATGTGCGTACCGCCGCAGGGACGGAGGTGCGGGCACTAAACCCTACACCAGGTTCCGGCACGCCTGCAGGTGTGAGTGGGAGCCGTCTGAGAAGGATGGGACGTGTTTGCGCCAGCGGCGCGGGAACGGAGGCGGCCTTTGGAACGACGGGCTGCGCCGGCGCCGCCAGCTGGCACGCCCGCAGGGTGAATGACCTAAAGAGGCAGGAGTGTGATGCCGAATGCGTGCGAGCCGTGTTGCATCGCCCAGCGCGAACTCCCACGATGGTCACACACACAGCTGTGCAGCGACAGCGGCCTGCCTGCAGAATCGAGGGACGATATGAGCTGCGCCTTTCAGAAGCAGCATTTCAAAGCGTTCATGTCAAAGAGTTCATTTCAGAAGAGTCTTGTGACAGTCAGGTGCAGGTGCGGCGGCAGCAGGGGCAAGCAGTCTCGGGACGCTGAAGCGTGCACGTAATTCTGCTGCCCTGAATTGATTCACACATGATCGGTGCCGCGATGTGTGCCCTCGACTTCCCAGCGCTCCTAGTGCAGCAGGGGCTCAGGGTGCTGCGACAGCCACCCTGTGCTGCTTTGAGCCCTGCAAAAGCGTTTCTCGTGTAATGTTGCGACCGCCTGGTGCAGGCGCGCCAGAAGCAGCGGCACGCCGCCAGGGCGCTGAAACACTGGACGAGCAGAATGGCCGCCGTAACCCTAAACCCTAAATGGCCGTAACCCCCTTGCTGCAACGGCAGCTATGCCTTGCCAGCCTTCCGCGCAATCTGGTGACGCGTGTTCTTGCTTCTGGAGACGTGCATTCTAGTGCACCTGGTGCAGGCGCGCCAGCAGCAGGGGCATGAAGTCGGGGTGTGCCGCCGCCACCGCCACCGCCACCTCCGCCAGCGGGAACGCAAACGCGTGCAGCCGCAGCACCTGGACGCGAACGCCACCAGAGACTCGCGAAACACGACCTCGTCAACCACAAATAACAGCAATGTCGTCGCCGTCGCAGCTGCCACCGCCACCGCCGCCAGCGGGAACGCGAACGCATGCAGCCGCAGCACCTGCAGAACACCTCGATTGGCGCCCGGCATCGCATGGCCGGGTTCTAGGACGATGACATGCACATCAGACAGCATCCAAAACCCAGATCCAGCAGTCACCTGCAGTTTGCACTGCCGGATGTTTGCTTGCTGCAGTCTCCATGTCAACAATAGTCCCACCATCACTTCTGCGACGCGGTTCGGTTAACAAGCACCAGCACTGCGCGGTCGCGCACGCGACGGCATGATTCTGATTTCTCAACTTCGAACCTCTAACAATTGATGCCGGAGCCCGGCCGCATGATTCAGTTGAGGCGGATTCAAAGGCCGGTCGTGTGGTGCCAAGATTCGAAGAATTGAGCGCTCAGGATTCGAGTTCGAGCAGCGCGCACCTGCACTTCGCACTGCGACACGATGCGGTTGGCCAGCGCCAGAGCCGCGTGAGCGCGCGCGCCGCCGGCCGCCTGCCCCAGGAACTGCGCCAGCGCCTGCGCTTTCTTGCCCACCTGTTGCACGCACAAACGAGCGAAACGCTCATGTGCAATTGGAGATATGTCCGGATTGTTCGAGTGGCATGGTAGCCGCGCCGCCGGCCGCCCGGCCCTGAAACTGGGTTTGTTACTCGATCACGTGTTTTTCTTCAAGGAATAAGTGTTCATCTTACACAAGGCCGGCAACTGCTCCTTCTGGTGGCGCAATGGCGCAAGTGATGTCAACCACGCGGTCAAAACCAATGTTGAGTCACTGCAGTGCCAAAGCCGCTGCGGGTGCCGCCGGCTGCCTGCCGCAGAAAGCGCGCCTGCACCAGTTGCACACCTGTGCGGCAGACAGAAACCCTCCTGACGCAAGGGCGCGGTTGCAGGATCTGCAGGAACCCTAAACCCTAAATGGCAAACAGCAGCAAAAGCGCGGTTGCAGGATCTGCCCCACGGGTGATACACCAGCGACTTGGTTGCAGCAGATCGTCTTCACCGCTGCAGCCCCCGTCCGAGCTGTACATTGGAAGCTCAACAGCACTAAACCCTAAACCCGCGCCACTGCTGCCTCCATGTTTGCGAGTGATAATTGAGGAACTTCAATCCTGCTCTACCACATGGAGTGATAATTGAGGAATTACACACCTGCTCTTGCGTCGCCGCAATCTGCTGCACGTTGAGCGTCACGAACTTGTCGCCCTTGCGCCTCGCGACGCCCTGCGAGTCGCAGCGATTTCAGGTTTCTTTCAGTTTTCTTTCAGTTTTCTTTCTTTCAGTTTTCTTTCTTTCTGTTCTATTTCTGTTCTCATTCGAATACCATGCGCGCCCTTACGTCGCGCAGCGCCCTGCCAGTCGCAGAACTTTCAGTTTTCTTTGTGTTCTCAATCGAAGCCATTGCACGAGACCGCACAGCTCAGCATGTGCAAGGTCATGAGCACGCTGGCAGGGACAGGCTTGCGGGCAGAAAAACTAGGTTTCTCAATTTATTATTTACTTTTTGCAAAGACATTTAATAGCACCCACAGTTCTACAACAATTAAATAGCTATTTTTAGATAGTTGATAAATTTAAATTTAATTAAATAGTTGACGAAATTTGATTTTTCAGGTTCCTGTTTTACAGGGCGCACAACACAGGTGCGCAGGCGAGCAGCAGGTCACACGGGGGGCACGACAGCCCATCAAGCGGAATTCACAGCGGAACAGTACCTGCGATGCATCGTTGCGGAAGCCCTCCGCCGCCGCCTCTGCCGCCGCCCACGCCGCCGCCGCCTCCCGCTGCTGCGCCAGCGCGCCGGCGGCCGCGATGGTGCGCCCGCCGTCCGGCGTCGGGACACTAGCACCGTTCCCTGGCGCTGCGGCAGCGCCCGGCGCGGCGGCGGGCCGAGCGGTGGCGGCGCCGGCGGCCGGCGGCTGCTGGGCGGGCGCCGGGGCGGCTGCGGCGGCTGCTGGCTGGACCGCAGACTGCTGCCGCGCCAGCGCTTCCTGCAAGAATCGGTCGGGTGGCGGAATCAATCGTGTGCACCGCCAACGGTCGTGCGCCGCAAGCGGTGCTCTGCCGGACACCCCCCCTGTGCTCCAATGAATCAGTCGACGCGCTGCGTGCAAGCCGGAGTTGCAGCCAAAGCACCCCGGCCCACCGCAGGCGAGAAGTCAGCGCGACTCAAGACCTAGCAGACATGTCAGCTTCCAAGGGTTCGATTCTGACGTCATGCGCTTCCAAGGGTTCGATTCTGACGTCATGCGCTCCTCGCTTTGTTGAAAACCAGCATTGTTTGTTCTGAACCGCGCGCCTGCCGCTGCTGCGCCTGGCGCTGGCTCGCGTCCCGCCGCGCTGCCGCCTCCGCTTCCTGCTGCCGCTTCCGCTCTGCCTGCGCGGCAGCTTCCGCTTCCTGCTTCCGCTGTCGCTCCGCCGCCTCTCGCCGCGCCGCTTCCTCCACTTCCGCCACCGCCGCGTGCCCTGCGGCAGCCTTGTCCGCGTGCTCCGCCTGCAGCCGCCGCAGCAGCGAGCGCCGCGCCTCTGCAGCGGCGGCCGCGGCGGCGCTATCAGTGTCCTCTGCGCTTGCTGCCCGCTCGTTCCTGCACCAAGTGCAGGAGCTCTGTGATCACAGTTGACAAGGTAGATCAGTCGTCCATTGCGGTTGGCTCAACATTACTGCCCGCCGCGCCGCAGCGCCGTCGACGCCCGCCGCGCTCGTGGCCTGCTCGTTCCTTGCAACAGTTCATCAGTCGGTGTCCATACGTTGACTGCGCTTGGGAGAGCTTCGAAGAGTTTTGTGAGCAGCCGCCGCAGCAGTGTCCGTCTGCGTCTGTGCGTATGTCACGCCCACGCCTGGTATTACCGTTTATATTCTGAAGAGATTGGAGTTTGAATTTCAGGTTGTAGAGTAAGCCAACTCTGATACCCCAATAGCACAGCTTAGATATTAGGTTTGGGCAATATTTTTGTTCCTGTTAGATAACAACCCAAAAAAAAGACCATCTGGCTCTTCGTGTAGCCTGTCGACATGTCTGCCGGTGCATGCGGCAGTCGGTCCAAGCAGCCGGATCTGCAGGATCACTCCCGGTACATTGATGGATTTCAACATCACACGCACAACGCGCCTGGAGGCCAGCAGCTTGCACAGGACGGCGCCCTCGCCAGCGTCTGAGATTGACTGCGATGAACCAACCTGAAATGTATGGAGATTAAATACAACAGACGTGGAGCACAATGTGATGCTGACCTGGAGGCGAGCAGCTGGTCCAGAGCGGCGCCCTCGGCTGCGTCGACACGCGCCAGCGCCGCTTCCAACGCTTCCACCTTCCGCTCCGAGCGCAGCTGCGGCACAACGGGGCGGGCGAGGTTCGGGATTCCGGCCCTGGTGATGCAGAGGGCAACAGCCCGGCGTGCCACATTTCTGTTGCACGTGTTGGAATGCGATGTCACAAATCAGCCAACATCTGTGGTTGCGAAGCAGTCGGGCGCGGCTGTAGAGTGGTTGCTCGGCTGCGTCTAGCGGCAGCGAAACAACAGCGTCAGCTTGCCTGGGCCTGGCCGAATGGCGAATCAAGCCATGCGTTGAAGCAGATGCTGTGTGCTTTGGTGGGGGTCAGTCAGGCGGTGTCAGCAGGCGTCAGCAGCAGCATCAGCAGGTGGTCAGCAGCACTGACCAATCAACGGCATCGATGATCAGATGATCAGTGCCCGACGCAGCCAGCTTCCCACACCTGCCAACGCAAGAGTGAAAAGACGAACCCAACGAACGGCCGAAATGCAGGACACCTGCAGCGCATGTCGCAGCTCGAAGGACAGGTCCGCCGCGGTCGGCCCCGCCCGCCGCCGGATCCCGCCGCCGCCGCCGCCCCCGCCGAGCAAAACCGAAGCCGCCCGCGACCCCCCGCGCCGCCGCCTGGGCGTCGATGCCCGGCCTGCCGCCGCTGGGCAACGACCGCCGCCGGCGGCGGCAGCAGCGCCCCCCCGGCCCGAGCCGCCGCTCCCGATGCCGTCGCCGCCGCTGCTGCTGTCATCGTCTGACAACCCGGAGGGCGCGGCCATGGCGAAGGACGGGGTGTCGGGCTCCGAGCCGCTGTCTTCATCGCTGTAGCCTGTGCAAAGTATCGCGCAAGCGTCAGCGATGCCGCTCAAGAGTGATGTTATACATTGGAAGTGTGGCTCATGGAGGTCCAGCGGATGTGTTAAGTCCGGCACAAAACATTAAGGGTTTAGGGTTTACGTTAAGTTCGCACTTTGGAAGGACATGCCTATGCCTCCAAGCTCTGTTACTCACCACCCACGACCTGTGCTTTGAAGGTAGCTGGGGAGATCGCAGTTGCCGATTGACGCATAGAGATTGATATGGTCTCAATCAACGCTGCTATTGCGTTGGGAGGTCATACGCTGCTCAACAACAGTGTCTCGTAAGTCAACAGCCGGGGTGCTCGCCTGAGGGCGCCCGCAGCACAGAGGAGCTGCGCGCTCTGCCGCGCGGCCGGCCGCCGCCGCCGTTCGGCGCCGCCCTTGCGCCGTGCGGCGCTGCCTCGCGCACGATGCTCATGCTGACGGCGGTGGACCCCCGCCGCCGGTCTCGCGTGAGCGTCCCCCACGCCGCCGGCTGCTGGAAGCACCGCAGCGGCGACGGCGAGCGGCCGCCGACACCGCGCCCCACGCCCGCCAGACGGTACCCGCCGCCGCCGCCGCCGCCGCCGCCGTCGTTGAATGATTCCCCCGGCGCCGGCGATAGCAGCGGGCCCGCGTCGAGGCTCATGGACGCTGCGCCGCCAAAGGGCGAGCGGCGGGCCGTACCAGCCCGGAACGCGCGGCCGGCGGTGGCGTCTGCAGCTGCCTCGTCGCCGTCGCTGCCTGACCCGCTGCTGGCGGAGCGGGCGCGGGGCTCCGGGCTGGGTGAGGCAGAAGCCGCGCGGGCGGCATTGTGGCTGTTGTGCGGCGGTGGGCTGGCATCGCGGCCCCGCATGTCCGCCACTGCATTTCCGCGGTGCTGCTGCTGGTTCTGCTGCTGCTTCTGCTGCTGGTATTGCTGCTGCTGCTGCTGGTGGTGGTGGCGCTGCTGCTGCTCCCCAAAGGGCGTCGACAGGTGCATGGCCTCGGGCGACGCCGACGTGCGTTCGAAGATGCTCTCCAGCCGCATGACGGGGGTGGGCAGCGGCGGGTCGTCGCTGGGCTGGCGGGGCGGGCTCATCACCGCTGCGCTGGCCATGCTGCCTGGGCGGCCGGTCAAGCAGTGGGAAAGGATTGGTGAAACAGTTCCTGGTGAGTTTCGAATTCGTGCAGAGGATCAGTTGCAAAACTGCTTCATGGCGTGAGCAACCGCACGCAGGTTTGTTAGGCCTCCAAACTGCACTCAGTGCTGACCACTGCAGGCAGCAAAAATGCGATCGCTTTCGCGGGAAGAAGGAAGGTACAAAGATTGTACAAGACGATAATTGGCGAAAAGTGCATCTGTGCTGCACAGCTGGCGTCCATCTCATCGCCCTCCTCTCAGCAGTTTGCGTCCACAAGCTGCGGTATTCGATCGTCATCGGCCACTCCATCTGCCTCGCTCTTGCCTGGTCTGATCCGCGGCGCCCGAGCTCTCTGAAGCGCAGTTTGTCTGCAACTTCACTCCCGGCTTCGTATCGGTCCCTTGACGGCAGAGTCTCACAAGGCGCGTGCTTGCGGTGGCCAGGCAGTCGCCGAGGCATGTCGTCCGCCGCTGAGGACCGGCGGGCAGCGCTTCAGTCGGCCGAGGACCGGATGCACCTGCAGCGGCTGCAACATCCGGGCCAGCAGGCTGTGCAGAGCATGCCGGACCCCACCCCGTCTCCGATGGGGATGCCGCCCGTGCCGCCTCCGCCACTCTACAATCAGCTGTCAGATGCGGGCCCTGGAGCCGCGCAGCAGCAGGCCCCGCCCAGGCCATCACATCAACACCCAGCGCAGTGCGTGTACCTCCCTTGCCGCCACGGACGGCCCAGTCTTCTGCTGTTCTGCATGCATGGCGCCAATCGGTGATGTCGAAGGGGTGTGGCGCGGCCGCTGGCGGTGCACGCTGCTGCTGGGAAGTTGCGGATGACCCCACTAGATTGTCCCAGCCCGATGGAATCGCGAAGCAGCGGCAAGGGGGCCTAGCGGGGGTTCCTGCGATGTACACTGCTGCTCTCTATGTGCTGTGCTAGCTGGTGCACAGCGCAGCTGGCACGAGGGGCGCACGGTTGCAATTTTGAGCTACGCCGCATGTGGCGCCGTCATGTGCCATGCTGCACCTGCATTCGAGTGCGCGAGTCACGATGCAGCGTTTCTGGGCAGCCTTCTTTGCAGCTCTGCACGGTGTGTACTCGCTCTGGCTGTGCGGCTCGCCACAGACACGTTGACCAGGCGGCCCACTGCCTGGTGATGTCGGTGGGTTACCATGACCCGCTCTGCCCCCTGTAGGGAGGACACAGCAGCTTTGCGGCGGCTCGTGGCAGCGGCGCCTGCAAGGCGTGTCTGCTGGGATTTAAGGACTACAAGTCGAAACGTCAAGCTGCCAAGGTCACCACAACATCAAACGGGCTGTTATGGCTGGCGCGAAAAGTGGACGGGCTTCTCGGCCCAGACATTGTACGTTTTGAAGGTCCTGCGCAACAGATGTGTACTTGGTTTGCAGGCCGCCGCAGCCGGGGCTAGCGGGCGGCAATGCCGCGCCCAGCGATTCTGGCGGGATGCACGGCGACAGCAGCACGTCCGGCGGCGCGCTGGAGAGCTGGGAGGCGGGCGGCGGCGGCGGCGGCGCAAACGGCGGCGGCGACCAGGCGGCGCAGCTGGCGGAGATGTCCCGCCTCGCGGCAAAGGAGCCCCTCACAAGTGCGCCCTCTGCGTGCATTGCCCGCAGGAGCACTTTCCGTGTGTTTCAAAATTCGAACAAGCACGGCGCGAACGGCGGTCCCGATGTGGCTGGCACAGATGTCCCGCCCCGCAACGAAGGAGCCCCCCCCGGAAAAGTGCGCCCTCTTTGTTGCGTGCCCCACCCTAATATGTGTTCTCAGGCGCTGCAGATGCAGGTTGTCTGGCAGGGGTGGGTGTCGTGCAGCCCCTGCCTGCGGGGCCTGCCCCTGCTGTGGGCCGGCAACAAGGGGTGGCGGCAGATGTTCCGTCAGTGAGATAGCATCATGAATGTAAATTGGCGAAAGGGCAGCACTTTCCGCAGTGAAGCTGGTATCTCGGCAAGAGATAGGCAAGTTCTCATCGGAAAGCCGCTGCTAATAGCAGCAGAAAGGGGCGCTGGAGAACTGGGCTGCACGTTGCGGGAGTCGGACGCAATGCACCATGCTCAGTCCTCCAAGCCGTTGACTCCCAGACTCTCTTGCCGCCCTAAACCCTAAACCCTCTGCGCAGACCATCCGCGCTACACCAAGCTGCGGGACCTCAACAGCGGCGGCTTCGGCTTCGTGCAGCTGTGCCGAGACGCCGCCTACGGCCGCCAGGTGAGCCTAGGGCTTGCTCAAGGCCGTACAACTCCTCCGCCAGCCCCGGCGCCGCATGTCCCTGTGTGTCGCTGACGCAGCAGGCCGAAAGCGTCTCTCTGGACACGTTCTTGGGTCATACTGGCCTGGCATTCGCATGCTCCAGCGACATGTTCTGCAGTCGCAGCTCAAATTCCGATTTGAGCGGCAAGCGACATGGCGACGCCGGCGCAGGTGGCCATAAAGTTTGTGGAGCGGGGGGCGGGCATCACGAAGAACGTGGTCCGCGAGATTCTGAACCACCGGCTGTGTTCGCTGCACCCGCACATCATCCAGGTGCGCTAATCAAAGGGTTCAGAGGTGACAGAAGACGTTCAGGGTTTCTGGGCTGCCTTGTCGCCAGGTCGCTGGGCAGAAACAGGATGACATGTGTCATTTTTGTCATCCTCGGGCCGCCAGGACGCTGTGCAGAAACGAAGTGACGTGTGTCATCCCTGTCATCCTCGGGCCGCGCTGCCGCCGGCCTGAGCAGACACAGCAGGGGTGTGCTGTTGCACCTGCAGATCCGGTAGTCTCTGACACGGCGGCACCCTGGTCATTCTTTGGAGTGTGCCGTGGGAGGCGCCACCCTAAACCCTAAACCCTAAGCCTCTTTCATCCTTGGGTGTCTCGCATTCTGTTCCTTGACGGTTTCACTGCCTCCGTGCCGCAGTTCCGGGAGGTGTTTCTGACTCGGCGATACCTGGGCATCACTATGGAGTATGCCGCGGGTGGCGACATGTTCGACTTCTTCGTGCGCAACAAAGCCTTTGTGAATGTCAAGGTATGCCACAGTTCTAGTTGAATAGCGATTCCAAACCGTGTCAAGCATGTTCGACTCAAGCCATGGAGCTTGAGTCGAGCGATCGGCACGTTTGACATATTTGTGTTTGACATATTTTGACATCTTTGTGCGCAAAAAGGCCTTTGTCAACGTCAAGGCGGGCTGAGGGTGATGTCCTCGACTTCTTCGCCTGCCCCCTTCCTGTCTGGAAAGACAGGCGGCTGTTGGTGGCTGCTGAGGTTTCCGCGCAGCCTGCTGTGCGGAGGCTGTTGCAGCCTTGGGCAGCACACCACGTGGCCACATTGAACGACTCTCGGCAGCGGCGGCGGCGGCGGCGGCGGCGGCGGCGGCGGCGGCGGCGGCCATAGCAGCACTGCCAGCGCCGGTGGCAGCAGCGGCAGTGACTGTGACGGCATCATCAGTCGGAAGCCCGCAGATGTGGCAGTTCCCCGTTGACGAGGAAATCACGGGGCTCCAGACTCGAGTCTTTCTGCCCCCCTATATCCATAGGGCGGAGGGGCCCTAAACCCTAAACCCTAAACCCTGGTGCACTGCAGCTTCGAGCAGCTCGTCTCCTCGATGGTCTCATTCCAAGGAGTCTCATTCCAAGGTGCTGCTGTCGACATAACATGTCGATTCGAATATTTTCACCCCAGGGCCTGGCGGAAGACCTGGCGCGCTGGTTCTTCCAGCAGCTCATTGTGGCGCTGGACTTCTGCCACAAAAAGGGCATCGCCAACCGGGACATCAAGCTGGAGGTGTGATCCTGACGTGCCCTGATTCAGGTTTCCAGCTGCACTGCTCCTGGAGCCGGAGCAAATTTCATTCGTCGCGACACATTTTGCCACAAGAATGGCATTGGTAACCGCGACATCAAGCTGGAGGTGCGACTCCGACTTGTGGCAACCAGCGACGCTCAGCCGGTGCCTTGATCGACTGGGACTGTTGCTAGCTGTGTCGACCAGTAGTGAGGGTTTCGCAGAACGTGAAACTGCTGATGGCATGCCCGAGCGGCCGCTGCTCAACACCTCGTGTCAACTTTTGACTGAAATTTCACACCCTGAATTTCCGACTCGCAGAACGTGCTGCTGCTGCTCAATGTCGTGTCGCAGAACGTGCTGCTGCTGCTGCTCAATGTCTCGCCTCACATGTAGGCAGTTGCCGTTTCAATGTTCATATCGATGTCGTTCCTCGCAGAACGTGCTGCTGGATGGCACCCCAGAACGGCCGCTGCTGAAGATCTGCGATTTCGGCTACTCCAAGAACGAGTACCTGGACTCGCGGCCCAAGTCCCTATCCGGCACGCCCGACTACATCGCGCCCGAGGTGCGCGTTTGGGCTTGGTCTTTGGTGGGG
>JAABUL010002647.1_pt1 | contig 29042 bp, 27 predicted proteins | sample 5559151 | NCBI WGS metagenome assembly JAABUL01 (sample SAMN10711876, study PRJNA513368) | rock metagenome | isolation source: Antarctica rocks | place: Antarctica: Victoria Land, Pudding Butte sud
TGACAAAAAGACTGCAACCCCTGCAATGCGGAACGGAAGAGCTAGGCCGAAGCAGACAGACGCTCTACAGTACCTAAATTTCGTTGATCTCCTATCTAGTCGGGCCTAGCTCTTCCGTTCCGCGTTGCAGGGGTTGCAGTCTTTTTGTCACCACCCTGTAGATCGCGCAGCACCGCAGCACCTTCGATCAGCGATCTCATGTGAGGACATACAAAGCAGTGACAATGCACCAGTTTCGGAAATTAACTTGGTCAATTAGCTGGTCCGCCAGGTCGCCGCCTTGTCAGGTATCTCCCAAATTCTCGAAATCATATCCTACCACATGTTTGAGACCAACGCTTATGCTGCCTTCGAGAACCCATCTTTTGCCGTCCGCACAAGTAGCCACCCACTTCTCCAGCACCAAATCGAAATTCTCATCTCCGGCGCATCCCACACCATCGCCCACCCTCAGACCTGATCTTCTCCTTTGGCAATCGCTTCCTCCTCAGTCCCACGCTTCGCTAATTCAAGCTCAAGCCGGAGCTCCAAGATCTCCGCGTCCTTGCGCTCGTGCGCAGTCCGCAACGCGAATGCGGCCCGGCGCTGCTGCACGAGCTCTCTCTCGAACTTGTCGGCCTTGTCGGATTGTAGCTGCCACCTCTTGGCCTCGTGGGTCAGCTTTTCATAGTACTCTTCCTCTAGAGCATCTTTTGCGTCGTTCAGCTTCTTCTTCTCCTTGGATTGCTTCTTGATGCAGTCTTCGAGTGTCTTCTCCTTCTTGGCTTGAACTTCAGTCATATGTTTGGCTTTTCCGAGTCCGGCAGCAAGCTCGTCCACCTTCTGCCCAAGATCCTGCTCCTGCTTGCTCAGACGCTTAGTCTCCTTCTTGTACTCTGTGATGGCCGCATCTTTCTCCTCGAGCTCCTTCTCAAGTTTCTTGTTGCGGGCTGTAACCTCCGGCTTATGCCTCGTAAACTCGGCCTTGTGCTTCTCCTTCAGATCGTTCAGCTGCTTCTTGGATGCCTCTTCTTTCTTTTTGTAGGCATCTTCCTTTGCTTTCAGCGCAAGCTTGTGTTTTTCTTTCAGTTCGTCCACCACGCCGTCGTGCCTGTCACGTTCTTCTTGAAGCTTACCGTTCATAGCCTTAATCTTAGCTTCGAGCTTCTGCTTGTAGTCATCTCGAGTAGCCTGCTGGAGACGCTTGGTGTTGTCGGCATTCGCACCCCTGGAGTTCTTTCTGAGGTCTTTGACCTGTTCCTCCAAGTCGGCCACTTCAGCTCGTAAACAAACGGCCTCTGCGCGCCAGCGATCCACATCTTCCTCGTTCTGTGCAACCTCCTTCTCCAGACGGCGACCTTTGATCACAGCCCTCTGGTAAAGCTGCTGATAATCTGGAGGAGCTGCTTCGTCGCTGACTTTGGCCGCTTTCGTGACTTCCTTCCCCTGAACACTCGATGCCACCCGCTTGCGAGACTCGGTGGGATCTGCACTTCCTCTCGACATTGCATCGTGCTGGCTGACGGAGCAGTCTGCGGCGGTCGACGTCTGATCGACCTCCTCCTGCTGCTCCACAATGGCACCCTCCTCTGATACCTTAGCCGCCTTCGTGACTTTCTGCTCCAGCACCGTCGACGCTGCACGCTTACGAGACGCCACAGAGTTTGCGGTGCTTGCCGGGACAGAGTCGAGTTGCACGACTGAGCCTTCGGTAGTCGTCGGCGTGTCGACCGAGGTGGCATCAACATGCTCAAGCAAGCCTTCAACGGCCATGGGGAGATCAACCGAGGCGGAAGCAAGCTGCTCATGGGAGCTTCCAACGACTGTCGGTCTCTTCGCCGGGACGGTGTCATGCTTCTCGGGAGCACTCTCGATGGCGCCCAGCGTCTCGACAGAAGCGGAGTCACGCTGCTCACAAGAGCTTTCGACGGCCGTTGGCGTCTCGATCGGAGCGGAGTCAGCTTGCGCGAATGACCATTCAGCCATCGCAGGCTTCTCGATCGAGGCGGTGTCACGCTGCTCAGGGAGGCCTTCAATGGCGACTGGCATCTCGACCGGGATGACGTCGAAGTGCGCGACACAGTCGTCGATGACAGCAGGCATGTCGCCAGCTGGCGGAGGGCTGTGCTTGAAGGCGTAGCACATCTTGGCAATTGGTTATTGGGTGGTGAATGGTGAATGGCGAACAACGGAGGATGTCTGTCGGTAATTCACTGTGGATTGTTGTGTGCCCTTTGTTTGTGCACCGGGTTCCTTTGTTCGTTGAGAGTCCCAAGTCGGTAAGGATATAGGATGTTCAGATGGAGTTGGCTATATGGTGAATGCAGTAGGTCGTGAAGATGTAGATGTTAGAGGAAGTGGATGAAAAATCAGATGTCGTGGTCAGGTTGAGTTGTGGCGGATGAGTGAATATGTTGAGAAGTTGGTAAGAGATCAGATGATGTGACCACGTTAGACCATGAGGGAAGATGTGGATGGAATGAGATTGTGATCAGGTTGAGTCATGTGAGTGGATTATGATGAGGTGAGGTTAATGAGAAAGGCTTTGCAGACCCAATGCACGGCCGTTGTGTCACACGCACATGCCAGCCCGATCACCTGAGTGTGACCTCTCTAAACACCTAAGGAAGACCTATCTGAAGCCCAATGATCTCCAAACTCCTCGCACGCAAACCCGCATCGTGCTAAGCACAAGAGCCTACTAGGCGTTCCCCTCCAGAAGCCTCCCTATGGGCGCCATCTGCTCATCCAAGATGCTCTGAGTCGCCTCGTCCTTCTTGGAAGACTTCTCCAAGCCCTGCTCGAGGCCCTGGACGGTTTGACGCAAGCCTTCCAACTCGTTCGTATCCTGCTTGTCAGACCCTTCCGCAGCCTGCCTGAGATCCTGAACAGTCTGCCGCATATGATTCAACTCATCCCTGAGGCCAGCGTTCGCAGTCTTCTGCTTCGTGATCTTGTCCTGGTAGCTATAGATGGTTTCATCACGATGGGCGACATCCTGCTGCAACCCCTTGACCATCGTCAACGTGCTCTGAGCCTGCGCATCCAACGCCTCGTGCATCCACCCCTGAGGTGGCGCCATAGTTAGACGTAAGATGCGCTCATTGAGCGACGCAATAGTCGAGTCACGCGCATCCACGGTCACCTGCAGCCGTTGCATCTGAGGCTTCATCGCCCCAACCTCGTGGTTCCTCTCCTCCAGCACCTTGTACCCCGCCTTCATGATCTCTTCGAGCTCGGCGAACTGTTGATCAGACGGCCCCTTTGCCTCCTTGCGGAGCTCACGAGCGATACCGCGCTCCTTCGCGAGCTGCTCCACAAGGTCACGTACTGATTCTTCCTTGGAGCGTAGCCGGTCGTAAGTCTTTTGCAGAAGGTCTTCCTTGCTGTCCAGCTGAGCGTGAAGGTCCCGGCGAACGTCAGTCATGGCTTGCTTGTGGCGCTCCTCCCGGGCGCGAGAGTCCCGAAGAGCATCCGTCTTCAAGCGGTGAACCTGATCATCCCGATCACGAAGGTTGGCCTTAAGCTCCCGAATGGTCGCACTCTGTAGATCCACCGTTTCTTGCGCAGGTCTGAGCGGCGGATAGCCAGCCGCGGGCGTACGCAAATTGGTCCCGTGGTCGGACGGACGGTACGCGGAACCTCTCGCAGCTGGACTGCTCGTAGCAGGCGCCATGACGCTGTCCCTGCGGCCGGCATTGAAACGATTGTGCTTGTGCGGCTTGTGGGTCCGGTTGTCGTAGATATCCTTCGCCATTGTGAGTGGTGTTGTTAGGTATGGCAAAGAAGTGAAGAGGTGAAGATGCAAGGGATGAAGCTTTCAAACGGAAGGTGTGCCCGTGCACATGCAGGGTCCCGCTCCTGCCTCGAACGGTAAAATTGGCTCGCACATGAAACATTGAAGACTCTTCCGACTCACATATGACGGAGTCTGCAACTCCACATGGATCGACAGCAACAATGTCATGCGCAAAGAATTTGAACACAATGGACGCAATGACATGCATACCTACCTCCCCACACCCCTCCCTCGCTCAATACTCTCCACCACACTTCCCTCCCCCACCCCGTCCAAATCCCACCCCTGGACCACCCCCTCCATCTTTGCCACCATCAGTTCCTTCACCCTCCTCAACTCCTCTACCACCTCATCCTCCCTCAGCACCTCTTCAAACTCCAGGCAGCCTGCGCGGAACCAGGACTCTACCTCCTGCAGCGGCAATGGTCAGTCCCATCCCATATGGGCAACGATGAGGGTCTTACCTCAACACTAACAAGAAGCACCATAATCCAATGCCTTATCTCATTGACATCCCCGCCTCCCGCACGACACTGCTGCACGTGCCGCTGCGCGGCGGTGGGGAATTCCTTGAGCATGGCTTGTGCGAAGGGGTTGAAGGCTTGCAGGGCGTCGATTTCGAGGTCCGTGAACCAGGGGAGGCTGGAGAGAGAGTCGTTGTCCATGGTGGTGGGCTGGTGAGGTAGTGTTGCTAAGTTCGATTGTCCCTGCGGGTTGATGAGAAAACGGGGCATGTTTATATACCGGAGTGTGATACAGCGGATGATAGCGATCTGTGTGCCATCAAGAGCTTCATCGACAGTATCATACAGATCTAGGTGCGGGTATCTATTTGTTCTCTATCAGCAAACACATCTCGCTTGGAAATACTGTATGCCCTGTATACCGCCGCTCAATTTGTACACTATGCATTGCAATCCTCCAGGAGATGTCTTGTTCACGGCACTTTCTCCGCCTCCTCCAGCAGCTCCTCGACTTTGAAAGTCTCATCACCCTCGCTGAATTGCTTCATGAGCTTCTTCCTCTTCCCAGCATTCTGCTTCGCTCCATCTGTGTGTGCTTCGAACCCATAGAACTTCTGCAGGCACATCAACAGCCATTTCCCCTCCTCCACACTGACGCCTCGATTCTCCATCACCCGACCCTCCATCAACACCAATCCTTTCCCATCTGCAAGATCCAAATGATGTGTGACAGTCGTGTGCGGTTGAGCAAACTCCCCTCGTAATTTGAACTCCGCCAGATGCGTGAAGAGCACTGTTGCAGTCGTCGGAGACGGGAAGGTCCATTGCAAGAAATGGATCTCTGCTCCCTGCTCCTCCCGTGGGAGCGGTAAAATGAATTGTGGATGTTGTCGCGCGGTAGTGGCGATACGGCGGAAGGTGTCTGTCTTCATCACCCCACACAAGCTTTGCGGGTCTTGAACATGCCGTAACCGCCATATTGTCTCGATCTCCTTCTGCGGTAGCTCTGCCGTCTTCTCGACATCGATGAAACCACTGAGGGTCTTGATCCCATCCTTACTCTTCGGCACCTGCGTCCGTGGCTCCGGCGGAGGCGGCGCCTGATACGGTATACTCTCCGTCGCTTGCTGTGGCAACGGTGGTGCTTGCGCACTCAACGGCGCATTCGCCCCCGGCACAATAGCCTTCTTCCTATACGTCTGAATCTTCTCCGCATACACCTCCTTCAGCTCTTCCGCATCTTTCAGCCCCTGCTCCTTAGCCTTCTGCTCGAGCTTGGCCCGGTACTTGTCGAGGACTTTGGTGGTCTGATGTTGCGAAACAAATCGTACATCGTGCACTTGCGCCCATCGCCGTTGGTAGCAGCGGAAGGGCGCTTGAGCTGACCAGACGGTGCGGCGGAGGATGGGGCCTGCGGCGGCGGAAGCATTCATGGCGACTATATCGTGGACGTCTGGAGGCATGTGAGGTTGATGTGAATGTCCGAGAGGCCGGGATGGTTTGGTAGCGTTGAGCCCGGCTCCAATCGCGCGTACCCCATCATTAAGAAGCCGAGCCGAGATCCGAGATGGTTTGGAGAGGACGGGACGTAATCTCTCAGATTACAAGTACATTTCGGCATCCTATACCATGTGATTCTGCCATTTTTTCGATATATGATCTCGTCGAGTATCTTATCATGCCTGCAGAATCGCCATACCCGTCCATCGACATTCCCAATGTAGGGATATGGGATCTCCTCTTCGAGAGGAAGGACCGAAGCTTTCCCGATTCCCAAGGTTGGCCATTCGACCTACCCAGATAGCTGGAAATGCTGACGATGATGCAGTCATCTTCCAAGACGCATCTAGCTCGCGGTCCTACACCTACGGCCAGGTAAAACAGGTGGCGACCGACTTTGGCAAGGGTTTGAAAGGCCTCTGGGACTGGCAACGCGGAGATGTACTCGGGGTCTACTCACCCAACTGTATCGACACGCCTGCAGTAACATGGGCGGTCCACTTCGCTGGCGGAATAGTCTCGCCAGCTAATCCCGGCTACACGGTCGAGGAGCTGGCCTTCCAGCTCAAAGACTCTGGAGCCAAAGCTCTTATCACTCAGGTGCCGCAGCTCAAGATTGCTCTCGAGGCGGCTAAGATTGCTGGGATTCCAGACGACAGAGTTATCCTGATGGGAGATCAACGTGCCGAAGCTGGTCGATTCAAGCATTTCAGTTCGATCCGTAACACTTCTGGAACCCAGCGATACCGACGAGCGAAGGTTGATCCTGACAAGGACCTCGCGTTCCTCGTCTATAGCTCTGGTACGACGGTAAGTACTGTTTCAAGGCTCACCTCTCACAAGACACGACTGATCCGTATATCTTGCTGTTTGTGTAGGGCAAGCCAAAAGGCGTAATGCTCTCCCACCGCAATATCGTCGCCAATGTCCTCCAGATGCATCACAACGAGACGAACATCTCAGAGAAAGACTCGCTGCTCGCCTTCCTGCCCTTCTTCCACATCTACGGCCTCACCTGTATCATGCACTTTGCGTTCTACAAAGGTTCCCGCTGCGTTGTCATGCCCAAGTTCGACATCGAAGAATGGTGCCGCATTGTCCAAGACGAGAAAATCACCTTCGCTTACGTCGTCCCGCCAGTCGTACTCCTGCTATCCAAGCATCCTGCTGTGGACAAGTACGACCTGTCCTCTCTCCGCATGATGAGCTCCGGCGCCGCCCCACTGACCCGTGAGATCGTCGAAGCGGCCCACAAACGCACGAACTTGAAAGTCAAGCAAGGCTACGGACTGTCCGAAACGTCGCCAGCTACGCATATGCAGCAATGGGATGACTGGCAGCGCCACATCGGCGCCGTGGGCCAGATGCTGCCAAACCAAACCGCCAAATTCATGAGTCCGGAGGAGACAGAAGTACCTGTCGGCGAAGTAGGCGAACTCTGGATCAAAGGTCCCAACATCTTCAAAGGCTATCTCAACAACCCTGAAGGTACAGCAAACGCTCTAACAGACGACGATTACTTCAAAACCGGCGACGTCGGCTACCTCGACAAAGAGGGGAACTTCTACATCACCGACCGCGTGAAGGAGCTCATCAAGTACAAGGGTTTCCAAGTCCCTCCTGCGGAACTAGAGGGTTTGCTAGCGTCCAACGACAAGATCGACGATGTAGCGGTGATGGGAATATATAAAGAGGAAATTGCGAGCGAGGTTCCGTTGGCGTATGTGGTGCCGAAGAAGGGTGTGGAAGCTAGCCCGCAGCTGGAGAAGGAGATCATGGAGTGGTTGGCGAAGAAGGTTGCGAGTCATAAGCGGTTGAGAGGTGGGGTGAAGTTTACGGATGAGATTCCGAAGAGTGCGAGTGGGAAGATTTTGAGGAGGATGTTGAAGGCGAGGTATCTTGAGGAAGAGGCGAAGAAGGGGGCGAAGGCGAAGTTGTGATCGGTGCTGTATTTGGTTTACGTTCTTGTAAGTTTCTGCAATCTCCATTGGCACACTTGATTGGAGGCTGCAAGGGCTCTCCGTTATGGTATCAGGCATCCTAGGGTGCTCAAAGACCTTCCGAAGCTTCACAGCTGCTCGGAGAGACCCGCTGACTCTTATGTTCACCTTGTAGGTACACAGCAATCCACTCGGCATTCGTCGCTTCCTTTGCACGCAGGCAAGTCACGACACCTAGTCTCATCAATCGCATTGTCTCTCATACATTATTCCATACCCCTTCTCCTCTCTCACACTCATCCGCAAGAGCATCCCGAGCAACCAAAACTCGCAGAAACCATGGACGACCTAGCCTCCAAAGTCTTGACCACGCACCTCGACCCACCACCCGACCCCTTAGAAGCAGGCCCGCTCCCTTTGCTTAAGCAAGACGTCACAAAATCTTGTCTCTCGACGCTGAACGCAAACGGCTCTATCTTACGTGGATCGAGGAATATTGCTGCGTACTTGCGACGTCTGCTAGGTGGTCTCTGGACCAATGGGTAGCGGAAGAAGAGCTGGAGCGGCTGACATCGAATTTCTGGAACGAGCTTGCGGAGAGGGAGAGGGAGAGGGAGGTGGAAGAGGAGCGGTTGCGGCAGGAACGGGAGGAAAGGTATGTTACGGGCGATGTTGTTATGACTGACTTGTGAGTATCAGAACGCCAGAGTGCGTCCCTTCGATACTTGACCAGACAATGGGACATCTTTATCCTCACAAGCGGTTAAGTCTTTGTGTCCGGCACAATTTCGGGAACCTATTGTCTATTGTCACTCAGCTCACTTCGATCAGTCTTCCAAATCTCCCTCTCGCAGCATTTCCCCAACCTCCTTTTTCAGAAGCTTCAATCGGTATCATGGACGACCTAGCCTCAGCGATCGGGAATCTAGCCATGGGTCCGCCAGTACTGTGTCAACAGGCGATTCAAGACTCTTGCCTCGACTCAAAGCAGAAGGAGGCTTGTCTTACTTACGTCAACCACCTATGTTTTGTCATCACCAGCTCTCCGAGAGAATCTCAACGGTACAAGACTGCCATCGAAACGCGGGAGCGGCTCACGATGGAGTTCTGGGAGCAAATGCGGCTGCGCGCGGCGGCAAGCTGATTGGGTGTCTACAGACTCGACACCCCAGGGTGATGTTCTTCGTTCTATGGCGTTGAACACAATCGCATTGTGGCTCCTGGCTTTAACTTATCTTCGAGAAGGTCTTGATGATCTTGCTCGCAGCGTCTTCCTCCTTCGCCTCAACATCTCAAACCTCAAGCCGGAACCATGGATGACCTCACGTCAGCAACCAGAGAGATATGCATCGATCCTTCTCCACCACCCTTCTCGCCACCCTGCAGCCCCGGACCGCCAGTTGTGCCACCCATGCTCATACAAACGATCAGAGAGTCCTGTCTCGATCAACAGCATAAGGACGCCTACATTACTGGGGCCCGCCACCTACGTGCTACCATTGTGCGATCTTCTAGGGAATCTGAGCAGCACAAGATCGCTGAGGAGACGCTGGAGAAGTCGACGATTGATTTCTGGGCTGAGGTTGAGCAGATGCAGTCGTCCACGACGGGGAGTGGGCCGAGTGTGCATAGTGTTGCGGAGGACATGGAGAAGATGGCGTTGTCGTCGGTGGACGATATGGATTGTCAGTAAGTACTCGGGCCAACAAACGATAGCTAAGTCGATCCTCTGGTAGGCGTCACCCTCAACTCGACAAAGATAGCATTGGAGGCACGGTACGTGAATCATCCATCTCGAGATACATTGTGCTAATTGACTTTTAGCGTCCGCAAGTCACTTCCCGTTCATCACACCATTGTACAATGCCATTGTTATCCTTTGAGAAGCCTCAACCTTCCCTTATATACCACTGCATCTCTTCCACCTTCATCATTCATTATCACCCGAACACCAGCACCCGAACGCCAGCACGATGGAAAACGCAATGTCGAATCTCTGCCTCGGGCAAGAAGCCATTCAACAAAAAGCACCAACAACCGCAGACACCAAGATCGAGTCCTCCTACTCCGTCTCTCTCGGCATCCTCTACTATGACACAATCTACTCCTCGCCCCTCTCCTCTGCCACAAAGGACCTCTACCTCCAACGCCTGGCCACGATCTTCGAGAAGCTCGACCGCGCCCACGAACAAGTTCTCCTCGGCAACGGCGACGGCACACATCAAGCTCTCCTACTCGAGTGGTTCGACCTCGGCGATGAGTTCTACGCGGAGCCTGAGTGGAACGAGGCCTCTCAGGATATCAACGGTGACGAAGGCCAGAGTGCCTTGGCTGACTACTACAGGGGCAAGATGGAGGAGTCGATGCGTACTGTTGAGGGGACTATGGGGACGTTCGATGTAGCTGACGAGGCTATGGGAGCAACTGAGGGGAGAGCGTTCGATGTGTTTGCTGAGGAAGACTTCAGTATGGCACATTAGTTGAGTCAAGGCGTGGCAGGAGAGAAGCGCATCGTTCAATAAAATCCCGCGGCTGCAGAAGGCTGCAAAGACGGCAGTAAGCAGGTAAGTTTGTCGTCGCTTGAGCAGCAGTACTTACATACGTATCTGTCCGTTTGAAATGGTGTAAGATCAGTCCTTCTCCTTCAGTTGTCTCAGCTCTCATTCATGTTGGACGAGAAAGTCGTATGGCGGTACGGACTTGACCTCTGCGTTCGTCTGGAGTTACACACCGCGGGTAGAGCGCTGGAGGCTTCTCCATGCTGTCGCCGCCTTTTGCAAGTTCATTGCCACTCTACGTGGATCAAAAGAGCATCGGACGCACGGTAAGTGGATCACACATATCGAGTACATCGTGCTATCTGTAATTCACATCTATTGTCCATAATTAACGCTAAGTATACGACACTTTTGTACAATGCTATTGTCCTTTTAACCTTTTCAACACTTCCATATTTGGTGACGCATTTTCTAAACATACTCCCTTCCTCAACACCTAGCAAGATGGACAATAGTATGTCGAACCTCTGCTTTAGACCGAAGCCCACCCAGCGACCACTCCTACCGCCACCAACTCCGCCACAGACCCAAGCACCAACAGCAACAGCACCCGGTGCTACCTTCCACATCCCCAACGATCCCCCACTCCTCGTCGCAGGCAGAGTATCCCTCCCCTTCGTTTCTGTCACCTGCATCACCACCCCCTCTATGCTCTCCACTGCAGACAAATACGCCTACCTCTCAACACTCTCCGGCATTCGTGCTCAATTCAGGCAGATCGGGAACAAACCGTCCACGCCGTTCGACCCAGCCGAGTGGAACGTTTTTGACCAGTGGAGTGCGCTCAGTGAGTATTTCTGGAGGCAGATTGGCGATCCGAACCCGTCGGTCAGGGACCTCAGGGTGGACGAATTGGCGGCGCTGATGGAGTGGTCAGGTGAGTTCGAAGATCAGAGGACGGCTAACGGAGCCAGCAGTGGTTGGGAAGATCAGGACGAGCTGTCCGACTACCCGATTAATGGGGATCTGGAGGAGGCGGAGCGGGATACTGACATGACTATGGAGGCGATTGAGGAAGGATTCTTTGATGTGATAGCTGAAGAAGATTCGAGTAGATACAGTAGTTGACGTGAAAGCCTGATCTCGAGGATGAGCCTGCGGTCGCAGAGCCCTGCAGAGGCGGTAGTAAGCAAGTGAATGTGCAGTCGCTTGAATAGCAGTACTTCAATACGTATCCTGACACCATTGTACAATGTTATTGTTCTGTCGTGAATAGCTCCTCAACTCTGCCTTATATACTCCTAAATGTTTTAATCATGTTAGTACCTTCCTTACGCCGAACGCGTTGGACAACGCCATGTCGAGCCTCTGCTTCCGGCCAAAGCTTGGTCAGAAACAACCAACACCAAAGGCAAACTCCACGTCCAGGTCTGAGTGCGAGAACCTTCTGCACTCCATCTCTCTCAAATTCCTCTCCTACGAAATCACCAAGTCGTCGTCCCTTTCTCCTGCCACAAAAGACAGCTACTCTCAACGTCTGTCCGCAATCTTCTCGAACCTCGACAGCCTCTGCAGTGGCCCCCAAGACACCAACGACGACACACACCAGGACCTTGTGAGCGAATGGTTCGAGCTGAGCGACCAGTTCTATACCGACGCTAAATGGGAAGGGACCGTGGTGAGTGCGGAGACGGTGAAGGGGATTGAAGAGTTGTTGGCGTTGGGCGTTGAGTTGGGTCTCATCTCGAAGGACAGCAGTGGAGATGAAGGCCAGATTGCCGTGGCTGACGACCACAGACTGATGGAGGAGGCGCAGCGTGAGTTTGACCGGGCTATGGTGGCGATCGAAGAGGGTGCATTTGAGTGGGTTGTCGAAGAGGACTCGAGTGCGGCAGAGTAGCTAGGCGGAAGAGAAGCGGGTCGTCATGGAAGAGTCTGCGGTTACAGAGCTGCAGACGCGGCAGTCAGTAGGTGAGTCTTGACGTTGCTAGAGTAGCAGTACTTACACAAGACACCTCGTAGCGTGCGTGCAAAAGGGCGTAAGCCAATGCCATCATCCTTCATCCCATCACCATCCCTCATATTCCAAAACTGTCATGCCTTACATACTTATTCTACCTTCGTCTGAGCCGTAGCTTGTATGGTCCTAGAATGATCCTAGAAGTCGCACGAGGCGTTTTCCAGCCTGCGAGTTCGTTGCTACAAGACATCGATCACTCCAACGACTTCGGATTAACCAAAACAGTCGGCTCAAACCCACCACCCTCCCCAGCAGCCCACCGTAACAGCGCACTCTTCGCCGCCACATCAATGCAGCAAAGTGAGACCGCCCGACCTTCTTGCACACTCCAGCCCTCGACCACCGCCGGCATCTCTGCCATCTTGACAGCATGCCTCACTTTCTCGGGACTATCCAGTGGCCCGCTAAGCTCTACCAAATAGGTCACCGTCGAAGCGTCATCAGATGAAGGCAGTAAATCAGGTAGAAAGGCCTTCTTCTTCTGCAACTCGAGCTCGTACTCGTAAGCTTCGCGGTCGCAGCCAGCCGCTATCTTCTCGGTCTCCACTGCGTCCCAGTGGGCGTCCGAGACTCGGGTGCGGGTTAGATTGTTGCGGTGTTCCATGATCCTGTCAACGGCATCAGATTTGGAAATGCCGAAAAGAGTGTGCCAGCGGTCGATGGTACGAGATATTAGCTCAGATGATACGCCGTCGTCCTGAGGACCGACAGTGTCTGCGTTGCCAGCTAGTGCTTCCAGTTCTTGATGGATCGTGTAGTGGGCCATGACGGAACAGGGCGCTGAGATACATGTATGGATTGCTACCTCCTTACTCCAAAGATGTTTACGCAGCACTCCCTCGCAGAACGATCGATCGACGACTCATTTACGATTCGGTCGCATCTCTCACGAAATGACTGTATTTATTCTTCGAAGGCATCTCATGTGAAAAGTCTCCGAGGACTCGAGGGAAGATAAATGAATACCGACGCTCGGACCTCGCCTGGATCTACTATTCTACCTGGTACTTCCGTACAAATCACACCCTATATCACCAGTGTCGACGTGCCTGAGCGTCGTACAAAGTTGTGTTCGGCTTGTGACTATCGAAATGCCTATAGTGACGATCAAACTATACAGCGTGGACTTGGTCGTCTATCAATTTATCCACTAGGTTGTGTCTCGTATCACACACAATCATTGAAGAGCTAAGCCTCTACGGACACGCCTCCAGGAACATTCATGCCGCCTCTACTTGCTTGCCACGGTACGCTTCAACCTCAATCTCCACCGACATAGCAGGGAAGGCAAGCGCCGGCACGCCCAACGCAGTCCAAATAGGTCGATGACCGGGAATCCGCTTCTTCAACTTCTGGACCAAGTAGTCGAAGTGATTTGCAATGTCGGTCTGGTAGCTGCGTATGCAGTAGACGTCTTCCCAGCCGCGCAGTCCCGCCGCCTGGAGAACCCGGTCGACGTTCTCGAACGCCTTGTCGATTTGACCTTGCCAGTCGTCGGCGTTGAGATTGCCCTCCCATCCACCCTAGCCGGCACACTTCACAGTGTCGCCAAGGATGACGCATTGTGAATAGTGGCAAGCATCACTGTGCTTCTCGCCTGCTCTCTTCTCGTTGATGTATTGAAGAGACGACATGGTCATGGAGCTGCTTCCTAGGTCAACTCCGCTATCGCTGAAAACGGGCAGTTGACTCACCGATCGACGTGATGAGAACGGTGGAGGACAGCAATGGGCCAATGGCACGATAATGATACTGGAAACTCCAAAGTGACAGGCTCGCGAGATGTGCCTCACAGCAGAAGATTCTTCCGGAAAAACCAAGAGCCAGTCTGTAATCGCCAGAGGTGTAAAAACAAACAAAAATCACCAGGTAGGCGACGCGGTGGGCAGTCAAGTGGAGTCGATTCGCCCAGGTTTTCATGGTCACGTGGTCAAAGTCGAGACGTTCCAGTTCTTCACATCCATGCCACAAGAACTCCCGCATCGCTAAACTGATTGCGTGCGTATGCTGCTCAAGACCATGACACGGAGTAGACTGCGAGAATGGCGTATGACTTACATGTCAACGTCGACGTGGGCAACTAGGAAGCGAACGCCCATCGGAATCCTGCGAAGTTGTATAGCGTGAAATATCATATTACCAAGAAAAGAAAAGCTAGATACATTGCTCAAAGAAGATTATGTAGGATTTCCGGCATATGAGAAACATTAATCGCATAACCACCACGTGTGCGAGTCGTGAAATTCCCGGCTCACCAGCCAAGAGAGTTGCTAGCTTACAAGAAAGCAGCAGCGGCGACAACGACAGCGATGAGGCCACCAGCCTTGTTGGCAGCGCCGGCACCAGTGGCTGGGACCGGGACGTAGCCAGATGGGGAGGCGTTTGGCGACCAAGCGGAGCCAGTGCCGGTAGGGGCGACTGGGTAGCTGTATGGGCTCGACCATGCTGGGGAGTTGTATGGCGCTGGGGGCGCAGCGGAGGTGGCTGGCACCCAGGTGGATGGCGCTGGTGGGAGGCCGCTGTCGACTGGTGCAGTCTCGACGGGCGAGGCTGGGGTCGTGTAGGTGGTCTCGTAGGTGGTGGTATATGGTGGAGGGATCTCGGTGGTCGCACCGGTGGTGGCGCCAGTGGTGGCAGGCTCAGTTGGGGTGCAGATGGTGGTGAGGGTGCTGACACCGGTGGTTGGGGTGCAGTAGCCGTTGTACCAATCCCAGTAGGCCTTGTCCAAATCGGCGGAGCAGGTGTCGTGGATGCACTTGCTGACAGCGTCGTTGCCGCAGAGCGAGGCCTGGGACTCAACGTTATTCTCGGCGAAGCACACCTCCCAGCAGTCACCAGTAGCGGTGGTGGTTGGCGCAGAGCTGGTGGAGCTGACAGTGCTGGAGCTCGTGGTGACTGGGTAAGTCTCGCTGGCCGGGACAGTGCTGGTGGAAGGAGCCGGGCAGAAAGAGTTGTACCACGACCAGTAGGCCTGGTCCTCCTCGGCGCTGCAGGTGTAGTAGATGCAGCTGTTGACCTGCTGGTTGCCGCAAAGCTGCTCCTCAGAGGTGATGCCGGCCTGGCCGAAGCAGTCGTTCCAGCACGAAGGAGTGGGGGTGGCGGAGCTGGATACAGAGCTGGATGACGATACGGTGGCGGAGGCAGAGTATGTAGAGGTGACGGATGAGGTGGGCACAGCGGAGCAGAAGCTGTTGTACCAGGTCCAGTAGTTCTTGTCCTCCTCATTGCTGCAGGTGGTGGCGATGCACGAGCTGACTTCGCTGTTGCCGCAAAGCTCACCCTCGCCAGAAACGCCAGCGGCCTCGAAGCACTTGCTCCAGCAGTCGCATGTTGGGGCTGGTGGGGCGCTGCTGGTGGAGCTGGGCACAACCGACGACGAGATGGCGTAGGCCGAGCTCGACACTGGAGACGCGCTGGATGAGTAGGCGACTGGGACGGAAGAGTAGCCAACTGCGGAAGAAGCTGACGAGGTGTAGGCGGCCGGGGTGGACGAAGGGTAGGCCGGGATAGAGCTCGACACCACTACGCTGGACGTAACGGGCGCGGCAGAGCTGGAGGTAGTTCCGTCAGATGCCGGAGGGGCGCTCTGGTACGCTGGAGGAGCGCCATTCTCAAGGGCGGCGGAGGCCAGGCCAACGAGGCCAATTACTGCGGTGATTTTGTACATCGTGAACGAGTGTGGGTGTTTATTAAAAACGAATGTGAGGTTTAAGAAAGCGAAAACAGCGTTGGGGCGAGGGAAGAAATCGGTAGGCGGACGCTGCGATCTCTTAAGTAAACCATCCAGGGGGAGAATTAAGCGCTATAACAGCCTCAACCTTGCTGATGGAAGCCATCGAAGCGATGGCGTAGACGTTATTGCAGGACTTGCCTTGGCGATGGACGCGTTGAACCTTGACGAACGTGGCATCCGTCAAAGCATACGAGATGTGGGCTGCCCTACGCGAGTGCCCGACGGTCCAGTAGCAGGGGGACTCCGCGGTTCCCTGGTATAGGCGAGCGAGGCGAGCAAGTGAAGACAGCAGGCGGAAGAAACGGATGCCACGGTGTCCAACAAGCTTCGAAGACACACATCTTGGCAGGAACTGCCTTCAGGAGATTGGTCAGGCCACCGCGGGCAAGTCGCTCGCACGCCAATAGTGTCGCCGGTAGCGTTGGAAGTTGTAGAGAAGCGAGAGAAGGCGTTCGAAGGAATACGAGGCTAAAATGATCCAGGCGGCCAGGCCCACTGTGCAATCTCCTTGAGTTCATAAAAAGAAACTGTCGCCGGCGCTTGACGGGTTCCTGCGCCGGCACGCCGGGATCATAAATTCCATTGGCCAGAGCGAGCTGTCCAACAATATCCGCATCGCCTGTTCTCTCGACTCGTGACCATCCGACAATTCTGATCACTGACCGTTCAATCCATCAACGGACGTCTCCTGGACGATGGTCTGGAGACGAAGGAGAAGGAATGCAAACAACTCCGTCCACGAGAGTTCGGGCGATGTAATAACGTCGGGGGTAGTGTTGCAAGTGTGACAAAAGTTTGATCCCAGCCGGTGGAACTTGCTCATACAACCATAACAGCAACACCACGATGCTACTACCATGATTCGATCTGAGGTGCAACACTACGCCGTGAGCCGTGAAGTCGACTACCAGTGCTCGACATTCTTTGTTGGGCAGGCGACTGCTCGCACTGAATCATCATACTGACAATCCGTATGTTCGAACTCCGTATGCCGAGCGGTCGCCGATGTCGTCCGAAGGATTCGGCAGAGTCAACCGGCTCCACCACGGTATGACTCTACACATGGCACATGGCAAGTAGTAGCAATTCATCTTGCAGAAGTCTTCAACGATAAAAACGAAAGGAGATTCGTCGGATCAATTGAAAGCACCATGCGTCTGGAACTCCTTCGCCTAGCCGAAAAGGATGCCAATGCGTACTGCAACATCTGCTGGGCCGCCTTCAACGATGCATTCATGGGTCTCATGTATCCAAACGGCTACACCGAGTCAGCTCGAGCCTGGGCGAAAGGCAGCTTGCTCGAGGACAGGCAGGAGAACCCGGACCGAAACCGAATCATGAAAGTCATAGATCACGACCTTCCCGAGTCCGACTCGAACGGCAAAGTCATCGGCATCGGCTACTGGAAATTCTACACCCAAGAACGCACCCAAGCGGACCTGGACGCCGAAGACAAGAAATCCGAGGAGAAAGGCCACCCACCCGACTGCAATGTTGCTTTGCTGGATGAGTTCCACGGCAATATTGACAAGTACAAGCGTGAGATTCTCGGTCGTCAACCGTATGTGCTGCTGAATGTTCTGGCGGTTCTGCCTGAGTATCATCGGAAGGGTGTTGGGGGTATGTTGATTAAGGAAGGGCTGCAGCAGGCTGATCAGTTGGGCTTGCAATCGTATTTAGAAGCAAGTCCGATGGGCAGGGCACTGTATCAGCGGATGGGGTATGAACAGGTACGGGAGTTTGAGTTCGATGCTCGCAAATGGGGTTTGGACAGAGATCTGCCTCATGTGTGTATGTTGCGGCCGGCACAGGTGGCGAATGGACAATCATAGACTGCAGTACGAACGTATGGCGATGATTTGCGCTGCACCATTCTGAGAGTATCTGCAAGTAAATTGACATGTATTATTGGAGTCATGATGCCGTGACATTTGCAATGTTGCGAATACTCACCTCCTGGATCTCTGTATCAAGCCAAAGGACGGCCGCATGCTGGAGGTTTGAATGAAGCTTGCAGAACTTAATTAGCATGGTGATGCAGGCTCGTATGCCTCAGTCAATGAGTCGATACCCAAGGCACAGCGTCGAAGCAGTATGTCAGCCGTGGTCGCAGCATGCCTTGTGGTCCCCAGGCAGACTGGTGCTGGTGAACAGGGACGACGAATACATAATCGTCATCGGCCAGACGGCGTAGCAGGCGTTGTTCGAATCGGGCGTGTTTGGTAGGTTGTTATGGACACGGAACACCCATTGGCGCTGGCATAGAATGTCCTCGAGCACGTAGGTATGATAACAGGCCATCATGAATGAGGAAGAACTGATGCCGCCGTCGTGGTCATATACCGGGCATTCTTCGTAGTCTCCAGGTGGTGCTCAGAGCAACCGAATCAACACGAACACGAGCATCAAACACCACTCTACCAATCTCTTCAGCCTCCCCGCTCCAATCTGTACAAAATCGAAGCCATGCCGAACTGGCACTGGCCCTCGTTCCGTCGGTACGACACCAGGCTTCGCGGGTTTCGCTACGAAGACATGCCGTATGGTCCATCTCCTCAGTTGGACTTGGGAGTCAGGGAGGGATCTTATCGTTATGGCCGACCAATGCGGCGAGATGTTATGCTGGATCGGCCGTCGAGACACTCAGGCCCCTATGGGTACGACGGCGTTGGTGACCGTGGAGGCTCGTATGCCAGCAGTATCGAGCTGCAACGATTTGGGTACTATGGATCAAGGTCCTCGAATCCATATCGGAGGTCATGGTAGTATGAGTTGAGCAAATGGTCGGTGAAAGGCTCGGGACAATGGTACTTGAAGCAGAGCTCAAGTGTGTAGCCGACGTGTAGGATCAATGCAAGTCATGACAAATGTGTTACTCCAAAGGTTTGTTCCGAGGCCAGTTGTATCGCTCCCCAGTGAAGGCAGCATGTGTAATGTTTGCCAGCTCTGCTCACGAGCTTCCTAGCGTTTTCCGTCAAAGAGAGGCGCTGCTTAACCACTCGGCTTGTGTCGAATATTCTTGTTGAGTCAATGAAGGAAAGCTTTGCGATCCGACGATTGACTCGACGCAGAACTGTGGGAGTCGTTGTAGTCAAAGGTCGCCTGTCGGAATCGTAGTTCTGCTATGACATGAAATTTGGTCAAGGTCCGTTTGCTGAAGAATTATGACTACAGCCAGAGTACTGCTCCCAGTATAAGTCCCGTTGGTCGTCGAGTAGTTTCCTCAATCTTCCACCAACAACCACTGACCACTGACATCGGGTCCAAAAGTTCAACCCAGTTCAAGCTTTTGCCTTCCAGCTGACAGATAAGCAGTTCACCAACTCAGTTCAGGCATAGTCGTAAAGATGCCACCAAAGAAGGATCTATGGGCCCAAGATAGCTTGCGTAGAGCACGTACCAACGAGTCTCAAGCAGAAGCAGGAGCCTCCGATGAAGCTCAATCGTCTTCCAGTGGCAGTGCTCCTCATCGAGGACCACCGCAAGGCACACAAGAGAGCGTCCGAAATGCACAGCCAGGTTATGTGCCGCCTCGAGTCCCGGTAGGTGGTCGTGCGCCTGGAACCGCACCAGCGAGGAACAGTAATAATGGGTCCGCACGATCGAGCCGTCGTGGAGGTCGTACCGACGAGCCTCAAGCTGAAGCAGGAGCGCAAGGAACCGAGCGGTTTCCCGATACGCGTGCGCCGCAAGCAGGGACTTCACGAATGATGCAGGAAAGCAATTCGATGGCACAGGCAGGTCCTGCGCCGCCTCCGGATGTCCCAGGTTACAACGATGATGAACCACCTCCGGCTTGGGGCCCAGATTCATACGGTACTCCAGATCCCCCGGACTTCTCACGGCCATGGATCGCGCCAGCAGCAAGGTTGCGAAGTCCTTCAGGCGCCACACTTCCCTACGAAGAGCAACAGCTACCAAGTAACCTAGACATGTTCAATCTGCCCCATTTCTTGCCCGACCCTTGGACTGAGAGGACTGGGCCAACAGCAAGGCCAGAGGCAAGGCCGCGAACCCCGTCGTCTCATGAGACCTCTGTGTATGAGGAATCCGACAGTCCAGTAAGTGCCCCGAGATCGACAATAGGACATGCAGACGGTGATGACATGGCTATCACTACAGCGCCACACGACCCGCCGCCAGAATACAACGTACGCCGTGAAGCCCTTCGTAGGCGAGCTGACGCACGAAGAGCTGAGGCACGGCGCGATGAGACTGCCACCGGGTCGGCCTTACCGCGCGCACCTAGCCCTCCGCCGACACAAGCGGCTAGCCCCTTCCAACTTGGCGTCGAGCGGCCGCAGCTAAGAGTCACGAACGCGGGCCCAGTTCCAACCAATAGCTCGATACAGGACTCTGACCAGTTCGAGGTCAGAACACCAACGCCTGTGCCTGGTTCGGGTGAAAGTTCGCCTCATCCAGAGCCGGTCCTGGGCCAGCCTCATGACCCTTACCCGGACCAGAGACCTGCAGCTAACCAGCCTGCGCCGCAGCAGAGGCCGCGAAGAATGACTTTGGACACAGACAGTGAGTCCAGATCTCGCGGCATATCTTCATCTCCGGAAGAAGAAGCACGTCGAGGACTGCGTGCATTAGTGCCTGAACGCGTTCGTGGGATGATTCGGGCCGCGAGCCCGCTTCGGCATGTAGTAGAACGTGTCCGCCGATGGGCAAGCAGACGACGGGTTGCGTTCGAACGGGTTCGACTTGGAGCGCTTCGACTTGGTCGGCGTCGAAATCGGAACGTTGCTGCTTCAAGCAGGGTGGCAGAAACAGCGTCGCAAACGGGACGTCAACCGCCTCCGCCGCCACCGGCCGACCAGGAGCGCGGCCGTCCGGTGCAGAGGCGTGGTGAGGATTCAATTCTTGGCCGAGAGATTCCGGATCCAGATTTGGACTCCTCGTACCTTCCCACACCGACTCGTTACACGGAGACTGGTTATCCTAGTGAAAGTAGTGTTCCACGTGGCTATAACCAGCAGGGGCAGGACCAACTGGCGCAGGGGCGTAATCCAGTAGCTGATAGTAAGTGTCACTTACGATCTGTGATCGATCTTCGCTGACCACATGAGCTGCAACAGTGGCGCGCACCAGGTATCAGCAGCAGCCACAGCGTAGTGATGGGGCTCTGAGCGTTGTCAGGCCAGTCAGCGGGACAGCCGTGAGGAGTAGATCAGTTCAGTCAGACTCTGACCTGCGTCCGCGAAGGTAATGGTATAGAAGGCGAGAAGGTTTCATCGGGACTTCTAGGATTTGCGGCACCGAGGTAGGTCGAAGGCGATAATTTACTTGAGAGTCCGTAGGAGTTGTATCATTTCTTATGCGTAGGCGCCTCTGATCGTAACGCTCGCTCCAACGATACGCAATGGAACGGCCAATGCACCACGACAGGCCATCCTGGTACCGATCGATTGAACGCTCACGGGCTAAGCCGCTCAATCTTCCATTCACCCCCCTCCTCACTCCTCGTATACCTGAAGCGATCATGGAGCCGACTCGGCCTCCCCTGCCAAAACTCCACCACCTCCGGCTTGACCCTCAAACCGCCCCAGAACTCTGGCACCGGAATGCTTTCCTCCCCCTCAAACCTCCTCTCCACATCCTTGACCTGATCCTCCAGCTCCGCACGATCGCGCAGCACCTGACTCTGCTGCGAAGCCCACGCACCGAGTCTCGATCCACGAATCCGCGTGTCGTAGTACGGCTGTGACTCCTCAGCAGTCAACCTCTCACACGGCCCCTCCACTCGAACCTGCCGCTCCAGCTCTCGCCACCAGAATGTTAGTGCCGCGTGCCGGTTGGATTCCACATCTGAAGCTTTCCGTGAGGTGCCCCAGTTGCTGTAGATAACGAAGCCGCGGTCGTCCATTTCCTTGAGATAGACCATCCGCGCGCTCACACGTCCTGATGGTAGCTCTGCTGTGGAGAGGGTGACGGTTTCTGGTTGGTAAACGTTTTCTTCTTGGGCGTGCTTGAACCAAATGTCGAATTGCTTGAAAGGACTGGAATCGAGTTGAGAGATGTCGAGGGAGCCTTTGGTATACTGCTCGGCCTGCAGTGAGCGATTCGTGCCGCCAGGAGCGAAGATGTGCTTGCTGGTGTCTGAAGCCATCGTCCTGGTGAAAATGGTATACGTCCGGAAGGATAGAAGCCTCCGTGTGGGAATAGCAAGTGTCCTGAGCATCAGATGGTGTTGTCTTATGAACTACGACACCGTGTATGTGTAGCTGTGAACATGAAGTCAAGGCAGAGTTGATCGATGATGCCGTCGGACAACGGCCCGGCGTTGATGGCTCGGGCGGGCAATTCGGGTAAGGCATCAAGGCTGCACCCCCGATTTCTCCTTAATGAACAATTGGGGGTGCGGGAGTACCCCCGCTAGTGCCCGACTTTCAGCACCCAATGATAGGCTGTTAATTCTGTTAATTAGGCAAGACATCAGGTTTGCTTGTGCCGCCCTGCCTCGATCGCTTCTTCTTTCTGTTTCCCTAACTCATGGGTGTCAAGACTGTCTCTATCGTAGCCTCCCTAGATCACTAGCTGGTAAAACGAAGTTGATTGTGCCAAGGGACGTCAAGACTACAGCATTTGGTTTGAAGATAGATATTGCTTGTTCAATTGGGAAGGTGCTGATGAGGTTTGTCACACCCTTTCGCGTACTGAGTGCAGGCTATCACAGGCACGCTCAAAACAAGCAAGTCCAGATCAACAGTATCTCTGCAACGAGACAAGCGGGCACAAGAACATGTGATTTCTCAAGCTCGTCAGAAGCCGGCGAAGACAACATATCCCAGCGGCACGCTCAGCCCCATGAACCCTAGCACGCCCATCGCACTGACACGAGTGGCACTCCCAGGCGTCGGCGTTGGGCTGGCGGCGGAATTTGAAGCAGCTGAGGCAGCCGAGGTAGTGCTTGCGCCGCCGGTACTGCCACCACCGCTGCTACCACGGGCGTTGGCGGCTGCGAAGACACCACCTTGGACTTTTGGCTGAGATGGAGACTTTGAGGTCTTGCCTGCTGCGTTTGCGTACTCTGCTGCTGTTTCTCCGGACCTACAACGCAACCATCAGCGATGTGCACGGCAGTGAACAAAGGCAGAGCAAAACCTTACGAAGGATTGATCACGCCCACCATTCCCGCCTGACAGTGTCCCACCGCTGTGCAGTAGAACCACATTGGGTGTGTGCTATTGACCGTGACGGTGAACGGCTCACCCCCTGGTTTCACGAAGCCGGAGTAGAACGCCGAATCGCCGGACGGCCGGCAGGGATTGCTGGAGGAGCCTTCAGCCACCGAGTGATCTGGGGACGCGAAGTGGAATTCGATTTGGTCTCCGATGGCAGCCGTGAGGCTGTTTGGCGCGAAGTTCAAGCCGCCAAGGCCGACTTGCACGGTGTGGATCGCTGAGGAGGCGCTGATTGTGGTAGCTGCTGCTGCGGTCGTCTTGGTGGTGGTTGATTTTTCGCCATAGGCGCCTTGAGCGACGGCTTGGGTGAGGAAGGGGAGGGCCAGGAGAAGGGCTTGGGTAAGCATGTTGGGCTAGTGGAAGGGTTGATCCGCTTGAGAGGTTGTGCAAGATGCAAGATGAGAAGTGTGGTGACGATTGATCACTGAGAGATGGGTTGTGAGTAAAATCAGAGCAGATGATGTTCTTCTACCTTCAAATGCTGGGGGCACTTATATAGAGGTCCCATCGTCGGTACGCCGCACTGCGGCCAACGTGAGACTCCCATCCCCAGGACACCACATGTGTTGCGTATGCTCCTCAAGCCTGATACCCATGTCTCCCTGAGCGGAAAGTGGTACGATTGCATCTTGTAAGCACCATAGTTACCCTTCTGCTGCCGCGACGAAAATACGTCTCGCTGCGAGTCGAGAGTGGTATGGTATCTGTCACCTTCCTATCGCGGGAAGCGATGCGGACCTTGAAGAATATCACAGACGGGTGTCTGCTCTTCCGGACACAACCACCACCATTCGTGGAGTTCGAGCGACTTGCTTGCGTTTCGACAGGTGAAGTCAGATGTAGGGCAGAAGACTTGAAGAGGCCGAGATGCGTAGACGCGTCGACACTAGAAGAAGCTCTAGTAAACTTCTCAAGAGCTTGGGTTAATTCATCCCGGCCTTAGCGACATACACGTAGCTCTGGACGCTGGAGCTGTGGACGATTTCTTTTGAAGGCATTCGAAGTGAAGCGTGGCAATTGCTCCGACATGATCTGATTGAGCGAAGCAGAAACGCAGTCAGGCTGACTTTCCGGGGAGGTCGGAAGGGAAAATATCATGAGTCAGCAAAATCCACGTCAACCACCTTCCCATTTTACAACCAATTTTTAATCTGGCAAGAGCAACCATGCGACGCACATTACACGATGGCCGAACCGCCGTCAAAGGATGAACACATAGCGGAGACACTTCTGCAGCGTGCGCATGCTCCAGAAGTCGCCAACACGATCTTCCGCGAGCGCGTGAAGCAGCGGCCTTTACTCCTCCGGCCGTCATCACCAGACCCGAATCGAGATGCTCGCTCCAAGCGTCAATACGAGCGCTTACAGAAGGAAAAGGCACGACGAAAGTCGAAGAAGCCGAAGCCCCTTTCCGCGAAACAGAAGCGCGCGCTGTGCATCTACGACATCCCGAAGGGCCAGCAGAAGTACGCCATCTACGAGCCACTGCATCGGATGTGGTGCGGATACATGCGAGAGATACTTGGCTTGAGTACTGCTAGCGAAGACGGCAAAGCCGGCGGGAGGTCGTACGTCGATTCCACGAGCTGTGGACCGATCTTGACCTCGGCGGACTATCACGGCTCACTGGTGGAAGTTGTGCGGAGCAGGTGTGAGAGTAGGGTGGGGATGTCCGGGATCGTGGTCAAGGATACGAAGTTCACGTTCGACGTCATTACCAGGAAGGATGTGCTTAAGACTGTGCCGAAAGAGCATACCGTCTTCAGGTTCGAGGTACCGTTTGAGGAGGGCAAGACGGTGGGTGAGGGTGGGGAGGAGATTTTGCAACAGAAGCCGTTGGTGTTCGAGATACACGGCAGTCAGTTCGAGACGAGAGCACCGGATCGGGCGAACAAGAAGTTTAGGCTGCATTTGGATTCCGATTTGTGAGTAAAGCGACGGTGGAGATGGACGGTGGCCAGACGCACGAACATGTATGCCAGACGGACGCTTGACTGGGAGCAGCAAACGCAAATAACTTCAGTAGAGGAGGGTTCCGACGTGAGTGTATCCTTGTCGTGATCGAGAAAAATGTTCCATCGCTGCAAACACATGGATGCAATACATTCGTGTCTACCGCTAATAAGACTCCATCAGGAAGGCAGACGGCCAAAACTAACTATGATGTGCTTACTGAGGGACTCGAGCCTCGCGCCTTCCGCATCTGGTTGATGCGAGTTTCCGCCGACTTTCCGTCCCATTGGAAGTCGATCCTTTTCTCCCTCGCTTGCACCTCACTCTCTACTCGTACTTGACTCTCTTCACTTCAGCAATCTCTTCCATATCGTCGACACCGAGTTCTTTACCTGGTAGCCAAAGCGACTTCTAGACTTCTCTGCCTCTCAACATGCAACCTTACATTATGCCGGCCGTCTATGGCCTCCTTCTGCTGGTGCTCAACCATACTTCAGCAACGTTTCTTCATCCTCAGGATTCCATCGACAGCGAGTATACGACGGTATGTGCTATACGTTTGTTCAAACCGTGTCTTTACTAAATTCAAGTAGACTCTCGACACCCGCCAAATCATCACTGCCAACCCGTCCATCTCCTGCTGCGAAAGCTGTACTGGTGCATTCGATCAGACTACATACATGAATGGTCAGTCAATCACCACGAGATGCATTGTCCCTGTAATCCAACTAACATTACTCAGTCTTCGATGACTTCTGCGGATGGGCCAATCTCGGCCTGGAGCTGTGGACTACTCAAACCTATAACACCGGGACCTTCTACTGCACTCCAGGAAGCGGCCATTGCATTCAACTCGCCATGACATACGAGTGCGAGGATCCAACGACTGGCGATGTGGACTACAGTGGATGCATGGTGTGTTTGCTCTCGCCACCCAATGACTAGTACTGACAGGAGTTTCAGGGCTACTTCGAATACGCCATCAACCCGGACTACTGCGGAGGACCCTTGTACAGGGGAGCGCGCATCAAGACTTCTGATGGATGTTACGTGTTCCAAGCTAGTGAGTGTTGTTCGCATGGACCGTCAACAAGCACATCGATTGATCTTTTCCAGCCGGATCGACTCCCGTGCCAGCCGGCAACGTTCTCATGGCTCTTGACTGCGACGATAGCGGGCGCTGGTGCCGTTCTCCGATTCTCAATACTACGATCATGGTGCCGGAGCACGTGTGGGAGGAATATGTGCAGGCTGTCTAGCTTTCACAGGCGGATACCTCCTACGAGCCCCGCTCTCGCCGGCATGCACTGCCAACGTCACTGGCATGGGCTTGTCGTTCTATGATGGCATGGCTTGCTTTCATCGAGATGGCTGAAATTACACAATTACTCTGTGGCCCACTCAAACACAGCACTCGCTAAATTCGGTGTCTCCGCACAAACTCCACGCGTTTCCAGACTCCTCGGATCACGTTTCCACACTCCCAGGCGTCTCACCCCCATCCACCAACCCAACAACCTTACCATCCGCCGCCCTGCCCTCCGCAAACTTAACAACCTCAAACAACTTCTTCAACCCCACCCCTTCTCCCCTGACCTCCACCTCCCCCTTCAAAATCTTCGCACTGGTAACCCCAACCCCAAACATCCCAGCGTTAACATCAGCTTTCTCCTTAATCACCGTCCCATCCACCGTCACACCCCCATACAAACCCCTCGACTTCGTAAACGTCATCACCGCCTCGCCGTCGCCACCATTACTACCACCGAATTTGGCCGCCATCCCGAGATCGACCTCCGGGTGCGCGTAGGCGTCTACGGCGGCGGGCGTGTTGAGCACGCAGACGCAGTCGTACATGTCGAAGCCGTAGACGATGCCTACGCTTCCCGAGCGGACGGAGAAGGCGGAGGGGGCCGACCAGGTGTTGTTGGGGAGACGGGCGATGACGACGCCCGAGCCGCCAGCGCCGGCGAGGTACATGCCGCCGCGGAAGCCGGAGAAGATTGCTAGGCCTTTGGCGTTGGCTATGATGGCTGGGGAGATCTTCTTTTTGTCTATGGTTTGGTTAGGTAAGCGATGGGGTGTCGTGGGGCCAGTGAAGACGGACCGATGAATGATTTGAGGACTTTGGCTGCTTTTTCGCATTCGTCTTGCATTTTGCTTGAGGGGGAGGAAACCATTGTGATTGATGTGAGTAGTGCGCGTGGAATTTGTCGAGGAGAGAATGGTATGGAAGCTCAAAAAGCCAAAAAGTTGGTGTTAACGGAGTTTGCGTAATATGATTACCTGTGAATGCCTCTCGCCCCATCTGTCGTTCCCTGACCATATATACCTCCATCGCAGGCGCAGACCTCGTGGTATACATGTAGGCTGTGCTCGCTGTCGCAGCCATGACACTGTCGGGAAAGCGCTGAGTAAGTACACATCAACGAGGCCATCGACAACGTCCATCTCGTTCCACACGAACGAGAAAACTTAGCCTGGCAACTTGAACAGACATTGGAGAATTCTGCAGACAAATTGGGGAAATATGAGGGCGCAGTCAATTGGTGAGGCATGCATGTGTCGTTCTCGTTCCACCTAGTTTTAGCGTGCTCGGGATCCGCTCGGGATCGTTCAGCACGGCTTTGAGCTGCATACATACCATGCCTCAGTACGGCGTCGGAAAATATTGGTAGGCGTAGTGGTGGCTCGGTCTCAGCCGTGAATTGAAGATGATGATGACAAAGTTTGTGGTAAGGTATGGATCAATGTGTACCCGTCAGTAGGTTCTGCAACCAATTACCTCAGAAGAGTCGACCAGCGACAACTCCAGCCAAGTGGTGTGGCTAGCTAGGTGGTATTTCGCTAGAGCACAGATGCGCGCACTGCAATTCGACTGAGGGCGTGGTTCGATGTTGTGCCCAACATCCAGCATATCACATCCACGAAGACTTTCAATCATTAAGTTTGCAGTTCAGCACCCTCCCACCTCACCCCTCCACACAAGCATCAACCAACTTCCGCTGGCACTCCCTCGCCGCCTTCGCCCAGTCTTCCAGCTGATACTCCTTCCCCTGCCCATCTATCCCACCGTCGAAGATCTCATAGCTGAACCAGCCTCGGAAACCGGTCCTCAACACCGCCTTCGCAAAGTCGACCACAGGTAGATAGCCCTCGAATGGTAGAGGTCTCCAGGCGCTGCTCCACCGAGCTCTTGGCCTCATCCCGTTCTCATCAGCCTCATTCGCGAATGGTTGCTCGGGCTTGTAGGCGTCGCTGATTTGGAGGAGGAAGATCTTCTCCGGCGGGATAGTTTCGGAAAGGCGTTGACAGGATTGTTGCCATCGTTTCGCAACTTCCTCCCTCCCCTCCCCACCCTCCACAACTCCAGAACCAGTACTAGGGTCCCCCCACTCCCCCCCAGCACTCTGGAAAGTATCCAAACACAGCCCAAAATTCCCCCTCCCCACTTTCTCGCAAATATCCCACACATCCTCCCAACCCGGCGCATGCGTGCTCCAGCACCAATTCTCGTACGCAATCTTCTTCCCCCTCTCCCCCGCCATATCCGCAATCTCCCTTAAATCGCTCACGAAACGAGCCCGATCCGTGCCGATCTTCTCGGCTGGTGTGTCGGTGGAGCCGATTTGGAGCATCTCGCACCCGCACGCTTCCATGATGTTGAGCCAGCCTTCCGCGCGGGAGAAGGCGTCGCGGCGTTCGGGGGAGTCGGCGGGCCAGCCTTCGAAGTTTGCGAAGGGTTGGAGGAGCATTATCGTTAAGCCGTGCTCGTCGCAGAGGGTTTTGACGACGGCGGCGGCTGAGCAGAGGGAGTCGAAGGAGTGGTTGTCGATGTCATTTCGTTTGAAGTGCTCATTGGCGAAGGTGACGAGGTCAGGCATGGAGAGTTCGATGCCTGTGAAGCCGGCCTTTGACAGAGCGGCAAGGCGGAAGGGGAGGGGGAGGTTTTGTTTGTGGGAGGGGGGT
>JAABUL010002648.1_pt1 | contig 29038 bp, 26 predicted proteins | sample 5559151 | NCBI WGS metagenome assembly JAABUL01 (sample SAMN10711876, study PRJNA513368) | rock metagenome | isolation source: Antarctica rocks | place: Antarctica: Victoria Land, Pudding Butte sud
CATAGAACTCACGGCCTGCCCAGCCAACGCTCTCACGAGAAGCCCCCGACCCCGGGGAACGCCGGCGAATCTACGCCAGGCCCCCGATCAGCGGCTCCACCAAGCAGTTTCATGCCCCTACAACCGCCTCCGCGGTCACATTCCCCTCTTCCTCGCGGTGTCGGCGAACTCGCCCTTCTGGCAGGGACGCGACAGCGGCCTGGCGTCGATGCGGACCCCGCTCTTCCAGGCCTTCCCCCGAGTCGGGATCCCCCGCGCGTTCTCCGACTACGCCGAGTGGGCCGAGGCGGTCGACCTCTTGCTTCGCTGCGATGCGTTCCCCGAGCCGACCTTCCTCTGGTGGGACGTGCGGATGCAGCCGCGCCTGGGAACGGTCGAGGTCCGGGTGATGGACGCCCAGGCGACCGCCGCCGAGACGGGGGCGCTCTGCGCGCTCGTCCAGTCGGTCGCGCGGATGGAGCTGGAGGAGGGGTACCTGGGTCTGCCCCTTCTCGCGTCCACCGAGGCGTTGATCGAGAACCGGTTCATCGCTGCGCGCGACGGGATGACCGGGCAGCTCCTCGACCCCGCGCGGGGCCGGCGATCGCCGGCGACCGAGCTCCTGTGTGACGTGATCGCGCACGCTCGCCCGCATGCCGAGGACCTGGGCTGCGAGGACGAGCTCCACGCCGTGGAGGCGCTGGCGGAGCGCACCGGCGCCCAGCGCCAGCGCGAGATCGCCGGGCCGGACGGGGACCTGCGCGAGGTGCTCGCGGCACTGGCTGCCGACTTCGCCGCCGTGGGGAGAACTGCCGTGCCGCGAGCCGGATCCACGCTCGGATGAGGGAGATGGACACCGCGGTCGCGCAAGAAACTCGGCGCAGGAGTGGGGCGTCGGCATCAGCGGGCTCTGGGTGCCCGATGTGGCCATGGCGTCCGGGCCGGAAGCGGGGAGCGATGGGGCGAAGGGCAGCTTTGACCGTCTTCCCCGTCGGAAGCGGTTCGCAGTGGACGGGCGTGCCACATAGGCTTGCGCGCCCGATGCGCCGCCGCTCTTCGTCTAGACCTCCGCAGAAGCCGCGGCGGTTCAGTTCGCCAGGCTTGGCTGTCGGGGCGATGCCGACCGAGTGGTGCAAGGACGACCTCTCGGTGGCGTATGCGCGAGCTGTCGGGACCGCGATCGGAGTCACGTGCGCGGACCCCAAGCGCGACATAAACGGCTGGGACGTTCTCTACCGCGCGCTGGACACGGCTACTGCCGACGCGGCGCAACTCGCGGTGCAGCTCAAGTGCACGGCTTCGCGTCTCCGACGCGTCGAGGGTGGTACCGCCCTCTCGTTTCCCCTTCACGCCAAGGGTTACGACGACCTGCGGAAGACCCCTACCCATCCACCCAGGATGCTCGTGGTCGTGGAGGTGCCTGCTCATTCGCCCACCCGTTGGATCGAGGTCAGGCCGGACAAACTCCTCCTCATGGCGTCCGCCTGGTACACCAGCCTCCGTGGGGAGCCTCCGCTCCCCGCAGGTCAACAGACCGTGTCCGTCCGCATCCCGATCACCCAGCGTTTCAATCCGCGTGCACTGGGTGAGAACATGCGTTCGTGTCCGTGACCGGGATCTTCGACCTCGCGCAGCAGCTCGACATCGCAGCGACCGAGCCCTACCTCCGCGCCCACGGCTGGGAGCTCGCCCACCAGGGCGAACTCGGCAACAGGTGGCACCTGCGTCAGGACCACCACACGCGCAACGTGGCGATCCCGTTGCCACTGCTCGATGACGTCGACCGCCAGCGGATGCTTGTCTCGGTGCTCAACACACTCGCCGACATCGAGGGCCGCAACCCCGTGCTGATCGCGCGCGACCTTCGGGAAGCCGGCAGCGACTTGCTCGAGTTCGGGGTCGTCGCCGATCCGCTGAGCTTCGGCGAGATGCCACTCAGGGCAGCCCCGGAGCTCACGGGCGGCGCATACGGCGTACTCCAGGCGGCAGCCCGCTCGGAGGTCGCTCGGCGGCCGCACTACGCGCAGGGCACCCTGCCCACTCCCGTGCGCGCGTTCCTCGACAGCGCGACTCTCGCCGGTACTGACAGCGGCAGCGTGATTCTGCGAGTCCGCCCTCCGATCCCCGCCGAGCCTCCTCAGCCCTCGATCGCCGGCCTGACCCCACTGTCCTTCGAGCGGCGCGTGACGCAGCGGCTCGTAGAAGGAGTCCGGGCCGCGAAGACCGCCGCGCACCGAGATCCCGCGCTGGGAGACGTCGACGCGCTCGACGACGACATCGAGGACGGGCTCAGTGCGAACCTCTGCGAGGCCCTGCTCGAGCTTGCCGGCACCAGCTCGGGACTCGACGCTCGCGTCACGCTCCGGGTTCGCTGGGCTCTCACTAGGCCCGCAGACGAGCCTTCCACCATCGTCGACGTCGACCGAGGAGAGCTCAGCCAGCTCACCCATGTTGCCGCTGTCCTGAAAAAGATCGACCCACGACCGAACACGACGGTCATCGGCCCGATTACGAGGCTTCAGCGTGAAGCAGGAGACGAAATCGGCGCGATCTGGCTACAGGCGGACGTGGACGGCAGCGTGCGCACCGTTCGTCTCGTGCTCGAGCGCTCCGACTATGAGCGGGCGATGAATGCGCATAGCCACGATCTAGAGGCTCGGGCGCTTGGCACGCTCGAGAGAGCCGGACGAATCCGGGAGCTCACGGACCTCACCGTCTTCGAGATCGTGGCGCCCGGATAAAGCAAGTCCGGAAGGCGGGCGCTGGCGCCGTGTCTCTGCGCTTGTGCCACCCGGTGCCCAGCTGCACGAGCGAGGGCGCTTGGGCCACCGGCTGTGCCGGGATCCCGAGCCGGTGCGCTGATGCCCTCGGACCTAGCCTCTGCCCGGATGCTGCCCGGCCCTGGATCGGCGGGGGAGGCGGACGCCGCCCGCGCGCGCCTCCGCAGCCCCGCCGCGCTCGAGCTCGGCGCGGTGGAGCGGATGGTCGAGGGAGACGGCCCCGGGGAGGGCCCGCTGGCCGGGGTTCCTCTCCTCGTCAAGGACTTGCTCGACGTCGCGGGGGTGCCGACCACCGCCGGGTCGGCGGGCTGGGTCCGGCGGCCCGACGAGGACGCCGCGAGCGTTGCCGCCCTCCGCGGCGCCGGCGCGGTGGTCGTGGCCAAGGGCCACACGAACGAATGGGCGTACGGGATCGACGGGCGCAACCCCCACCGGCCGCCGTGCCGCCACCCCGAGGATCCTCGGTGCCTGCCGGGGGGCTCCTCCTCGGGGCCGGCCGTCGCGGTCGCCGCGGGGCTCGTCGCGGCCGGACTGGGCACGGACACGAGCGGATCGCTGCGGGTGCCCGCCGCGCTCTGCGGCATCGTCGCCCTGCGTCCCACCCACGGCGTGGTCCCGACCGCCGGGTGCGTGGCGCTCGCCCCGACCTACGACGTGGTCGGACCGCTCGCGGGCTCCGTCGCGGGCGTGGCGGTGCTCCAGGCGGTGCTCGCGGGCGACGCGACCCTGCGCACCGCGCCCGAGCAGCCGGTCGTGGGCCGCACCGTCGGGGTTCTCGGAGGCGAGCGGCATCCGGCGGTGCGCGCGGCCGCCGGCGCCCTCGCGGAGGCCGGCGTGGCGCTCGTCGCGCTGGCACCGCGCCTCACCGCCGACGGGGCGGCGGTGCATGCCGTGGTGCAGCCCGCCGAAGCCGCCGCCGTCCACGCCCGATGGTGGCCGGGACAGGAATACGCCCCCGAGGTCCGCGAGCGGATCGAGGGCGGTCGTGGCATCGAGGCCTGGCGCTACCTGGAGGCCCAGCGGTCGCGGCGCGAGCTTGTGGCTGAGCTCTTCGCGGAGATGCGGGCCCTCGGGGCCGACGCACTGCTGACGATCACCACGGAGGCCGTCGCTCCCCGGCGGGACGGCGACGCGGCGGCCGACCGCGCGGATCTCCTGCGCCACGTCGTGCCGCTCTCGCAGACCGGTGGGCCCGTCCTCGCGGTCCCCACCACCCGGGACGAAGTGACGGGCCTCCCGCTCGGCGTCCAGCTCGCGGGACCGCCGCGCTCCGAGGCGCTGCTCCTCGCCCTCGGCGCGGCGCTCGAGCGTGCCCTGCCCGGCGCCGGCTCGCCCCCGGCCCTGGCCGAGGCCGCCCGCTGGTGGCCCTGACGCCCCGCGCGAGCAGAAGTGCTAGGGGCGAGCCCGGCGAGCCCGGACCCGGTCGGGACGCTCACCCGACGAGCTTCTGCACCCGGTACGTGCGGGTGCCGCGCGGAGTGGTGACCGCCACCGAGGCGCCCTCCGCCAGCCCGACGAGCGCTCGGGCCACCGGCGACTCGGACGAGAGCCGGCCGGCCCGCGCGTCGGCCTCCGTGGGGCCCACGATCGTCCAGGTGCTCACGCGGCCGCTGTCCTCGTCGACCACTTCCGCGGTCCGCCCGAACGCGAAGACGTCGCCCCCGGCGTCGGTCTCGACCACCGTGGCGTTGCGCAGCCGCTGACGCAGGCGCAGGATGCGGGTCTCCAGGTGCGCCTGGTCCTCCTTGGCGATGTGGTAGTCGGCGTTCTCCTTGAGGTCGCCGAGCTCCCGGGCGGCAAGGATCCGCGCGGCCATCTCCGTCCGGCTCGTGCCCTCGAGCTCGGCGATCTCGGCCTCGAGCGCCCCCAGGCCCGCGGGGGTGATCGCCTCGCCGTCTGTGCTCATCGGCTATGCCCCGGGGAGATGGCGGACCGAGCGGTTACGACCGCGGGACTTCGCTGCGTAGAGCGCCACGTCCGCCAGACGGTAGAGCTCGCCGGCGCTGCCGGCATCGGCGAGCTGGCAGAGCCCGATCGACAACGTCACCGGCCCGAGCTCCCCGAACGGGGTGTCGACGATCGCGTGGCGGGCGCGCTCGACGGCCTCGAACGCGTCGATGGCGTCCGTTCCCGGCAGGATCCAGGCGAACTCCTCCCCGCCCACGCGGGCGAGGTGATCCGCGGCCCGCGCGACACCGCGCAGGCGCTTGGCGGCCGCCACGAGCACCCGGTCGCCCGCGGGGTGGCCGTGGGCGTCGTTGACCGCCTTGAAGTGGTCGAGGTCGAGCAGCGCGACCGAGAGCGGCCGGTCCTCGTGCTTGGCCCGGCCGACCTCCTCGGCCAGTCGCCCCTCGAACGCGCGGCGGTTGAGCAGCCCCGTGAGGTCGTCCGAGGAGGCCTGCCGGGCCAGCTCTGCCTCCTGGCGGCGGCGGTCCGAGACGTCGCGGAACGTGGTCACGACGCCGGGGGCCCCGTCCTCGGCCCCCCCCGCGGGCGCCGCGGTGATCTCCGCCTCGAAGTGCTCGCCGTTCTTGCGCATGAGGCGCAGATACACCGCGCCGCCGCCCGCAGCCATCATCGCGTCGCGCCAGTGCGCGGTCTCGGCCCTGAGCTCCGGCGGCCAGAAGGGGAAGGGAGCTCGCGCGCCCACGAGCTCCCTGCGCTCGAAGCCCGTGAGCCGGCAGAGCGCGTCGTTGACCGCGACGATCTCGCCGTCCTGGGTCAGCGCGAAGCCCTCGTGCATCGCCCCCAGGATCGTCTGCGAGAAATCGCGCTCGTGGCGCAGCGCCTCCTCGGCGTCGCGGTGCCCGGTGATGTCCTGGAACTGGCCGAACCAGCTCAGTGGGTGGCCATCGGCGTCGCGGAGGAACGTGAGGCTGGCGATCGTCCACACGATCGCGCCGTCGGGGCGGACGAAGCGCTTCTCGCACTGCCAGGGGGCGAGCTCCCCGCGGAGGATCCGCCCAACCGCATCGAGGTCGGCCTGCCGGTCCTCGGGGTGGGTGAGCTCCTGGTCGCGCATGCCCAGCAGCTCCGGGCGCTCCCGTCCCAGCAGCGCGCACAGCGCGTCGTTGACCCGCAGATAGCGCCCATCGGTGTCGAAGAGCGCCATCCCGATCGGCGCGGAGTCGAAGGCGAGGTCGAAGTGGCGCTGGGCGTCGCCCGCGAGGTCGTCGTGGTCGAGCTCACGCAGCAGGCAGAGCGCCCCGGCGCGCCCCTCGTCGTCGACGGCGACGGCGACGCTCGCCTCGAACGCGAAGGGCACGCCGTCGGCCCGGCGGCCCTCGAGCCGCACGATCCGGCGCGACACGGGCTCGCGCGCGGCGAGCAGGGCGCGGAGCGGGCCGGTATCACGGACGATGCGCTCGATGGGCGCCCCCGCGAGCTCCTCGCGCCGGTGGCCCACGAGCTCGGAGGCGAGCACGTTGACCGACGCGATGCGCCCGGCGGCGTCGAGCGCGAGCGCGGCCTCGGGCAACCCCTGCAGGCCGGCGTCGAGGTCGGTGAGGGGCTCCGAGCGGAGGGACGCGGAGGAGGTCAACGCATGGTGATCAGGTTCTTCATCGATCCGGTAAGCGGAGTTTACGCGCCGCGCACCCTCCCACGCATCGTCGCCGTGCACTGCTACGGTTTCCGTCCATGGGCGGCGCCGTCGCCCGTGAGGTTCGTCGTTTCCTAGGCAGCGTCAGCGGTCCGGGCCCTTCTGAATCTCCCCGGATCTTCCGCCAGGAGCCTTTCGATGTCCACGCAGTCCTTCGCCGATCTCGGCGTGTCCCCCGTCGTCGTGCGCGCGCTCGCCGCCCACGGCGTCACCACCCCCTTCCCCGTCCAGGAGATGGTCCTCCCCGACGTCCGCGCCGGGCGCGACGTGCTCGTCAAGTCCCCCACGGGCTCGGGCAAGACCCTCGCGTTCGGGATCCCACTCGTCGAGCGCCTGCGCGCCGAGGACCCGCGCCCGGCGGCGCTCGTCCTCGTCCCGACGCGCGAGCTCGCCTCCCAGATCGTCGAGGCGCTCGAGCCCCTCGCCCACGCCCGCGCGCTGTCGATCTGCGCGGTCTACGGCGGCGCGGGGATCAGCAAGCAGGCCCGGCTGGCGCCGCGCTCGCACATCCTCGTCGCCACCCCCGGGCGGCTCGAGGACCTCATCGCCCGCGGCGACGTGCGGCTCGACCGCATCCGCGTCCTCATCCTCGACGAGGCCGACCGGATGCTCGACATGGGCTTCCGCCCGCCCGTTGACCGGATCGTCTCCCTCATCCCCGCCGACCGCCAGACCCTGTTCTTCTCGGCGACGCTGGAGGGGGAGGCGGGGCGTATCGCCGCGCTCTACACGCGCGACCCCCGGCGCCACGAGCGCCGCGCGCCCGCCGAGGACCGCGTCCAGGTCGAGCACCGGTTCCGTGACGTCCTGCACGAGCACAAGCTCGACGCACTCGTCGACGAGCTCGGCCTCGAGCCCCGCGGCCGCACGCTCGTCTTCGTGCGCACGAAGCGCGGGGCCGACCGGCTGGTCAAGCGCCTGCGCGCGCGGGACCTCGAGGCGCTCGCGATGCACGGCGACAAGAGCCAGGCCCAGCGCGAGAAGGCGCTGCGGCGCTTCGGTGACGGCGAGGTCGACACCCTCGTGGCCACGGACGTGGCCGCGCGCGGGATCGACGTCGACGACATCACCCACGTCATCAACTTCGACGCCCCCGAGGACCGCGACGGCTACGTCCACCGCGTGGGCCGTACGGGCCGCGCCGGGCGGACGGGGGTGGGAATCACCTTCGTCACCGCCGACCAGTCGCGCGGGATGGGGCGCATCGCCTCCGAGCTCGGGCTGCACGGCGAGACGGCGCCGCGCCGCCCCGTCCGGCCTGCGCACCCCGGGGCCCGGCCGCGCCGGCGCCGCGGCCGGTAGGACTATGTGTCGCTATTCGCGACTGGGGACCCGCCTCCGGCGGCCATTTGGCCGCCTCCGGCACCCCTAGCGAGCGAAAGCGTCCGGCTACCGAAACGAAGCGCGGCAGCGGACGTCGCCGCTGCCGTCCGGCTCCGAGTCGAGCCGCAGCATGGTCCACGGCCCCGGGATCGGCAGCCGCGACCGGGTCACCCGCACCCGGTCGCCCTGCCCGTCCAGGAAGCGCAGCAGCCGCCCGTCGACCACGCCCGGGCGCTCGAACGCCACCCCCACCGCGCGGGGGAGGCTCGTCGCGGTGGTCGACCGGTCGAGGTCCCAGGCCAGGCGGGCCTGGTAGGGGTGCCAGGTCGTGACGTGACAGTGCGCGAGCACGCCGAGCGCGTCCGCCGCGGCGACGGCGCGGTCCAGTTGCTCGGCCCCGAGCTCATAGGCGTCCACGCGCTCGATCTCCCCCGCGAGCCCGGGTCGCTCGGCCACGGCGGATACGGCCACCGCGGCGACCGCGAGCGCCGTCACCACGCGACGCGGGCGGGGGGCGATCCGGCCGAGGAGCGCGCCGAGCCCTGCGCCGGCCAGCACGCACACGAGGACACCGGCGGGAATGAGGAAGCGCGCCTCGATCGGATAGCCCTGCGCGGCCTGGAAGACGACGGCGGCCATCCAGATCAGGACGGCGGCGAGGAGCACGAGGGCCCCGCGCCGCGCGCGGGCGAAGGGCGCGAGGGCGAGGAGGGCGACGCCCAGCCACACCGGCGAGGCGGCGTCGACCGCGTAGCCGAGCACCGCCGAGACGAGGACGCTCGAGTCCGGCGTGCCGTTCGGGCCCACCGCCAGCTTGGCGAGCACCGAGCCGTGGAACGGGTCCCCGGAGCCGATCCAGTCGCCGCCGAACCACAGGACCGGTACGGAAGCGACGACGAGTGCGACGGCGCGACGCGCCGGGGGCTCGCGCCGGGCCAGCCACGCGGCGTAGAGGGCCAGCAGCGCCCACGCCTCGGGGCGACCCAGGCTCGCGAGCCCGAGCAGGACGAGGGCCTGACGGGGTCGCCCGGCGAGGTGACGCTCGACGGCGCCGACCACGAGCGCGGCCACGAGCGGCTCGGCGTCGCCCCACGCCGCCGTCTCGACGAGGCGGGGGACGAAGGCGAGGCCGGCGAGGGCGAACAGGCCGCCGGCGGTGCCTCCCCAGCGCCGGGCCACGCGGAAGACGGCCACGGCGAGCACCACCACGGCGGCCCGGACGATCACGAGCCACAGCGCCGGCGCCGCTCCGCCCGTCAACGCGAGCGGCGCGGACATGAGCCCCGGCAGCGGCTTCCAGGACGGGTAGACGCTCGTCCGGAAGCCGAACCCGAGCAGCCCGCGTCCCCACAGCAGCCACCCGGACGGGTCGAACTGGGGGATGGAGGCCCAGAGGAGCGACAGCCCGCCGACCGCGAGGGCCGCGGCGGCCAGGACCACCACCGGAGGAGCGGCCTTCCTCGCCACGGCGAGGGAGGCTAGGCGCGCGCGCTCAGGCGCCGACGAAGGCCAGCGCGCTCTTCACGCAGGCATCGCGCACGACGGCGGGGTCGACCCCGAACGCGCCGGGGACGCCCGGGGCGGACTCGCGGACGCCGACCCCGAGCCGGGCGAGCTGCATCATGCCCAGCGCCTGGGTGTAGAGGAGGTTCGCCACGAGATCGGGGTCCGCGATGTCGAGCTCGGCGAGGATCCGGGCGACGATCCCCAGGCAGTCGGCCATCCCCTGGGCCAGGCGGATCCACACGGCGTCCGAGACGAGCTCGTGGAGCTCCTCGGCCGGACGGCGCAGGAGCGAGAGGGCGCAGTCGGAGTAGGCGGGGTGCGCGAGGCAGTAGTCGGCGTGGACCTCGGAGACGTGGCGCAGGCGCTCGGTCGCGGTGCCCCCCTGGTCGTCCGCCGCGCGCAGCAGCCCGGCGAGCTCGGCCAGGTAGAGCGTCACGGTCTGGACGAAGAGCTCCTCCTGGGAGGAGAAGTGGCGGTAGATGAGCGCCTTGTTGATGCCCACCTTCCCCGCGATCTCGTCCATGGGGGCGTCGCGCAGGCCGCGCTCGTCGAAGAGCTCGCGGGTGGCCTGGACGATGAGCTCCTCCCGGCGCACGGGGCGGAGTGTAACCGGTAGTCACACCTTTGATTACACTCCTGTTCATGGAAGCCGCCACCACGCCGCTCGCCGACGTCACCGCCGATACCGAGACCGACGTCTCCACGGACGCCGAGTCGAGCTTCAACCTCGAGCTCAATTCCGACCAGAAGGACATCCGCGAGTGGGTGCACGGCTTCGCCGAGGGCGTCGTCCGGCCCGCCGCTCACGAGTGGGACGAGCGCGAGGAGACCCCGTGGCCCGTCATCCAGGAGGCCGCGAGCATCGGGCTGTACTCCTTCGAGGCGCTCGCGCAGTTCTTCGGTGACCCCACCGGCCTCCAGCTCCCCATCGTCAACGAGGAGCTCTTCTGGGGCGACGCCGGGATCGGCATGGCGATCATGGGCACCGCGCTGGCCGTGGCGGCGATCTTCGGCCAGGGAACGGGCGAGCAGATCGGCGAGTGGATCCCGCGCTGCTTCGGCACACCGGACGACGTGAAGGTGGCGGCCTTCTGCTCCTCGGAGCCGGACGCGGGCTCGGACGTCTCGGCGGTGCGCACGCGCGCGAAGTACGACGAGGCCAGCGGCGACTGGATCATCAACGGCCAGAAGGCGTGGGCCACGAACGGTGGGATCTCCGACGTCCACGTCGTCATCGCCACCGTCGATCCCGAGCTGGGCTCGCGCGGCCACGCGGCGTTCGTCATCCCCATCGCGACCGAGGGGATCGAGCAGGGCGCGAAGGTCAAGAAGCACGGCCTGCGCGCCTCGCATACCTCCGACGTCCACCTCGACGACTGCCGCGTCCCCGGTGCCTGGCTGCTCGGGGGCAAGGAGAAGCTCGACGCGCGCCTCGCCCGCGTGCGCGAGGGCAAGTCGAGCGGCGGGCAGGCGGCGATGCAGACCTTCGAGGCGACGCGACCGACCGTCGGCGCCCAGGCGATCGGGATCGCCCGCGCCGCCTACGAGTACGCGCTCGGCTACGCCAAGGAGCGCGAGCAGTTCGGCAGGAAGATCATCGAGAACCAGGCGATCGCCTTCGCGCTGGCCGACATGAAGATGGAGATCGACGCCGCCCGGCTGCTCGTGTGGCGTGCCTCGTGGATGGGCCGCCAGGGCCACCGCTTCGAGAACGCCGAGGGCTCCATGAGCAAGCTCAAGGCCGGTGAGGTCGCGGTCTGGGCCACCGAGCGGGCGATCCAGATCCTCGGCGGCAACGGCTACACGCGGGAGTACCCGGTGGAGCGGATGCACCGCGACTCGAAGATCTACACGATCTTCGAGGGCACGTCGGAGATCCAGCGGCTGGTGATCGCCCGCGCGATCTCCGGGGTGCACATCCGCTGAGGCCTACTCGCGGTCGAGATCGAGCGCGGCGGAGTTGATGCAGTAGCGCTGGCCGGTGGGCCGCGGGCCGTCGCCGAACACGTGGCCGAGGTGGCCGTCGCAGCTTCCGCAGCGCACCTCGGTCCGCGGGAGGAGCAGCTTCCAGTCGCGCTTGGTGCGCACGGCGCCGGACTCCACCGCCGCGGTGAAGCTCGGCCAGCCCGTGCCCGAGTCGAACTTGTCCTCCGAGGAGAACAGCGCGGCTCCGCAGCCCCCACAGCGATAGGTGCCCGGGTCGTGGCAGTCGTGGTAGGCGCCGGAGAACGCCCGCTCGGTGGCGCCCTTGAGCACCCGCTCGCGCTCGGAGCTCACCGCGGCGACGCCCACGAGCAGGGTGGGCTCACGTGAGGACCGCGGCCATGTCCCGCACCGCCCGGGCGGTTCCGCGGACCGTCCCCGTCACCTTCGAGCGCCCGGTGCGCGGGACGTAGGACACCTCGCGCTCCTCGATCCGCCACTCCTCGGCGGCGGCGCGCAGCACCATCTCCAGGGGCCAGCCGAAGCGGCGGTCCTCGATGCCCAGGGCCAGCAGCGCCTCCCGGCGCCCGGCGCGCATCGGCCCGAGGTCGCGGAGCGGGACCCCCGTCCGCCGACGGAGCTCCCAGGCCAGCGCCCGGTTGGCCCAGCGGGCGTGGAGCGCCATCGCGCCGGGCGCGAGGCGCCGGGCGCCGAGCACCAGGTCGGCGGCGTCGGCGAGGACCGGTCCCGTCACGCGCGTGAGCTCCCGCGGATCCAGCGAGCCGTCGGCGTCCATGAAGGCGACGACGTCGGAGGTGGCGGCCGAGAGCCCGGCCCAGCACGCGGCGCCGAAGCCCCGCCGTGGCTCGGAGACCACCCGCGCCCCGAGCTCGGCGGCCAGCGCCCCCGACCCGTCGGTGGAGCCGTTGTCGACCACGATCGGGGTGGCCTCCGGCGGTATCCGCGCGAGGACTCCCGGCAGCGCCGCGGCCTCGTCGAGCACCGGCAGGATGACGTCGACCACGCGTCCGACGCTACCCGCGCGGGGCCGCGGGGCCATTACGGAGTCGGAAAGCCCGCCGCTCGGGCCCGTGTCCACGCCCACACGTACGTAGGCTCGCGCGGTGCGCCTCGCTGCCGCGCTCCCCCGCCCCCGGCCGGCCCCGCTGCGGGTGCCCCGGGGTGAGCGCGCCGTCCTCCTGGGCGTCGGGCTCGCCGTCCTGGGCACGATCGGCGTCGGGATCGCACTGAAGTACGCCTTGCCGGTCCGCGACTTCCAGAGCTACCTCGGAGCGCCGTGGCCGCCGTTCTACGCGTACTGGGACCCCGCCCTCGGACCCTACGCGGCCGTGGGCGCCCTCGCGCTCGGCGCCGGCGTCCTCGGCGGCGCCGCGCTGGCTCGTAGCCGCGCCCTGCGCGCGCCGCTCGCCTTCGCCCTCGCCCTCGTGGCCTACGCCCTGCTGGCCCGCCTGGCGCTGGCCGCCGCCCGGAACGGCATCGGCGAGTGGACCTTCCCCCTCGCCGGCAGCGAGGGCGCCCCGCACGACTACCTCGCCGGCGTCGCCGCGGTGGACGGCCTCGGGGTGCGGACGTTCCTCGACTCCTTCGCCGAGCTCAGCCCCACCCTCCCGCTCCACGCGACCGCCCATCCGCCGGGGATGCTCCTCGCCCTGCACGCGCTGGGGATCACGAGCGCGGGCGGGGCGGCCGCGCTCTACATCGGCGGTGGCGTGCTCGCCGCGCCGCTGACCTACGCGCTCGGCCGCGCCCTCGCCCCCGAGGCCACCGCCCGTGTCGCCGGCCTGCTCTTCGCCCTCGCGCCGTCCGCGCTCATCTACGGCGCGACGTCGGCGGACGCGCTCTTCGCCGCGCTCGCCGCCGCCGCCGCGGCCACGGCCGTGGCCCGCCGCCGGACGCTGCGCGCCCTCAGCCCACCGCTGCTCGCGCTCGGCGCGTTCTTCTCCTGGGCTCTTCTCGCGGTGGGGCTGTGGGCCGTGCTCGTGGTCCTCGCCCGGGAGGGACGCGGCCCGGCGCTCCGGCTCGCCCTCGCGTACGCGGTGACCGTCCTCGGGGCGGTGGCCGCGCTGTGGGCGGCCACGGGCTTCGATCCGCTCGGCGCCCTGCGCGCCGCGAACGAGGCCTACCGCGCGGGGGCCGCCGGCGTGCGGCCCTATGCGTACTGGGTGTGGGGCTCGCCCGTGGCGGCCCTCGTGGCGATGGGGATCCCCGTCGCGGGCTACGCGGTGCTCGCCACCGCGCGGCGGCGGCCGGACGCGCTGGCGTGGGCGGTCACCCTCCTGCTCGCCGCCCTGCTGGGCTTCGCCAAGGCCGAGACGGAGCGCATCTGGTTGTTCCTCGTGCCGCTCGCCTGCGTGGCCGCGGCCCAGGTCCTCCCGCGCCGCCGGCTCGTGCCCGTCCTCGGCGCTCTCGCCGTGCAGGCGCTCGCCGTCGAGCTGCTCTTCGGGACGCTCTGGTGAGCTGTGTCCTCGTCACGGGCGGCGCCGGCTTCATCGGCTCCCACCTCGTCGACGCCCTGCTCGCCCGCGGCGCCCGGGTGCGCGTCCTGGACTGCTTCGACGCCCTCGCCCACCCCGACGGCGAGCGCTCACTGCCCGCCGACGCCGAGCTGGTCCGCGGCGACCTGCGCGACCCCGCCGCGGTGGGGCGGGCTCTCGACGGCGTGGCGGAGGTCTTCCACCTCGGCGGCGCGGTGGGCAACGGCGAGTCCATGCTCAACGTCCGTCGCGCCGTGGAGGCGAACGTCACGGGCACAGCGACGCTGCTCGAAGGGGTCCTGGCCCGGCGCGACGCGGTGCGCCGGCTCGTCCTCGCATCCTCGATGGTCGTCTACGGGGAGGGCGCCTACGCGTGTCCGGAGCACGGCGAGATCGCCCCGGCGCCCCGTGCGCCCGCGCGCCTCCGCGCGCGGGAGTGGGAGCCGCCCTGCCCGCACTGCGGCCGGGCGCTGACGCCCGTCCCCGTCCGCGAGGACTTCATTCTCCGACCGCGGTCGGTCTACGGGGTGACCAAGCGCGATCAGGAGGAGCTCGCCCTCGTGCTCGGCGACGCCTACGGGCTGGAGACCGTCGCCCTGCGCTACCTCAACGTCTACGGCCCACGGCAGGCGCTCGGCAACCCCTACACGGGGGTGGCGGCGATCTTCGCCGCGCGGATCCTCGCCGGGCGGCGCCCGGTCGTCTTCGAGGACGGCGGCCAGCTCCGCGACCTCGTCCACGTCGCCGACGTCGTCGCGGCGACCCTCGCGGCGATGGACGCTCCCGCTGCGCCGGGCCACGCGCTCAACGTCGCCACGGGCCGGCGAACGCGCGTGCTCGACCTCGCCCACCTCCTCGCCGCCGCGCTCGGCTCGGAGCTCGAGCCCGAGGTCACCGGGGAGTTCCGCGCCGGCGACATCCGTCACTGCCTCGCCGACCCCTCCCGCGCGCGGGAGCTCCTGGGTTGGGAGGCCCGGCGCGAGCTCGCCGACGGCCTGCCGGAGCTCGCGGCCTGGGTCGCCGAGCAGACGGTCTCGGCCGACCGCGGCGACGCCGCCCTCGCCGAGCTGCGCGCGCACCGGCTGGTGGGCTGAGGCGGGGTGCGTACGCGCATGACGTGCTCCACATCCCGGCGTAGCGCCAGCCCGAGCGCCGCCACGGGTCCGCGAGATCGGCTACGGTGCCCGCGTCGCGTGACGAGACCCCGCCTCGGGTGACCTCGCAGCCGACGCAAGATCGGGAACGGGCTCCGCTACGCGGTGGTGTGAACCGCGGTCCCCTCGCGATGGAGCCATCGCCACAGCTCGACGGGCCGATCTGCCGGACCCCCCCGGCGGCGCTGCTCGACCTCAAACGTCTGGCCATGCTGCGCGAAGTTGCTCGCCTCGGCAGCTTCTCCGCTGCGGCCGAGGCGCTCTCCTACACGCCGTCCGCCGTGTCGCAGCAGATGGCGGCACTGGCGCGCGAGATGGACCTCACCCTCTTCGAGCGCACGCCGCACGGCATGCGCCTGACCGAGTCCGCCTACGCCCTGGTGGGGCACTGCGAAGCGGTCTTCGCGCGCCTCGGCGAGGCCCAGACCGAGCTCGAGGCGATCGCGGGCGGGGTGGGCGGCCGGCTACGGCTGGGGTCGTTCCCCACGGCCACGGTCGCCTTCACCGCGCGGGCGATGGAGGTCTTCCGCGGGCGGTTTCCGGGTGTCGAGCTCCGTTTCGCTGACGGCGAGCCCTACGAGAGCGTCGCGCGGCTCAAGGAGCGCGAGCTCGACCTCGCCGTGCTGTTCGACTTCGACCACTGGACGGCGGTGACCGACTACGACGGCCGGTCGGTGTGCGACGACGGCGAGATCGACTCCGTCGCGCTGTTCGACGATCCGTTCCACGTCGTCCTTCCCGCCGGCCATCGTCTGGCCGGCTGCGAGTGCATCGAGTTGACCCAGCTCGCGGGCGAGCGGGTGATCGGCAGCCCCGGTCCATGCGCGCCCTGGGGCAGGGACCTGCAACACGTGTGCGGGGAGGCGCAGATCGAAGTGGAGCTCGAGCCCTGCTACCGAACCGCGGACTTCGCCGCCCTGCAGGCGATCGTGGCGACCGGGCGGGGCGTGACGCTCGTCCCGGAGCTCGCGCTGAGCACTGTGCATCGCGGCACGGTCGCGCGCCCGCTCGTGGGCGCCCCCGCCCGCCACGTGAGCATCGCCATGCTTTCCGGGATCGAGCCGTCGCCCGCGTGTCGGGCGATGGCGGCGGTCCTCGTCGAGCTCACGGCGGGTCGGTCGCCCGCTCAGGCCACCCCCCTCGCGCTGGCCGCCGGCAGGTAGAAGCGCAGGCTCGTCCCGCGCGAGGTGGGCGCCGCCCAGAGCGCACCACCGTGCCACTGCACGATCGACTGCGCGATGCTCGGTCCCAGCTGGTTGCCGTTGGCGAGGGGGGAGCCCGCTGGCGGCGACCCGTCGAGGCGCTGGCGGATCTCCGGGGGCAGGCCGGGGCCGGTGTCGTTGATCTGGACCTGCACGCCGCACGCGTGGGCGACGGCCCGGACCATGACCAGGCCCCCGCTGGGCGTGTAGCGGATCGCGTTGTCGAGCAGGTTGAGCAGGAGCCGGGAGACATGGCCGGGCCGGCACTCGATCAGCGGAAGGCCGCGCGCGACCGAGCGCCGGAGCTCCACGCGCCGGGCCGCGGCCTTCGGCTGCATCGCCGACCCCCAGTGCTCGAGCAGACCGGCGATCTCGACGGGCCGCACACCGTCGCCGGCAGCCCGGGTCACGTCTGCGCCATCGAGCTGACCGGCCAGTTCGCTGAGCAGGCGGACGTGCAGGAGCATCTGGTCGACCGTGGGCGAGCGAGGCACGGCGTCGAGGACTCCGTCGCGGACCGCCTCGACGAGCAGGCGCAGTGCGGAGACCGATGTGTGCACGTCGTGGGCCAGGCTGGCCGTTCCCAGAGCGGGCCAGAGCTCGCCGGGCGGGGTGGGAGCGGGCGGGGCGGGAGCGGACTCGGCCGACCGGGTGACACCGACCGGGCCGTCGAGGACCGCGCACACCACGCCCATCCTGTCGCGTGCGGTCTGTGACGCAACAACGATCGCTGTATCGCCGCCGTTAGCCGGGCTTACATGACGGCCCGTCCGTTCGTCCCGAGCGGCCGACATTCCTCGTTAGTGGCGCTGACGAGGCTGACGAGATCATGAACAGCCATCCGCCGGCCCGCTGCGGGCGACGGCGCCAGGCAGACTGGCCACGCACCAGGCACTCCAGGGAGGCGCATCCGTGGGATTGGCAGACACCGCTGAGGCGGTCGGCAAGGGGCTGGTCGCCGGGGTGATCGGCACCGCCGTCATGACGGTCTCCAGCTCGCTCGAGGCCAAGCTGCGCGGCCGCGGAGCGAGCACCGCGCCGGCCGACGCCGCGGGGAAGGTGCTCGGCGTCCAGCCCCGTGACGAGCGGGGCGAGGCCCGCTTCTCGAACGTCGTGCACTGGAGCTACGGCACATCCTGGGGCGGGGTCCGCGGGCTCCTGGACGCCGCAGGCATGGACGGAGCACGGGCGACCGGCGTGCACTTCGCCGCGCTCTGGGGCGGCGAGCAGGTGATGCTTCCCGCGCTGGGCGTCGCGCCGCCGCTGTGGGAGAGCGCGCCCAAGGAGATCGGGATCGATGCTTTGCACCACGCCGTCTACGTGCTCGCCACCGCCGTCGCGTTCGCCGCGCTGGAGCGGAGCGCGCCATGAGCAGGATGTCGCGTCCCGACCGCGACTACGTGACCGACTCGACGTGCTTCATGGACGGCGGAGTGATGCAGAAGGTCGGCCCGGGAGCGTGATCGGTCGGGAGCCGCGCGAGATCTGGCAAGACAGCCTCGAGGACGGCCGGCGCCGCCTGGGGCGGTCGGCAAAGGTCCTCGCCGCGACCGGCCTGCTCGGAGGCTTTCATGTCGCGTTCGGTCTCGTGGCTCTGGTGGTGACCACGGGAGCTTTGGCGACCTTGATGCCGATCTATCCCGCGCACGTGCTCGGGTCGCTGACCTTCGGGATCGGATTCGTCTTTCTGACCGTCGGCCGCTCGGAGCTCTTCACCGAGAACTTCCTGATCCCCGTCGCCGCCGTGCTCTCTGGTCATAGCACCAAGCGCTCCGTCCTGCGCCTGTGGGTCATCACGTTCATGCTGAACCTCGCCGGCATCGCGATCATCGTCCTCCTTGCCAGCGTCTCGGGCGTGCTCAAGCCCGAATCGCTGACGGCGGCGGGCGATCTGGCCACCACCCTCGCCGAGCGTGGCGTGGCAGCGGCGTTTGTCGCCGGCGTCCTCGCCGGAACGGTCATCACGGTGTTCACCTGGCTCGCCGAGGTGGCCGAGGTCCTCTTCGGGATCGCCGCCGGCACCACGAGCGCCGACTGGACCGACCTGGCTCGCAACACCGCGGTCGCGGTCGCCGGCAACGTGGCCGGCGGGGTGCTTCTGGTCGCCTTCGTCCGCAGCATCCAGGCGGGAGCCGAGTGACACCCTCCGCCGCAGCGAGGGAGTCCGCGGCGCCGTCCAGATGGAGACGGAGCTCGCGCCGCGCAGCCGGGGAGCGGGTGGATCTCCGGGGCCTGACGAGTCTGTGAACAGGTCACGCCGCATCGTTTGACGCCGACGTCCGGGGTGGTAGCACCTGGACTACTCCAACCGAGAGGAACACCACCGTGAGCAGTGCCGCCAACATCGCCGCACTCGAGCGCATGGCCGAGCTGGTGAACACCGGCAATCTCGACGCCCTCGACGAAGTGGTCGACGCGGACGCCGTCGACCATGACCCGGCGCCGGATCAGAGCGCCGGCCCCGGCGGCTTCAAGGACTTCTTCACCGCGCTGCGCGCCGCCTTTCCCGACCTCAAGCTCGAGCCGGTGACCGTCGTCGCCGACGACGAGCACGTGGCGATGGCCTACACGGTCAACGGGACGCATGAGGGTGAGTTCCAGGGCATCCCCGCCACCGGCACACGCATCTCCGTGCGCGGAGTGGAGATCGTCCGCTTTCGCGACGCGAAGCTGATCGAGCGCTGGGGCAGCTCGGACGAACTGGGACTCCTGACGCAGCTCGGCCTGAGGGTGAAGCCCTAGCTCCACGGCGGGGCGCCGTGAGGACGCGGTACACACCCTGTACGGCCCGAGCCCGAGCCCGGGACCAGTGCCTGCGGCGCGGGACCGCCCGAGGCGCGATCGCGCCGGTCGAGGCCTTCTCCAACGCGGTTATCGAGCGTTGCGCCCAGCTCGACCGGCTGGGCGGGAGGGCTCCTCCAGCGCTCCGGTGGCGGCGTGCAGGGCGACGTCGCGCCACTCGTGGTAGGTCGCGCGGGAGATGTCGTGCTCGGCGCAGACCTCGTCGATGGAGCGCCCGCTGCCGGTGGCGCTGAGCACGACGTCAAGCTTGTGGCGGCCATCGATGATGCGCGTGCGGCCCAGTGCCCGCGGACCGGCGGGTGAGGGCTCATCGCGGACGAGGCGACCGCCGCGGAAGCTCGCCGCGGCGATCACCATCGCGGCCGCCACGAGGACGATGTCCTTGACCACGTACTGGCCTTCGAGGGTGGGCGCGCCGTAGGGACCGGAGAACAGCCGGCCGGGCAGCAGCACGATCGGCGACAGGATGCCGACGAGCTCGCCGACCAGGAGATAGACCGCGATCCGCATCCCGCGGGCGCTCATCAGCAGCAGGCCGATCGTGCATTCCAGGGTGGCGATCAGGATGACCGCCACATTGCCGGGCACGAGCCCCAGGAAGAGGATGTCCGACGTCGTCTCGGCAAGGTTCTGCGCCGGGCTGACCCCCGGGAAGTACTTCAGGACGCCGAAGGCGAAGAAGGTCGCGCCGAGGCTGACGCGCAGGGCGACGATGCTGTAGCGCACGAGCAGCGCGTGCACACGATTCTCGCCCCGCATGAAGGTGTCCTAGAGGGAACGCATCGGGTGTTATGCGGGGTCTGACGGCGAGCGATCCGTCGCGGGGCGAGTTCTCGAATTCGGAGGGCGACGAGGATGGTCGCGGCGAGCACGGCGGCGAGCTCGACGTTCACGGCCAGCGGGACGGCGGCGCGCAGCGTGGGCTCGGAGGAGTTGAACAGCACGCCTGCGCGGGCGCTGGCCAGCGACGCGAGGGCGGCCACGCTCATTCCCGCGACGCCGCGGGCAAGGAGCACGGCGAGGTGGACGGGGGCGATTAGCCCTTCTTACGACGGCGTGTGTCCTTGGAGGTCGCGGACGCTCGCGCGGGCCGCGATCGTCGAGGTCCCGATCATCCGCCTCGGCCGCTCCCCGTCACCGATCCGCCTGGCGAACCGGTGAGGCGCGGGTCCTCCCCGGGCGACGAGCGTCACCCCTGGGCTCCCCGGATGGGCGCGACCTGGTCGACGACCGGCTCGTTGCGGGTGAAGGCGACCGTCGGGCAGTTGATGACGAACCCGCCGGCGCCGTAGGGCGCGCCGAGCGGGCCGGTGAGCAGATCGGGTCGACGGGCCGCGAGGTTGAGGATCTCGTTCTCGTCGTCCTGGCGCTTGTTGAGCTTCTCACGCACGGCCTTCTTCGTCCACTGACCGACCTGAGCGTCCCAGAGCGGGCTGTAGGCATTGGCGTGCCGCGGGTCGGCGAGCGACGGGAAGTCGCCCAGGACGTTGAGCGTGTCGCCCTCGTGGTTGGCGAGTGTGTTGATCAGCCGCTTGTTGGCCAGGCTCGCGTCCTCCGACGCCCGACCGTCCATGATCAGGTGCCCGAGGCCCTGCGCCTCGGGGTTGTCCCTGCCGGTCTGGCCGTTGGTGAACAGAAAGATCCGCTCGCGCGCAGAGCCGAGGAAGTCGTCGCCTCCCAGCAGCGAGGCGTTTTGCAGGGCAGGCACGAAGACGGCGCGCTCGAGGGTCGCTCCCACCGCATCGGAGCTCTCGGTGCTGAGGTAGAAGATCTCCTGACCCGCTTCGCGCCCCCGAACCAGCAGGAGCTCCGCGGTCCCGGGCTTGAACTGGCCCGACGGCGTGCCCGAGGGCGCGGCCGGAGGCTTGATCGACAGCAGCCGGTCGGAGGTGTTGGTGTGGTGTTTGACGTCGAACGGGCCATCGCCGGTCGCGATGATCGGTGCGTTGTAGACGACGTTTGAGCCCTTGATGCGGATGAAGGGGCTGTAGTTCCGGCCGGCGACCGCGCCCGGCCTGGCGTTCGCGGGCGGGAAGGCGTTGCTGGGATCGGCCGCCGGCCCGGGCCGCAGCTCGCGCCTGGGCTTGAAGTTCGGGATGCCCTGGAAGTGAACGACGCCCTCCCCGAACGCGTTCTTCTTCGGACCGGTCAGCGTCACGTCCTGCACGCAGCGGGGGCACCCGATGCCCATGTTGGCGAGTTTCGGCGAGAAATTGACGTCGAGGTCGTGGGCAAGGCCGAAGTCAGAGGACTCGGTGAGGATGTACCAGACGGTCTTGCCGCGGAACTCACCCTTGTGCAGCGGCATCGTCACCGAGCTGTGGGTCAGGTCGACACCCAGCGCGCTCTGGAGGACGACCTTGCTCTTGGGCAGCAGCTTGTCACCCTGGGGAGCGAAGCGCGGGGGCGGCGACGCGGTGCGCTCGCGGATGAGCGCTTCGCTGGGTGTGCCACCGGCTGCGGCTTGGGCCGTGCCGGCCGGCGAGCTGCCGCCGCCTCCGCACGCGCTCAGCGACACCGCCGACACCAGCGCCGCCGCGAACCAGTTGCGGCTGTTACTCATGACCATGAAAGCACCTCTCCCCTGCGACACCGAAACCGGATGGGAAGATGCTTACCGCGATCGGCACGTAAGCACGACGAGGATCGGTAACCAGGTGCTTGCACTGCTGAGGTAGCCGACGCTTAACCGGCCCCGGTGCGCGAGAGCCAGCCGCTCGTGTTCGAGCTACCGTCCTTCATTAGCCCGGATCGTGCGTGCGCCCAGAGTTGGAGGTGCTGTTTGAGTAGCTGATCCAACATAAGCTCGTCGTCGCCAGCGGGTGTGAGTCCCGTCCGAGTAGCTGCCAGGAGGCTCGGTAGCAGGCTGGCGGCTCGGTCTGGAAACGGGTCGGGTCGAAGCCCAGCGTCAAAGGCCCCTCGGGGGAAGCAACTCAGCGGTCCGCAGCATCAAGCGAAGCCTGCCGCGTCGTTAGGGGCCCGCCGTTGCGCGGGGTCAGGAGGAGCCGAGCCGCGGTATCCACGGCGAAGGCCATGGAAGGGGTGTAGAGCCTGGAAGTGCAGCCCTGAAGGACCTCCCGGCGTATGGGGCGTGGAACGTTGAGAAGGTGGCGGCGGGAACTGGGGAGGCCCTCCCCGGCCCGGTGGTCTGCGGATGATCGCTGGAGCGTCGCGTCCTATAACCGGCCTTCAAACCGGGAAGGGGGCGGGTGCCGGGTGGGCGTCGGAGGCGGCCGTAGTACCGATCGAGCCGAGCGGACAACACAACCGCCGGTGAGGGAAGGGCCGCTGCTTCGTTCATGCGTCACGCGTAGGGAAGGACCGGTGAGTGCCAGAAGATGGCTAGGACCGCCGAGCAAGACAAGGTTCGAGAACTGCAGCGAACGCTCTACCGGGCGGCCAAGGCCGATCCCGGACGACGGTTCCACGCGCTCCATGACAAGGTCTTCCGCAGAGACGTCTTGGAGCGGGCGTGGGGGCAGGTGCGCGCCAACAAGGGCGCGGCCGGCATCGACCGCACCACCATCGCCGACGTTGAGCAGTACGGCGTCAGTCGCCTGCTTGACGAGCTGGTCGCAGACCTCAAGGACGGGCGCTGGCGTCCGCTTCCCGCGCGCCGGGTGTTCGTCCCGAAGCCCGGTCGCGAGGAGCTTCGGCCGCTCTCGATCCCGACGGTCCGTGACCGCATCGTGCAGACCGCGCTGAAGACGGTGATCGAGCCGATCTTCGAGGTGGACATGCTGGAGTGCTCGTTCGGGTTTCGCCCGCGGCGCTCGGCACACGATGCGCTTCAGGTCCTCATCGATGAGGCCTGGGGCGGCAGGCGATGGATCGTGGAAACGGACATCGCCAACTGTTTTGAGGCGATCCCCCACGACCGGTTGATGGCGGCGATCGAGGAACGGATCGTCGATCGTCACGTCCTGAAGCTCCTGCGCGCGATGCTGCGCGCGGGGGTGATGTCGGGCGGGACGGTCAGGCGCGGCGTGACCGGCACTCCGCAGGGCGGCGTGATTTCGCCGCTGCTGTGCAACGTCTACCTGCACCGGCTTGACCGGCAGTGGGCGCAGCGCGGACGCGGAGTGCTGGTGCGCTACGCCGACGATCTGGTGGCGATGTGCCGAACACGCGCCGAAGCCGAGGCGGCGCTCGCCGCGCTTCGGCAGATCCTGGCTGAACTGGGCCTCGAGCTCAAGGACGCCAAGACGCGGATCGTGCACCTGGCGGAGGGAGGCGAGGGGCTTGACTTCCTCGGCTTTCATCACCGCTGGGTGCGCGCCCGCGGCGCCCGGCACGTCTGCTTTCTCGCTCGTTGGCCCTCACGTCAGGGGATGCAGCACGCCCACGACCAGATCCGGGAGATCACGGATCGCCGCTGGCTGCTGCGCCCGGTCGATGAGACCACGCAGAAGGTCAACGCCTTCCTGCGCGGCTGGTCGGGCTACTTCCGCTACGGAAACAGCCCGACACTTCGACGCGATCAGCAACTACACGGCCGGGCGTCTCGCGCTGCTGGTGGCCAAACGCCACAAGCGCACGCGAGGCTACGGCTGGTCGGTCTTGGCCTTCCAGTCACCCGACCGACTCGGGCTGATCGACCTCACAGGAACTGTCGTCGCTCCACGCCCATACCGAGCTTGGAGAGGGTGAGCCGAATGCCGACGGTGAAGAACGTCGGAGAGCCGTGTGCGGGAGAACCGCATGCACGGTTCGAGGTGGCGGCGGGAGGAACCTGGCACCAGTCGGCCACTGGCCGCGCGGTGCTGGCGCCTCCCGCCGACCCTACATGAAGCAGCAGCGGCCCCGATGATCGGGGCCGCTGAACCGTCCGCCTGAGCAGGGATTCTTCTGGTTGTCGAAGACCGAAGGACCGACTCGGGAGGATCACCGTGAAGGTGACGCACGCTGGCCGCCGGATTACCGTAGAAGTCACGCCGGACGGAGAGGGCCTTGTGTCGCATGCGGGCAGCGCGCTGCTGGCCGGGGTGGCGGAGAAGACGGGCCTCACGAGGGCGCTCTCGATCGGGCTCGGCGGGCTGCGCCAGCGGCGCGGGCGTCACGACCCGGGCCGCGGGATCGCCGATCTGGCGGTGATGCTCGCCGATGGCGGCGACTGCCTCTCGGACCTTCGCGTGCGATGCGCGATCAGGCGCCGCTGTTCGGACAAGTCGCCTCCGCCTCGACGGCATTTCGGCTCGTCGACGCGATCGCGAGTGACCCGGCCGGTCTGGAGCGGCTGCGCTCGTCGCACGCTCGCGCGCGAGCGCGGGTGTGGAAGCTGCTTGGCGCCCCGAGCGAGCTGACGATCGACGTGGATGCGACGCTCATCGCCAGCCACTCCGAGAAGGACGGTGCGGCGGGGAACTTCAAGGGCGGCTACGGCTTTCACCCGCTGCTCGCCTACGCCGATCAGACCGGCGAGGCGCTGGCCGGTGAGCTGCGGGCGGGCAACGCCGGCTCCAACCCGGCCGCCGACCAGATCCAGGTGGCCGAGCACGCGATCGGGCAGATCCCCGAAGAGCACATCGAGCAGATCGAGCTGCTGCTCAGGGTTGATTCGGCCGGCGCCACGCACGCGCTGCTGGACTGGGCGCGGGAGGGCCGGATCCGCTACTCGGTGGGCTACGACCTCAGCGATCAGGTCCGCGCCGCGATCCTCAAGACCCCCGCGAGCGCCTGGGTCGCGGCGGTCGATCAGGACGGGACCGAGCGCCCCAACGGGCAGGTCGCCGAGATCACCGCGCGCCTCGACCTCGCCACGTGGCCGGAGGGCTCGCGGGTGATCGTCCGCCGCGAGCGCCCGCATCCCGGAGCGCAGCTCACCTTCACCGACCACGACGGCTACCGCTTCCAGGCGATCCTCACCGACCAACCCGACCGCGAGATCGCCCTCCTTGAGCGCCGCCACCGCGCCCGCGCCCGCGTCGAGGACCACATCCGCAACGACAAGGACACCGGCCTGCGGAACCTGCCCTTCCGCGAGTTCGAGGACAACCGCGTGTGGCTTGAGCTCATCCTGATCGCCCACGACCTGATCGCCTGGACCCAGCGGCTCCTGCTCACCGACGAGCTCGCCCGCTGCGAGCCCAAACGCCTGCGCTACCGGCTGCTGCACGTCGCCGCCCGCCTCGCCTTCCACGCCCGCACCGCCACCCTCCGCCTCCAAGCCACCTGGCCCTGGGCCCGCGAGCTCGCCGCCGCCTTCGCAAAGCTCAAAGCACTCCCCGCCCCAACCGACTGAACCGCCGGCCGGACCTCACGTGGACCACTCGCGCGCCCCGGCGCCCCCGGCGCCCACTTCGGCACGCCCGCGACCGGCCCGCAGGCCACCCCGATCACGGGAATGACGCCAAACGACGCCCCGAACCCGCCGCACCCGACCGCTTCCACCCTCGACGCCATCCGCGCACGGCCGCCCACTCACATCACGCCGCCTGATGCACAATCCGGGCTAGTCCTAGTCCTACCGCGTGCGTATCGCGATCGTCTGCGAGCGGGGGCCGAGTATGTTGGAGATGTTGTCGCGGGCGGCGATCGCGTAGTAGTAGATGGTGTGAGGCGCCAGGTGGGTGATGGTGAGCTTGATCGTCGTGCCGACGGCCGCAACCCTGAAGCGGCAAGAGCCGTTGCACAGTGTGGCCGCCTGCCGAAAGTCACGCGGGGATCGGATCGGCGAGCGTGACTGTTTTACGAGATATGCGCGGGCGGCGGGCGGATGGGTGCCGTCGCTGCCAGGGGCCGAGAAGGTGAGAATGATCGCGGTCCGCGAGACCGCTCGCTCTTTCGGGCGGGCGATGCGCCCGGGTGTGCGTCCGAAGCGCGTGACACAACGCGTGTCTGCGGCCTGCCGCTGAACCTTGGGCCGACGTGCTGCTGCGCGAAGGCACTTCAGCAGGCCTCGGCGGCGCGTCGCTTCTGCGCGCAATGCTCTGATCAGTTCAGGGTGCTTGCCAGTCTTCGGTGGACCGGGGGCGCCTGCGCAAAGGGCACCGCCATCGCCGGGCCGGAGGTTGATCGGGCCGACCGAACCGGGCGTCAGCAGGTCGCCGACAGTGCTCACGTTGCAGTAGCCGAGCCGGCCATTGGCGCCATCGCCCCAGCAGCGCACGTTGCCGTCGTCCAGCAGCGCGCACGTGTGGAGCTCTCCGGCGCTGATCGCCACAGCCGTGCGACCTGGGCCGAGGGCTACCGGACCGGTGGAAGCGGGCGTCTGCGTGTCGCCGACGTTGCTCGTATTGCCATAGCCCAGCTGGCCGTAGAGGCCGAGGCCCCAGCAGCGCACACTTCCATCGTCGAGCACGGCGCACGTGTGGTTGCCCCCGGCGCTGATGGCCCGGGCGGTGTGTCCGGCGCCGAGGTCGACGGGCCCTGCGGAGCCGGCAGCCTGGACGTCGCCCACGTTGTTCGTGTTGCCGTACCCCAGGCGCCCATTGGCGCCGTAGCCCCAGCAGCGCACGGTGTAGTCGTCAAGAATGGCACAAGTGTGCGCGCCGCCGGCGCTGATGGCGAGCGCCTTGTGCCCAGCCAGGTCGACCGGCGGGAGCGAGCCCGGGGTCTGGACGTCACCTACATTGTTCGTGTTCCCGTACCCCAGGCGCCCATTGGCGCCGGAGCCCCAGCAGCGCACACTCTGGTCGTCGAGCAGCGCACAGGTGTGTGACCCGCCGGTGGTGATTGCTGCGGCGGTACGTCCCGGGCCGAGATCAACCGGGCCCGCCGTGGCCGGTGTCGGGCTCCCCGGGGCGCCGTCGCCGACCCGGTTCCGGTTGCCGTATCCGAGCCGTCCGTCGGTGCCGAAGCCCCAGCAGCGCACGGTGTGGTCGTCAAGCAGGGCACAAGTCTGTGCGCCGCCGGCGCTGATGGCGAGCGCCTTGTGCCCAGCCAGGTCCACCGGCGGAAGCGAGCCGGGCGTCTGGCTCGCGCCGATGCTATTCGTGTTGCCGTACCCGAGCCGGCCTTCACCGCCGAAGCCCCAACACCGGACCGTGCCGTCGTCGAGCACAGCACAGGTGTGGAAGCTGCCGGCGCTGATCGCCTGGACGGTACGCCTGAACCCGACGTTGACCGCTCCGACCGAGGCGGGCGTCTCACCGTCACCGATCGTGTTGGTGTTGCCGTATCCGAGTGCCCCGCCGCCGCCGTACCCCCAGCAGCGCACACTACCGTCCGCAAGCCGCGCGCAGCTGTGGTATTTACCGGCCGTGATGTGTCCAGCGGCGACCGAAGATGGCTGCGATGACTGGCCGGCGGTCGCCGCGGCTGGAACGGCGCTCGCGACAGCGAGTACGAGGCTCAGCCGGCGAAGGATCCAGCCCCTGCCGCCGATCCCCATCTGCCATCGGGTCCCCCTGATCACGACGATGTCACGCTCGCAACGATAGCGAACATATCTCCGGCGACGAATGCCGTAATCCCTCACTTCGGCGAGGTTACCCCGAGCTCGCGAGACCAGAACTCGCCCCGCCCTGCTGCCCGCCGGCAGAGGAGCCGATCAGGACCGTCTTCGAGTTCCCCTGGCGCTACGGCCGCCCTCAGGGCGCTACGCTCTTTGCTCGTCGGCCCGCATCCGCACGAATTCGTGTACTCGGTCGGCTTCATTTTAGGTCGTGTTGCGCCGCCCCAGGGAACGACGTCATGAGGAGAGAATTGATGCGCAGGTTCAGAACCCGATTGTCGGTCGCGCTTGGCGCGTCGCTCGTTTCACTTGTTGTGTTCACCGCAGCTGCCAACGCGGCCGTCGGCGATATCTTCGAGCACTCGGTACCCACCTCCGGCAAGGGCGGGCTCAACCGCATCACCCACGGGCCGGACGGGAATATCTGGTTCACCAACCCCGGCGCAAATCAGATCGGGCGGATGACACCCGCCGGACGCTTCGCTGGCTTTCCCATACCTACGCCCGACAGTAGCCCGATCGACATCACGACTGGTCCTGACGGTGCTCTGTGGTTCACCGAGTACGCGGGGAGCATCGGGCGGATCACGACCTCCGGAACCATCACCGAGTTCAAGGTACCGTCGACGAACCTGTACGGGATCACGAGGGGGCCGGGCGGCGCGCTCTGGTTCGTGGCCAACTGCTGTGACGCGACGAAGCCCGGGGCGATTGGTCGCATCACCACCTCTGGTGCTGTCACCCTCTTCCCTGTCAAGGCCGGCACCACGCCGACCGTCGGGATCACCGCCGGTCCAGACGGCAACCTCTGGTACCCGGTCAACACCGGCAGCACCACGGAGAGCCGGATCCAGCGGATGTCCCCAGCGGGCGTCGTCACGGGTGACTTTCCAATTCCCACAGCGCACAGCGACCCGAGCCGCATCGTCACAGGTCCTGACGGCAACCTCTGGTTCACCGAGCAGGGCGCGGTAGGAGCGATGGGCTGCTGTCAGCCGACCTTCCCCGCCCTGGGGAAGATCGGACGCATCACACCCTCAGGAAAGATCACCGAGTTCACGACGCCGGGCCAGAGCGGACTTGCCTCAGCGAGCAATCCGGCGGGCATCGCGGTCGGTCCCGACGGAAACCTGTGGTTCACTGAGTACTCGTACTTCACCAAGGACACGATGGTGCAGCACGGCGGCAACAAGATCGGGCGGATCACGACGTCCGGGCGCATCACCGAGTTCCCGGCCCCCACGCCGTACGCCAGAGCCGACGGGATCACCGGCGGGCCTGCGGGCGACAACCATCTGTATTTCACCGAGAGCCCCGCCAACTTCGTCTACGGCACGATCGGGAGCGTCGAGACGCCGATCAAGGCGGTCGCTCCTCGAGGGCTGACGGCGAAGGTCACCGAGAAGCGCGGCTCCAAGAAGCGCGGCTCCAAGAACACAACGTTACGCACCGCGGGCCGTCTGCTGCTTCCGTCGGGCATCGCCGCGGGGGCGTGCACTGGTCGCGTCTCGGTCCAGATAAAGCACGGAACCAAGCTCGTGTTTCGCCGGACCGTGGCGCTGAAGCCGAACTGCGCCTACAGCGCGACCGCGTCGGTCAGCACCTCGCGACTCGCCGGGCGCAGGCCGAATCGGGTCATCGCCAGATTCGAAGGCAACAAGCGCCTGACAGCGACGCGCGTCGTGAAGACTGTGGCCTAGCCCGGATGTTGGGGTAGTTGAGCGCCCCGGCCGGAGCCGGGGCGCTTAGAACGTGTAAGCGTTCAGTGCCTTCGCGTGGTCAGGCCAGGAGGGGCGCTGGGTCGCCGCGGGCTTGCGCGCGGAGCAGGTCGATGAGGTAGGCGTGCAGGCTGCGATGTTGGAGGCGGCACGTGGTGTG
>JAABUL010002652.1_pt1 | contig 28968 bp, 33 predicted proteins | sample 5559151 | NCBI WGS metagenome assembly JAABUL01 (sample SAMN10711876, study PRJNA513368) | rock metagenome | isolation source: Antarctica rocks | place: Antarctica: Victoria Land, Pudding Butte sud
GCACTTGGGAGTTTTTACTGGCGTAAGACGCGTGCTTCCCATTGTCAACGTTCGCCATCACTAACGTGGGGGAAAGAGACATCCTGTTTGTCAGCACCAACGGCGGCACAGCGGACTTGTTCTGGGGTTATCTAGTGGTCCTGTCCATTTTTGGATTGACTTATGCGAGTTTGGCTGAGATGGCTTCCATGTAAGCTCGTCGCTCGGCTGCATCCACGTCTTCTTGACCGCTCTTAGGGCACCTGCTGCAGGCGGTCAGTATCATTGGGTGTCGGAATTTGCACCGCCAAAGTACCAAAAGTTTTTGAGCTATATAGTCGGTACAGGATCCCCTCCCCACGAAGTTTCACCAGGTTCTCACATCAACACAGGATGGATCTGTATGACAGGATGGCAGGCCGGCCTTCTATCTACTTCCTATGTGGTTGGGACCATCATACAGGGTCTGATTGTCTTGAACTACCCCAATTATGTTTTTGAACGATGGCATGGGACTTTACTTGTCTGGGCAATTATCTCATTCTGCGTTATATTCAACACCGTCCTAGCCAAGAGGTTACCAGCGGTAGAGGGTCTTGTCCTTATCATCCACATAATGGGGCTGTTCGCCATTATTGTCCCGCTGTGGATTCTCTCACCTCGAGCGACAGCCAATGAGGCCCTTTTAACCTTTACAAACGGAGGTCAATGGCCTACAGCTGGCGTATCCGCCATGATTGGTCTTCTTACACCCATGGGTTCCTTGTGTGGGTTTGATTGTGCGGTCCACATGTGTCAGTATTCTCAGAACCTTTTACCTGACGTTGATACTAATGTTAACCCCAGCGGAAGAAATTGAAGATGCCGGCCGAACCCTCCCAAGATCAATCATGTGGTCTGTTTATCTTAACGGAGCGATGGGCTTTATTATGGCCGTCACTATGTGTTTCGTTCTCGGAGACCTTTCACAGGTTGTTCAGACGCAAACTGGATATCCATTCATCCAAGTCTTTTACAATGCTACAAAGAGCTATGCTGCAACCAATATCATGGTAACAATCATGATCATCACCATCACAGCCTGTGCCGTTAGCAATCTGGCGACTTCCTCTAGGCAGCTCTGGTCGTTCGCGCGTGACCAAGGGCTACCTTTCTCCAATTGGCTCGCTTATGTAGGTTTATCATTTTGATTTTGGAGCCCAGCTAAATTTCTACCCAGGTCTCCCCTACAATGCATATACCTCTTCGCGCAATCATTACCTCCATGAGTATTACCTGCCTCGTATCGTTGATTAACATTGGTTCTAATGCCGCTCTTAACGCCATTACCTCCCTCACCATCGTATCTCTCCTAAGCGCCTACTACATCACTATCGCCTGTCTGGTTTGGAGACGTCTGAGGGGAGAACCACTACCACTAGGACGATGGTCGCTTGGTAAATATGGTTTAGCGATCAATATCGCCGCGCTTCTTCTCCTCACCCCGATCTACTTCTTTGCGTTTTGGCCCTCGGCAATTCCGGTGTCACCAAAAAATATGAATTGGGCAGTGGTCATGTACGGCGGAGTAGTGATCTGGTCGTTGGTATATTATGCTATCTGGGGAAAAGACACTTATATTGGCCCGGTTAAGGTGGTGAAGCGGAACCAATAGGTGCGGAGGCCTAATCAGATAGAACATTTCATACAGCAGAGATAGTCTGACGAGTAGAAAGAGAGGCGAGCGGAGCTAGACTACTATCTAACATGCTGCGATGACATTCATGGGCGAAATCAACGGTAGCGCCTAACATACAACCGCTAAGACGCATGTCTACCCATTTGAGACGAATCTCCTCAGTCTCGGAGGCCAATTTACGGACGAAATGATATCACATGCGGATGTGTATTGTAGCGCTGTGATGGGTCGGATTTGTCGCTAATTTCATTGCTGCTTGGTTATCAATGTTAATGGATACAGGGGATGCTTCTTTTTGGGCTTTGTGGACTGGCGGTCCTTATTTAAAGCCAAGGAGTGCGTCCTGAATTAAGTTAAGGAAAGCGGACGCCCTGGAGAATCATTGTTTTAGTAGAAATCGTGAATTCTCCAGCTTTTCCTTCAACCTCCGTTCATGAGTCTTTAGGTACCCAGGCAAGTTGGCGGAAAAGAGGTGTTCCATCTGAGTTCTCAATCATGGCTTGGATTTTAGGACCAAAAACGATGAGGGGACCGGAAATAATACGTGACCCAATTCTATTTTTGTAATCGACGAAATATGTCCCTTTGCGTGGGGGAAGGAAAGACCAGAAATGGTCCCCTTATGAGCCAGAATTGGACGCCGTGGAGCCAGAAGTGAAGGTCGGGGTATCTGACAAAGCTTTATTAAGGACGAATGAGAATCGTGCGAGGTATAGAATTACATTGGCCTTCTTCTACCTTCCTCAAAAGTGGCATCTGCAGGACAGAATCACACCACACAGCTCAGGTCGACTTTGATTACGAGTATTCGAAACCTCTGAACTCACTTGAGCGAGAGCTCCGGACAGGATCTCGGAGTATGCCGTTCCTTCGTGTTGTCTTTATCAGATCTTGGCTAACTACTTTGAAGCCTTTTCAATAACTCCATCCATTCCGATATCTTGATTCTTCTAGGGACAACAGGAATAAAATTTCCTGCTCACCGAATGATTCTATCACGACTCTGTGCGCTTGGGGAGGGCATAATCAGTCATTGTTAAGCAATTCTAGGAGTGTTCAGCCGCTGACTTACTGAGTAGAGAAGGGAGGCTGAACAAATGTAGCCAATAAAAAGACTTTCCTAGTCGGCCTGAAGAGAATTATCATAGGGTCTGCCGCATCGATCGGTGATATCTGATCCGCAATCATCGTACTCTGAGGTCAATTCAGGAGCCACTTTCATCCTCTCAGCGTATGGTACATCGTGCATGAGTTGGCAATTGAGCTGTATCATTCAACGCACACGGTTTGAATCGATCTGGTAGTATTTTGGGGGGAGGATGCTACGCACGCAAACCTCGACTGTCCTGGCATCCGCTGCCTGGCGATCGCGGTATTTCCGGCGCAGCCCTTGGTATCCACACTCTGAAGCAAGAGAGGAAATTCCATGCCACCATCGCTACTGTATTCTTGAAGATGGACTGTTTTGCTTGGGAGCATCTTTGCGAGGCGCCTGGCCGTCCATCTCGGGAAAGTGACGAAGAGCAAGAAAAAGAGCTGCCGGTAGGCCAGCCAGGAAGAATCGCCAAAGGGCGACGTTCGATCTTCGGAGGTGAATTCGCTGGTCTGTACCTTCATTCTCAGGTAAGATTTCCTTCAAAATTCGGACACTAAGCTCAAGCCATTTCGTGTTTTCGATGCATGTGTATATTGAGGGGATTGCATGCTCTCTTGAGCAGATGCGGTCGAAAATTTCTGACCGTCGGACATCGTCTGTAACCGCAGGGAAAATCTCACCTGCCAGCATTCGCATCTGAACGAACTTACGGTCCTCTGTCGAAAGGAAGGGACACCTGCTTTGAAGGATAGCAACTGTGTTGGCATCAAGCTGACTTGGTCATTCTCCTTGTCCCCAATAACGTGAGCCCACGTCTCCCTGATCGGGCGGGAATAGCGGACGATTTCCTTTGATATAGTCAGAACAAGAAGAGGCACAGAAAAAGAGTCTCAAACCTCAGGACAATGCAAGTTCAATAGTCGAGGAAATGTGCCAGCCTGTATAGATGGCCACAGACCTGCAAACGAGATCAGGCTGTCCCAGCCATCCGAGAACAGTCCTGGCATGGCCTCTAGCCATAGAAAACACCTGCGCTTGGGTTTGGAAAGTCTGGCGAGGAATTTTTCTCGTCTTGGAGAGTCATTCGACAGCGTAGAAATCCGTATTTGACGAATAATGTCCCCGTCGAACCATTCCGATGAGTTGGGGTCTTGTTCTCGCAATTCGTTCTTCATAGCGGAATTAAGGTCTGGATTCGTCAATAGAAGGAAGCGGCGTGCAGCCTCTAGACGGTGCGCTCCGTACAGGATTTGTAGAGGAGTCTCTGGGACGAACAGTGGTGGCTCTTCTCCGGCACCGGCCCCGCCATGGCTGCGGACTTAGGGTACGACGGACTGAGATACTAGCGCTTATCATCAAGGTTTGGCTTTTGTCTTGGTTTACGCCCTTTGGAGACATATTCCGTCCAGCTCAAAGGTGCCACGTGCCTATCTACTTGCTTCCGCTGGCACATTTCTGATCGCACTTGTGATGCAGATCTTCGCTGTTCTGTATAGAAATTTCAGTCTCCACCGCGGCTGCTCCAGAGATTTGATTGCGAGACAAAACGGCGCAGTGAGAATGATAGTCTTCCCTTCACGGCCTTGGAAAGGCAAAGCAGGACAACACAGCAACGTTTGGATCCCGTCCGTCAGTCTGTGGTCTTTCTTGCAAAGCCAACCTTTCACGGTTGCGTCCTGGATTGAGGGTAGACCTAGTCTGGATTTTTTGATAGAGCCGAGGGATGGCTTCGCGCGGAAGCTGTTTGACCGTGCCCCTGAACATGAAAGAGGAAGCGTCTCTTTGAGGGGGATGGAAGAAGGCCATGAACCTCAAACAAAAGCCGATGACATGGACAGGAGACTCTTTGGTGAAGCGAAAAACAGCGAAGATAGTTCAGGGCCGTCGGGTCTCCGTATAGCTCTCTTCAGTGGATCGCACTAAGCATCCGAGATCTCTCAGTGGCGGAACATATTTGACGTGGCAGGCGATGAGAAACACGCTATAGAATTGCTCGATAGAGTTTTAAAGGAGGATACCTTACATCATGGTTATGTTCGTAGTGGGCCCATAGGAAGTGCCCTCTAACACTCGCTAATCTAGTGTTAGATGCTCCAAGTGTGGCTATTCTTAGAGATGGAAGACTAGCTCCCAACCCACAAGCATCGCCATGCTCTTTATCACAACGTTGTGATAGATCTTGGGCGTTTCTTGAATGATCAATTAGAGCCACGCTCGGAAAAGATAGGGGGATGTTTTAGTTACAGGTAAGGTCCGCAGACTTCTGGACAGAGCTTGAGGTTGAACATCGATACAGTTTCTGCAAATGAGCGGATTCGAGACGAGCAATGAGATCTTATTCAGGCACATTTAGATGGAGGTGTGAGACTGCTGGAACTTGACTATCAACCGGCCAAGAGGAGAACAAGGCTGATAGCCTTTAGCATGGTCTCGTTGACGGAATACTAGATAATTCTAGGTAGTTACCCTAATTCTAGTAACTCCGATCGAATCCATTGTGTTCAGATGAAGGCGAGATCCAACTTTAGCTGCTCTGGATCAAGTTTTGGCTGCTTCTAGGCCATTTTCATTTGCTTCAGGCTGCTTTTCCCTCCGTTTTTAGCCCTAGGAAGGCTCCAGAAGTGGAGCCCGAGAAGTTTTCGGTGCTATATAACTCTTTCGGACCCGATCTTGGGCAATCAGACCATGTCTGAACAAAAAAGACCTATTACTCAGCTTGGGGACTTCTGGCCAACCGTTGCCGACGACCTATCACAGAATCTCTCAGAGACAACACTTCCAGACACTCAAGCATCGAAGCGAGCTCCAGTGCAGAAAATTTCGGTAACGCCGTCAGAGACTCAAGTATTAAAGAAGAGTACTCCAATAGTTCAACCCGAATTGCCTCCATCCAAAGCCAAATCTTACGAGAAGGATGAGACCAGCGCTCCAAAGTTCGAAGATAAGGACGTCGATCAGCCCGTTGAAGATACCCCACGAGGACCCTACGACGAGTTCATGTGACTCGATCTGGCTGGGATAGCCATGATCGGATCAGAGAACAATAAGGAGCCAGATCTGGTGGCAATTAAGAGGGTCAAGAAAAGTAGTCAAAGCCGCGTTAGTCGAGTAGCACCTAGCTATCATCTCGTCCAGATCAAGGATGTGTACGAGGATGGTAGTGATGTCGTCATCATTTCTGAAACAATGGACGTCAGCTCACTGACTTGCTGCATGGTCCGTCAATAGCATTCCAGATTGCTGCAATCTGCAAGGAGGTTAGCTATCTTTGATCACACTGCTTGTGAGCTGCTCACCGTCGTAAAATAGCTGCTAGATGGCCTCTCATACCTGCACAAGGAGCTTGCTCTTTATCATGGGGCACTTAGCTGAGGTACGATACTTCTCGAAAGTAAATAGCTCTTGCTGACAGTCTCGAGCCAACGTTGGGGAGTCATGCGTCGACAATAGAAGGCTCAACCCTGAGAGTGAGAGGAACGACATCCGCAGCGTTGGATCAATCATGATGGACTTGATGGAGCCCGAAACCTTCATCTTTGAACCCCATTCCGTTGGCTTAAAAAGGCCGATGTATGGAAGGACGGCCATGGTATCAAGGATTTCCTGGTCGCGACGCAACAAAGTACTTTGGAGACTTTGAAGAATGTCAGTTTCCAACTCCCGTTATGCAGTCCAATTCCTTGATCTTACAAGCACCAAGCACGATTTTCTTCCCAAAAGGCCGATTTGGAAGTGCCTTAGTCCTTATGTCTTCTGTGCTGTGATAGCAGCCAACCTTGGCTGCGACATAATCACAGTAGAGGGTCGTATTCCAGATTGAACTTTAATGCAGATAGATTCATTGGGTTTGATTTCGTGGCTGCATTCTTCCTCGTTGCTGGACAGAACGACGATACTTAGAGGGTGTAGATACTCTCTATGGGTTTCCAAAATATCAATCGTTCTATTATCAGTCCTTTTAGAAAGCCTTGATTTCAGAATCGATCCCAGTCTTGCTTCGAACAAGCTCTTGAAACCTTTGGCAGTCTAAGCAGACGATGTTCTGCTCAATTTTGGATGTACATCATTGGTTGAGCACTGATCTCGCTAGGGGAAGAGCAACTTAGTTCTCTAATGGCTTCATATTTTGTCTACATCGCTTCGTTGTTGGAAGCACTAACGTCTTCATCTTCATCTACTTCATCTTCGTTTAGCTCTTCCTAGAGCGTGGTATGCTTCCATAAAAAGTATGCCATTAGTTGCTATTTCTGCATGGCATGCTTAGTAGTCCCCCGGTCGATTGCCATCCTTTCTAGCATTGCACACTAAGTTATGACCCAAGATTGTACAAAAAGTAAACACCTTCTCAGTCTATAATTCGCGGTTGAGGCAACCATCGAACCCTCCGGATTCTCCTCCTGTGTATCCACTAACAGCGAATATTTCATCGTAAGGAGAGCGGCGGTCAAGGAAGCCAAATGTTATGTACTCATTCGCTATCGGGGCCGTGAACTTAGCAAGCATTACAGTGATTTTGGTGTTAGGTCCAGCTGCTATCTCAGCAAAGGCTACGCCTTGGTGTCTGGCTCTATAGCCCGGAAGTCCACCTTTCGTGTTTGCGCGAGACTTGTTACGAGTTGTGTAGAGGTCTACGATTCTGCTAAAACAATCTCTATTCTCCTTTCGTTGTAGATAGCGCGTATAGGTTTCGTGCTCCATGCGTCAAAGCATCCATTCGTACTCTCCCATTTCTTCAAGTCCGGGCTTTGCGATCTCGAGCGATAACGTGCCCTCTGCACCCTTCACAGAGGTGGATGGCCCTTTCAGGACTAAGAATTCAGAGAGCGATCCATGCCCAAAACAGAGGCTTTCCATCAATGGTGTCTTTCCGTCTAAAGTGATGTTCTCGATGTCGGCACCCTTTCCTATAAGTAATTTGACAATATCTCGGTGGCCCTCCATACAAGCAAGGGCAAGAGCATTATTGCCTTGATTGTCTTTTAGACGAATGAGCCTCTCAGGGTTGGAAGTTGCCTGAAGCAAGTCCTGGAGGCTCCGTAATTTGTTGCTCACAGCATACGGCGAGAACAATTTGTCTTCCTGTGTTGTCTCCTCGAATATCATATTGGCCATGTGAATGTTAAGATCTTCCCCTAGTGTGCATTCTCGATGTTTGGCCTCCGCCAAAATCTTATCATGTTCGTCATTAGGATCTTGGAAGCCACCTCCAACTGTTCGCCATGTTTCCTTGTCTCGGTCGAGTTCAACACCCAGACCCTGAACGTGGTCCTCCTCTTTAAACGGGAACCAAACCCGGTATTATTGTTTGTACTTCTTACAATGTGAAAGCCTTGAATTTCGAAGCCAAGATCGAGGCTTGGTATAGCCATGTTCATGCGTTAAGCTGCAAGAGGGAAAGGGGCAGAGGACTCGGACCTTAGACGACGTCCAATCCAAGGCTATGGCGAGAATAAGAAGCATTCAACGTTGGCAAAGCTCTTGTTGAGTCTTAGGAGAGGGTGTACGCTCGCGATGCTGAGGGTATTTCCATGATTGAAGAGACCTTCTTGATGTGTCAACTCCACAATAATAATATAGGTTGGAATCAAGCCCCCACCTTGCTCCTCGTATGCACGGCTAGATTGTTAGACGGAGCGGAATAACGCTATTCCGGGACATGGTTTTTCGCGTGGAACAGTTCGATGTTTTCGCAAAAACCCTCAACTGGATCCTGGTTGCGATTATTTTCTGGCACACGGTCATCTATTACCTAGACGATTCCCTGGCGATCCCAGCACCTCATGCGGACATACCACTCTACGAGCAACAGTTCGACCCCTTGTGCAAGCAGCAGGGCTTCACCGTAAGTCATGAGAAGGATATAAAGGGAACAGTGGCAGGACTCTTAGGGTTGGAAATCGACACAGACAACATGCAAGCTCGGTTGCCCCGCGAAAGGCTAAAGAAGGGAGAAGCTTTGCTGAAAGCCCTGCAAAAAGGGACGTCTATCTCTCGTTTCGAGCTCGAGTCAGTCGGCGGTTTCTTGTCATTCGCTGCGAAAGTCGTCATTCCAGGGAGGGCTTTTCTAAGGTGGCTATACCATGCCCTAGGAAAACCAAACAAGTGGATCTATATTACAAGCGGTCTGAGGAAGTATATCAAGTGGTGGAGGATCTTCTTACCTACATGGAACGGCGTATGTATGCCCCGTACCATCATCACCCGTGAACCATGATACCTCTGGACCAATGCATCAGGAACTATTAGTACGGGAGGCTTTATAATCAGCCATCCAGCACAAGCTCCGATAACACTCACGTTTTCGCTAAGCGAACACCGACTCGCTACACCAAAAAAGACATTCAACTCAAAGAGATGAAGGCCGTACATATCGCCCTCACCATATGGCTTTCTGAGCTAGCCGGAAAAGCACTCTATATTTTCAACGATAACCAAGCCGTGGCCTTATCAAGCTATCAGTCAGGGGCGACGCTATAAGCCCCCTCAGTCAGATCACCATGCTACTGGCCAAGTATGATACCGTCGTCGTTGACGTGGAATGGATCCACACCTACAAAAGATTACTAATACATATCCGCAACTACAGGGCCTCGCTCCGACCACAAGTCATGAACCACCAAGCGGTTGGTACGACTCTACATGCCTGTCGAAATCAGCGGCGCGATATCTCTGGTGGGGCCTTGCCCTAAATACACGGCTGATCATCTTGGTAACGAACTTCTCTTCAACCGACATTTCAACCATTGCATATCCATCGATATCTAACGTGATCATACCGCTTCCGTTACTCTCCAGGAACAATGTGCAAAACTCGCGTCCTCGGCAAGCCCACAGCAGGCAAAACCGTATGTGAGTAGGCGCAAATGACGTCTCGAGGCTGGCACTGACCGTCAGTAGGTAATCCGATCGAGGTGGACAGCGGCGCTGACTTTTCTTCAGACGACTCCGGCAGCGACACCAGACACGAAGCCTCGTCCGCTACCACCTCTACGTGCGCCGTATTGCCTGGCGTCAGCAGTTCAAATGAGGGCAAGAAAAAAAATACCGTGATCGACCGTGGAGACGCGGGAGAACCTGCACCGAATTCTCAAGAGCATCAAGACAGCAGCTGGCTAAACATCGACCAATTTTCTGACAATCATCCGGGGTTTTACGACCGTGCAGCAGAGGACAGATGCCAAAAGATGGGAAATATTGAGGACCCTTCGGGGTCTGATGGTTAGGCTGAAGACGAATACCAAGACATGGACTACTATGTTAAATGGGCTGAGGATGGGCATGGGGACGAAGATGAAGTAGCGCACAGCAAAGAAGATGTTGTCGCGGATTCGGAGACGAATGGCATTGAGGTGGATGGTGATGGGTCCCACAGCGATTACAGTCACGGGGCTAAAGTTGGCGGCGGTGGTGACGGTCAGTGATAACCTCGTGCCTCTTCCGTTTCGGAGCTGACGCTACAATTCCAGGAGAGCAGAACCTATCTGACGGCCAAGTCCTTAAGCGCCAGTGCACTCCTCTCCTCCCCCCATGACCCGCAGAAGTCGCGGTAGACTTCGCCGCAGCCGAACTGCGATAATTGTATCCGACGTCGTCTAGGAGGTCACTAAGATTGCCGGAGATGAACAGTCAGGCGAGGGTCGGGTTCTCAAGGTCCTGACCGAGGCATGGCTGGCCGAGGACGATCTCCCCTCTCTCCGGGACGATATCGCAACATATCGGGATCAGCAGGGCCGTACGAGGCGTAAAAGGAAGAGCGTATATGGGGCACAAAGAAGGAGTGCTCGCCGAAGGATAAAGTAGCGTCGAAGCATCCCTTTAACTATTCGACTAGGTCTTGTGGTTGTGAAACCAGCTGGCTTCTTTGGCTGCAGGATCTCTGATGTTCATCACCCTCGTGGGTCTTGGATTCATGGAAATAAAATTGGATACCTGATCCCATGACTTGCTCTGTAATTCGTATTGCCGTCCGGCTGAGCCAGCCAGCCTCAAATTCTCCACTGGAATTTCGTATAATTCGTCTAGTTTGACATAGGAATTCTTTTCCATGTAGGTCCAAGCGTTCCAATCGTTGCACAATTTCAATTGAACTCTATTATGCTGATTCTTCTTTGATGGATAGATAGGCAAATAGCTGACGTATTGTGGTGTAGAGGCGGCACTAGACGTGACCTATTGAGAACAGAGTCATTGATTTGCAATGTAAGGCGGCATTACAAAGATACTGACAGTAGCTACCTTGACCCAGTTCCATCGATCTGCCCATCCAAGTACGAGGACTATATGACCGCGCGCCCCTTTAGGTAAGAGCGTGGTAGTCACAGCAGCCTCTTCACTTATTCCTATTGGCGAAATAACTTTGTAGAGTTTACCATGGGGCGTATTTTTCGAGCGCATGGTGAACAAGCGCACTCCCCAACTCAATTTGTGGAATACGGTGCTGATGTGTAGTTCCGATGAAGGTTTGGCCTAGAGCAGACGAGTTATCGAGGTTCAGGTCTCTCCTTGGTCCAAATGGGTGAAGTCGCTAAGGACAAGAGCAGCCGCGTGAGAAGGTTTCGCGTAGTCTCTGGGAGAAATAAGATTTGCTTCTGAAACATCATGGCCCTCCCCACCATGGTCCATTGGCGCTCCTGATTATGTAATCAGCTGGCTGGTGCTATCGACCTCGCCCCTTCATATATGATTCAATTTCTATTATCACGTTTAGAAGTATTTAACATGGAAGGGGGTTAGCTGGCGACATTATGCTAGAATTTTGTTGTCCAGATGGAAGAACCTTACTCCAGCCTCTCCGGCATTTGCGGATATGTGCAACTCTCAATTCAATAGAAACCTGGTCAATCATCTAACACCAGCGAAGCCGTCAATCCCACTATCAGATGATAACGTGAAGGCTATCACCGCGAATATACTCCTTTGGCATCAAGCTTGATACTGAGGGGACAAGGTGCCCAACACGTGTCTTCAGGAGCAACCGGTCCTTTCCGGAGTTCTACTTAACCAATGGCTCTTCGCAAAAGCGTACCACTGTAGGCGAACTATTGGAAAGAAAGTGACAATCCGAAGTCTGGATTGGGTAAAAGCAAGGTTAAGTATATCAGCTCCGTGCGCCGCTAAACCACATGCTGACGGCCTATAGCCAATACTATGGAACTACGAACTTTCAGAAACTTACGACACCCAGAATACTAAGCGAAAACACGCCGACATCCAGGATGCTAAGCGAGAGGCTGGTAGCAGCAGTAGCGGAATTCGCCGAGCACCCAACAACTTCTGTGGCGGGCTCAAAAGCTAGGTGAAGAATGAATTCTGGATGCCACATACTACCCCCGCACGTCGCAGTTCCTGCCTCTTGTCGACAGCCTGTACACAAATCCACCAGTCAATCGACGAAGAATTCTATGATAGCGAGAGTGATGCATCGACAAAGCGGAGACAAAAGAGCTCAGTTGGATAGCAAAGCGGCTGAAGCCGACCAGAAAACCGAGACGGGAGACGAGTTAGACTTCAGCACCACGCGTACTGGACCCACCACCACCGGATCCCCTCGACAGACCTCGATCCCCTCTGGGATTGTCAAGTCGCTTTTCGGAAGAGATCATGTTTCGCGATATGACACCTAGGCATTGTTTGCAGTTACTAGACCGCGACCTCCAGCGGAAGAAGATCAATGTGACGGCTCTCCAGGACCACGGCTCTGCTCTGTACCAGGAGATGCTGGGTTTGCTTGACAAGCTTTCCCGCCTTCCATTTTGGGGGAACGCCAGAGATGTCCAGACTCTAGCCAAGGCCATGGTTGGTTCCGCCTTCAAAGCTCTGAGTAGCCCCATGTCTCCTTTGCGATTTTCCTCGGAGGAAGCTCTGGATTGTGTTAGGGTCATGTTGGCCGAGCGACAAGAAAGATGCGCCAAACTTCCCTCAAAGAGACGTCTGCGGTCCTTGAATGACGTGACCCAGGTTCAAAATGCCCTCCCCCCGGTTCCAGCTGTTACGCGCACATCGCAGGACATTGAAAAGGCGCCTGCTACTCGTAAGGAGAAAGAGCCTACGTCCCCACAGGTAGCAGACGAACGGGATGCCGGATTTTCAGATGAAGTTTGGAATCAGCTACAAGCCGACAAGGAGGCCGCAGATCTCGCCTTGGAGCTCTCTCGGGAAGCAACTTTAGAGCGCCAACGGAAACTAGAACAGGCCCAAGAAGTTGAGGAAGCCGAGGCAGCACGAGTGGAGGCGCTAGCGCAGATCAAGGCAAGAAACGATGCAGAGATCGATGAGCTTAAACGTAAAAGAGAGAAAGCCCGGCTAGAATAGCAAACGGCACGACGAGCTTGGGAAAAAGGCTCTGGCGGAACTGGAGAGGGTACGACTCGAAGAGCAGGAAAGCAGACGTCAAGAAGCTCGGGCTCAAGCCACCTTGCGGAAAATGGGAGTGTGTTGCGCGGGTTTTCGATGGATCAAGCAGCTTTCTGGGTACCGGTGCGCTGGCGGCAGTCACTTCGTTTCCAATGAGAAACTCCGATTATAAGCAACGACATCATGCGGGAGGGAAGTAGCAGAAAGGGCAACTGGGTTAGGGCAGGCTATTTCGGGTTGAGAGCTCGTGCTTCCTAGATACAAACGGGACATATTGTCATAAAGTACCTTTGCTCCAATTCCAATACCAAGAACACTTGACACCCGTATCCTCAGCAATCCTAACCCCAACGCCAACCCCAAACGTCTATGTTCAAGTCCAAACTTCCCTTTTCTACACTCCATCAGTACGAAACATGCTCTTACCCTTACAATTGCAGCACTCTGCACCCTTTGACGTGGCATTCTTTCGATACGCCTTCCCTCCTCTTTCGCCCTTTCCTCCATTACTTCCGCGGAAACCTCCGCTCCCCAATTCTACAATGCCGCAAGGGTGAGCCACGAGCTTTGGACTTCTTTAGGATCGGACACAAGGGATGATGCGAGCATTCCATGCACCGATTGCATTTTGGATCTTCTGCGTCATGTTCCTGCCTTCTACTCTCAATGCTCACAGGCGTTCTCTATCCTTGACGAGCCTTTTCCTCAGGTCCAGTACGCTCTGGAATGGGTGACGACAATAGATGCGACTGCGAGCAACCGGTGAAACGGACATACCACCAGCAGATCCTTGGGATTCTGAAGCCCCTGGGCTACTGTTTTACAACTGCTTCGGAAATTTGCGCATTCTCATAGTAATCGTCGCGAGGGAAAGATCGTGAAGAGTCTTACGTATTGAGAGGTCGTCAATAGCTTTGTACCTCAATATGACTATTTTTATAGATCGTTTTCCCAATACAAATCCAATACAATCCTCCTTATCAACATGAAACGACTACCTCTCAGACTCAAAGCGGAGGAAGCAGACTTTGACGAGAACGCTGACAAGTATCACGTTTACGATTCATCGAGCACACCCAATGATCGAAAACAACGAACGTCCGAAGACGTCGAGGTGAGAGGGACAAAATCCGACTTCGATTGGCGTGACAAACCAGCTGCCGAAGCTGCTGAGCCTGAGCCGCCTACCCAAACTGCCGCCGTTGACGAGGATGATACGTGGGCGTTTGGGGGGTTTGGGGGGTTTGGGGGGTCTGCCAAATCTTTAAGTAATAAAGAGAAGAAGAAAGGAATGAAAAGAAGCGCATGATATAGTATGTCTGTTCAAGGCATGATAGTCGTGTCATAAGTTCGAGTAGTGGAATTGGAGTACCATTTTAATTAGGGATAGTATCTATCCTGCTTTTGGAAACCGATCAACCTCGGGCCCCCTCTACATATAGCTTTCGAGATTCCCTCCCTCATAAGTGCACGTAGAATGCCATCTTTGGATATGGATGTGGATATATTTAGCGATCTTATCACAGCGTCCAAGCTGCAGACAGGTTTGCCAGACGATTATTCCAGGCTAATTTTCCCGGTCAACGTAGTGCTCTTTTTTGTTGCCTCTTCCTTGACACACCTTCACCATGTTATTGTTTGAAGGCCAATCAGTGGGCTTGGCATTTGGAATGTTCCTAGAATGACCTTGAACTGGTGCGATTTATATATTTGATGGAGGGTTTCAGGGTAGTAGGCTGGTAAGCGGACGAGCAAGAGTGAAGGATAGAGAGTGGTAGTGGGTCGTAGGAGGGTAGGAGGCTAGTAGGTAGAGTTGCAGGTCGTGGGTGGAACGTCGTAGATTGGGTGGGAGGCTCGTGATTGCCAACTACTACACATGTTGGTGCGTCGCCAAATCCCTACTATTGCTTATGTTATGAGTCACTTCTTCTTCCTCTATTCCCTCGCTACTCTCTATCAATTCTTCCTTTAGCTGGCCTCTCGACTGTGAAATCTCCTACGTTCAACTCTCATAACAGCGACCGAAAGGCTAAATCCCCAATTCGTGAGCACATGTTCTGCATTCCAACTTGCTGATAATGATATATGCCATTAGCAGGCTGTGCAAGATGTGCGACCATCGCCAGTACGATTATGATTGCGGGCATAGGGCCACAGGGGAGATTGCTCGTTGCCAGGAGGTCATCAACGGGCCTGCCTGTACTGGAATTAGGACACCTTATTTTGGCGCAGCGAATGGAAATTGCCCCGAATGTAATTATCCAACACCACCATCATCATAATGTACGGCAGACTGGCATATTTTGATGCCTAGGCCGCATCCGGAGACTGATGCAGATGCTCCTGTGAAAAAGTCGTGAGGATTAAGCAGCGATAGCTGAACTGAGAGGTCGGGACGGAATTACTTTATTGCGTGAGCTTTGAGCGCTAGCGTAGCAAACTCAGATGTGTATTGTCTTCATTGTTAATTCATCAACCTACCGCTTCGTTCATGGCCCTTCGAATTTTCATCAAATTTCGGACCGATCAAGTTCCAGGACCACCTGCGGAGAAAGATCTTCTCGTCGCTGCAGCGGCATGCTCTAAATTATTAGGTCGCGCCTTTGATTTTAGGAAAGACTTTATACATGCTCAAGGGGAATTGCTTCAAGAGAGGGCCAGATGCCACGTACTGGTTGACTGCGACTATCATGATTCTGAGCCTGATCCAAGGAAGGCTTTTGTGCGTTTCTACCGCGCGGTAGGGATTGAAAACGCATTGTTAGTGCTCCAGACCCTCGAGTGACCTCCAAAAGCAGGGACTAACCTTGAAGCAGCATTCTGGAGGAGACTCATGTGCACCGAGGTCTGATTGACAAGGTTCCGTTGGGACGGTATTCGGTCTAGCTTCACGTACTGTCCTCTGACCTTTTCTATAATTATCAGCTAACGAATCACGCCCAGGCTCTCATATGATCTATCCTAACGCGCTCTTCCGACCCTAGCCTAGCAGTTCATAATGCTGGCAAGCATTCGAGGACAAGAATATCCCTCTGACACTCTTCGTATGACTCATGTTCCGATGCAGTACAAGGTGTGAGTGACCTGAGAATCCGGCCACCCACCTTCCTTCCGAGCAGCCATTGGGCTCAGCCGATCTAGCACAGGTTAAAGAGCAGAAACTGGAAATACGAGGATCATTGGCAAGACGCGGAGTCAAGAACGGGAAGAATACAAGATATCAGGGGACAAATATACGGCTTCGGAGAGGTGCATTGGGAAAAAGGCATTAGTTGCAATTCTATATGCTAGAGATAGTCAATAGATATTCCTAGTAAAGCCTTTGGACATCAAAATTGCCGGGGAATATGATTTCATATGCTATCTAAGTGGTTCCTAATGCTACTAGAGATGTTTTAGAGATCATGCTCGGCACTATAGAAAAAATGCAACGGCCAATTGCGACAGCCCCGAAATCAATACAACGGTAGGATCGAACAGGCCTTGATTTAACGGTACTCCTGAGCCCGTGAAAACACTCACATTCGCTGACGTGGCCGATGTCAGTGGCGGTGAATGCAGCGCACTGGTGTTGAAGGACTGGGAAGAGTTCGCCACTCATGCAGGAATCGCTGGCTGTCAGAACCTGCCCCGCGAGTCAAATTGATAACAGCAGAACCGTCGAGCCCATCAACCTGAACCTCCACAGTCGCCTGCGCCTGAAAAGGGGAGTTGCTCGTTCCGCACGAGGGGTTTTCAGGGGATGGCCTTGTTGATGAAAGCATCTTCGTATCAAATTATTTCGTATCAGGTTGGGAGAAGCTCCGTTCAACGAGGAAATTAAGAAAAAGAACAGAGAAGCATCGTCATGGAAAAAAAGAGATTAAGGTGAAGTGATAGTATCACCACCTAAGAGTGCGCTTTCTTAATCGATGCAATCTTCAGTAGGTTGAAATGAAAGCAAGATCTCATCACAAAGGTGTTGCCAAGTACTCACAGAGACAGGCAAAGGTACTCCAAATTCACATAAAGGCATCCGGTTGATTTTGAGGAGATGTTTCGGGGACCAAAATGGGTTTCGTTTCGACGGAGGCAGATTCGGTACTCCTTACACGGTTGGGGGGCCTGAAAAGCACCGTCTCTGATATAGTGAGTCGAGTAAAGGGTGCCCGAACGGGTCACCTAGAAATATTTATTCTGACTCTCGAGGCGTTGCGGCTCCAGAGCCTGGTTCGCTTCGATGGAGCTAGAATGGGCCCCCAGGCGTAAAGCGTCAACAGGATATAAAAATGCCGGTGACGTCTCCTGTCAAATGGCCTCAACATAGAACCCCCGAAGACCGAAAAGAGAACGACCTGAGATCCAGTTGACCTGGCTCTCGAGTTGAAACGCTAAGATTATCTCTCAATCATAAGTTGTTACACGAGAAAGATATCTTCATTTTCCAACCCTCTGGCTGACGAAATGGCGTCTCCTGAAGCTACTACGCGCACGAACCATGATCAAATGACTCTAGAAAGCACCCCTGGTCCAGACGCTGATCGACTTGCGGCGGACAAGGAACGGCAAAAGACGCAAGCTGCACCGACCTCCCATGGCCTTGCAACCCCAGACGCCACTCCGGAACCTGACGAGTTGCACATCCAGGCGGACAAGGCTAGACAGCAGCAAGCGGAACACGCCGAGCCCAAAGAAGCTCCTTCAACTCAGTCAAAGCCCCCATTTGACGCCGAATCTGCATCAGAACCCCAACAGGGTTCAGAGCCAGTCCGTTGGAGAGACCCAAGCCAAGAGAACACGGTCCGGCAGCGATCACAGCGAGCAAGGCTCGGACCCACAGGCTCCAGATGCTCAGTCGCGCAGGCCACGAATAGAAGCCAAGGGCCACAAGGCGCACGTCGATGGTCAAACCCGAGACACGAATTGAGTCGCCTTACAGAATCAATCAGGTGACGACGCCGACCCGCAAACCTCTGATACGATGGACACCGATGAGCCAGACACAGAACGAAGCCGGAGCATCTCCAACCACCGCAACCAAGTCCTGGGAGCCAGGTCTAACAAGAAAGGGCGAACCGATCTTGGGATATAGAACGATCGGAGGCGATGGCAAAGGCAATCCTCGAGGGTATCAATTCGTTGTCCAAATGGGAATCAAAGAAAAACCGGAATACGCCCTCCAATCGGGGACTGAAATAGGGCGTAGGGCCGTTGACGGATACCTTGGTATGGACAAGAGCAAGATCAAACGCCTTGGCGAGGCTGATAAGAAATACTCGAGGAAAGATGCAAAGGACTACAGAGGAATCCGATCCAGACGAAGTTGGCGGGCAGAGGCTTTCGCTTCCCAGCCTCCGTTTGCATGGCCTCTTTCGTAAATTCAGAGAGGGAGCACTTGGTGTGGAGGTCGACCTCAAGGAATGTACTGGGAAAAATAGATGCGGATGCGGACATCGAAGAATATTACGACCAAAACGACTTGACACGACCATGGGAAGCTGCTCCGACCACACATTGTTATAGGGAAGAAGATGACAAGATGAAAACGAGGTCTCGGTCCGAGAAGAACCAAACTCGGAAAGACTCTCAAACAGAAGACTCGCCCGACGAAGACACAGAAGGCGAGAAGACTCAGAGCAAAGAGGCGTTGCAGGCGAAAGTTGTCGACCTCGAAAGTAAGATGGACCGCCTCCTGAAGTTGATGGAGCAGCAAAACTCTGCCAAGAATTGACGATAGGAAGGTAGAACACTACCTCTGCTTCATTGACGCAAGACGGCTCGATGTGAGAGCTTTGGGCTCTAGGACCGGATGGGGATGGAGATGTGCATGTGGCTTTCTTCATTTGTCAGCGTACTGATTTGAAACATCTCGTCACTCCTTTCTGTCGTATTCTGGTGATGCTGTCTGCTTATGTTCGACCCTAGTCACTCCTTTCTACCATTTCTTACTTTCAATCGTTTCACTCACGCTCCTTTGGTTATTAGATTCTCGTCACTCGTTTTGAGAGGTTCCAAATTATCGCTTATTATGGCGCGCATAGCTTTCTAGCCTAGATGCCTTTAGCTGCAGAATTAGTAGTTATACGATTTGCAAAGCCCGCCTTTAATCAGGACGGAGGCCCTTGCCAGGGCGCCCTCGTCCAGTCTTCAAAATCGTTGTCGCCCCGGTCATCGTGCCAATCTTCGTCGAACCAATGTTCATCAAAGTAGTCGCAAGGAGGAGGGACGTAACACCACTTATCCAAAGCTCTATTCTGGTCTTCGGTCCACGGAGCCACCGTCCTATCTGGGCCGTGGGGCTGGTACTCTGATTTCTGAGATGCCGCGACGCGCTTCTTGGTTTCTTCATTGGCCAGGTCTCGCCAACCATTGGCCCCTTTCCAGAGCCTATCCCGCAGCTCAGGAAGGCACATAACATCACCAACACAGTATAAAATAATTTCTTCCGGGATCGGGCGCTGGTTGAAAACCTCATATGAACCGCCATGCTCAGCCTTGAATAATCTCTCCCCTTTCTCCTTCGCTGCCTTCCAGCTCGCTAGGTCAATACCATGGAGCGATATAAGCACATTTTTCTCAACATACCTGGCCAGGCCGCTCAAGAACTTCCTGGATCCAGTGGTCCTCCTCGTAGCACTCTCCATAAGCTGAACATCCTCCACCCCCTGCAAAGCCACGCCGAGATGCGCAAAAGGCATCTGAAATAATGCCTACCTCATCGCCCGTACCACATGCACCAAACACAGAATGCGATACGCCTAGACGGAAAGAAATACGATCAGATCGTTTCGACCATTCTATGACGTACGATTCTATCGCAGATACTCGTAACGTACTGAAAACCTCAGTGATTGCTATTTGCAACGCTTCAAGCTCGAGAAGACATATCCATAACCCTGATATCGAGGAGAAAAGAGGGAAATCTCGGAAAGTTACACTTAAACATATACGGCAGATGGAGAGAATTCTCGAGGAGGACGGGTTTTGCTCACGGGCTCTTACGTGGGAGCAGTTAGGATACGAGGCTAGTCTTGATGTTCGGGGCGATACGATTCAATTCTGGATGGGTACGATGGAGTACCATAAGTGTATCGCCTGTAAGAAGGGCTGGTGTAATGGGAAGACCAAGAAATGGCGTAAGGAACACGCTGAATACTGGCTCCCACGGTATCCAACCCCTGAAGATTGGCGCCATATCCGTTTCTCTGACGAATGCCACTATGGATACGGACCTCAGGGGAAGCTACGTATAATACGAAAGTCTGGCCAAAGATACTGTCAAGATTGTATACAAGAAGGTGATCCTAAGCAGGAAAAGGTCAAAGATTCGGATAAAAGACGTCTTCATACGTGGGCCGCTGCAGGATACGATTTCAAGTCAGATCTAGTCTATTACGACTGCGGTAACAAGAACGGTTCTATGAAGTTATAGTACTATCGTGACCATATACTAGAACCAGTCGTTAAGCCATGGTTACTAGACGCGAAACGAGGGCGTATTAATCCCTTCATTCTGGAGGAAGACGGGGACTCAGGCCATGGAGGTGGTAGTGCTACGAATATCGTATGGAGATAGAAGGATAAACACGGCCTAAAACACTACTTCAACTGCCCTCATTTCAGATTTGACACGCTACAATCAATCCTTCAAGAGCCCGACAATTTACTCCCAAAGCCCCAGAACAACAGCATCGGCATCAGCTCCAGCGTCAGCATCAGCACCAGCATTCCCGACGTCATTTGCACCACAATGACATCTCAGTCTCCTGTGACCGACGAGCTACCGACTGCCTAAGACAAAACCATCTGCAGTATTCCAAAAAGGACCACATTTACATTATGCTGACATGGTCACCCTAAAGGTCAAATACCTGTAAACTTTGAACCAAGGCATCGCTGTGTACGACGTAAGCATTCGTATATCTTTAGAGATTCTTATCACTTTGCTTTAGGCTGACCTTGATTATGATTTCTTAGTATTCATATAATCCACTATAGCTCAAACGTTGAGATTGATTGTTCTCTTCTCCCACCCCACCAACATTGGGTAGAATGTAGTTGATGTATTGCAAAAGTAAATTTCACAAGACTATAGCTCAGATCTGGGTTCTATTCGATACAAGCGTTGTAGCTATGGTGGGCCCTCCCATAGAGCCTGCTTTGGTGGTACCACAACATTTACAGCCAGGATCGCTCGGAGGTTTCCCAAACTCAACGTGCCTTGGTCCAGTCCATAGTGTGACCCACTTTGTAAAACCTCCCACATCTGGAACGTGCTATGAATGGAAGTCCACGCTAGGGATCAATTGGATAGGCATGAATTTTGGCTCGGGTGACGAAGCTTGGGATAATTATGAAATTTTGTTCTATCCAGACACCCATTGCAATAGTGACAATGTTTCCGTCTTCGGCCAAGGCTCAGAAGGAGGGACGATATGCGAGAGCGCCGAGGATAAGAAAAGTTTCTACTTCAATCCAATAACAGGAGATTAAAGTAGAATATATTGAACTCTTTAAACAAGGAGTATTCTGCAACATCTCTCGCAAGAATCGTGTATAATATAGAATGTTTAGTTATTCCCTGATGGTTCTCCATATACAGAGTGATCATGTTATATTTCGAGACTGCACAATCTGGGAAGATTGGATATGTTGTAAAAGAATATAATACCCTGATTAACACTACCTTGATGAAAGGATACTGCTTGTGAAGATGTGTACTTTACACTCTGGCAGGCCACCCGATCTAGACGCTCTAGGATCCCGCCTCTCTGCTACAGTTTGTGTCATTTCTGTGTCCCGTCTTCCAGATTCTCATCTTTTAGTAGGCATGGAAACTGTCCAGGTATCGACCCCTGGGTAGTCGACGCACGTCAAGTCGACTGATTTGGTAAAATTGGAAAAATGTTCGCGTCTGACTGCATGATAACCCAAGTATGGCTGTTGAGCAAATTCCATAGGCACAGAGGGCGACCAGTATGTACCCCAGGATCGTTGGAGTATGTTGGCCCTTTGAGACCTCCAGCTTTGCAGATGGATATGGTTCGGCTCATATACAGGCAGAATTCATCATTCCCGCGGAATCGATGCACACGAAAAGTGATCCGCCACCAATCCTTGTGTGTGTCGCGTATGTCGTCGTGTCAATGGACTGGTGACTTAACCAGGTGTGATGGCAGCTGTGATGAAGGGCTGTTAGCCAAAGCTTGGTCACTGTAGTCAATACGCTAATTGAAGTAGTATCAATCACCGACACCGTTCGTTCTCTTCCTGCAGGCCTATGCAATTAGTCCAGCTGTTCTGTAGGTCCAGATTATTTCTTAGCCGTCAAAATTTTGTCAGGATGAAGAACGCTACTACGCCACGCATAATATAGATGTCCTCTGCGCGTTGTTAAAGGGTTGATGTTAGATATTTTCTGGTTTTTGCAGCCATTTCAAAGAAATTCGTGTGCCTATGCAGCTTATTGGGCCAACAAATGGTGCAGATGCAGCCGTTTATTTCGGCCAATCAGATTGAAGAGCCTCTCTCCTCGTCCCCTGATTGATGAATTGTAACACGTTCGAGGGCATACTTTCGAAAACGTGCTGCTGAACAGACACAGCAACCTTGTGATCTTTCAGAAGACGGCGTGGAGAATTACGGTAGGCCTGGAGAGAATCCGATCAGTACTACGCAGGGGCAAGGCGTTGGATGCATCAGCTACCGGTGAATTGACTTCGATAATCTTTACGGCGGTGCAGCTTTTTTGCTTTTAGGGGATAAGATCAACGTTTCTGTCTGACCAGACATCTATTACATGAATTAGAGAGGTTCATATAGCCTTACCCGCCTGCTCTGCATATGAAACCCTTCAACGTCTACAAAGACATTATCTTAGTCAATATATTTCAACCTCTCATCTGATATATCCAAATTGTGAGTACTACCCAACGAATATTAGGTATTAAACGGTTATGACCAGTCGGCACGCGTTCCCTCTGCGATCGGTCCAAGGAGTCGATATTAGATGCTGACGAGAGAAAGGGCAACAATATCGAAGCAGAGAAGAGGAAACGGCTTAGCGAAGCCAAAAACCTCTCAAAATATGCGTTGACCGATGAAAAGGAAAAGCCTTCCTGTAGGCCTACTCCAGGCTTGCAAAGGGTCGACAATGACGAAAAGAGACCATTCACGCCCGTTCGACAGAATCGCATGAAAAAAGAGCCAAGCAGATCTGCGCCTCTACCAACACCCCGGACCTCCAATTGCTTCTGTTTCCGCCAAAGCGTTTTGTAATACTACTGAAGGAGCAGAAATACCAGGCTGCTAGGAATTCGAAGAAATTCGCACCTCACTTTATAATCACGAAGCAGAGATCGCTTTACTTCGATTTCAGTTTGAAAGTACAAAGGTGGAAGTCTAGGACCCCCACAAAAGCTGCCGGAATGCGTCTGAAGAGGTTGCAAAGGCGCTGTGTAACGGCAGTAAAGAGATCATCAAGGGATGCACGAAGCTAGACAAGAACTTGCTTAAATTACTGAAGTAGAAAAATGAGGCAATTGACGAGCTTCGCGAGGAAACTGTGCAGTAGAAAGCACAGGAAGGAGAACTCAGGGAGAGACTTGCGGAGGCGGAGGGAAGACAGAAAGGCAGTTGATGAGGAGGTTTGCGCTGGTGTCAGGGAGATTAGTGAGAACTGTGGGTTGGTGAGGGCAGCGGGCCAAGACGCGTCAGCCGATGTATGTTCTGCCTGGAGACACAATCATGTCACTCAGCGTCTCTCACGGGAAGCTCAGGGCACCCTTACACGCCCTGCCTGTTGCACCGGCTTAGGTGGAGATGTAGATGCTTGTGGGACTTCTAATGCACGGTCACTTAGGGTGATGGAGGTACGGATGTGAACCAGATGTCTGGAGATAGAAAGAAGTCAGTGAATGCTCAAGAGGAATGGGAGATGAGATTACCAGTACTCTTTCGCTCGCTCGTACGCTTGCTGCAGTATTGCTGTTTGTCGCTGGGTCGGTAAGAGGTGGTAAGCTCTAACCCTTAGTGCTCCTGGAAGAGCTTCGTCCTGCTGTCAACTGTCCGAATCGGAGTGGGTTGGTGAGTGTGGAAGGGAAGGGCAAAAAGCCTCGATGGATCTATAGTAAAAGAGGAGTGACAGGCTGAAGCTGAAGCTGAAATTGAGTGTGAAAGTGGACGACTTAGCTCTGACACTTTCTCTTCAGCGTGCTTTCTCTTCAGCGCCATGTGTATGGCATCAAGAACACGCCTAGAAGCCAAGACGCGCCAGGCTAGCTCTAGCCCTGTTGAGAATAGCTCGGCCTGGAGGCCGAAGATGAGCCGACGGCTCGCAGTGATCTTCCATCAGCTCTACACGTACCGTCCTAGCGCACTTCTCGTAGTGATCTTCCAGCAAATGCCTCTCTCACGCCGTTGCCACACTGCTATCTCGATGACGACGACTGGAGCCGCGATGCTAAGGTGCGAGATGTCCAGCGACTTGCTGATCGCTGGAAATGTGGATCTGACTGGCGCGAACAAGAGGTCAGCTTTTCCTCCCCAGCTTTCCCGAGTCTTCGCCTCTCTCGTTCACAGCTGACAATGATCCTTCCTCGCTTCTAGGCGAAGATCAATCAAGACTTGAGGCAGTACAAGGTCAGGCTGAAAGTCCCGGGCTGTGGCCCACAGCTCATCCATTTCGCCCACCACCGTGCCTCCTCGAATGCAAGCTTCGAGAAAGGAGCCAGGCCAGCCATGAATGAAAAGGAGGGGAATGGCTCACCCTACATCGTCAGATACCCCAGCATTTCACGTTGTTGTGCCCAGCATCCCCGGCTTTGGCCCCGGGGACGCCCCAAAGAAGTCGGGCTTCGGTCTCGCAATCACTGCTACGGCGTTCAAGATCCTCATGGTCACAGTGCTAGGCTATGACAAATTCGTCACACAGGGGACCGATTGGGATGCCTACATCACGCGGAGTTTGGCTGTGCAGTATCCCCAGCACGTGAAAGCATGCAATATCAACCTTATGCCGTGCGGCCCACCGGCATTCTACAGAGCACCACTGACCATGGCAGGACTCATCCTGAACTCCTGGCTATACACGAAGAGGGAAAAGCAAGGGCTACAAAACATAATGGACTATATGCGAGAAGGAGACGGGTACTTGAAGCAACAGTCGACACGCCCGCAGAGTTTGGGTTTTGGGCTAGGTGATTCACCCATTGGTCTCTTGGCGAGGCTCGTCGATAAGTTCCACGATTGGATGGACGTCGCGAACTACGAAATGTCGGAAGATGAGGTCATCACGTTTGTGATGATGCACTGGATACAAGCTGCCACGCCCGGGCTCAGATACTACAAAGCGGCTTCCCAAGAAAGTGGGCCTACTAACATGAAAAATGCCTTTACGACTTACCATTCGACCCCAGTGGGTATGAGTAACTTTCCGAAAGAGATTGCCATTCCAACCCCCCCACCCCCTCCTCCCCCTCCCCGGGGGGGGTGGGTGCGCAGTCTTCGGCGCCCTCGGCCTCGAACAATTCTCCTATCCAGTCGGCGCTTTCGTCTATCTGTGCATAGGGTGTTGTAAGACATCATGGCCCAGGCCAGCGCTTCCAAGTATCGTTCTCACCTTCGAGCCTCGCTCCCACCGGACACAAAGTCGTCCGCGAATACAATCGCACCATCTTGGTCGAGGATGAAACATGTTTCCTGACTACGAGGATGTATGTGCTAGACAGAACTGCAGCTAATCTTTACCAAATACATCACTCTGAGAATGAAGGTGAGTAACACTCAAGTCGCTTAAGACGTGAAAGACCAAATTTTCTCAAATATTTCCAAGATTGTGAGCTCTCGGAAGAAGTCTGCTTCGAATTCACAGCGGATCAACTAGCTCATCTCCAAGAAGTACTCCCACGGCAGACAAAGAAGGTCCGTAAGCGTCAAAGTGGGGACGAAATTCCGAGAATCGCTTAGTCTCAAACAGGGAAGTTCAGAATCCCAGGGATTCTGGCTGTCGTCTGATGCCCTGCCAAGAAGACAGAAATGTGCCCCGGCCGCACCCTCCACCAGGTCTAGGGTGAGCGCCGCTTTGTTCTTGCGCGACGACCCTTTAGCACTTGCCCGTATAAGGCGATCAAGATTTCTGTCGATTGCCCGCATATCTGTCCGCAACCTCATGTCTCTGAATCTAAGTTAAGAATTTGCATTATGCAGCAAAAGCGAAATTGCAACAATTCACCAGAAGGAAGCCAAACTTGATGAAAAATGCTAATCTCCTGTTGCACATTTGCCACGCAGACGTTGCACTGATCATCCATGGCAGTGTAAGGTGTATACTCGTCGATCGACCAACCACGAAAGTTGACAACCTACGAAATTGGAATTCATAGGCAGGAGCCGCAAACATCGACTGTAAACTGAGTAAAGCGTAGAAAAAAGCTTACCCGTTGCCTATCAATTTACTCTTTGAAGACTTTCACTGTACAGTTGGCAAAGTCCCGTTGGAGTGTAACATGAAGGATTATCGAATTGAAAAAAATCAGCAAGTCTACTGTGGCGCCGCAACCCCGTACATTCGCTCATGACTCAGCAAGCCTGTTCTAACTCAAATAAGTTACCTCGATATCTGATGCTGCCCCGCACTAGAATTTCCTCAGACCTACAAAAAGAGGCCGCATACTTACACATGAACTCGTCATGTCTGGCGCCTCATCACCTGATCCATCGGGACACCATATGATTCGCCTCATGTCGGTATGGTTACACCGCGCAGCAAATCTCAGTCCTCTTGGTGTTTGCTTACCCTTCACTACGACCATCGCCGCGAAACCAAGATTGTTTCTACGTTGGTCGCCATCACACGCCTTCATGAAAAATATAGCAGAATTCCGTGCTCCTCAGCCAGCAATCGACCTACTGTCAGAAAATCGTAGGTTTCTCCTCTCCTAATCTGTCACTTGATGTCATTTGAGTCAACTTCTATTAGCTCTTGACCCATACACTTACACAAGCGGCCGGTGGCTTCGTTATGATGAGCTCGAGCGCGATGCGCGCTAAATCAAGTTTAGCTTTGACGAGCTCCGCAAAAGGGTTATTAAGCTGTGCCATGGCGCAAATTCCATTACGAGCTGTGAGAAGAAAGAAGGGGGTTCCAACAGAATCTTTATTTTCACTTGTGACAATGGGAAGCGTGTAATCGCAAGGCTACCTACTCGAATAGCAGGGCCGTGTAGATTGACTACGAATTCGGAAGTGGCCACCATCAAGCATCGTGAGTTGGAATACCCCTTCCAGGCAGCGCGTTACGGCTAATCTTTATCTACGTGCTAGTCCAGTCTAATACTACTGTGCCAATACCAACGATCCTTGACTGGACCGACGACTCCTTAAACGCCATCGGTAGCGAGTATATTATTATGGAACACGCGGTAGGCGTTCATTTGCACCAAAAGTGGCCAACGATGTCCGGAGAGCAGCAGATTGCCTGTATCCAAGCCATTTCCACGAACATTCAGCAAATCGCAGCAATCAAGTTTCCAGCGTTCGGAAGCCTGTATTTTGCCGATAGCCCTATCGACTCCACTTCCAAGGTGCCATTAGCCCAAGGGTTCTGGGTAGGGCCCCATTATGGAAGTAGGTACTGGGATTACAATATCGGCGAAGCCAGATACTACATTTCGATACCCCCTAGCAAGGGACCGTGTAAATTCTCGTTCTCCCTTTTGCCATGACAGGGCAGCTTACAGCTCTGCGTAGGGTCTAATTTTGCGGCATACTGTGACGGGCTAATCGATACTGGCCTTTCCCGACTTCCACCTGTCGACAAACCCCCCCCCCCCCCAAAAGTCTCCATTTTCACGGATCTGTTGCAACGCATACTCACCTGCTTGGTTTCGGTCGCGATGTAATCCATAAGCTGTCTAATGATCCTCGAATTGGGAAATAGCTGCGCCAACGCTACATCATGCCGATCTACACAAAAGAAATATACTTGTTTCCGATAACGACCCTACTATTATCACAGATTTCATCGACTGGCAATCATCTAGCATCGAACCAGCGTTCGAGTATGCCAACGAAACACCAGACTTCGCAACCCTAGCCCCAACCTTTCGTCAGAAGATCAGCCCGTAGACATTAACGCCGAACTTTGCAGAGAGGCTTTTAAGGCCTGCCTGCAAGCCCTCGTTCCAGAATTATCCGCTGCGAGGGCTCTTGACGAAAATCTGCTACGGCCTTTCCGCTATTATCATAGGACCTGGAGAGATAGTACAGCAGCTTTTAGACAGGAGCTGATCGAAATCTCGAGTCGCTGGAAGGAGCTGGGTCTCCCAACTTCTTGCCCTTATCCCCTCCCTACGTCGGATGAACTGGTCGTCTATCGGAGGGAATATTAAGACTTTGTGGCAGCGCGGAAATTGAAGCAAAGGCTGATCTACCTCCTGGATACAGCTCCTCATGGATGGGTTCCGTCAGAATTCTGGGAAGCGACAAAATCAGCCCACAAGGAAGCGTTCGATGAATTTGTCCAGGCTTTCAGAAATGCGAAAATCACCGACGATCAATCCATGAGCGAGGAGCAGTTAAGGAAGATGTGGCCTTTCGATATTGAATGATTACTACGCAAGGAACCTGCTCAGAATCCCAACGCTGAGTGCAGGCGACGAAGTAGCAAATTGCCATTATCGGAAAGTCCAGGGCGTCGATGAAGAGGGTGGCACGGATCCTGAGAACCTTAGTCGCGCTGGACCTCCTAACAAAAACATGAACGAGACAAGATACGCAGGGCGTTGCAACCATGGATTATACAGCAAGGTACACAGACTTGGTATTATCGATAAGGTGGAGGTAGGAGATCGCCAGCTAAGCTCTTACTTCATCTCCCCAGATA
>JAABUL010002653.1_pt1 | contig 28962 bp, 34 predicted proteins | sample 5559151 | NCBI WGS metagenome assembly JAABUL01 (sample SAMN10711876, study PRJNA513368) | rock metagenome | isolation source: Antarctica rocks | place: Antarctica: Victoria Land, Pudding Butte sud
TCCAGGTTTGCGCATCCCATCCACTCTAACACCTCCTCAAATGGCTCCCCGTATGATGGACGAGGCGCAGCCGACGGTGGTGCGGCGTGCAGAGCCGCACAATCCTGCCGACGCTTCCCTTTCTGCAGCTCGCATTGGATCGAACTGTTGTCGGCAGAGCCTGAAAAATATGACTCTGGTCAATTCTTCCTCCCCGCAGGATGGACGAGGTGCAGCCGACGGTGGTGGGTAGGGCGGAGCCGCACAACCTGTCGCTGGTGCACCCAAAACAGGACCGCACGCTGTCCATCCGCGAGAACGCACGCTGCCAGGTGGGGTGATCCGAGAAGACAGATTAGAGCAGTGAGGACTACATTTCCGCAGCTGAACAGACGAGGCGACAGACCTCAGTCACGCGCCTCGGTCAACGGCGGCCGCCTGCACCGCTCGCATGCCCGCGCCCTCCACAGAGACGCTCCAGAAGAGGATTGGTGTTGTGGAGGCAGAGTGCGGCGAGCGTTGCATGCTGCTGTTGAGTCCCTCGGCATCAATAGCCATGTAAACTATTTAGGGTTTAAAGTACCTCATCACCGCTAAACCAGAGTCGGCAGAGGCACTGGTGTTGAGAGTTTGTATCGCGACGTGACCCAGTTTACTGACCAAAACACAGCTGTGTCCTGACGGAGTCGCGCACTGATAGCTGCACTCTATCGCATGACGTGTTTGTTGCTCGACATGCTCCTTTCACAACAGGGTGCCCTGGACTTTGTGCTGGGTCTGGCGGACAAAGACAGCTTGGAAGCAGACGCGTTTCCAGCAGCTGTCCATACAAAGAGAGTGTCCGAGTTTCTCAGGCAACTTGTGCGGCGTGCTGCAGGGCTTCCCGGAGTGCTTTGCGCTGGCGGACCTGGAGACGGAGCACGCTGCAGCTGTTCGAAAACGAGACTTCAAAGACAGACTTCGAAGACACATGCGTCCTGCCACAGGGACCCTAAACCCTAAACTCTAAACCTCGCAGCAACTCAGATCTGTGTCGTGCTGCAGGGCTTCCCAGACTACTTCGCGCTGGTGGGCCTGGAGAGCGAGAACACGCTCAAGCAGGTCAAGTTCTGCAGCTGGGTGCGGCACAAAGGCCTCACCGAGCGCTTCCAGCAGGTGTGCTCGACGCTCGGGACTCGAGAATGGTCACAAAATAATCAAAGCACTTGCGAGAAACATTGTGCTGAAGCAAGGCTAACATCTGCAGCTGGGTGTGGCACAATGACCTTACCGAGCGCTCAGCAGGAGTGCAACAAACCGAGCGCTCCCAGCAGGAGTGCAACACAACCACTGTCTTCGGCCCACTGGATAGTTGCAAAGCAATGTGTCTTCAGCCGCCCTGGTCTGCATACATGCGTCGGCAATACGGCGGCCTGATGGCCCGCCTGCCTGCTTTCAGAGGCGCTGATTGGGCACCGTCTGCATTCCCGCGGAAATTTCATCTGGAGCAACGCACAGACGGCCATTGGCCCGGCGGTGGCAGGACATGCGGTGTTTCTTCGCTGGACGCACCGCATCATCTGTGCACAAGACTGGGAAGACACGAATGTGCGATTCCTGCGCCTGCAGATGGGCAAAACGCCGTGAGCCCGAAGGCGGCGGGTGCGCTGGTCAGCTGCCTGGGTGTCCAGTTAGGGTTTAGGGTTTAGGGTTTAGGGTTGTTTATGCTAGCTGTTTTCCACGGGCCTTGAGGCTGGACGGACACTGAACCTGCACCTTCACCCGCCACGCAGATGGGCAATGCGGTGAGCCCGGCGGTTGCGGGCGCCCTTGGCCGCTGCCTGGCCAAGGCAGCCGCGGCGAGGTCGCCGGCAGGCGAGCCGGTCATCAAGGTGGTGGACCCCGTGCTCGCGGCGGTGAGTCGCACCTCCTTCGCAGGACCACTTCTGACTCATAAAGTGCTGCTGGAGAATCTAAGCATGAAGATTCGTCAAGAAATGTAACTGCCGAGAGGTTACCGGCCGCCAAGTCCGTCATCGAGGTGGTGGACCCCATGCTCAAGGCGATGAGCCGCTCTGTCATGTACTCACTAAGATGCGAGAACGGATCTGTTGGCGTCCTTGAAGCTCCTGTCATCTCCCCTGCAGAACTGCAAGGCGGGTTGCAGGACTGCGCTAATATGTCGAGGAGCACGGGGCGGCACTTCAGCATGCCGCTGCCGCTGACATCCTTGATACATTTCACTTATGTGTCAGTCAATATATATCTGCAGAACCCCGCCCGCTGGCAAGCCGGCGAGGCCGCGCTCGTCCTAGCCCGAGGAGCAGAGCGGCTGTGGTTGGTTTCATTACACAAAGTATAATGAACTTACAACCTTTTGGTAGCTTCACTACTGTAACCTAAGATTTCAAGCAAAACTTTAAAACCCGCACAAGTCGGCAGGGAAGTCGCTGACGATTCGCGCCTTTTGTACGCGCAGAACTACGCCGCAGGCAGGGCAGCGGGGCTGCGCTTTTATGTGGAGGAGCAGGGCGGCGAGGCGGCGGTGCTGCGGGCGACGGCGGGCCAGCGGGAGGAGAATCGCAAACGCGGCTTCATTGTGGAGGTGGGGTTTTCTTGCCCCCCTGCCGGCTTCACACGTTACGGTGCCGCTGCTGTTATGGCTGTTCAGATCTCGAGGAGCGGACCAGCAGGAGGAGCACCGCCGGCGACGGCATCGTCGTGCAGACAGGTTCGACGCGAACCCATTGCATTTGCCCTGCTGGAAGTGGAGCAGCAAGTGCTGTGACCAGCGCAAGGGCGTGGCTGCACCGCGGATGTGCCTTCTAGGGTTTATCCTAAAACCCTAAACTCTGACGGGGCTGCTCTGCTTGGAGTTTCACTGAGGATCAACGACGATAGAGTGCGAGGAGAACAAACAGCACTGGCTTCTCAGCGGTCGTGCCTTGTCATTGAGCAGCCTGGCACTACAGGGTTTTCAGCCTAAAGGGTTTTCATCCAGCCTGGGCGTCTGCTCTGCTGGCCGCCCTCCACATGATCATGTCGTAACCTTGCGTAATCAAAGCCCGCCATGTTCACAGATCTAGACATCATGAAAATCTTTCTTTTTGGTGCCCAACCTGCAGGTCGACGACGACACGGAGGAATTGGCCAACGCCACTGGCGCGGCGCTTGCCTGAGCGGAAAAACCCTCTAGCAGCCGCCGCGAAGCCACATTTCGCGCCGCAGCCGCATTGGGGCATCGGCGGCGGCCGCGGGCGGCGGCCACCGGCTGCGCGCATCGCCAGCAGCGGCGCGCCGCAGTCGGGGAGGCGGACAACAGACCAACACGACCGGGCAGAAGCCGTCTGCCTGTTGGGCCCTTGAAGGCAGCATCAGAATTGTGAGGGGAACCCGAATACCGCTCTCCCCTTCTCGGTGCCTGAGGCCAGAAGTGCCAGCACGTGGCCGTCGGAGGTGTAGCGGTGCAGCCACAACGCAATCTACCTATGGCGGCAGCGGCGACAGCGTTGACGGTGGGCATATAACTGGCAGCTTAGGTCAAATCGACTATGGAGCCGCCAGCCGCGGTTTCCGGCTGCGGCAAGGCAACCTTTCGACACGACGAGGCATCCAGAAGAGTGGTGCGCTGGCAAGCGCATCGGAGAACGCACACGGCAGAACCTACTGCGAAGCACCTGTTCGCATCGGCAGGATGGGAACGGATTGACATGCCGTTGAACCAAGAAACTCGCGACGCATGCAGCGAGACCTGTTGCAGCTCCAGTAGCCTGATTCTTGTGATGTTCCTGGTGATGCGCTGTCGGTGGCGGCATGAAGACTGGCGGCAGCACGCCACTTGCTTGCCTGGACGTGAACTTGAACGCTTGCAGACCGAAATAGTCCATGAGCAACCACCGAAAATGGTCTGACACCGTGGTGCCGTATATTATAGATAATATAGTATGTAGTGCCGTATACTTATGTGCTGCACCGGTATCATGCATCCGACTGGCATCTAGAGATTGGGCCATGAAGCCTGCTCAGAGCCGCACCCTGCATTTGATTGACATGTCATGTGGGGTGCGGTGGCTGCATCAGCAGACGATTGATGCTCAATGCATCAGCAGAAGACTGATGCTCACTACCTCTCAAGGTCACCTGGTGGCCGTCTGTCGCACTGCACATCCCGGTGAACCTGCGCGTCCTGGAATTGTATTGGTGAATGAGGCCGAATTTTGCAAGTATGACTATTTGCCAGCTTCGTGCCAGCTGCAGCACCTGTTGTGCCGACATTTCACGGAGGTGTAGCCCTATGCCAGCAAACCTTGCTAAACCCCTCCGCGGCGTTGGAACAAACGGTCAAGCAACAAGCACGTCAAGCATATCCATTCGGACCGCGGCAACTCAGGGACAAAAGGTGTGTCCAGGTCGCAGCACCATTAGGTCAAAGCTGAACGATGTCGTAGTCTGTGCATGACGCGATACAATCGCTGGCTATTCGGCATATACTGCGCTTATTTTCATATGAGACGGATATATACACGAGCCTGAGGTCCGATTCATCGTCGTGCTGCCCGACGTGCCACCAGTCTGTGCTTGCACAATAACCTACAAGCAGCATGACCTTGCGCTTGCCAGTCTCTCCACACCAGTCCTCTTTAGAGTGTTCGTCGCATATGTTGTCCTTTGAAAGTGACCATTTGCAGCTCTGCGCTGTGCTGAACAATCGCACGTGGGTGCAGTCCCGTGCCACACATGCTTCTGATGCAGTACTCGTGTGCAGAAAACTGCTAGAAGAGCGTGTGAAAATGCAGTGCAGGCAGTGCCGTTAGGCTGACAGTGCGATGCTGGCGGTGCCCAGCGGGACAGTCTCAAGGTCGCTGTGGCGCACACTTGCCAGCAGCGCTGGCCCTCAATGAGGCTTATTATCTCATGCAGGCAATCGGACAGCATGGATAACACGACCAACAGGATCAGCCCTGCAGAGCGGCCAGTGACGCACTTTGGCGACGAAGTAAAGAGTACGTTTCGTGTCCAGACGTTGTGCGGGCCGCAGCTGTTCACTTCACACGCTGCTTCCACCCAACAAGACCTGCACATCGGCGAGCAGCAAGCCTTGTTGCACAGTCATGTTGAAAAGTCGCGAGGATGAGCGCTGCGGCGGCACTTTCACACACGTTAACCTGCATCCAGGTTAACGTGGATGCACAATGTGGCCTGAAGAAGTGGTCCGCGGCTCGCCGCTCAGAAGAGTTTTCTGCTTTACATGCGTGGCCCTGGCGTGCATCGTGTACCTGACTTTCCCGCTCTCCAGACCCCTCTGCTACCTGAGCGTCACCGTCTTCCCAGCGTCCAGCGTGATTCCTCACATTCCCAATGTCCGTTTGCACTTCGATGTGCGCACAGGCCTGGACCCGCATGCGAAGGCCGGTCCCGTGGGGGAGCTGGGCCCGCCCGACGAGGCGACACTGGGCAACAACTCCGGCGAAGTCGGCGGCACCGGCGCGGGCGACGCAGTGTATGGCACTGCGCCCGGGGGCGGCAGCGCTGCCGGCTTCGCTAGCGTCGGTGGTGGCCCTGCCGGCACCGGCCCTGGGGCAGGGGTTGTCGACGGCAACACAGGCACCGCCGGCGGCGGCCTGCTGGGCCACGCCAACCCCCCCGGCACCAACAAGTAGCATGCGCGCTGGATTTGGCAACTATTCATAAGTATCATTGCCGCTTCGGTGCTGTCGATGGTGTCCGTGCTGTAGCTGTCGATGATATTGGTGCTGATACAGCACCAACACCATCGACACGAAGGCAGGAAGTTCGGACTCTGCCGGCGCAATCTGGGGGAGAGAGCGGGGACAGTACCGGCGGATGCGACACAATTGAAAGCAGACTCACCAACGTATGTCGGGCAGACTTAACTCTTTTCTCTTATCAAAAAGCCAGCGATTGTACGTTGTGCCCAACAAGCAACCACGCCTAGAACAAGGGTAGTGATCAAACGAGGCAGCGGCATTGAATCAGTAGTCACAATCGATTTATTTGCGGAGTTCTGATGCCTAAGCCTACACCAGGATCAAGTGCGTTGTAACGCTTTGCATCAACCCAGTGGGCGTGATCAGCTACAAGCTGACCAGCACTTCTTGCCGCTGTGATGGCGGCGGGCGGCGGCGGCAGCGGGTGCCAAAGTCCGGCGTGGCACGGGGTGCCAAAGAGTTCTTTTGCAGCTGTCTGCAAAACAGACTGCACCTTCGCTGCTCGGCCTGCTCTCGTCATGGGACATCTGATCCAGGTCCTGGAGCTACCCCCAGCTTCCAGCTTCGCGCCAGCGCCTTGTGCTGCTGTGTTGGCAGCCGGTGGTAACGGCAATTGGTCATTGCACTGAGTCGAGCGCTTGACAACAATCCGGAAGCTGCCGAAAGAGACCATCATCCTGAACAGTGAGCGATTGACCAATTCAGGTGCGCCTTTGCGTTCTTTGCTGCCCACTGATGTCTCGGCACCGAAATTATATTCCCGCGTACCGCCCTGCAGCCCTTGCCGCGACGTAGAAGGAGAAATAACCCGTAACTGTGAAGGCTGAGTTGAGACGTTTATAATACACCCCCAGCGCTGAGTCGGCGGAGCGCTGCCGCGTTTGTACTACAGAGACAGACACCATGCATGAGAAAGTGCCGCCGAAGGGGTGGCGACCCTGGCGATCCAAGGCTGTCAGAGGTTCGATTTCTACTCCTCGTGGCTATCAACCAGCGTGTTGCAGCATGATCCACCCACACGTTGCAGTCCCCGACTTGTCGTGCTCAAACTGACGTGGGTGCAGTCCAATTTCCCACAGCGTTGGCGGCCGACGGCACAGCCGTGTCTGCCTTTGAGCCTGCATGACATTCTTTTAACGACATCAGCTAGCTACGTGTAGGCCATGCACAGGATTGAAGACGCACGAGCTTGCAAAGCGGGGGCCACCGACCTGTACTCAAAAACGCATCGGGCAGCCACGTCCACGGGCATTTCAGTGTTTGTATTGTTGCATCTGCAGACGATTCGGACGACATGACGACCAGGGACCATGACCACGGAATGAGTGCAGCCGAGCGGCTGGCAGCATGTGCGACACGCTTCGGCAGGGAGACCACAGGTGATACTACCCCTCGGCACAGCCACGGCCTGCTTGACTGACAGAATGCGATGCAGACTAGTCTGCGCTGATGGCGTCTCATGTCGCTTGCCGTCTCGCGGCGCATCTGTGCTCAGCACTCCAGCATCGATTGCACGCGCAGCACGCGACACTTTGCCTCTGTCGTCTTTAAACAGATGAAGTCCTCTTCGTTGAAGTCATTCCTGCTGATTCTGCCGCCACGCAGGCCTGCCGCGCCCGACGCATGGCCCTGCTGGCGTCGGCCCGCCGGATGAGGCCACCTTTTCCAACTACCGCCCCAGTGCCGGCACCAATTCCGGCCCTGCCGCTGGTGGGAATACTGGTGGGAATACTTTCGGCTCCGGCGAAACCACAGCTGCTGCCGCTGCCGCCGGCACTGCCGGCGGCCACACTGTCGCCCCCCGCAGCAATAGCCCTGTCGGCGGGAACCCCATCGACCCAAGAGACGCCGCCTACAGCACCTCCCCTCCCGGCGGCTCCGCCTACATTACGCCCGGCAGCCTCCCCTCGACGCGTGATGCTAGTGGCAGCGCGGCCGGCGGCGGCAGCAACGTCACTGGCAGCAGCAAGATGGCCGCCATTCCCGGCGGCGGCGGTGGCGTGAGCGGCGGTACCGTGATGGGTACGCCGGTCAGCGGCAGCACAGCCCGTGGCGAGCCAGCGCTGGGCGCCGGCACCGGCTCTGGCGCCGGAAGCGGCGGCGGCTCCGGCCTGACAGACACGCCGGCTTACGGCCGCAGCACCGACGGCCCCGGCCCAACGCTGTCGTTCAAGATTGCTGGCGCTGCCGGCGCAGCCGCCGCCGGCGGTGCTGCCGCCGGCGGCAGCGGCCTCACCTCGCCGGATCGCACCTTTCCAGACCGCAGCTCGCCGCCCGGCGCCGACGGCCGCGCCAACCGCACCACCAGCGTGCGCAGCCGCGGCGCCTTCGACGACGCCACCACCGGGTCGGCGGGCGGCGGCCTGCTGGGCCACCCCGATGCGGCCCTGCTAAACCCTGGCGGCGCCCAGAGCCCTGGCGCTGCGCAAACCCCCGGCGCCCACAACCCTGGCGGCGGCCTGCTGGGTCACCGCAACGACCACAGCAACAAGTCCCACAGCCCACGCAGCAGCGGCGCCGCGTATGCAGAGTCCCGAAGCCCCCGCAGCAGCGCCGCATATGTAGAGTCCCGCCGCGAGGGCCCCAACACTGGCGCCGAGTACCTGGAGCAGCGGGCCGGCCCCGCCGGCAGGGGCGAGACGTCTTACACGGAGCAGCGCACCGGGCCGTCGACGTACACTGAGAAGCGCACCTCGGGCCCAGCAAGCGCCAGTCTGGTCAGTAACTTCAATCCTCTGCTGGAATGGTCTGGCCGCGTTTCCGACTGTGAAACCGATAGAATGATAGAAACAGCCAATGAGTCGCACATAGGAGCAGCGCACCTCTGGCCCAGCAGGCGCCAGCCTGGCAATCCTTTTTCTGCCACTGTGGGTTTTTTCGAAGGCTCCACGGCGGAAACTTCGATAGAACATCACGCGCTCACGGATCAGCACGCCTCGGCCCTGCAGGCGCCAGCCTGGTGAGCTCTCTCGCGGGGCTTGCGCCTTAAGCTCGAATGCTGTGGTCCTGCGGCAGCGTGGCAGCGATGTGTCGCAGGCGATTTTCTGTGCATCGTGGATCTGCGGGCTGACCCTCCAGGACTGAAACAGAAGGCTTGGTCTTCGCGTTCATTCCCGTCGCAGCGATCAGTTTTGCGAATTGCTGCAAAGCGATGCGTCTGACATCCAATGTCGATGTGGTCTATCGGAAGTAGACCAACAGCATCGCAGTGGAACACCATGTGCCAAGAAAGCAATCTAGTGGCACTCACCCAGATGGTCTTTTGTGTGAGCCTGCAGGCTCTAGGGTGTAACCCTGCAGGCTCTAGGGTTTGGGGTTTTTTAACCCTGACGACATTCTGTTGCACAATGTGCCCGGCGACTTTGCTCTGCAAGTTTGCACCAGGAACTGGAAACCCTCGTGTTCATTATCAGGTCTCATTGATGCAACAGGCCGAAAACATCGCGGCGGGACACCACGTCCTGGGCGAGACCTCCTCCGGCGGCGCGCAGCAGACGTCCTACTCCAACTACTCCAACTCGTCATTCTCGAGCAACAGCGGCGGCGGCAACACAGGTGCAATGCTTCAACTTTCATTCTGGATGTGAGTCTCGTGGCTATTTCTTAGACGTTTTACTCCATCTGTTCGTTCTTAAGCAGCGGCGGCAACACAGGTGTGCCGGGAGTGCAGACAATGTGCAGACATTGTACTGTGGTATCTTCTGGATGCCCCGCGTCGCTCCGTGTTGTCTATGCATTGGCTCTAGATGTGTTGGCTCTAGATGTGTTGGCTGTAGATGTGTTGGCTCTAGATGTAGCTCTGCATCTCTGCAACTCTAGCAGTTCTGCTTTCTGTGTGCAGTTTCATGACCCCGCCTCCTCCGCCATGCACAAGTTGCTGTGTTTCTTGCCAAGTATCCGCCCCTCTTGCACGCGCTAGCTGCTTCGAAGTCTCCGCTGCTTGAAACAAGGGGCATAAATATACATTTGGTACTTGACTGCCGGTGATTTCATCGGGAACAAACAAGCTGCCAGCAAGGTGGCTGTATGCAACGGCAATCTGTACCATATTTGTGTATGATCAGTTTGCATCTTTATCAACAGGCGCGCTGCACAAGCTGCCGGCAAACGCCGTCGGCTCAACCAACCCCCTGGGCGGCGTCAACGGCGGCGGCCCAATGAGCGGCATCCCCGGGCACCTGCACCTCGGCACGACCGATGGCATGGATGGCGGCGGCATGGGTGGCGGCGGCGCTGGCGGCACGACCGGTCCATTTGGCGGCGGTCATGTCGGCGGGGATAGCAGCCCTGGCAACAGTGCCTTTCACACGCCCGCCGGCAGCGTCGCCGGCATGAGCACCATGAGCAGCGGCAGCGGCGCGTTCATCGGCGGCGGCCTGCCGACCAGCGGGCCTGGGAGCAGCTCTGGCGGCAGCACCCCGACCCGCCAGCGCGGCACCGGGTTCGGTGGCAGTGCCGGCGGCACCCCGCCGATGAGCCCCAGCGGCGGCTTCGGCGGCGGCGGCGGCGGCGGTCACTCTCCCATGGTGAGCCCTGGCGGCGGCATGCGCAGTGGCAGTATGGGCGGCATGCCACCCATGAGCCCTGGCGGCGGCAGCAACGGCATGGGCGGCGGCGGCGTGGGTGGCATGCAGCCCACGAGCCCCGGCGGCTTTGGCGGCGGCATGGGCGGCAGCCAGCCACTGAGCCGCGGCTCTGGCGCCATGGTCGGCAGCGGTATGGGCGGCGGCATGGGCGGCAACTCTCCCATGAGCCCGAGCTCCAGCGGCATCAGTGGCGGCATGGGCGGCCTCGGCCTCGGCGGCAGCGGCGGTGGCATGCAGCGGCCGCCAGGCGGCTTCAGCAAGTTCTCAAGCTTCAGCCCCATCAGCAGCGGTGGCGCGGGCGGCAACAGTGTCGCCAGGCTCGGTGAGCATGGCTGCCGGTGCATGCTTTTCATGCGCACATCAAGCTTGGGCGAAACACAGGCCCTCTGTAAGTGTACTGCCCAGCCTGCTCTACCTAGGTGCTTCATCCACTTTCGCACTTCGCCAGTGCTGCCTGATGAAGCCTGGAGTAGATGAACAGGGGCCAGTTGTGTGGCAATGTTTGACAAAGCCCTCACTGGTCTCACTTCAGGTGACGGCGGTGGCAGCGCCGCCTACAACGTCAGCAGTCCAAGCTCCAGCTCCGCCGGCGGCGGTGAGACAAGCATTGTGGGCAATGGTCCCGGCGACGTCTCCCATGTCCGGCAGCTCCCCGGCGGCGGTGTGCGCTTTGTGATCTTAGACCTAGAATTCGCTTCTAGGCGCTAACTTTCCTGAAGAACAGTTGTGACAACCGATCCTGGCGATGTCTTCTTGGCCCCACGCAAGTCCCTGACGCGGCGAAGTTGTTTCTCCGACTCCCCTGAATTTCTCATGGGACAAATGCAGCACAGGACGCGCTCAATTGAGCCGCATGTTGTAGACATCTCCTGTTCTCGCAGCCAGCTAGTCGTATTTCTATCGGTGCAACCCCTGCTGGAACGCCAGTGTCAGAGTTGTTCTACCAGAGCCGAGAAGCCTGCCTTAGCAGCAGCTCAGCTGGCCTTTGCTCAAGCTGCCCATTCTTGGTTTGGGATCTGCAGTGCCACTGCCGCACCCAACATTTCCAGCCTTCATTTGAACCAGGTGGATGATATGCTGCAGGGTCCGAATCCTACGAGAAACGGGTGCGCAAGCAGCACCAGCAGAACGAGACGGAGACGTACGAGACGCGCCGCACAGAGTTCTGAGTTCCCAAGTGGCATTTGAGCAGCTGCTCGGGTAGTGGGCGGCGGGAGGCATCTAATGCACGGTAGCATTTCATGTGGGCGTGCGCATGATGCGGGCATGATATATGCAGGTGATTGTTGATTCATGCTACGAACCTTGGTTTTACTGGTGGGTGTGCTGGTGCGCGCCACACGTGACAACATGATGTGACTGTCTCATGGTGTGGTCATGTGGGGTCGCACTGGTGGCAGTCTGCAAGAGACAGACGCCAGTTGTACAATGCGTACATCTTGCTGAATGTTTGCCTCCTCCGATGGTGCTTCTCGACTTATAAATCATGACCATGTGAACTTGTTTGAACCTCCTTGCACCGGCACCGCACATGGCACACAGGAAAGTCCTTATCCACCCATCATCCGCTGCGACGCATTGTCGAACTATCCTGGTGATGCCCGGTGGCACCATTAGCTGGGAGCATGAACATGCTTGTGCGCATAACGCGCTCAGTGGAGGACTAGCGCCTGTTCGAGTGGCGTCAGGGCAAAACTTCTGATCTGTTGTGTTTCCGCCCGGGCTTGAACCGGGGACCTTCTGCGTGTAAAGCAGACGCGCTAACCAACTGCGCCACAAAAACGACATCAAAATTGCGATTTAGTGTGTCATATGAGACCAGAGATGCCGCCGCCGTACCGCCGTTTGGGCAAATTGCGTTTTCTAGCGTTCGCGTCCATTCGTAGGGTCATCTACATCATGCAGCTTCTCGCAGTGTCGCGGTTGAGATACTCTGACATGTGCGGCAGGCCAAGTGCATGGCAGCGACTTGATTTGTGAATGGGTTGCAGCTGCTGAGAAATCGCTCGCGTTTGAACGGCTGCTGGTGACATGCTCCTGAGGCCGACTCACGTTGCCTCTGAGTTCTGCTGACACTCTCAGCGGTTTGTCAAATCTGCCTGGCGGAAAGTCTCAGCAGCACCACCTGCCAGCTATGGGAGCGAACGTGTGGAAGCGCGAAGGAGAGGCCGGCCGCACCTTCAGCGTGGGCGCGCAGCAGCAGAAGCCGCGCCCCGACGCGAGGCCCGGCCCAGGACGTCCGCCAGGCGGCCACGCTGCCAACCCCGGCAACAAGCGCAAGCTGGTTTGGAGCCGCAGCGACGCCGCGGCAATGGCGTCAGACCAGTCCAGCGCCGGCGCGACGACGGGCCAGTCGCCGCTGCAGCCACACGCGCAGGCCAGCAGGCGGTTGCGACCGGCAGGCGACGGCGCCGGCGCCGCAATGCCTACAGCTGCCCTGCCGCAGGCAGCTGCCGCCAGCCGCGCGGCTGGCCAGCCTGGCGCCAGGGAGGCGAAGCGGCACCAGCCCATGCCCCAGCACGTTGCAGCGCAGCCTCGCAGCGCCGCCGCAGACGCCGCCGCGGCGTCTGCTGCTGCGCACGGAAGGCCGCACGCCAACGGCGCCGCCGGTGCGGCAAACGGCAACAGCAGCAGCGGCCACAACTGCGGCGGCAGTGCTGGTGGCAGCCGCCTGAGCGCCGACGCAGCCGCACTCTGGCCCGCGCCGGCGTCAGGCAGTCCGGGGGATGTATCAGAAGCCTCGGACGCTGCGGCGAGGGCGGCGCAGCAGGAGGCAGAAAGGGCCGCGCGACGGGCGCTCGCGGCCAAGCAGTCAGAGCTCGTGCGGCTGCGCCGGGCGATGGCGCAGCAGCAGCGGCGGCTGGCAGCCAACCAGGTGAGCAGTCCGCGACGTTGACGACCGGCTCGCTGCCAGTGTACCCTGGAAGACGGGTTTTTAGGGACAGTCTGAGCGGGCTGGGTTAGCATGCAGCCGGACCGCCACAAGGGGTCGCACGCCTCCAAACCGTAGTGCTTTCGCATAACAAATGTTCGCTTGCCCAGCCAAATGCTGTGGAACATGCAGGCCCGATGGATATGCGCCTGACACACTCTGAGCATGCACACGCCGTCGACAGTCAGACCTTGACCCTGAGTGTACGAGTAATTATCTGGCTGCTGTGCAGGCGGCGGCAAATTCGGCAGAGGCAGCGGCAGCCAAGGCGGCGCGGGATGCGGCGTCCCATGCAGATCGCCGTCGGCAGCGGCTGGAAGCTGGCTTTGCCGAGGTGAGGCGCCTCCACTGGCGGCCCTATCGACATTACTCGGTCCTAATCTGGCTAGGGTTCCTGTCCAGGGACAATAGCGAATCCAAGCGCTATGTGCCATGTACCAGCATGCTGGCATTTGTCTTTGCGACCTGCAATGTTGGGCGCCTTGCATCAGCCGACGCGGCGGCAGCCCCAGGCGATCTGTGATGAGTTCGCCTACGTCTACAAAACCGTTCGCCACCTCCTCTTGAACTGTCCCGCAGGCGTACCAGGAAGCGCGAGATGCAGCGGCGGCAGAGGCGGCGGCGCCTAAACCCTCGGCGCCGGCGGCGGACGAACGCGAGGTCGCTCGCGTGCTGGCGTCAAAGTCCGACTACCACTGCCTCCAGGTAAACACACTACGAGTATACTAGTTCCAGAACACAAGAGAGCATATTTTTATAAGTTAAAAATTTTACAAAAAGAAAAAAACTTTGTTAATTTTATTTACTTATTTGACCCCCAGTCGGAATCGGCGTCAGCAGTGTTGCAGCCCATGAAAGCCTGCATCAGTTTATGGACGCGTTTCTGGCGTCAAAGTCTGACTGCCACTGCCTCCAGAGGTGCTGGCAGCTGCTAGTTCAGATGTTCCGGACTGCACCCTGGAAATGAGCGTCTACAATTGTCGGCTCCCTGTGCACGCTGGGTTTTATTATAGGGTTTTATTATAGGGTTTTTAGGCGCGCTAGGCGGATTCCGCCCCGAAACAGCGCTGCCGATGTGCCGCGCGCAGCAAGGCGTCATTCATCCGTGGTGTTGCTGCAGCGGCAGCGTCTCCGCTCTATCCTTCTGCTGCCTGGCGCACGAATCTTGACCATCTGCACCATTCTGCGGCTGCCGGCTCGGACTCAGGCCCGAAGCAATCCGTGCTTTCTTCTGCTCCATTGCTGGGCTCGTTCCCGGTAATCATCTTAGTTGCCCCTCTGTTCTTTTCGCAGCTGCCGGCGGGGTCAGGGCGAAACGACATCCGCAGCCGCTACCGCGACATGGCAAAGGCGCTGCATCCGGACAAGTGCCGTGCGCCTGGAGCGAAGGACGCCTTCCAGCGCCTATTCGAGGCCTACACCAACCTGCGCGGCTTTGTCGGCTGAACCCCGGCCAGACAGGATGCACTGGGCCGCCGCGAGCGGACAGCGCCCTGCCATGGGAAGCGACGCAGGGCGACCGCGGCACTGGCTCTGTGACTTAGAGCGGCAGGCAGCCAGGAAGTTGGAAGAAAAAACCTGAGAACTTGCGGCTGACCGATTATCGGTGCTCCGGCCGGGCGAGCCGGGCACAGGGCGTTTGGCAGGCTGGCAGGTCCAGCATGCAATGGCCTTCAATTGGCAGGGCAGCTACGTGGCGACAATTATATGAACGGGACATAAAGGCCAAGTATGTGTGGGTGTAGAATCTTCTTGGATTAGATGCGTTCGGACCGTGTCTTGTCACGATGAGCTTGTTGCACCAGTGTGGGGGGCGTCGGCGGAATGACCTGGTTTCCGGCAGTCATTCTGAACCTTATCTATGTATTTTGAAGCACGGCGAAGCGACTTTCAGGTAACCATGACACAGACGAGAGATCTCAAGAGAAACCAGAAGAAACGTCAGGCAGTCAGCAACTGCCAGCGCCAAAGGGCAGGTTCAAAGGATAGCGTCAGTCCAACGTGTGGCGGTGCGCATCGTCACTAGAACTTGCTGTCTTCTTTCGCTCGTTTGCAAAACCCCATAGCTGGTGGCCAGCTCACGGAAATGCGCGGCACTGGCTGCTGGGCGCAGCCTCGATACTGCTATGCCCAGTCTGGAGTTGCCGCTGCTGCAACCGTCGAAACCTGAGACCCACTCTCATGCAGTATGACAGCGCTTCACCCGCAGTGTCTGTTGCCTATTTTATGCTATCACATGCTGCGGTCGAGATCAGACGAGCATAGCAATGAGAAGATATGCCTGCCAGCGGCAGAAACCACCGGCATGGTCAGTCACATCAGCCTACTAGAGTGTGGCGGCACTGGCAGCAGCTGCTGCCGCCATTGCCGTAACAGGTTCGCCTTGCGTCGTCCCAACGCGTGCCCTGTAAATGCAATCCGCACGAATCGTCCTCTCTATGGCTAAACCTCTGTGTCTACAGTTTCCTATGCAGCCTCCGGATCTGCAGACTCCCTGCCAGCGTCTCCATTGGATTTGGCCGGCCTTGTCCCAGGGCCGCATGCCAGCCGTGCATGGGACGGCAATAGGTGGCAGGCCAGGACGCCGGCTGTGCCAGCGGTGCCACCAGCTAATGCAGCGGCGCCAGCTGCTGCTGTGGCGCCGCAGGATGCTGCTCTGCCGGGGCCGGCGGCGCCGCCGGCGGCAGTGTCACAAAGCGAGCGTCGCCGCTGTGCGCGCGCGACTGCCACACACTCAGGGGCCCGGCACCCCTGAGTGTGTGTCGGCATCTTTGGCGGCCGCCAAGGCCGTCAGGGGCACTGCCATGAGCGGTGCCATCCACGGCGGCGGCAGACTGGCCGCATGGTTCATGCCGCCGCTGTCCACGGTGGCAGCAACAGCGGCGGCGTGCTGAAATCGGCGCTGTCGCCTTCTGCTGACGGCGGCGGCAGCGGCGGCTGGCTGCGCCACGCGGCCGCGCTGCCCGGCGCCGCAGCAGGGAACGCCACGCCAGCGCCGCCATGAGGGCCGCTGCGGCCGGCGGCGGCGGCGGTGCCACCCAGCGGCGGCAGTGGCGATTGCTGCTGCTGCAGCCTGAGCATGTCCGCCTGAAGCTGAGCATGTCGCTGGTCGCCAAGATGCTGGGGCGGATGCGCCTCTCTGGCTGCGAAAGGCTGCGCCAGATCCCTGCAAGCGCACAGCAATGGCTGTTAGGTCCATGAGCCAAGTTGCATCATCGGCATCCTCTATGTCTGCAGTAAACCGATCCGACATCTTCAGCATCACATCCGACAAGTAGGCGACGGCGGCAGCACCGGTGCAGCATGTATGCCTGGAAAAGCAGCAGTGCTTGTAGCTGGGCAACAACCTCCAGGCCTTTGCTCAGTGTACCCACGACGAAACACCGTGACCCTCCTTTTCATTCCTGTAGCTTCCTGCAGGGCCCACCAGTCCATGACATACGCCTTGGCGAGGTCGCCCGCGGCTGGCAGGCGACCCGAGATCAAGATGCCCTCCCGCGGCTGCACCTGCTGCGCCGCCGCCGCCGCCGCCGCCGGCAAGTTTCCATTCTCCCCCTGCCAAGACGGCAGCGGCACTGTAGGCGCACCGCTTGCACCCGGCTGCCCCTGTGGCAGCGGCGCCGCCAGCTTTTCATGCTGCGGCCCCGGAAACACGTCTGAAGCGCGGTGCCCTCTGGCTGTCCATGCCGCATCGCAGCCTTTGCGGGTGCCGCCGCTGACGCCCCAGCCGCCGCCATCTGCTTCTCGGGACATCATCCCGGGCGCCGACAACGATGACAGCAAGTCGCCGTTATGCATGCCGTGCAGTATTTGCGGCGGCTGGCAAGTGCCGCTCGGGTCGCTGTGGCGGGTAAATCCGCTCAGCAGCGGCGGCAGCACGCCAAAGGCAGCGGGCCGCGGCGGCAGCTGCGGAAGCTGCCACCCGCTGGCCGCCGCCGCCGCTGAGCCTTTGCTGCCGGCCAGCTGCTGTGCGTCTGCGTGCAGCGAATGAAGCTGCAGCTGCGGCGGAGGTAGCCGCTGGGAGCTCGGCCGCGGGTGCGGCTGCCGGCCCGCCAGCGGCCATCCCGCATCGGCGAGCGCCTGTGTGGCAGCAATTATGAAGTTGTTGAAGATGTTTCCGCATAGTGTGAGGATACAGACATAACGCACTTGCTGCTGCAACTGCGGCCCTGGAAGCCACCAACCTGTGAGGAGCCCAGCGCGAGCAACGGTGTTGAAACGTGAAATGACAAGTTCGACACACGATGGTCTTACAAGTCTTCAAGGAGGTTTCAAAATTACATTCAGGGAGTGCACAGATTCGCAGATCCATAAGCGATTCCCTGCCCTGCAGGACGAACGTCCCTGTGTGACAAGGTGCATAGCAGCAGGCAGGCACGCACGTGATCTGGGAGCTGCAGGTGCGGCAAGGGTGGCAGCCCAGGGTTTAGGGTTTTAAACCCAGGCATCCCGCCGCCGCCCTGATGGCGGCCCCATTCACTCGACTGCAGCTGCCAGCCCAGCGGCAAGCTACTGGTCGCAAGGTGAGCATTGTGGCCGCTGCTGGCCTGCTCGACAAAGCCGCCACCGCCGCCGCCGCCGACAGCGGCGCCACGATTCAGCGCGCCGCACCATGTGCTTGCGCCGCGTCTGCCGCTGGCATTACCACCCACGCCGTCGCCAGGTGCGAGGAACGCGTCCAAAGCTTCTAGGACTGCGCCGCCGTCGTTGCGGGCGCCGCCGCGGCCACCGCCGCCGCTGAGCGCGGCTCCACTGCCGGCAAAGCCGCTGCCGCCCGGCGCCGCCGCCGAGCTGGGTCTGGGGGGCTGCTGGACCCTCGCGGGACTTGGATGGCTCCACCCACCGTCGTATGGCAGCTGCGTGTTCCCCTCCAGCCCGCACGGCGCGCTGCTGCGACCACCCCAGATGGCGGCGGAGCACGGGAGCTCCCACGACAGTGGCAGCGCCGCCGGCCGGCCAATTTCCTGCACCAGCACCAATGAGCAACGACTTGTCTCATTGGAACTCAAGAGGCATTCTGCATTATGCAGATCTAGGCAGCTGCTGATCGCGACAGCAACAACTGTGGCTCCTGGCGGCATAGGCGCTTGACAGTGCACCTCGGAGTGCAGACAGGGCAGAAGCCCAATGCGACCCGGCCCCAGAGTCGACAGCTGATCAGCAGATATGTTTCCAGATGCCATTAAGATTGTCGATGTCACTTGTGACCGGCAATCGGTGCAGGAGCTGAAACGGAAACAGTCTCGCCTGCAGGCTGAGTGCGGCGCCGACACCGCCAAGGAACGTGCCGGGCTGTACAAAGAGCGCCTGCGCGGCGAAGTCGCTGGAGAGATGCATTGGCACTTGGTCCAGCTGCAGCAGGGGCTGGATGCTGCTGTTGCCCGGCGGCAGCGGCGGCTGCCGCAGCGGCTGCTGCTGCCACTCCGCTGCCATCGTTGGACCCGGCGCTGCCCTCGTCGCAGCCCCCGCTGGCGCCAGCCACGCATGCGCAGCCGACACCGGCACGGCTGTTTGTCGCGGCGCCGAGCTGCCTGGCTGCGCCCTCTCCAGGTCAGCGTCTGCGGCGGAGCCAGCAAGCCGCTTCGAGGCCCTGGCTTCCGCCGCCGCGCCGCCGGCTGCAACGCCGCGTTTGCCTGGCAGGTGCGGCCCTGCACAAGGTGCAGATGTTTAAACCTAACAAAGCTGCATCAGCCATAATGCAGCTAGTCAAGGATGAGCACGTTATGCATTCTCGCATGCCATTCGCATCAGGCATCGATCCCCCCATTGCACTCTGCTTGCACATGGACTGGAAGCCTGACGCAGGAGCTGACGACCATGGTGCTGACAAAGCGCACAGCCATTTTATTTTATTTTAATTAGTTTATTTATTTCATTTTATGTTGGCACCCGGAAACGGCAAAGGCGCACCAGGCTCATCTGCCGACGTCAGCGATACCAAGCCGCCAGCATCTTCAAGCTGCGCAGAGAAAGCAGGCGCATCGCCAGGCGGGACGGCAGGGGCGCCCCGTGATGCCACCGCAGGCTCCCGGCTCTGTGCGGCCTGCGACGCGGCGGCGCCTGCTGGCACATCGACGGCCGCGGCTGCCGTCCTGCTGCCAGCGTCCGCCCTGCCTGCGCTGGCCGAGGCCGGAGCCGCAGTCGCATCTGCCGTGCTCGCGGCGGCCGGCGCCTGCTCCCCTGCAGCCTTCTGCGCCGCAGACTTTCTGGTGGGCCGCCGCCGTGCGCCGAAGGCCCTGGACTCGTTCTGCCGCCGTACGTTGTGAGCGTCCAGCCGTCTGCGGCAGCTCCTGTTGGGCAGCAGGAGGCAGACAACTGACTCGACTGGCCGCGGCACAGGGTGGTCGGATCAATCATTAGAATGCCGTCGGTAGGTGGCAGCAAAGCATGCGTTTGCAGATGTTTCGCAGCAGTTCACGACCGCTGCTACTGCGGTGCGCAATGCGGCCGCACTGTTTTCCCAACGGAGCTGTTCAGGCTGCTGGGCCGCTCTCAGTAGACAGAAGTGGGCAGCCTCACCGTTTGTCGCCGTCGAAGCTGGCCGTGTCATGGAAGGCGCAGCACTGCTGACAGAAGCGCTTTGCGAGACCGCCCACCGGTACGGCGGCGGCAAAGGCATGCTCCGAGCAGCAGCGCGCCCGCTGGTAGAAGCGTTTCTCGTTGCCCAGAGTCTTGGTGCAGCCGTCCACCTGCGAGCTCCGACATGACTAGCATTTGGTCCGTATCTGCCTTTGCATATGCTGAGCACAGGCTTCCAGCAGGTACAAGCATGTCAGATCCTCGTCCTCCTCCGCCGCCGCCGCCGCCGCCGCCCTTGCAACTGGCGAACCTCGACCAGCAGTGCGCGCCTCCGTATAGCAGCCACACTTTTATGCTGACGGATAATGCACTTCTTCGCAAGCTCTAAACCCCTCGTTCCCGGTTCCCACGACCAAACAAAAGCGTGACTGATCAGGCATTCACCAGGCTTCCGTACTGGTCAATATTTCCGTGATGTGGCTCTTCCCAGTAACAGAGAAAGGACGACCGGCTTTGACGAGGCCGGCCGCCGGCCGCTGCAGCTAGCTCGGTAGCTAGGTCGTCGACGCAGCAGCGGTACCCGATTGATTTGTCGGCACAAGACAAAACTGCGCATCACCTTGCAGGTTCTGACCGAGGCTGGATCAATTTCATCACTTGGCTGCGCTGCCGGCTGCGCTCGCTCCGCGGCACAGGCGCCGCTGGTGTCTGCTGCCTGTCGACGCAGCAGCGTGCGCCCGCCAGGTTGCCCCCGAGCTGACTCAGCCATCCTTCGCCGGCAGCTGCGAGCGCCAAGGCCGCATTCTGCATGGAGCAGCAAGGCGATTGCGTTCAGAGCCTCAGGGTCTGCCTCTGAGTTCTAAGATTATGTTACTTGCGCCGTCTACTGGGTCGGTAGACCTGTATCGCATTCGTCGGTGCGCATTCAATGCGGCAGCAACAGCTATGTTAAAGGCTATTTGCCCCATACGAGGGTTTGCCCCATACGAGGGTTTGGGCATGAGGCAAGGTGTTAACTTGGCTCAATGACGGCTGGCCGTCGGATCTCACCCGCGAAAACCTCTGGCTGTGTTGTCCTTGATAACGCCATGAGGCAGTGGCCGCTCACCTCTCAAGTGGTTACGCGCATCTGTCGTGGTTTCACCGCGGTAGTCGCAGGCACAAGTCAAAAAGCCGACGGTACCGCCCGTGTGTGGCGAAGACCGTGCAGCCAGATGGCTCAGGAGCCGATTAAAGCAGCGCTATGCGCTGCGCAAGAGCCCTGCAGCATGTGGGTAGTTTGTACCACGGTGAGCGTGGGCGCCCAATCCCGCATTCGACTGCACAGCCGCAGCCGCCAGCTGGCCCTATCTGATCAGTCTCCTTCCCGCCACAGTGTTCGAGCTAGCTGGCACGTGTAAATGGAGTGGAGTACACATATGTTTTTCTTACGGTGGAACGTAAATTATAGACGAGAAGTATAATGCCCCAATTGACGTCCTATTGATGAACAACAAGGAAGGGCAGCCGCTGGCAGGGCTGTTTGAGAACACATAGCTCGATGGGCTCCGGCGGCCCCTGCCCCGCCATGCCCAAGCTGCCTGCCGCCTCGCTGGCGCCCCCAGCTGCCGGCGCGTTGCGGCGGCTGAAGGTTCCGTATATATAAAGTCCTGGCCATGGCCCAGCCGCAGCTGTATCGCGGAGAGCGCGGACAAGGTTCACGTGGTTGCTGCTGCCGCCATGCTGCCGGGGACGTCCGGCGGCGGCGGCGGCGGTGGCACGGCTAGGTCCCCGGCCCGCGCCAGTCGCTGCCCGGGGGCGGCGCCGGCGCAGCCGAACTCGTGAGGAAGTTGGAAGGCGTTCTGGAATCAATGAGGAAGCAGGAAGTCGACTTGAAAGTTGTGTACCCACGGCTGGAGCTCCAGCTCTCCGCAGTGCGATGGCACCGCATGGATGTATATTCCTGCAGCGGCAGCGCGCACGGCACAGACATCGCCGCCGGTGCGCAGTCGCCGGGCGGGTTCATGGCAGTGCAGCCGTGCTGCTGCCTACACCGGCCCGGCCGGGGGTGCACTGTTGTGGCCGCCGAAGCCGAACAGCTGCTGGCTGCCCGCCTGCTCTCACGGCGGCAGCTGCGCCCCATGCAGTGGCAACAGTGACGTTGCGTGCAGGTGCGGTGGCCTCGGGGAGCCGTCTGTCGCCATCCGAATGGCGGCGGCGCCTGCGACTGCCAGTGAGAGAATGACGCCGGCTCCCTTCACCGGTACCGCTGGCGTCCTGCGCCAGTAATCAGGCTCGGAGCTCAAAAATCCGATGGGCAGCCGTTCACACACGCGACAACCCACCGCAACTGTGTATGTCCCCACACGCTGTCAGGTGTCGTCTCTACGTCTGTGCAAGCAAGCTTCGTTCTTCGCTCCTCAGTCTCCACCACTGTGCGTCTTGATGCCATTTCGGCGCTATTCACATGTATGCAGCGGCACCCGGACGCCCACGACGGCCACTGCATCATGTTAGAATCCCTATGAATACCCCTGTTGAAAAAACCTACGGCCACTGCATCGTGTCCGTGTTGGATACGGCGGGACTGCCGGCTGCCTGGTCCGGCTCAGCCTGCCGCCGCGACTCGCCGCCGAGCAGCTGCAGGAAGTAGCCGGCCGGCTTGGGCGCGCCCGCCGGCGCCGGCTCCATGTGCAGCGGCGGCGGCGTCACTGCAGCGGACGGAGGGGGGCTGGGCGTTGCAGAAGGCCCAGCTGGCGCCGCCAGCGGCGCAGACCAGGCCTGCCACGCGGGCAGCAGGCCCGAGTCCACTGTGTCCAGAAAGCCACCGCCGCCGCCGCCGACGCCGATGCTGGCACGGGCGTCGCCGGCGGAGCCTGCCGCCGCTCACGGCACTGGTGGCGCGGACTGGCTCTGCAGCCGGAAGGCCACCGGCTCCGTCGCCGCCGCCGCCGCCAGCGGTGCTGCCGTCAACGCCCGAATGCGCCAGCTCGGGCGCGGACACCGTGTCGATGATGGGGTCGCCGTTGCCCCTGGGGAAACGAGAAAGATCTGATGAGCGGATGGGAAGCGGGAGACCATCCACTTCCTTAGTGCCCCAGTTCCGTCTAATAATAATCTAGTAATTAGAGATTTACTCTCATCTGTAATACGAGGTGCACCAAGCATCTGAACCGTTACAGCCACTGCTGCCATCCCGGAGACAGCTTAGCTGCTACCTTTTCTGGCCACCCACACAGCAACTTGGAATGCGACTCGCACCAGAGTTGCAGTTCACGGGCAAAATTGGGCTCATCAGGCAGGGAAGAAGGCGTAGGCAAGCTCCTTGATGTGCGCATTTCTTTTTTAAAACCTTCTCCATACTTAACGTAATCAACTCGAGAATCCAGCGCACCAGGCAGGGAAGCAGGCGTCGGCAAGCTCCTCGATGGTCAGCGCGCGGGCTGCATCGGCGTCCTGCGGCACTTGCGGCCGCGGCGCCTGCGGTGGGCTGGGGCGGCCCCACCCTGGAGCGCCCGCCAGCGGGCGCCGCTGCGGCGGCGCCGTTGCGGCGCCGCCGGGCGAGCCCCAGGACGCCTGCTGCCACATCCCAGTACCAAAGGACTGCTGCCAGGCGTTGTTGGCATCACCAAAGGCGGCGGCTGCCGGCGGCGGCGGCGGCGGCGTCGTGGAGAAGGAGACCAGCAGGGGCAGACCCTCGCCCGAGCCGCAACCGCTCGTGCTGAAGTAGTCAGGGTGCATGACGTTCTGGGCGCCGCCATATGCGCCGGCAGCCGCCGCTGGGTGCGCGTCCTGCGGAGCGTAGCTGGCCGCCTGCTGGTGCTGCTGGTGGAAGCTGGCGGGCAGCTGCATTGGCAGCGATGCCGGTCCGAAGCGCGCCGCCATGGCTGCGGTAAATGGCGTCGCCGCTCGGCCGCTGAACTGCCGCTGCTGCTACTGTTGCGGCTGCTGCCAGTCCGACTGGTCGGTTGCGGACCGGGGGCGCGGCTCGAAGGAGGGCGGCAGCGGCGGCAGTGCCCACGCCGATGGCGCTGGCGGCCGCTGCGGCAGTGGCGGCGGCAGGTAGGCTGCCGGGCGCCCGCTGGCAGCTTCCTGTAGGGCCAATGAGAAGAGCATGCTCAGACTGATGTTCGAGAGTATGCTCTGAACAGCTCCTTCTGGTTGTGCAGGTGTCTGGATGCTTGCAGTGTCACAATGACTGCAGATACCACGAAGCAAACACAAACTGCTGCATCCATGTCCTTGCAGTTTGTGACAGTCGGGGTCACTCACCATTGAGACGGCGCCAGCAGGACACTCCTGGCCGGAACCTCCCGCCGGCAGCGCTGCAGCAGCGGCGGACGCGGCCGCGACGGCCGCCGGCGCCGTGAAAGGCGAGTGCTGCCATGCCGGCGGACCGCCTGCGGCGGGGGCGGCAGCGGCGCTGACGGCGCGACGCTTGGGTGACGGCGGGTCAGCCCTGCCCGACGGCTGCGCCATGCTTGCGGACACGCCGCCACGGAATGCCGCCGGGAGGTCAGCCTCCGCCAGCGGCCAGCCCCGCCGCCGGGCAGCCTGTCGCTCGTCGACCGCTTCAGGCGCGCGGCCGAGCGCATGAGCTGCAGCGCTGGCAGCGACGCTGCGGCCGCGGCGGCGCCGCCGGGCGCGGCAAAGTCGTCATTGCCGGCGGAGGATGCCGCCGCCCGCTTCTCGTTCGCGCGCCGTGTGTTGTGTGCCTTGAGGCGCTTGCGGCAGCTACTGCGGTCGCGCAAGGCAGACCCATTCCAGCAGGGTTCACAAGAGTTGCATGAGGTATTCCCCACTGGACAATTGGACCTGCACGCGGCTGCCTCCTTCGACAGGCCATCTGACAATGGCGCATCCCTAGCTTTGGCGGCACTGGACAGCACCAGCATCTGGGACACCGCCAGAGGAAGCGCACCGCTTGTCGCCGTCGAAGGACTCCAGCTCGTGGAAGCAACACTGCTAGCAGCAACACTGCTAGCGCTTCTGCCAGCGCTGGCAGAAGCGCTTGGTCTTGGTCCCCAGTTGCACGGCAGGCACGGCGGAGTGCGGAATGCAGGTAGATGCGCTTCTCGACCGTGATCTCCAGCCCGCAGCCGTTGATCTGCGGTTTCCCGCATGACGTGCATTCGATTTCAGGGTTGGGAAGGGCTTGTGCAGGACACGAGTGCGCACCTGCACCATGCTGCCAAGCAGTTAGCCCTTGTCGAGGCAAGACGCTGGTCGTCAAGCTGCGAGGCTGGCAGGGATGCAGGAGATGATGTGTAGAACATGATGAGGACGATTTGCATCGAAGGCCGTCTGCGGAGTGGGTAGGATGATCATGTGATGTGCACAAGTTTGCATGATCAAATGAAGCTTCACGAAGCGTACGTACCACTGCCCGGCAGCTGTCCCGGGCAGTCGTGCTGCCCGGGAGCAGAACTTTCTGCCTTGCAATGCACCGTGCACGTCATGTCATATTAAAAATCGCTTTGCGTGCTCGTCGTCGCGGCAAAACGGCAACAAAGCCACTGAGTCTGGTACATATAGTACAACTGCAGTACAAACGTACGGGCTGCCTAGCGGAAGGGAGAAGAGAAGAAGGAAGACATATAATAAAAAACCTTGACCTTGCATAAAACTCGTTGGTGTTGCACCTCCAGTGCATCCGAGCCGCTGCCAGGCGGAGCCAGCGTCAGATGTACTTGGGCTTCCCATGGCTCCCCGGTCTCGCAAGGAACTCATTTACAAGCCCGCGTCACCTGCGCGTGCACTAGGCGGCTTGGCAGAGATCCTGTTGTACCATTGGAACCGACGGGATCGCGACTTGGACTGCCACTGAGTGCAAGGACGGAAGGCAGGCGTGGGGGGTGTGTGCGGCCGCACTATCCGCGGCGCCTATGAAAACAGCATGCACACATTGCAGACGGCTCACTAACTTACCTCAAACGTCTGCGGCCATTGCCCTCTGGCCTCGAAGTTTGAGCCCCAACAGTACACACGCCCGGACAGAGAGGGCCAGCCGATTTGTCAACGTTGCCCGCTGCTGACTGAAGGCTGTCAAGTCATGTGTAGTCGCTGGCTGCAGGAATCGGTGCAACAATTACATCAGTTGCCTTGCGTGCCTTGCGAATATGTTCCCGGACTGTGGGCCTTGTCACCGACTATTCGGGCGGAGCTTGCCTCACGTCAGGCGGCCGACGGGGATTCGCTCCTTGATTCCCCTGGAGTTGGCTTTACTCCATTGATCGACCACGAGACTCTGCCACTACCACCGCTTTTGGAAACCTTCCACGAAGCCAGAAAATCCGACCTTCGGGATGGCAGTCCACGAAGCCGGATGGTCGCATCAAGCGATGGCGCTGCATCAACTGGGTGCAGCCCAGCGCTTGCCCGGGTGGGCCGACATCGAACTTGCACTGGATATCTTCAACTTCCAAAGCGCGACAGCGTGACAGCCTACTCTTCCGCAGCGTGCCCCACCCCTGGCCTCCCCTCGCACTGCCAGCGCCTAAGCCCTCTCTGATCTAGCAACTCTCACTTTTTCCGAGGGCAGCGCAATGCGGCGGGCAGCAGCGGGTGCAGCGCACACCCCTCAGCGGGGCGGCCCCAGCATCAGCAGCGGCTGCTCGGCGGCCGCGCTGCCAGCCGCCGCCAACGTGCCGCCGCTCCCGCCAACGGCCCCATCATCGACCCTGCCGTCGCCCCCATCGCCGCCGCCAGAAGCCCTGGAGGCAGCGGCTGCGGACGCCACGGCAGCAGGATCGCGCGCCGCCGCCGCCAGGCGGGCCGCCATCTGCGCCTCGTCGGCATTGGCCTCCGCGTCATCCGCCGGAGCGTCCTCCAGCGCGATGCGCAGGCGGCGCAGCGCCGGCTCGAAATCGGGCGCCTGAACAGTGATGCAACAGTAGGTCCGAAGAGTAGCGACATCAGCGATTGCATTGGCGCCATCCGCCGGAGCGTCCTCCAGCGCAATGCGTAGGCGCCGCAGTGCAAAAGCGGGCGCCTGTGAGCAAGGACTAGTCGTCATGGAAGTGCGTGGCCCAGCGCGTGGTTAGGTAAGCATGGCATCCTCTACGGCCACACGTGATAGGGCAAGATACCAGCCAGACGCCTGTGTGGTGAGGGCAACCACCTATGGAGCCCCACAATGGTCCTGTTGACGAATTGCTTGAGCAGAAAGCGGCCCATGCAGCGAGATCAGGTCCACGACCAAGAGCAGGCGACCATAGGATGTGATGCTCGGCCTGATCACTGAGGTGTCTGCTTGCCACGCTCCATGGCACATGCATGTCCAGTGTGCTGGCAAAACAGCTTGTTCTACAACTGGCTTCATGCAGTCGTGCACGAGCACTCAACCCAGACACTCGCCTGCCGCTGAGGCAGTATCAGCGTTGGACGCTGAAAAGCACACCTACAACAGTGCCTCTGCCGAGGCGGGGTCGCTAGCCAGCGCCAGCCGCAGCGCTGCCTCGCGCACATGTGGTCAGTTCCGATTCCTGTGGTTAGTTCGGATCCTTGGGAGCATGTCTGAGAGACGAACAGCAGCCACACCTGGAACAGCGCATCCGCCGCTGCCGGGTCCGCGGCGAGCGCCAGCGCCAGACGCAGCGCCGCCTCGCGCACTTGCCGGTCCCCGGAACCCAGCATCGCCGGCAGCGCCGCCGCGGCGCCACTTGCGCCCGAAGCAGCCTCGCCGGCCGCCGCGCCGTCGCCGACGTCGCCGGTGGCGCCGCCGGTGGCCAGGGAGCCAGCGAGCTCTGGGCGCTCTGACAGCAGGGCCGCCAGCAGCTGCGCCGCCTTGCGCTGGACGCGCGGCGAGGAATCTGACAGACCCCCGGCGAGCAGATTGAGGCCATTCGCCTGGATTCACAAGCAAAGTCCGTTGTCAGAATCCATGGTGCGAACAGGGTTCAGCAGCATCCAGCAGCTGCGCCGCCTTGCCACACGCGGCGAACAACTTTGACAGTCCGCCAGCGAGAACACTGCGACTGTCCGCCTGGATTCACAAAGCGCACTCGTCAGAAATCAAGCTGCAAATGGTATTCACAGACGTCAGCAGCTTCGCCGCCTTGCGCTGGACGCCTGGCGAGGAGTCCGCCAGAGTTCCAGCGAGGAGACTGAGGCCGTCATACGCAGTATGGGTGCTGCAACCAATTCAAGCGGAGACAGGCTGACAACCGCTAGCACTCGCCAGTCCAACCGCACCGCAGCGCCGCTGATGGCACCTGCATGATTGTTATAGGAACAAGGGTTTCAGACCCGCATGTTGGTGGGGGTCAACACGCAGGCTTCTCACTGGAAGCCCTCTCCTATAGCGCCAGTCGCCTGCGAGGAGACTGACCAGGCCTGGCCGAAATGCAGATAAGAAATTGAGTGAGACGTTGGATGTTGATGAGAAAACACAAGGGATCCGTGTTTCACAGCGGCGTGAATGGGCGTGTGAGCGCAGAGCGTTGGATCATACCGGCACGAGTTCAGGCCGGACATGCTGGCAGGGCCTGTTACCTCGATACAGGGTGGTTCCATGCCGGCCACCAAGCCATGACACCCACCGGCATGCGCGTACTGATATCAAACCGGATGAACTGTGCAGCTCCGAGTCCGCAAAGGCGCAAGCCTGGAGACAGAGCCGAAAAGGTCCCACCGCTTCCCGCTGCCACCAGTAACCAGAACCGTCGCTGCCACATGTGGCTGAGCCTTCGACCCTTTTGAGTCGTCGGCCATACCTGCAGCAGCGCGTCCAGGGCAGGCGGCAGTGGCGCACGAGGCACGACACAGCGGTGTGCATTCAGGCTCGCTTTGATCTGTTTCTACCCTATTCTTAGTCGAGTCTGTACATGGGTCGAAAGAGGAACCTGCAGCAGGTCGTCCAGCGCGGGACGGCAGTGGCGCGTGAGGCACGAGACCGCGGTGTAAGCGCTCGTGCGGGCTTCGGGATCGTCGTCGCGCAGCTGCGCCATCAGCGGCGGCAACGCGCCGTCATTTAGCAGCCACTGCAGGCATTGGAGAAGTAGCGCTCATTAGCAATTCCTTACGAATATCACTCAACTTTGTTCTCATGGTTGCAACTTTGTTCTCATAGTTGCCTATGCGGCGGCAGCGCGGCATCATTCAGCAGCTACTGCGCCTCGTTGGCACAGCAGACTCTCAGTCAGTTGAACATTTGTGTCTGAGTTATGGGCCTCGGAGTCGGCGTCCTGCAGCTGCCCCATCAGCGGCAGCAGCGCGCCCCCATCCAGCAGCCGCTGCATTGTCGCGCGCGCGCGCGCGC
>JAABUL010002656.1_pt1 | contig 28937 bp, 46 predicted proteins | sample 5559151 | NCBI WGS metagenome assembly JAABUL01 (sample SAMN10711876, study PRJNA513368) | rock metagenome | isolation source: Antarctica rocks | place: Antarctica: Victoria Land, Pudding Butte sud
ACTGGCTGCATCCAGGGGTCTCGCACGCTATCAACGCCCATCCACTGTTCGTCCAATTCCCGACCCTGAAAACCCTGAACACCCTTGACCCGGCGGCGTACCTGATCAATGGTACGCCGGTAGACCAGCAGCTCGCTACTGAGGGTGTGCATTCCCATCGAGGGCGCCGCCAGCGACGCCGCCGCCTCTGCCGGCAGAAATACCTGTTGGCAGCACACATGGCGTGTTCAGGCCGTCTGGGTTAGGACATTGTGGGGTGGGACTCGGTTAAGAGAGCATGCCAGTGCCACCAAGGCCATGTTGGCATGGAGATTCAGAGCAAAGACAAAAGTCGGAAGGGCGGCCTCTGGCAGAGAGTGCTTGCTGGGTGGTGGCACGCGAGGGGAGGACTCGAACAGCGCAGATGCCAGGCATGAGCCGGAACCGAGACGGAGCAGCCTGGTCTCCGAAAGGAATCAAAAGCTAGCGCGCCTGCTGGAATGCGGCGTGCGGGAACTTGGAGCCGAGCGCCTCCTCGAAGAACGCGAAAGCCAGCGGCGTGAAGGCCGCGGTGTGCTCCGACGCAGCGCTCGGCGTGTCGTCCCGCGCCGCCGGCGCCGGCGCCAGCGCTGCCGGCCGGCCCCGAGGCGCTGACCCGCCGGTACTTGCCGCCTTGCCTGTATCTGCATCCAGTCGAAGTAAACAAGATTAACACAGCGACGATGGCATGTGGGGCACTAGTCGCATCACGAGTCGGATCACACATGACGCCTTCCGGTCAGCATGGGCGCTGGCGCTGCCGGCCGGCCCTGCAACGCCAGCTGCTGCTGTGCTGCAAAACCGCGTCACTGGAATTCGCCAGGGGTGGCGACAGCACACTTGAGTACGCCCTTGCCACACACCATGCCCTGGATGGACATCTGGTCCAAGACACCCTTGCACAAGTTAGGGTTTAGGGTTTAGGGTTTCCCAGCACCCCTTGCAAGTGGTCAAGCGGAATGCGCACCCGCAGGGGCAAAGTGCGTGAGTACGGCGTTTGCAGCGACGGTGCCAGCATCGTCCGGATCCACCGCCGAGCCCGCTGTCAGCGGCTTGTCCGGAAAGGCCATAGGCATTGCCTTGAAGGGACCTGGGCACAAACAACTGAGAATGCTGATGGACAGTGTAGAAGGGGCCTGGGCTTGCAGGAGGTATGCCAGGGGCTGCCGAATTTGTGGAATGTAGCTCAGGTGTGAGCGTTCCACTAGGGACACACTATATCACTTTGCCTCATGCAACCACCGAACTGGCCAGGCGCAAGCATGTCTCTCCATTGGCTGTGAAGGAGCATGATCACTGCACGGCATGCTGCCTGCAAGGAGCTGCCACCGCATGGCCACCGCAGCGATGTAGCACCAGCATCCGAGACGTCCAAGCCGAATTGTACAGAAGCCGACATGAGGCGCAAGGGCTTTCCGACAAGCCTGTGATTGTGAGACCCACCGACAGCCAGCGCGATGTGGCACGGCGGCGCGCACCGCGGCTGGCTGTAGTGGAACGTCTTGCGCCGCCCGCCGGCAGTCCAGGTGGTCTTCTGCAGTGCGCCGCTTGCCACCGCCATGTCGTTTCTGCCGCCGCAGTATGTTTGATGAACACCAAATTGTGAGGACTCATGTGCAGGTGGTCTTTGGCAGCGCGCCACTCGCCACCGCTGTCTCATTTCTACCGCCACCGCCTAAACGAGCATACTGCGAAAACGATATACAAAACATCCTCTGCGGCGTCCCACTTGCCTCCATGTCCGTTCCTGCCGGTGCAGTTTTCAATGTTCAGCTGCCAGGACTCGTGTGCAGATGGCCAAGCTGCTCACACAAGGCAAGTCCACTGCTGCTCGTGTCCAAATCAGTGCACAACATTGTTCTGACTTCAAAATGGCAAGACACACCAGCACAAGCGCGCCTGCCCATGGGGGATGGCCGAGTCGCGGGCGCAGCTGATGGTCGGGCGTATCCGCTCAGTGAAACGACACTCTAGTCACTAACATTCATCATCGAAGTCTTGTTGACTCACACACCTGCCCACGGTGATCGCCAGGTCCCAGGGGCAGCCAATGCCCGGCGTATCCACGCACGGCAGCCACGCCCTCGCGCGTCGCAGCTGCACAACGGGGTGGTGTCACTTGACGCTCTTCTTAGAGAACGGCATCACTCGGCAAGGCAGGCGTATGCGCATTTCCAACGTGCGCTGCATGGAATGCGAGAAGGCGACCAGGAAGCCCCTGTCAGGTTGCAGCCAGAGACCCCTGGCAATCCCGAGTGGGATGAGGGCTGGAGTGAAAGCCTCGACTCACCTGGCCGTCTGTGAACGCGTAGACGCCCCAGAATCGCACGCCGCACGCGGGGTCGGCCACCCCGTAGTGAATCCGCACTCGCAGCCGCCGTAGCGGCGGCTCGAGGGCCTTGAAGCCCACCTCCTGCTTCACCGCTCTAGGCCTGGCGGCATCCGGCTTGCTCGCGTCCGGCTTCGCTGCACCCGCTGGCGTCCCCGTGTTCGGCATGCCGGGCTGCACCGCACCCGCCGCGTCTGATTTCGCAGCATCTCCTGACCCTGCCGCGTCCGCCTTGGCTCCGCCTAACGGCGCTGCGCCTGTTGCAACGGCAGGAACGTAGGCTTTCAGGAAGGCGTGCTTTACAGTGATGTGAAACAAGCACAAGACATAGGAAGTGGTACAGCATTGCGCCTTTCTGAAGCAGGCATTCATCCCCATGAAGAACCTTCAACAGATGACAGACGCACGCCAAAAAGACACGCCAGGGAGGAGCTGCGCACCGGCGCCACCGCCAGGCGCGGAGCTGCCAGCGACAGCGTCCGCAGGCACCGCCGCGGTGGCCTCCGGCGGTGCCGCGGAAGCGGCAGCAGGAAGCTGGATTGTCAGCTCCGGTTCCGCCTCCCGCTGCAGCGCCGCCTGGTAGCGGAAGTAGTTGCGCTCCGCCGCCGCCGCTGCAGTGTCCCCGGTGTCTGGGTGTGCAACTTCTGCATGTGTGAACCATGCAATCAACTCACAACCCGGCAGTAGATTCCGCGCCTGACGATGCAAGTGATGCAACCCGCCGCTGCCGCTGCTAATGTCTGCTGCGTTGCAGCTGCTGCATAATATGAAGCAAAAATGAAGCACAAGCTGCTCATGCGCCGTGCGGATCGTCTGTCAGCGTGCAGAGTGCCTGTCTCAATCAGTGCCAACTGCAGGCAGTTTGATGTCACAGCGGCGTATTTTCAGGATGAAAGCTCCTCGCTGAACCGCATGCATGCCACTCACTGCTGTCAGCCGGCTCCAGAAGCTGCGGCCGCAGGCTGAAGGCGGCATCGGTGCCATCCACGTCCACCCGAGAGACCGCCAGACCCAGTGCATGCAAGCCGATGGAGGCGGCACCGGGCGCGCAGGCGACAAGCAGCTCCGTGTACCTGCGCATCGGCCGTGCGCGGTAGGCATCCAGATTGACTCGCAGTGGGCGTTGACACAAATGGCCTTCCTGCGGCTGAGTGTCGAGTGGCAAAACACGCCGGCACCGCATCTGCTACGACTTGCCTCGTTCCAGAAGCGGCTGCAAGCGTGGGAGACAGCGTAAAACTGCAGATACTCTGAGTGACATGCGTTCAATGACATGCCGCACCCGCTCAGCCGGCGCGCCGGGACATCAACGTTGAGCACAACTCGCTGGTGCAGCGGCGTCGGCACAGTGTTCATGGTGCTGTGGCGCTACCGCCGGCTGCACCGTCGCCAGCGGCGCAGGCGGGCTACGCCATGCGTGCGAGGTCAAATCCGTGGGGCCGCTAGTCAAGCTGCAAACGCGCTGTGTGGTGCCGAGGAGTACGGTGCAGCGGCACTGGAGGCTGCGTGTGCGGCCGCGAGAGTGCTGTTCCTCAACAGGACTGGTGTCGGGCCTTGCAGATCAACTTGTTGTCCTGGAACAGTGTCTGATTGTCATGCGTGAAACTTTCTGCCGAGAGCACTGATATGAACGGTTATCAGGCTGGCGCGGCCACGCCAAGTGAAGCTGCGTGCCTGGAACCAGAGCAGGTGCTCAGCGAGTGAGCAATCTGCACAGGTCAGCTGATCAAGAAGGGTTAGCCGACAGCTTTCAGGGACGGACAAGCTGCGGATGTGGCATTACCGGTGTCAGGTGCAGGCGTGCAAATGAGGTTCGCCGGAGATCGCTTCTTGCGAGTGCTCTCGCAAGCGAAAGCGTTACAGGGGTGGCCGGCGGGACCACTGGCGGTGTGTTTCAGGCCTGTTACCCAGTGCCCCTTGGCATGATTGTCACCCGACAAATCCGTTTTTCAAGGCGCTACCGACATGCACGCAAGCACGGCTCGGTCATTGTGATATGCAACGTCAATTCGCCGCCCAAAAGCAGTCCGGGAGCGCAGGCAGACCTTGCAATGTGCAGGCGTCTGGCTGTGGGAATCATCACAGGGACAGATACTGTAGTCGCGGGCATGAGTCGCGGCATGATCAAAGATTTAGCTGTCCGCGAGCTGTTTTGCAAATGCTACGGGTGAGTCCGCGAGCAATCCGCGAGCAGGTCAGAAAATCCGAATTTTCTGGGAAAGTGCACTGGAGAATATGGAAAATCGGTCCACGATACTTGGTATTCGATCGACAGGGCTGTATGCTCAGGCGGTGTGCTGGGCCCCAAGGATGTATACACATCAACCAGTAATTGCTCGGCACGTCGATGTGAGTTGGGATTCGCTTACCCATGTTGACTACTGCACCGCGGGCAAAACATAGCACTGTCAATACACGACCTCCTGTCGGTCACGGCTGATCCATTGAATTGTTGTGTCATACGACTTCTGTGAACGTTTGTGGACTGCTGCTGTTCCGCCGTGATTGCCTGCACTGCCTTTGAAATATGCATGACAGTCAAACAAAAATGCTTTCGGGGCCCCGTTAGGTGACATTACTTGGCCCGATCGCTCAGCTCTATGACAGCTTGCCCCTGACGGTGTTTCCCAGTCTTGACCTCCGCTGCCCTCGGTCAGGTCAGCCCTCTTTTCTTTTCCAGACTGCTTGAGACAGCCACCGGCCCTACAACACCCTGGTCAAGCCTGCTTGAGTGCATAATGTCCAGCTTCCACAGTGATTCACGCTTTCGCTTTCGTAAGGACAGTGTCTGTGAACTTTCCGCCAGGCGCTCACGCGGCGGCACCGCCACGTCATCTTTACCAGGGGGCACAAGCCGAGGTGGTGGCACTTCTGGATTTCGCCAGCCAGACTTTTCGATGCGCCCGGCGCACAGGGTAGCAGCCGCGTCGACAGTAGCCACATTCGGTTTGCTGTCTCAAATTGCATCGCAACGCGCTGCGCTGTGTGTGCCGAGCAGCCGAATTGCTGCTGCTGGCCCTGGCTTGCACCCCAAGTGTCGGCAGTTGCGATTTATTGGCGTTGCGGCAGCATGCCCTGCCTGGCGGCGGCAGGACCGATGATGCTTATGCGGGACTCCCAGTCATTGATGCAGCACCGCTCGTCTTGCACATGCGGGCCGCAACGCCGGGTGCTGGCTGCGAGACCTCAGGCATGGCCACAGACGTGTCCCACTTGCAGCCCCCTGCCAGCGCCTCGCACAGCCCGCCCAGCCGTCGTCGTGTGCCATGGCAGGCGGCTCATCGCAGCCACCTGCGCTGGCACCGTGGAGCGCGGCCTGCAGAGGTCGCCATCCCAGTCGGGAAATGGTAACTGGCCGGGGGCCGGGCAGCAGCCCTCACCGTCGGCCAGCGGCAGCCTGGACCTGCAGTGGTCGCAGGTGGACACCGCAGCCGCGGCAGCGGCCGTCTGGCGCCAGCAGCAGTCGCCGGTGGCCGCTGCTGACACCTCGCAGCGGCTATGGCGGCGCGATGGCGGGGCGGCGCAGGACAGCGCGCCGCAGCAGACGGCCGCGGCAGCCAGCGACCGCCACAGCTGGGGCGCCGGCCCCGCGACTGACCTGTCGCCTGTGGACCTCGGCAGGCTCCACATCAACGGCGACACCGGCGCCGGCGGTGCCGAGGCTGATGCGGACGCGCTTCAGGCGGCCGCAGAACGCGCGGCGGAGCGGCGGCGTGCCAATTGGCGCACCGACCCCAGCCTCTCGGACGATGAGAAGGCCCGGCGGGAGCGCATTGGCGCCGGCAACCGCGGCCGCGTCCCCTGGAACAAGGGTCTTGGAGAGGTGCGCGTCCTTGCAAGGCTGCGCACCACCAGATAAATTGCCACGTGCGCTTGCAATTGACTTGCTTCAGCTTATCTTGCATGTGCATCATCTCAGCCGCACTGCATTGGCAGCATCACTGTCCCGTTCATCCCGTTCATCCCCATGCATGCATTGCGTGCGCAAAACTCCAGTTGCTTCGGCATCGCTGCTGCATGCATGACCAGCGCATGCGCATGCTGCCAGTCGGTTTCCAATGCCCGGTGTGCTTTCCCTGCGCTCCAAGGCCAATGGTGGTGCGCAGCTCAAGACGCCAATCGAGGTGCGGCTTGCAAAGCTGGGCCTTTCTGAGGCGGAGATCCAGCGCCGAAAGCGCATCTCGGAGGCTGCCAAGGGGCGCGCCGCCTGGAACAAGGGCAAGAAGCACAGCGCAGGTGAGGAAGCCTGTACTGCTGCACTCCTGCGCATGCCATGCGAGGTCAGCATGTGGATGTACAGCCTGCATGCGTCTGAGCTGCAGCCTGCGTCTCAGCTGCAGCCTGCGTCTCGCGGCCTGCATTTCTTTCGTGTCTGCTTCAGCTCTGAGCACGGCGATACGCATCTGCCAATCCATGTCTTAGAGCCTTTCCACTCCACAGCAGCTGCTTTCAGTGGCTAATTGCACAAAATGGGAAAGCGGGTGGGTCACTGTTCGTAACACGCATGCTGAGGACGCCCTGGTGACGTCCGCCTTTGCCGTCGCGTAGAGTGGCGTGCCAACATTGCAAAGGCGACACGGGTGGCGATGCAGCGGCCGGAGGTGCGTGCCAAGGTGCTGTGCACCGAGGGTCGCCAGCATCTGCCGCCCAAGCCGGTGAGTTGCTTCCAGTATCTCTTTTCGCTCTATTCTTCTGCTTCCCATAAGAGACGGGTTCTCCCACCGAGGCCCGCCAGCACCTGCCGCTCAAGTTGGTGAGCGGGTATGGGCGTCCAGCATGCGTGCGAGAGCAAGGCGGGTCCTTGCGAGCAGGTTGGCAGAGCACAGTGCCTGACCATCTTCTCGTGTTCTCACTCGAGCAAAGCCATGCTTCGCAGCCAAAGTCCGAAAAGAAGGAGAGGGTCGGCGTGCGCAAGGCGACTGCGTCGCAGGCGACCTCGCCTGCATCCTCAGACATAGGTGGGGAGCGAAGCAATCGGGGTTTCGCCTTGCCCTGTCTGCCTGAAGTGCCGGCTTGGGCGCATGCATGCGGTGCCTCTTGTGCACATATTCAGCCGGTACCCGTTCCAGCCCTGCATCCTGAACGATGCTGCAGCTTGCCTTTGCCTGGGACACTCTTAAAGGTGTACGAAATTTCAGGCGCTTTTTCTATGTAATGTCCGACCTGACGTGTTGTGCTTGGTCGCCGCAGACGCGCCGCCTAAGGCACCGCGTGTGCGGCCGGCGGCCGGCCGCGCCTCTCCGACTGGCCCAGGCTCCCGCGGCCCGCTCTCTGCAGAGCACAAGGTGCAGTGACCGCGCCAATCGCATGCAAGTGCCGGACACCTATCAATGACAGTTGTGGGGCATGGGGCGCACTGTCACACTCACAGCACCATGACTAATTTCAAGTAAGCACGGCGTTGCCGCCCTGTAGGCGTCGCAAGGCCGAACGGATAACATGTCGTGCATGACATGATCATTGCATGGCATGATCCCAAATGAGGCGCGCGCAAAGGCGTTGCGCCGCGAGTGGGAGGACCCGGCATTTCAGGAACTATGATCAATGAAATACTCCTCACACAAAGAGATACACACTTCACTTTCTGCAGGCGCGCATCGCGGAGGCGGTGCGCCGCAAGTGGGAGGACCCAGCGTACCGGGAAAAGGTGCAGTCGCGCATGAACAACCCCGACTACCAGGCCGCCCGCATCGCCAAATGGCGGGTGAGGATTGTGGTGTACATCCAATGGTGTACATCCAAGAGTTCAGCTCCCAAATTCCTGCAGGGCCACCATCTCTTGCCACCTTGCTGCATGAATTTGACGCTGACCTGGCAGCTAGCAGAAGCTGTCCGAGCGCTGAGTCGTCAAGTCAAACAAGCAGCAGCTTTGCACTGCTGTGAAACGCGGAATGTGGGAGTTCACTTACCTGCTTCTGGCGACGTATTACATGCCAGCGCACAGCACTGCCGCGCGGTGCGGCAGATTGCTTGCATACCCGGTCCACACTAACGTAGCACTGGGTGCCGGCCCGACTGCCCGCTTGCCTTTCTGCCTGCCGGCCTCACAGGAATCCCTGTACACAAGGTTGCAGTCGCTCAGCAGGACATCAGCCCGCCCGCTGTGCTGCAGGACCATTTCTACTCGCCAGAGCAGATAGAGCAGCGGGCGGCAGATGCGGCGTCCCGCGCCGCCCAGCTGCCCCGCCGGCGTGCCGCACGGCCCCGCACGGCAGAGGCTGCCGCTGGGAAGAAGGCTGGTGAGCCGCCGGCGCTGCGTCTCACAAGCGGGCTCAGAATGCCGCTGCCCCGCAACCCGCAGCTGCGCTTTGGCGGCGGCGGCGGCAGCCCGGCGGCGGCGAAGAAGGCGGTGGCGAAGCCGGCGGCGAAGAAGGCCGTGGCGAAGCAGGCGCCGCTGCCGCCGGCGGCGCCGCCTGCAGACATTCGGCGCCTGGCAGAGGCGCTGACGGGCGCGCGACAGCTCATCTCGCACATGGAGGTTGCCCTCTCACAGCTTCGGGCCCAGGTAATTAGAGCTCATTAAACCCTCACTGCTGCAGCTGCTGCCCCACTCACGACAGGGTCACCGGCCATGTGATGCCTGCAGCTGGTGCCGCATCGAACAGCCTGTGGCCCGAAAGTTTCGCTTCTGAGAGCAGGCTCAAGCTGCTCAGCAGATGTGTCGATGCTGCTGGATCACAACGTGTCCAACTGTTGTCTTTGTCTGTGCCGCAGCAGGTGGTGTCGCCGGAGCAGGCGAGCGCTGTGCTTACGGCGCAGCAGGAGGCGGCCCAGGTGCTGGACATGGCCCGCGTGCAGGCCGCCAGCCTCGAGGCCAGCCTGCAGGTGACTGCTCTTTTCCATGTTGTTGAACTCTTATGCCTTCACCGAACTTTGCGGAGGCTGAAGCTTTGAAATTGGTGTGAGCCACCGGCATGTGGGCTGCCGTCCCCTAACGGCGAGCCTGCAAGTGAGAAACATGTCTCCTTCTCTCCTCCACTGGCAGCAGGGCCAGACTCTGGGAAAGGTTAGGAGCTCTTCTATGGCAGTCTGCAGTAAGTTGGTGAGGGAGGTAGAACTTGTGGGAGAGGGCCAGCAGAGGTCGTTCTGGCGCTTCCCGGGGAGACAGGCCCCTGCCGGCTGGTGTGGAGAGTTTTAATAGACCAGCCGGACAGGGTCGTTTTGGCTGCTTTGCCTGTGTAGAAAGATGCGGCACATCATTCCTAGCCCAGCCACTTTTGCCAACTCATCCGTATTCTGCCATGCAGGCGGCTCAGGCAGCAGCAGCCGCGGCGGCGGCGGCCGCTGAGGCGGCGGCAGGCGATGCAACGGCACAGCAGCAGCAGCCGGATGATCTGCAGCCCGAGCGGCAGCTGTCCGGCTTGGAGCTGCAGCGTGAGGCAGCACTGGAGCTCAAGGCGGCAGCAGCACAGGAAGCAGCTGCGACATCGCCGCAGGCAGGTGGCGACAGCGCAGCCTGGGGCCAGAGAGCGTCCGGCAATGGCGCCAGGCCCGTGGGTCGGGCAGGCGACGCCAGCAGCAGCAGCGCGGCGGCTGCCGCCGGCGTGCCATCTCGGCTCCCGTGGGGGGCGCCACAAGCTGCACCCATAGCCGCCGCACGAGGCGCCGCATCAGCCGCCTCCGCTGCCCACGATGGGCTGGTTCAGCAGAGCCATGGGGAACAGGTGCTCGAGCGAGGCGCAACGCTGGCAGCAGCCGCGGCCGCCTCTCAGGCGGGAGCAGAGACGCCTGCCGCCGGATCAGGGCAGGGAGCAGACGCACCGCGGGCGCAGAGCTGGGTGTGGGTCGATGGCCGCCGAGTGCTGGCGGGTGGTGGCGGCGGCAATGCCACGCCCGTCGCCGCGCAGCCTGCCGCAGCGGCCAGGGCGGCTGGACCGCCGCCGCCGCTGCAGCAGGAGCACCCAGCGGCTGCGCCTCAGCAGGCGGGGATGGCATCTGACTGTGTGGCGCCTGCCAATGCCAGCGCCGTCTCCGCGCCGGCATCGGCAGGGGGCTATGCGCTGGGCGTCGAGGCCGTGGAAGCGTCAGCGGCGGCGGGTGCCCGCAATGCGGAGCCTGAGGCAGCGGCCGCGGCAACTTTGGAGGCGGGGCCGGCCGCGGCGGCGCCGGTTGAGCCAGTAAAGAAGAAGTGGATGTGGGTGGATGGCCGGCGCATCCTGGTGTGAGAGGAGGGGAAGATTCTCAAGTGAGAGTGTTCCGACTGTGTGGATGCTACCTACGATTTCTGACACACAGAGTGTGTACGGATTGCAACATCAGGACTGAGGAGTCCATATCTGGGCCGCTGTGCGTGCATGGCTGCCAACTGTGCCAGTGGTTGCCGGGTGAATGGCTGGCCATTTGCTTGCAGCCGCGACGCTTGTGTCTGGAGTCAGGAGGATCAAATGTGCGGCCCGAGCTGTTGTCGAGGAGTGCTGTCACAACTGCTTCGTCCATGGGCACAACCACATTTGCACCTTAGACATTTCTTGTCGGCTTGCGTTCTTGGGCTGAAATGATCTGTCTAGACGATTGCTTTTCACGTGTTGGCTAGTGAGCCTCTTCCGCGAGTCCCCTCAGTGTCTGGTTGCTGAAAGGAGTGAGTTGCACACTCAGTGTCAGACAACCTCTGTTTTTGCCTGCGAAGTTCCCTGAGGGGCAGATAGCGTGGTGTTTCTAAATCTTCACTAGCGCCTCGCCCGCGATCAACAAGCTGAGAGTCAGATTTGAAGATCACGGCGCTAGATGAGAGAGCTATGGGCCCGGATCGTTGCACAGCTGCAGCAGCAAGGCGACGCGCGCGTCGTCGTCGACGCACAGACAGGCAGATCGCTCTCGGCAGCAAACCTATTGGACAAGGTCTGCAGCACTCTGAAACCAACGTTTATCTCGACGCCTGATTTTGGACGCGCGCCTCTGGCATGACTCAGAAATACACGACTTCCTGCAGGTCTCGACCGCTGCCGAAGAGCTTGAGCTGCCAGAACTAGACGCAGCTTCACACGGACGAGCTGGCGGCCAGCAGCCGGTCGCGGCGACCCCGCCCGCAAATTTGACCAGCGGCCGGGATCGCGGTTGCAGCCGCGGGGGCGCCGGCGCCTGCGGACATAGCGGCTGCCGCACAGGAGCCAATGGGGAACCGAAATTCTCACACCCTGACAGACACGGCAGCGGCGCCATCGACGAGGAGCAGCGAACTGGCGCAGGCGCTGCTGTCATGATGGCGCAGCGGCGGCACAGCGCTGCGGACGCCATTCCGTCGCTGCCGCTGCCGCCGCCGCCGGCCAATGGCGGCGCACATATCGTGGGCGTGCTTCTGGAGCCCACCCTGGAGTATGTCGTGGCGGTACTGGCCTGCGTGGCAGCCGGGTGAGTTGCGCTCGCTGCTGTATGCTGGTGTGTTGGCTGTGTTTCGTGCAGAGCAGATCCAGGCTGCGATCAGGCACAGTGCAGACCTGAAGACAAAGTGACATGCACTGCGCATCTGCTGGTGACGCGGCATCGTTGTGCGGCAGCTGGCTGCGCACAGCCGCAGGCCGGCGGCAGATGTCCCCCCTGCACAGATGCTGCCTCCCCTGCACAGATGCTGCGGGCATTCCCGGCAGGGCGTGCTGCGACCACAGCTGCATGGCTCGTTGCAGAAAGTGTGTTCTCCAGGAGCATGGAAGGGTTTAGGGTTTAGGGTTTCTCTCGGCCGGCATTCACAGGGCGGCATGGATGCCGCTGGATGCGCGCTGGCCACCGGCGCGCCTGGCGTCGGGGCTGTGGGCGGCGCAACCGCTCGCTGTGTTCTCAGCGCCAGGCGCTGGTGCCACCGCCGACGCGGCTGAGGCACTACGAGGCCAGCGCGTGCTTCATGTCAAGCTCGGTGAGCCAATGCACAGCTGATGCCTTGTGTGGACCTTGCTTGACGCGTTCTTGCGTGTGTGTGTCTGGCTGGCAGAAGGATGTGTGTTTGCTGCTGCACATTCGAAAATGGAGCTTCTTTTCCAGACCCAATCAGACGCCATCGCTCTGCTCGTGCGTGAGTTGCAGCGCTCACCCGCAGGCTGGCTTACTCATGCCCTGTTCAGCACTGCAGGCAATCGAAGCGGCAACAGGCGAAGCGGCAACAGGCGAAGGGACGCTGCTACCGCGGCTGCTGTGGCGCGGACTCCATCCTGCTATGTGGTGTACACATCAGGGTCCACTGGCCAACCGCTGGGCGTCTGCGGCTCGCAGGCAGGTGCTAGTCGCTTCCTTTGAAATTGGGATCCTGGTCTCCAGTCGCCTCACTGCCGCCAGCTTGCGACCAACACTAACGCTTCCTGCAGATACTCACACACACGGTTGGTGCGCAGCGTCCCGTCACGAAACAGCAGCGTGACCTATCTCTGCGGACACATGCAGGCCTTTGCCGGGTTTAATATTAGGGCAAGCCTACAGCGCATGCAGAGCAGGGTCACAACGAGCTCGTGGCCAGCTCAGCGCTCATTTTAAAGTGTTGCTGAACTGCCCAACTCCGCAGGCCTGCTCAATCGCTGCGACTGGGCGGCGGCCGCCCACCCCTGGGCAGCGGGAGACGTGGCGGCTCTGCGCACGGCGCCGGCGTTTGTCGACGCCGCGGCGGAGCTGTTTGCGCCGCTGCTGGCAGGCGTGCCGCTGGTGCGCTTCCAGCATTTCCGAGCGCCCCCGGCTCACACCGACAGAAGCGCTGCACTGGCCTGAAGCCGATGCAGTGCTGATGATGCTTCTGTACAGGACTATCAGTGCTCCTACTTGTGAGGTGAAGGAGCGTGAACTCTTGATGCTGCAGTCTTCCTTGACGAGTGAAGCTTCGGTGCTGTGCCAATCGTCTCAACTCTATTCCCGTTAGCGAGCGTTCGAATTCTGTGCGCCGCCTTCCAGGTGACGTTCGACCACGCCCTGGCGACCAACCCGGCGGCATTCGTTTCAGCGCTGGTGCGCCACCGCGTAACACACCTGACGGCAGTGCCCGCAGTGCTTGCAGCGTTGGCGCCCGCGCTGGAGGCCACGTCGGGTGCGTAATCAAACGGTGCAGGCCGAATGAATCTGCAACTAGCGCCAGCCTGTTCTCCACCCGATGCGCGGCTGAGCACTGTGCATCCGGAACAGACAACTGAACCACCCGTGCGCGTGCTCGCCTGCCTCTCACGGCGAATCGAGTTTGCATCACCCGCAATGCTGTGGCGTTACCAAGTACGACCTGCCCAAACTGTAATCACTTCGCCTTCTGCAGGGCTGCGGCTGCGGCACATCGTGTCCAGCGGCGAGCCGCTGCCCTGGCGGCTGGCGAAGCGGCTGCAGGCGGCGGCGCCGACGGCACGGCTCCTGAACCTCTACGGTAGCTGCGAGACGGGCGCGGATGCCACAGCCTGCAACATCTCGGCGCTGCTGGCCGCGCGTCCCCAAATCCAAAACTCCAGCAGCTCCGCAGGCGGCAACAGCGCCCTGGCTGCTGAAGAGAGAGCTGCCGGCAGCGCCTGCGGCGGCGCGGCGGATCTCGCCGGCGCCACTGCAGCCGCAGCCGCTGATGCGGCACGCGGCGGCGACGGCGATGGCGACGCTGCCGCGCCGGCCGGGCGGCCCATCTTAACCACTATCGTGGCCATTGTACGCTTTGGCGAGACCGATTCAGACGGCGAGACCGACTCATGCAGCAGCGGCTGCAGGGCGGCGCCCCCGACAGCTGCGCAGAAAGTGGCGGCAGGTGGCGCCGACGACGCGCTGCCGCCGCTCGCGGCGGCCGGCGAGATCGGCGAGGTGTGGGTGGCGGGCCCGGGCGTCGCCGCAGGCTACGTGGGCAGCCCGCCGGCGGCGGCGGCGGCCCGCTTTGCCACCGTCCCCGCAGCCGCGCTGCTGCAGCATCTGGCGGTGTGCGGCGCCTCTGGAGGTCGCAGCGACGAAGCGGCAGCAGCAGCCAGCCGCGACGGCCCCGCTTCTTCTGGCAGCATAGACCACGAACAACCCGGCGCCGCCGGCGTGGCAGCCGCTGCCGCCGCCGGTGTGTCGGCAGCACAACCCGCGCTGCTTTGGGGCGCCGGCGCAGCGGCATGGCTGGCACACATCACCCAGGGCAGCACAGCGGACGGCAGCTGCTGCGTGCGCTTCTTCCGCACCGGCGACCTGGGTTATGTGGACGCCGGAAGCAGGATGCTGCACCTGGCGGGCCGCTGCGACCTGCAGGTCAAAGTCCGAGGTGTGCCTTGCCATGCTTCCATGAGTGCAAACAATGAGTTGAATACTACACCTCACCTTGTTCAGGGTTTTAGAAAGTGCGAGGGCAGGCTGTGTCTCACAGCCTCCCAAACAATGCGACAAGAATGCCACTGTCCTGCACCAGCTGCCTGAGCAGTGCAGGCGCAAACGACAGCTGCCGCACGACTGAAAGTTCTCCTCTGTTAAACTCCTCCATTCGCACAGCGTGACCCTCTTCCTGCTTCACAAGTGCAGGCGTGCGGGTGGACCTCACCGAAGTGGAGGCGGTGCTGTGCGGCCACCCTGGGGTGGCGGCCGCAGCCGCCAGGGTGTGGGAGGCTTCATCGGGGCTGCGACTAGCTGCCTATGTCGAGGCTGCACCGGTGGACGGTCGCCAGCACGGCAGGGACGCCGCTGCGCAGCTGCAGGTGTGCAATGGCACATGCTATGCATACAATAATACAAGGGAAGACACGAGAACGAGCAGTCCTCCCTCCACCAGGTCGGCAATGCGCATGGTTCAGGCAGCATGCGAAAATTGTATGTTTCCGCTCTGCTGTATGCGGCAACATTCACTTCGTGTCTACAGATCCCATGGCACATTCGCTTGGTCCGGCGCACAGCAGTCCACTGGTGCAACCGTACCTGCTTCCACCTTCCAGCACTGTGCTGCAGGCTGCGCTGCTGGAGCGGTGTCGGGCAGCGCTGCCGCCGGCGGCCGTGCCCACAGCGCTGCTGGTCCTGCCGCGTGCGTTGCCGCGGTCGGCGGCCGGCAAGATTGACCGCAGCGCGCTCCCCGAGCCCGACTGGGCGACCGCAGCTGCCGGCCCAGGTGACCTCTTGGAAGGCTAGGGTTTTCTTCCTCAGGCAGAGCTGGCAGCTTGGGAATTTCGGTCTCGGTGATCGGATGCACTGCTCCTGTATCCCTGCTGGAAAGTGAGTCCACTGCAATCTCCCGCGCTATCCTGCAGAGCCAGTCCACAGCAGCGGCGGCGGCGGCGGCGGCAAAGACGGCGGCGGCAGATGGGAGATGCGCGTCATGGCAGCCTTTGCAGAGGCGCTGCAGGCGCCGCGGCTGGAGCCGGGCAGCGACTTCTTCGCGGCAGGCGGCGACTCGCTGTCGGCGGCTGCGGCTGCAAACAAACTTGGCATCGAACCCGCACTGCTGCCGGCATTTCCGACGGCGCGGCGGCTGGCCCGCTACCTTGCGGGTGAGCAATGCCTTTGATCGTTTTACGTTCGTTCCGTGAATAACAGCTGCAACCACCAGCAGCAAGCAGCAGCAGTCGCATTTCGTTACAGGGAAGCGTGTGCAATTGAGACAGCCTATGTGCAGAGCACTGTGCACTTGCAGGCTCGACACTATCGAAATACTTGTACTTATGTCGGATGCCCTTTTCCGGTGCCATGCAGGCCTGGAGGCGGCAGCGGGTGCCGAGGAGGCGTCACAGCTGCCCGCGCAGCGGAGCCAGCCTCGGCCGCGGCAGCCGCCGCTGCCTCCGCAGCTTCGCTTGCCCAAGAGCGACGCGTCGCCCTCGACACGGGCTGCGGCGCCGTTCCCGATCCGTCCGCTCACAGACTCGGACCCCCAGCTGTGGCTGCTGCAGCACGGCGAGGCCGCCAGGCTCGTTGCGGTGCAGAACCCCGGAGGCAGTGCACTTCCGCTCTGCTGGCGGCTTGCAGCGGCTACGGACTCGGCACCGGCCCAGGGCTGTGCACAGCCGGCCGCTGCATCGGCGGCGCCAGGCGCGCAGCAGCGTCCAGCCAACCCGGCGGCAGCCTGCGCTGCGCTTGGAGCAGCGGCCCCGGTGCCGACCGAGGCGCCAGCTGCGGACATTGTCGGCGATAGCAGCGGCGGCGGCGGCGGCGGCGGTGGCGGCGGCGGCGCCCCAGGATGTCGGGGTGGAGCGCTGGAGTGCCGGTGGCGGGTGCGGCTGCGGGACTGCGTCGACGCGGCGGCCGCCGTCGTTGCGACACCTGCAGCGCTGGCTGGCGACGCGGCTGGTGAGTATTGCCTGCTGATGTGCTTGCAGCCTTTGAAACAGGCTTGTGCGAGACTTCAAGGATGCTGCATGACTGAGCCGCAACTGATGCCTTCCCAGAGAAGCAACTGCAACGATGCTGGACCTAGTTGCTGCGGGCTGCTGGATGTCTGATGATGTGCGCTGGGAATACTGCGCACATCACTTGAGAGTCTGGGATCTTGCGGGCGTCAACGGCTGCGAACGGATTGACAGGCGCCTGGTGGGCGTTTGCGTGCTCCCACGGCGGCGAGGTGGCCTGCGTTGACGGCCGCACCGGCGATGCGGTGTGGCGGGCAGTTCTGCCGGGCCGCTGCGACGTGGGATTAGCGATCCTACATGACCTCAGGTGCGCTTCTACTGCGCACTTCCAGTGCAAACGAGGAGCGCAACTACTGGTTCACAGCTCTCGTCACTGATTGATTCTGCTTCAGAGAATCGTGAGCCTCAGGGCACCCTGATCAACGGCTTTTTTGTTGTTTCACACTGCCGCCACCGTTCCCGGCGCTGGCGTTCGGCTAACTCCGCGTGCTGTTCCTGTCGACCGCCAGTGCAATGTCAGCGGGTTTTCAGTCAATCAGGGTTGCCACGCAGCCACCTGGCAGTGGCGTGTGGCGACGGCCACCTGCACTTCCTGTCAACCGCCGACGGCAGCCTGGCCGGCTGCTGCGACGCCGGCGGCGAAGTCCGGTCGGCGCCGGCCGTCGACCCCTGGCGAGGCCGGGTGTGGCTGCCATCGCACGGCCGTTGCCTCACAGTTTGTGAGCCGCCAGGCGAGTCTCGCAACAGCTGCATGCCATGCATGGGAGAGTTTACCAGCAGGTGATGACGCGGATGGTTTGCGCCTGCGGCACCGGCGAGCACGCTTGCAGGAGGTTCGTTTGCTGAGAAACTTGGCGCGAAAGCTTTCGCGCGCACGGCAGTCATGTTGCCAGTCACCGCTGCATCTTCGCAGGCGACACAGTGTGGAGCTGCGAGCTGCCCGCGGCTGCTTCAGCTGCGGCGGCCTTCGATGCCGGCCGGCGCGCCGCCTATGTGGCGTGTCTGGACGGCAGCATCATCTGCTTCCAGCTTCCAGCTGACGCCGCCGCTGACGCCGTCGTGCCTGGCCGCTACAGCGGTAAAGACAGCAGCAGCGTGCCGCCGGCAAAGCGGCAGAAGGGCAGCGCGATGCTCAGCGACGGCAGCGGCGGTGGGCACGGCCTGGAATCGGTGTGCCGCTTCGTGTGGGGGCACGCCGCCGGCGCTCCCGTGTTTGGGCGGCCAGCAGTGGACGCTGCTTCGGGAAGGGTGTGCTACGGCCTTGTCTCAGGTCAGGTGGAGGCGCTGTCGGCATCAGGTGCGTGTCTTGCCTGCTGAACCAGCGCCCTCTGCATTTGCGAAAGTTGGCCGCAAGGCATGTCGGTCGCATGCAGAACTGAGCTGCCAGCCCCTTGATGGGATCGTCTGTTGAAGATCTACAGGACGTGTTGATATGCGGCCAATGACTCGGGTGAGGAAGTGCTCGAAGAGGAAATTGTCACAACGATGTGTGATCCTGCTGGCAGGCGAGCTGCTGTGGCGAACGGACGTCGGAGCGCCCATCTTCACGCCGCTCAGCCTGCTGCCGGGCCGGCGGCCATTGCATGTGGACCCGCCGCCGCCGCTGCAGCCCTGCAGGTCTCTGGGCGCTATTGCCGAGCAGCTAGGCACGGCCGGCGGCGACGCCGCAGGCCCGCCGCCTGCAAGCCAACGCCAGGCGGCAGCAGCCGCTGCCGCAGAAAGCACGGTGGTCACGGCGGATCAGGCGGGACGGATCCTCGGCATGTGCCTGCGCTGCGGCGCGGTGCTGTGGTCGCACACGGTCAATGGCGGCGGCGGCGGTGGCCGCGGCTGCGGCACGGTGTCGATCCGAGCCAGCCCTGTGGCGCCGCCGCCGCCGCTGCTGCCGCCGCTGCCGCCGGCGGCCCCTGCGGGAGTCAAAATGCTGGCTTTGCCTTTCGATCTTGAGCGAAGAATCGCGTGGACTGCTGGCCCCGGGGCGGTTGGCATCGTACGGCTGCCCAACACGGGCGGCCACCATTGTGGAGGCGTGGCAGCGCCTGCTGGCAGCGAGCCGCAAGCGGCGGCGGCGGTGGCGGCGGTGGCGGCGGTGGTGGCAGACCCAGCAGGATCGGTTCCACGAGAGGATGACTCACATACCAGCAGCGTGTCAGATGGGCTGGGCGGTACGCCAGCGCGGGGCGTGGATCAGGGATTGGATTGCCGGGCCGTCGCGGCCGCGCAGCTGCCGGCAGAGGTGTTTAACGTGCCTGTGGCTTTCGGTGGGCTGCTGGTGGTCGGCTGCCGGGACGACTTTTTGTATTGCCTTGCGCAAACCTGAGGAGTTTATCTGCGTGCTAGATTGTCCTTGGTTCAGAAACGTGCTTTCTATGTGTAGCAGCGGCTCCTGCGGCGCAGCAGCAGCGGCTTGTGGGGAGGATGGCACGCACCATATTGCACACGCAGATCGCCTGGCTCACACATGATGCTGCCTGTCAACTGGGCCCGGATTGTTAAGGACTTCGGGGTGGCGTGTAGGTTGGAGCCTCGTGTCGTGTCGGAGGTCAGTGTCGGAGATTTGGCCTTGGAGCGCCATTGTCAGCTTTTGCCTTGACGCGCCCAGTTGGAGATCTGCAACAGAACTCATTCAACCCAACAGCCGTGCCACATTGATTTCCAGTATGGTGTTGCGAACTCGCGTCAGCGTGCCTCCCTCCGATCCTGACACTTGCATTCCAGGGGCATTCCGAGCAATCAAGCCAGGCCACTGCCCATGTCGCAGAGCTTCGCGCTGTGCTCCCACCTCAATCTGCGCAGTACACGATGAGGCAGCTGCAGCGCCGGTGGAAATTGCACGGCGGTCGATGCTCACCGCCGCAGCAACAACCATGGCGGCCGCTGCCACGCAGCTTGCAGGCCCAGGTCCCAGCAGAGCGGCTGCGGAGGCTTCTGTCTCCGAACATACGGCATTGAAGAAGCTTCAAGGCAAAGTTCGCTACAGCTTCAACTTTCCGGATGGGTGGATCACCGCATACGTGCGCGCCTGCAACACTCCAGTCCGGTTGGACACCACAAAGTACTTTACGCGTGCTCTTCACGGACTGACATGCTCACGTTTGGAAGCTGCTGTATCGTGAGGACACTGTTGAGGATTGCTTGCAGTGACACGATGCTGCGAGATGCTGCGCCGCAGAACCGAGGGGGGAACAACGCCGCGCTGGCGCTCGTAGGCGACTTCAAAACCTTCGACACCGCCAGCGTGCAGAAGGTGGACGTGTCACGTCTGAAACTCCCGCCTGAGACAGGTGCAGCAACCAGGGCTCACGAGTCAACAAGTCAAGCAAGCTGCCCAAACTGGAAGCTGGTTCAAAAACCAAACATACAGCATGCCTTCCCGTGTCAAGTGCTGTCATCCTATCGTCAGAACCTGAGCATGCACGTGTTTCTGGTCTTCCAGCGGAGAAGGGGGATGCCAAGGCCCTTGTCAAAGCTCTCATCAATGAGGCCCGCACAGTGGTGAGGCATTGCCGCCATGCCATGCCGCCACGGACATTGCGCCTTGTAAATGCAATGCGTCCTCGCGTGGAATGTTGGCATCATGTTGCGGGCTGGAGTTCTGGTGCAATTCTAGTGCAACTGCATGCAGTACCAGCTTTGACCGGCTAAACTTGATCGATTCTGCTACGTACCAAAAACCCGCATCCTGTGTGTTACGCGCAGGGCAACACCATGAGCTTCGAGCTCGTTGACGAGGGCAGCAAGCGGCGCGGGGGCGGCGGCTATGTGCTCTTCGAGTGAGCCTGTTCATGCACCAATGTGTGCTTCTGTCCTCTCTGCTACGCTTGGTGTCATGCTGTCAAGCATTTAGGGTTTAGGGTTTAAGAGCATGTTGCGGCCTGCACGGGATGCCATGTGCCTTGCACACGCTTTGCCTGGATCAGGAATGGCGGACGATCGGACGTGAGACTGCTGTGTGTGGGTTTACAGGTACGTACTTTCAGTGTGCAACGGCGAGATCGAAGAGGGGCTGGAGGGCGTGCGCCGCTGCCTGGTGAGGGTTTAGGCTTAGAGTTTAGGCATTCCAGGATGCGGTGTGTCAACCTGTGCAGGGTGCCGGTCGCCATATAAGTGCTATTCAGCTCGACGTCGCAGCTCGTTTGCATGGGGAGGTAAAGACGACCCGCCGAAGCAAGGCCGGAAGGCCACGAGCCGCACGTGTGGCATGGTAGCCGTTCCCCTGCCGCGCGCATGTCAGCTGTCGCAGCAATGTCCGACGCCATGAACGATACCCTTCTTTATCATTTCGTGAAAGTTCCTTCAAGGCGCTGTATCTTCACCAGTTTCGGAGTCCAGACATGCCATCGTTCTGCCGCAGGCTCCCAATGGAAGTCCGCAGCAGCCCATCATGCGCCACCTCGTGGCATCTGCAACTTTCAGGGATGGTGCGCACTTGTAGCTCCTTTTGTAGCCAATGCGTTTCAGTGACAGGCGCCTTGCACGCGGTCCCTGTACAAGTGACACTGGTTGATGGTACTGCAATCGTGGCACACTCCCGGCTGCTTTGCGGCAATGTGACAGCGACGAGCCTTTTGCAGCGTGCTGCACATGTGGCCTGCCGCCACTCATGTGCGCAGCAGCGCTGAGGCCGCAAGTGTTCCCTGTGCAGCAGGGCAGGCATACCTGCTGACGGCGAGCTCGCCGACAGATCGGTGGTCGCAGACGGCATCGCAGCTGAAGGCAATAGCGGAGAGCTTCCAGCTGGAAAATTGACGCTGCGTTCAAGCAACATGCCCCGCGCCGGTTGTGGCATAGCTAGGGTCTAAAGCTTCGAATGACTTGCAACCATGTGTTTCATATCTGTGACTTCACGAAGTACCTGTTGACCGTCAAAACGTTTGGGTGGCCCTTCAGATCGTACCTTGTGGTTTACAACCTAAACACGACATGTTGCTTTCACCTCGAAGCCAAGTGAGCAGTTTGCACCTACACACACAGAGCAGGACACTACATACACCAACGCTGGAGTGATTTCCTGCACTCATTTAGAAAGGGGATCCTGAAACCTCGATCGCTGCCAAAAGTGTCCAGTCAAACCTCGGCGTCATGACGTTGCTGCGACAGCGCACCGCCCCAAAATCGGGCCTTTGTGACCAATAGCTGCAACAAGAGGGAACCCTTCGCTCAAGAAGGCAGTGACAGCCTGCGAAGCGGACTGCCCTCACCCGTGCCACTCAAAACTCTTGCCTCAAGACACCCATGCAAATGGTATGTCTGCCTCACATCCCCCATGCCTTTTAGGGTTTAGGGTTTAACCCTGAACCAACGTTGCCTCCATGACCCTGCACGTCTCCACCACTACGTGCAGAAAAGAACCACACACCTCGCTACAAGTTTTCTCCAGCCCCCTAGACCCGCTGCTGTGTGCCTCTTCGCCGCTTCGCTGTGGCCCGCCTCCGCCCTCAGGACTTCAGGGTTTTGTTGCCATCCTTGGGGTCAAGCGCTGCTGGCTCCGCGCGGGATTCCTGTCGCATGCGCTCTCGCTCAGTGCATCCTTCAGTTCCTGGAGCAGAATCTCACCACCTGACGAATTTGCCCACGCACTACAGACTGGTCAGCCGAGACCTGGCGCCGCCATGCCGCAGGCGCAGCGGAGGTTGCCGCGCCGCAGTCGCAGCGGCGCTGGAGACGCCTCCAGCAGCGGCGGCCGCCGATCAGCCCATCACCGACACGCCGGCGGCGGCGTGGCCGATGCCGCCGGCCTGCCGCTGCGGCGGCGGCGCCTGATGCGGCTGTGGCGTCGGCGGGACGCCATTCGGCACCGCGTGCATCATGACCGCACGCGACGGCGCAACCTTGTCGGCGATCTTGTTGGCAGTCCGCAGGATGCGCGCCGCCAGCATCGCGGCTGCGCAGCACAAGGCTTTTGTGAGTTGCTGGGGGTTTTCAGGATTGAGCCAGGTATTGCACTGCGCCCTGGCCCTACTCGTCACACTGTGCTCAGAGGCAAGGCACGCCTCAGCAATGCGTGGCATGCTTGAGAGCGTCAGGGCTGATCGGTATCAGAAACCCCGCCGTGTGTTGTAGAGGGTGCGTCACAATTTGCCGGAAACGCACCGCCAAAGCCGTTGTCGATGTTGACGGTGGCCACGCCCGGCGCGCCGGCGGTGAGCGCGCTGAGCAGCGGGCTGATGCCGGCGAACGCCGCGCCATACCCGACGCTCGTCGGCACCGCAATCTGAGCGCGAGCACATGGAGAGGACGTCAGAGAAAGTGTGTGGGTGGAAGGCTGCACCCGAACTGTTCGTTCACAGGAAGCAGGTGCGACAGGTGCCACGACAGTTCGCTGAGTGAGCTGCGGGGTGTTTGCCCCTGGAGGAAGATGCTAATGCTGTGCGCATCAGGCGCATTGACCTCGCGAACAACCAACACCAAGCGATTGTGGAAGGTGGAAGCAGAAGCGCCAACCACGGGGGAGTCGACCAGGCCGGCGATGGCGGAGGGCAGGGAACCGTCCATGCCGGAGATGACGACGATGACATCCGCTGCCCGCACTGCCGGCAGGTTCTGCACGATGCGGGCCAGCCCCGAGTCGATGCCCAGATCCTACAACAGTGTGAAGCAATCGGTTGACAGTGAGAAACTCGGCACGATTCCGCCCGCACCGCCGGCAGGTTCAGTGCGCGCCAGCCCTGAGTCGATGGCCGGGTCCTGCGGAGAGTCGACAACGGACGGTTGGCAATGATTCAGGTGATCGGTTTGACAAGCAGCCCGCACCGCTGGCAGGTTCTGCACGATGCTCGCCGTGTGTGCCAGGCACTGCACCGCCCTTGGAACACGTTCAGATGCATCGCACACTCGAGGCACAGGGGCCTGAGGCATGCGAGTGCAGGAGCGAAGCGGACTGGCATCTGAGGGCTCAGCAGCCCGCGGAGTTTGCCTGCACGCACAAGCCTCATCAAAAGGCATGCAGGGCCCTGGTGGCACCTATGGCTACCGAGCCCCTCATGATACTTTACCCTGAATTTTGGAGGTGAAGTGGACAGCTGGACAGCTCATGCCTGGAGCCGGAAGGCATCGCGGCCCATGACTCGGCGGTGCAGCGGCACTTGAGGGCAATCAATATATATGATTGAACATCGCAAGCAAACGCATTTTCTCCGTATTGAGCGTTGTCAAAAGGCGCCAACCTGGAGGTGTTGCAGCCAATGAGCTCGGCGGAGCGACGGCCGCACTCCTTCGCCACAAAGGCATCACCGGCAACCACTGTGCTCTTCAGTATGAAGCTCTTTCAACAAGCCGCAAACCTGGAGCTGGAACGTGTGCCAGCCAATGAGCTTGGCGAAGCGCGGGCACTCCTCCGCCACAATGACATCGCTGAAGAAGATTTTTCCTCTCAGTGCAAGGCCTCTCACAAGGCACCAACCTGCAGTCGGAAGGTGTAGCAGCCCATGAGCTCGGCGGTGCGGCGGCACTCCTCCGCCACGAAAGCGTCGCCGGTGCCGGCGGTGAGCACCGCCACCGTGCCCGCCAATCGCGGCGGCCGCCTGCCGCTCTCCGGCCGCAGCACCAGCATGCGTGCCTGGTCGAGAAGGGTCGGATTGGGACGCAGGCGCTTGCTTACGCACAGCTTCCGGGAACCGCATGCACATGGCCTCGTTGCATGCAGACAGCAGGACGCATCAAGGACCCAGGGGTTTGCACGTGCACGGCTCCCACGAATTCCGCATGCGTGGGCGAGGATGGCTGCGTGTGCGCTGTTGCTGTTGCCTCACAAGTGCAACAGGGGCTGGAGCAGAAACAGTGCGAGGGCGCCTGCTGCAGTCGTGTGTGGTAGCAGCAACAACGGTTGCTGTCAGAAAGGACATCGGAAAATGCGAATGTCAAATCAGACTCATGCCGCAGCCTTTCCGACTCTGCACGCATGTTCATTGCAGCGCGCAGCAGCTCAGCCGGCCACAGCGCAAATGCCGGAAAGCTGCTTCTGGCGGCAGTGTCTTTTGACAGGAATGTAAGGGCAGCGGACGGACCTGCTCGATGTACTCGACCTGCGATGGCAGCATTTCCTGCACCTCCTTCGCCACCTGCGTCAAGGCAGAAAGAGAAGGACTCTCAGCCCTCTTACATCTTGGATGCACCGACTGACCCAGGTGACACAAAAACCATCTGACTTTGCGTGTTGATTATGTGCGCCGTCACCCGCATGGAGCACCCGCCCAGACCACCGCCAGGGTGGCGTCCCCAGCTGGCATCCATGGTTACGGATCGCTGCCCGCCAGACACACATGCGCTGCAATTGACGTGTACAGTGGTGCATTACTGCCCAACGCACACATCCGAATGAGAATGAGACTGCCATGCTGCCGAACTGACTGTGGGCTCCGCCGCGCACCGAGGGCTCGATGCGCGTCGCGACCGCTAGTTCCTCCCGCTCCATCAGCTTGCGCATGATGGTCACAATCTGCAGCGGCGTCTTGCCTGGGCCCCACACCACCTCCGGAAAGCCTGTGCGCTCTGACCTGCACATGACAAAGTTGCAAAACGTGAGCAGGAGTTGCCTCAGCTTCTGCAGGTGTCATAGTCCAGCAGACACATCGTTGAGTCTGTGCGGAGCCCAGCACCCACTGCGGGATAGCGGGCGTCAAACGAATCCCAAAGCAAACTGGGTAATGCGTGCGCTTGCTCCGTCATCATTCCTACCTGGACAGGTCGATGGCTGCAAAGTCTCCGGTGGGCTGGCCCGACTGAAGGAGGCTGCTGAGCTGGCGGGCGGCATCATCCGGCCGGATGCGGCCATGGGCCACCTCCGCCAGGAAGGCCGCCAGCTGGGGGTCCGGCCCGGCACCTGCAATCCAGACCGTTCGTTTCTCCAGCGCGACTTCACAACCGCCAGAATGTCAAGCAATTTTGCTTCAAACTGGCGCCAATTGCTGCGGTAGGCAACTCAGGTCCAGGCCGAGGATGGGGCCTGGCATCACGACTGCTTTGCAACAGTGTGTCTAATCTTGAAGGTGTGCAAGAGACTGCAAGATCAACTTCTATGGGAAGTTTGGCCTGAACTGCAACTCTTGGCTCATTTTCGCGGGACATGGCGAGAGGCTGTCTGATGAGGTTCTGAGAGACAGTTCGTGCATGGCTGTTGTCATACAGAAAGGCGCAGCTCTCGGATCAGCCTTCTCTCCGGCCTGGCTTGCAGCACGGCAAGGTCGGCACCAATTTTCCGGAACCGACGACCACCCGCGTGCTGCAGTTCAAGATACAGGGACTGCACCTGACTGAGCACCGTTCCCAGTGGCGCTTATCACGGCGGGCTGCGGTGCGCGCTTGCTGCGACGGCCGCGCAAATGCTGGCTGGTGGAAGTGCGACTGTATGGACACCAGCCGCTGCCCGCTCTCTGCGGAATGCGCCCCGATCTGAGCATCACGCTTGCCGCTGTTGATACTATCACAGAGACTTCGTCGATAGAGGCGCTTGGAGGCCTTCCGACGCCTCAAAAGCCAGACTACAGGAGCCAGATGCAGGCTCCAAAATGTAGATATCGCCGACAAAGTGCAGGCCCTCAGCTTGCGACACGGAAGCTGCTACTGTGGAGTGATGCAACGGACAAAGCGGCTCACCGCTGGACGCTGGACGAGTTCGCACCCGAAACCTGAACTGGCGCAGGGGTGTGTGCAGACGCAGGAGCGAGGCTTGTTTTGCTCAAGGGGGTCGGCGGCCGCAGCTGCTATCCGGATCAAGCTGGCGTGTCGTCACGCCGAGCGCGGGACTCCCCTCGTCAGACAGGAACATTAAGCCACAGCTTTCGGCATTGCACGGTCTTCCTCCCTTGTTTGTGCTGGCCCCGATCGTCTGAATCGTACTGATTGGAGTCTTGTTCTTAGAGAATGCGCGCACGCACAGGTCCTGCACTCAAGTTTGGTTGTTCAGCGAGCACAGCAGCCATGCAGACGACCATGCTTGCGGGCGCGCAGACAGCGCCGGCGCAGTGCCGCGCGCCATGCAGACGCGCGACAGCAGCCATGGTGCCCGCAGTCAGCTGCGGCGCCCGCAGCAACCCGCTGCCGACCTTCACGGGCTTCCGGCAGAACAGCCTGCAGACAGCGCAGGTGCGGTGGTGGAGCCGATGCGCTGGGCTAGGCGTCGTAAAACAGCTTAAAAGGCTGCAGCATGATGCAGTGCACTGACTCCTCATCATGCTGGCAACACACGCCTAAAGCATGATTCTTTGTCGGCACAGATATGGCCTTTGAGCACCAAAGCCGTACTTCTTTCATCACCCCATCGTGAACGCCTTGTCGAGCTGCTCACAGCCCGCATGTTTCAGGTTGCGTTGACTCATGTGCACGTCGCGCAGCTGCAGAGCCTCGGCTCCACCCTCAGCAGCCGCCCGTCAGTGGGCCGTGGAGAGCTGCAAGTGCGCGCTGCAGAGTCGAAAGACACCAGCAGTGCGTCTTTTGTCACGTGCACAGCTAGAGGGCGCCATCTTCCGCATGCGCGCATGTCCCGACCCGACTGCATAACACTGGTGCCATCGGCAGCCTCATGGCATCCGGCGGATCTGCGACAGCCCGGCCTGTTTACCGAGGTGGAGTCTACAGAATGATGACTGTCACCGCCTGCTGACTACCCATGTGATGCCTTGTGCAGAGCGGATCATTCCGCTGGAGCGGTACCGCAACATCGGCATCATGGCCCACATTGATGCTGGCAAGGTGTGCAAGCGGCGCATGTCGCCGCTGGTACATGGATGTAGCCTGCATCAGCATGCCCCGTCATCCTGTTGCCCGCCTCATGCGGACATGCATGCTTTCTCGACAACCAATTGGGTTCCTGAGGCTGCGGATGGTTGCATTTGCCGCAGACCACATGTACGGAGCGTGTGCTGTTCTACACTGGCAAGAGCTACAAGATCGGCGAGGTGCATGAGGGCGCTGCCACCATGGACTGGATGGTCCAGGTGAGGTGTTCGCAGCCGACGCGCGCCTCAAAATGCTGCACTAGACGATGTGAAAGCTTGTCTCGGATGTGGATATGGACATGAACATGGACTGCCCTTAAAGACGGCGCGGTCCAGCCGAAGCGGCTGTGGACCATGGATGCCGACGCAGCAGAAAATGGCCAGGGAGGGATGTGCCTGCTGCATCTGGTGCGGCGGCGTCGCGGCCGGTTCGAGCGCGCGCGAGCTGGCGGCCTGCCTCCGCCCGCTGGGATGCGGGGATGGGAACAGATCGACCAAGCACTCGGCAGGAAGGCATACCTGCTGCATTCCACCAGGGCAGGGTGTGACATTGGTGCGGCGGTGCAGGAGCGCGAGCGCGGCATCACCATCACGTCTGCCGCGACGACCTGCTTCTGGAAGGAGCACTGCATCAACATCATTGACACGCCCGGTCACGTTGATTTCACTCTGGAGGTGCACGCTTTCTGCCTTCTCCTGTGCTGGACGTGTCAGTTTTGCCGGTCACATGGACCTCACCACAACGGTGCCTTTTGTTTGTGCTGGCCCGCTTGTTGCCCTGGCCCCCACACCCAAGCTTTTGCCTCGGCGCTGCGCTCGAGGCGCCTGGCTGCATGGTGTGTCATGGCATCCTCGCCAGTCATGGCAGCCTCTGGCGGGCACCGCCACAAAATCCTGCACGCCTGCAGGTGGAGCGCGCGCTGCGCGTTCTGGACGGCGCTGTGGCGCTGTTTGACAGCGTGGCGGGCGTTGAGCCGCAGTCGGAGACGGTATGGCGCCAGGCCGACAAGTACGGGGTGGGTTCCCCCGTCATTCACCCTTAGCAGCCTCGACGGACAGCATGGCTGACCATCTCCGAGGAGGCAGCGCTTTCAGGCTCAGATTTCGGCATGCAGCCAGGGCCGCGGAAGCCGCTGATTTCCTGACGCGCCGCTTCATGGCACGCATCTGCCTCTTGAACAAGAAGGACTGCATGGGCGCCAACCTGTCCTTGACAGCTGTTAGCATTAGGTGACTTTCAATTCGGCATTGCCAGGTGCCGCGCATCTGCTTCGTGAACAAGATGGATCGCATGGGCGCCAACTTCTTCCGCACCGTGGACATGATCATCAGCAACCTGGGCGCGACGCCGCTCGTGTGCACCCTGCCCATCGGCTCCGAGGACAACTTCCAGGTGCAGCATCTGCAGGGTTTAGGGTGGCAGAGAATGGCAGGGTTTGAGGCCAGGCGTCGAGGCGACGCAGAGCGCCGAGGGGCCGCCGCCACGTGGACCCTCCCTGGCGGATGCACGCATCCCGGTTGCAGGCTTTGCATGCATGTCAGACAAAACCAACAAGGCCATCACCTGGAACGGCGGGCAGCTGGGCTCGCCCGCTCGACCGTCCTGAATCCGGGGGTTGCAGTGCACCCTGTCAA
>JAABUL010002657.1_pt1 | contig 28936 bp, 54 predicted proteins | sample 5559151 | NCBI WGS metagenome assembly JAABUL01 (sample SAMN10711876, study PRJNA513368) | rock metagenome | isolation source: Antarctica rocks | place: Antarctica: Victoria Land, Pudding Butte sud
TCCTCCAGGAAGGTTAATAACCGAACATATGTTATTAATAAGCAGGTTCTGAACATTGTCCATGTTATTAAGTGTTATTAACGTGTTATTAACATAGGGTGTTACTAACCACTTAGTTACTCTGCCCCCGTTTTGCCAAAACCTGCATAACCTGCTCCCACCCCTTCTGGGGGTCAATCCTTCCTTCCTTCCTTACCTGCGTTTGCGTGATCGTTTGTCCTATCAAGGTCCGCGACGCTGCAAGCGCAAGCACCGGGGCTGCAGAGACGCACTCCGAGCAGATCTCATCCGCACCTCACGCTGCACACCTGCGCGAGCCCCAGCCTGCAAGCCGTCAGGATTGCGTTTACAGGTGCTTTGGGCAACTCATCGCGCTCTGCGCCAGCAGCGTTGCACTTCAGCTGACATTTGTGGATCGACACCAGCGCTCGACTGTCAGGAGGCTTAGTGGTAGCTTAGTGGTAGCTTAGTGGAAACCAGTCCGCTGGAAATTTCTGCCGACATGACGGTGGAGGAGCCGCAGAAGACGGGCCATCAGGTGGCAGCCTTGCAGCGCCACTGCGGCACCCTCACGTCCGTGCTGCAGCAGCTGACAGATGGCGGCAACGGCGAACAGCAGGAGGGACTTTTGACAGCGGGCGCCTTGTCCATTCTGGACATCAAGGTGGGCTCGTCACGGGTGACATGCGAGTCGCTACATGCCTTCGGCGCTGGCCGGCACCTAAGCGCTTCAGGCTGATCAGTCTGCACAGGCGCTCAAACGACTCAGTCATCTGTACAATGCTTATATGCACGAACACGGCTGTACGTTGGCGTCTCCAGGTAGCTGAGCTCAGCTGCATCCCATTGTATGCGCCCGGCTCTGAGGCCCATGCTGGACCTGCCACAGGGCGCGCACCGGGCGGTGTTTGAGGCGGCCGAGGCGGCGCGGAATTCCACCGCCGCCGCCAAGGACGGCCTGGAGGGGCTGTCGCTGCAGCTGGCCAATCTCCGCTATCAGCGGCGGCACCACGAGTCCGACATCGCGGCGTGCCTCGACGCCCGGAGCGCCTACTCCGAGGCGGACATCTCGCTGCTGCCGGAGGCCGAGTTCCGCGCCACTGTGAGTGACAGGGCAACTTGAGGGTCTGGTATCGAGAAGCAGCTGTGATTGTGCAGATACCAGTAGAGGCCCCAGCCCTGGTACCATATCACGAACATCAATCGTCCGCTGAATGAATGAACCAGGCGCAGCGGCAAGACGGACACTCGCTCTTGCGCACGCTGGACGACGGATGGACGGCGGCGCTGGCGGGAGGGTAGTGAGCATGCGCCGCCGCCGCCACGCCTGTCGGACATCCCCGATGACCATTGCATAGACACAAAGGGGTCACGAATCGTGGATCATGCTGCAGGCGGGCAACAAGTGGACGGCGGGGCTGGCGGAGGGCGATGAGCACGCGCTCAACGTGGCGCGCCTGCAGCATGAGGCCGCTGCGCGGCAGACGCTGCTGGCGGAGCTGCAGCGCACCCGCGCCCGGAAGGTGGGCAGACTAATCCGACCATAAACCCTGCAAACGACAATGCTTTCCTGCAGCAGGAAGCAGAGGCCAGTCTCTACACCACGGCACATGTGCTCCTGGCTGTGCATCGAGGTGCACAATAGAGGCGTCATCTGCATGATGAAGACTGGTGAAGACACAAGCTGCGCTCCTCCTAGCGACAAGTCGCTGGTGGTGCACGCTGAGCTGTAACAGCTGCGGCTTTCACCACCGCACAGGCATCTCGATCGATGGGCTGGAGGCCAGGCTCTGTCTTTCATACCCTAAACCCTAAACCCTACACCCTAAGGACATTGCACTCATATACGATGAGAACACCAACTCGTGTGCAGGACGAGTTGGTGACGGCGCTGGCACATTGAATCGAACGGCAAGCATCATGGCATTGACACGTCAGAAAGTCCGCCCGCAGGACGAGCTGGCAGCGGGCGTGGCGCAGAAGCGGCGCTTTGCTGACAGCCTCGCCGCCGAGCTGGGCGCGATCCGCGATGCGGCTGGCCCGCTGCGGGCGGCGCTTTCCGCTGCGCCGCCGGGGGCGGCGCTGCCGGATCGTGCCGAGCAGCTGCCGCTGCCGCTGTACATTGTGCTTACGCAGCTGCTGGCAGCAAAGGTCAGTTTTGCAACCGCCACAGTCTCCGTCTCTTGCCGACGGCGGCGCCGACAGGCCTGGCGCTGCCGGTACGGGTGGACCAGCTGCCACTGCCGCTGTGCGTGGCGCTCACGCAGCTGCTTGCGGCACAGACGAGCCTAGTGCCGAGCCTAGCATCGAGCCTAGTATTACGCCTAGCATAGAGCCCAGTATCGAGCCTGGTGTTGTGCAATGTGCTTTGAAGAAGCTCACCGAGCAGATAACTCTAAACCCTAAAACCCTAAACCCTAACTGCTGTCGCGCGCCCGCGCATCAGCCGTCAAACGCCTTGTGCGTCCCGAGTGTGCAGTTGAAATACCAAAGTGCCACCGCTACCGTGCGACCGCTACAGGGTGCCTTCGACACGCCAGTCCAGGCGCGCGTAGTGGACCGACAGCAGCAGCCTGCCGCGGCAACAGCGGCGGCGGCGGCGGCCCCACCCGCCGCAGGTGCAGCGGCGGCGGCGGCGGCGGGTGACACGGAGATGGCGGAAGCAGGAGAAGCTGCAGAGGACGGGGCGGAGGAAGGGGAGGACATCGAGGACGGCGGCACGCCGGAGCGGCCAGCAGCCGCGGCGGCCACGGCGCCGCCTGCTGCATCAGAGGTGCCTTCACCTGACCTGAGTTGTCAGCTCCGAAAAGACGTTGCGCCGTGCTGGAGCAAGCTGGTGCCGCGGCAGCCACTCCGCGGCAGCCGCGGAGCTATCTCTGTGCCCTTTTACCCAGCCGGCAGGTGTACGAAGAAGCATTCACGCTCCCGCTGCACTCCCTGCACTCAGCAGCATGCTGTTTCTGCCTGGTGCACACAGCGTGGGCTCCCATCTGATGGATTTGAGTCCCAGCTCAGGTGCCACTGGAGCGGCTGGCGGTGGAAGCCGTGCTGGGGCAGGAGCCGGCGTCTCCGACACCGGAATGTCATTGCGATCTGCGTCCAGCTTTCCGACGAGCGACGTACATTTTGCACAGGTGGCGCTTGAGCCGCTGGCGGTGGAAGTCGTGCTGGGGCAGGAGTCGGCGCGGCTGCTGACGGTCACGCTCGCCTACAGCGTGCAGCATCACAAGGCGCGCGCAGCTGCCGCCGTATCCCTGCATGAATTGCTATCCCCCATCTGTCCGATGCTCTGCTCACCCTGGGTTTATGAAGTATGAGCTTAGCAGTTCAATATGAACCAAGTTTAGAAAATTATTTCATGAAAAATTTGATTTCTTTTGAAAAAGCCCAAAAAATTCCAAATTCGTGCCTCCGCCTGGGCTGCTGGTGCGTGACCAGCAGTCGACATGGGCTGATTTCGAGGCGCTGCACTTGCACACCATCCCACACGCTGCCACCGGACGAAACGCGATGCGGCTCGCTGCAGGTGTATGCCAGCGGCGCTGACGCAGACGAGACACGCGCCCTGGCGGCAGCCGACGCCCCGTCGGCCGGCAGCAAGGGCGCCACCACGGCGGCGCCCGCCGCTGCATCGGCCGGCCCGCGCCCCCTCAAGTGCGATGTTCTGGTTTTCGCCGCCCAGATTTGGGTTTTGCTGCCCAGCTCTGGCCGAAGTGTTCGGCTCTGCCTTTCGATCAGTGCCCGACCATTCGATTTCAGTGCCCGACCTTCGATTTCAGTGCCCGACCATTCGATTTCGACCCGAGGTGACCTCCACAGTCAATTCGGTGACAGTCCCTCCCACACGCCGCAGATGGGCGCAGCAGCTGGCGGGCATCGACTTCCTGCCGCCGCCGCCGCCGGGCGGCCCACCGCTGACGGCCGCCGATATCGACGGCCACGTGCTGGCGGGCCTCGCAGAGCACCGCTCGGCGAAAAAGGCGCTCAGGACGCTGGAGTCGCTGCGCGCGGCGGTCGCGCCCGTCGCGGGCGGCAAGTGATGTCCGCAATGTGATCTTGTAGAAGTGATGATTCCTGGAAGGGTTTAGGGACGTATCTGGAGCATAAGGACAATGACTGAGTGCTCATGGCCGGTCAAGGATGTTCCGACACGCCGTCGATTTGTATTTTGGGCGGCGGATCGCCCAGCACGACTGGTGATGATTGAGCGCCATTGAAGCCTTGTGCGTCTGGAATGAGCTGCCAGCAAGTTGCTGCGTCGCTGATCGCTGATCGACACAGTGCTGATGTGCGGCGCTGTTTAATCATTTAAGTGTGATGCGACGCCTCCAGGTATCCAGTGCTTTCAGTTGCTCTGCAGCACATGAGTTCCGGCAAAATGCACACAGATATGCCCCACCAAGATGCAGCGATGCCGGGCGTGTCAGTCCACTGCACATGTTCTTGATTCAACCATGGCAATCGAATGCTGTTACAAGCAGCAACACACACAGAGGCAGAGTCCGCAGGTCCATTGCGCCTATGCCGTTGCTTGGATGTTACCAGCCGACGCACAGCTATGCCAGCCCTGCGGCAAGCTGGTCCGCGTCTGTAGCCGCGCACCTGCTGACTGTGTTCTGTGGCGACCGCATTCCAGGCACCGCTGCTCGCTGCGTTTGCCGTGCTCCACCAAGGCCAAGGCACTCGCACATACAGAATGCTGTTGCCCACTGCCACCGAAAGCCCACTGCCACCGAAACGACGTGCGAGCTTGCACGGCCGTCACAACCTCTGTGCCGGCTGCGGCGGCGGCGGGGACGGGCTGCCGTGGTGGTGGATGATCCGCCACTCGCCGTTCTGCAAGCACGGGTCCATGCGGTGGGGGGGCGAGTTCGGGGGGCCATGGCCATCTGTTGAGCTAAGACTGGCGTGAGTAAACCCAAAACCCTAAATAGTTGCGCCGCAGGCGCACGACGCATCCCGCACAGCTTGTGTTTCTCATTGCGCAGTTTCCACATATTGCTGCTGGGACGTTCAGATGGCAGAAACCCTCAGATGTCTCTGTGTCCAGCAAGCGGAAGCAAGGCTCAGAGAACCCCACCTGCTTCTCGAAAACGTTGGTGGCGGCGATGCGGCCGCGGTTGTCTGCGGCATTGATGAGCTCGGTGCAGGTCACAAAGGCGCGTTCGGCGCCGAGCAGCGCCACCCGCACCTCCACCAGCCGAATGTCAACGCTGCCGCCCGCGCCCAGCACCATCTCCCAGCTGGCTAGAACCTGGAATACACACAAACAGGATGTTGGCTTGCTTTTTGGAAAGCTCTGCCAACCGGATAGTGACGCTGCCGCCGGCGCCCGAGGCTGTAACCCCAAACCCTAAACCCTCCATCCAGCTGGCCGACATCTGCATGATGTCGGCCAGCTGCAGCAAATAGAGTCCTGAGCATCAGCCGCAAGACCTTGTCCAAAGCCCGTGCCCGCCACCCGGGCGTTGGCGCCGCCGCCGGCGCCTGAGCCTCATCTCCCAGTCGGCCAGCACCTGAGATCCCTGCCTTGTTCTGTGCGATGTTCTGTGCGATGTTCTGTACGATGTTCTGTAGTATGTTCTGTACGATGGCACTCTGGCGGACAGACGGAGTTGCATCCAGCAGCACATTCTGACAGCTGGCACACATGCACGTTGGTCGACAGAGGGCTTAGGGTTTAAAGAAGCAGAACTCATGCTTCCGGCTGCCACGCAGGGGAGCAGTCTGAAGGGCGCGCACATCCTCACGGCCGGCGATGACGCCCGACACTGGGTGGATGCACTGCACATGGTCGCCCTCCCCCCATATGGTTGCCATCGCCTGCACGTGCATACGCGTTGCGGGACACCATCAGCGGCGACCCTAAACCCTAAACCCTAAACCCTAGCATATCACGAGGCGTGGGTCGCAGCGCACAGCTCCGCGCCATGGCTTGATCCGAGGCCCAGTGACGCGTGTACTCTAGCATGGTACGGAAGCAGTGCATGCCCGCTTCTCCGACCGCGCAGATCAGCATGATCCACACAGACCCTAAACCCTAGATAAGGCACCTTGGGGGTGCAGGACTGGAAGGCGTCGTAGAAGCGCCGATTCGCGTCCAGCACGGCCTCCCGCCCGTCTTGCGTCCGCCGCCTGCAGTGCAGCACGGTTGCAGGGTTTAGGGTTTAGGGTTTCGGGTTTCGGATTTCGTCTGTGATGCACAGCCGCTGCTGCAAGGCAGGAGTGTGGGAGCACCTGTTGCAGTTACTCTGAACAGCTGCTGCACGCTGGCGGCCAGGGGGCCCGAAAAAGTCTCCGGCAACGGCGCCACCACTAAAGCCCTAACCCTTACACCCAGTCAGTGCGCTACCAGAAAGCTTTTCAAGTACAGTGGATATGGATGCCAGGCTGGAGAGGGATTCATGCAGGAGAAACTCACGCGAGCTCGTCTCGCAAGACCGCAGCGCGTTCGTAGTCCTCTGCCGCCACCGCCAGGCTCAGGCGGTCCGCCACCGCCGCCAGGCCGTCACCGTCCCGCTCGTCACCGGGCTCGGAGCGGCCGCCGGTGTCGCCACTGCCTGCCGCGGCCTGCGCGGTGGCAAGCCTCTGCCGCGGCGTCCGGCACCGCGATGTCCGGCTGCATACTTCAGACGACCTGACAATGAGGGCATCAAAATTCAGCCTCAGTTGGATGGAAGTGAAGGGCAATTTGCGAATGAATGTGCTCATGTACGTGGCGAGATGTTGGATATGCAAAGCATGGTGCACGCAGACAACACACCAGCGCTGTCCGCACCAGGCAGCTGTGCCGCGTTGGCGCCGCGTGGAGACGACCAGTGCAGTTGATGGTGGAGCATGCAGCTGATGCGTGATGCGTCGGCTGTGTGCCATGTGCGGAGCAAGTCTGCAGCAACTTGGCTGAGCTGAAAAATGTTGCAGCGACTCGTACAAGCCGGTTGGGGCGTGCAGACTCTTCATGGCGCAGCGTTTTAGACAAATGAGCTGTCAAGCGAGTTTGCGCAGTGCAGCAACGTCACAAATCAGTCTTCGACACCAAATGAAACAGCAGCGTGCACCGGATGCGATATGCTGAACACCTTGATTGCCGCTCGCCAGGATTCCGTGTCTGAATTCCAAGCAAGCGACGACGAGGGTCTGTGTCAGACTGCTGCGGTCGCGGAGTGTTGCAGACGCGCAAATGCGAATGATGGCCTGGTCCGCCGGTCGCTGGGCTGCGGCACGAGCTGACGAGCCACACGGAGCAGTATAGGGTTTTGGGCGAACATTCCATACGGAGAACACTCACTTCACATATTGGACACGCCGCGATCCACGAATCAGGCTATCAAGCTCTGTAGCATAGACGTCCAGCGGCGTTCGACTGCTTTGCAAACGCTCGCGACACAACATTTCGAATCGCAGGCAACTGGACAGCGCCCAACGAAGGCGGAAGCCGTGCCCCTGCCAGTACGGAATGTCTTGCATCGCTGCCGGTGCTTGCTCAGCGCAAGCAGTGAAGCCTAGCCGGTTCCGCAGCGTGCCCAGCAAGAGCAAGGCCGGCGCCGCAGCCTCGGCGGACCCGTCGCTGATCATCCAGTCTGCCCTGCTGGAGGTGTCCCGCGAGCTGGCGCAGCTGCGAAAGGTGAGGACGACACGCTGAGCGATGCTTCCGATCAACTCCTACCAGCAGCCAGTCCTTTGTGCGCAAGGGGCAGTTGAGTGTCCTCTCAGCGAGCTTCAGCAGTCTGCTTGGGGTTTTGCGCTCAAACATCTAGCTCCACTAGGTTTCGCTCTCAGAGACGCCTCCTCAGGCCAGACTCCTTCTTGATCCCATGTCTGATGCAGTCACAGCCGCCTGCCTCGAGACGGCCTCAGACTGTCCTGGAAACCACCGGGGCTGTGAAACCTCTCATTATCGTCTGCTGGCGCGTGCTGCTGCCTTTACTGGCGTGCAACCTGCCACAGCCCTCGCAACATGCTCATTCGACGCATGGCGCAGCGGCCGCTGGTGCAGGGCCTCTGTCGGAACCTCGTTGCGCGCAACTGTGGTGGCCACGTGCTGGCCGACGCCGAGACAGCTCGGCGCGCGCCTTGGTGTCCTCTTTGACAACATCTTGCTGCTGCTGTTCGTCCCAGACTGAAGCATCATTCGGTGGCAGTGGATCACCACTGTTCTCCTGTCCTTGAAACGGCCGCTCGGGGGTTCCGGGGCAACGCTGATCACTATTTTTACCAGGTCCTGCCGCTCCACGTTCACTTACTGACGGCCCGGCAAGCCCATCTTTGGCATCTTTGGCAGCTGTTTCGCGCCGCGTGGGTAGTTCTGCCGTGGCATCTACTCTTTCAGGCCGACTGCGAAATGTGCTCGTCGTGTAGCTGCAACTGCCACAACATGCACCCTCGTGCGACATCCGTGATCAGGTTGCTACTGCACTGCTCGCAGAGCGCCCAGCAGCGGCCGGCGGTGGACGTGGAGGCGAGGCACCGGCGGCTGCACATGTATCTGGCGGACTGCGCTGCGCACCGTGGCTGCGACGCAGGTGGGCCTTGCATTTCATTCGCTTGTATAGGCTGTGCAGCAGACTACAGGTTCGCTTGTATAGGCTGTGGCAGCAGACTGCATTTTCAAATGTGAACTCGCACCTACATCTGCACCTGTGTCTGCTGCACCTTCTGACGGACCTGCAGACCATGGCTTTTCACAACTCTGGCAACAGCTTGTGAAGTCACACAGACCAACATGGGCGACCACTGCTGAGGACAGGGTGCTGTCCATGCATGGACTGCGGTCCTATCCGTGGCTTCTCGTGACAGGACCCCATGCTGCTGTGCCGCAGGCGGCCCAACCGCATGAGTATGGCGACAAATGTCTTGCTCGCGCTGTGGCGGCATGCGCTCGCCGTTGGCCAGGCCTCCTGGCCAGTGCAAGGACGTCTCGAATCGTGACGGCTGGCATGAACACGTGACCGCGACAGGCGGAACCGCACCCATTCATCCTCAGGACCCGCTTCCCGTCACTGGGGAGCAAGGCGCCAAGCGCTTCCGACAGGAAGGACATGTACATAGGTTGACAAATGTTATCGACGGTGTATTGATAGAGCGCGTGACGTGGCCTGCGCCACCGGCGCTGCACGCATGAACAGTCTATGCTGCAGGTTTCTCTTCGCGCTTTCGGCATCATGAGTTGTACGTTTGCTGCCTCTAGTCGGTGTCGCTGGTGTGTCTCGCAAGTTGGGGTGGCAACCTTGTTTTATGGTTGGGCTTGGCAGGAGCAGGCAGCCACATTCATGCGCCAGTGATAAACGCGCGCCGACACTGCGCCGGCGGAGTCTCTAGGCAGTTGAGCTTAGAGACTGACAGCAGGGTCTGCTGCTGTCTCATGAAGCATGTGGAAATGTAAACGCTAGCTGGCACTTGTGCTCTGCTTGTCATCCCATCTCACACTTTACAAGTCCACTCTGTCTACTTGGAAGATGCACGATAGGGAAACCCTAAACGCACGTAGAAAACCCTAATCGCACTGCGCATTTGGCAAGTTGGACCTTGTGCGTTAGGAGTCACAGACGCCTACTGCAGTAGATAGCAATGTTGTGCTTCACGTACACACCATTGTCATGAAATTTCGCTCTGCACACACTTCATTGTCACGAGACTTCATTGTCACGAAATTTCGGGAGTGCGTGTGGCAGCGCTAGCTCACGAACGCAAAATTGGCGCTGAGAAAACTCTGGTCGAATTCACAGTGCAGATCGAAGCTTGTGCAGTGCTGCAGCAGCGACGCGATCGCGCTGCTGCCCGTCAAGCAGGTGTGACACTCTATATCTACCGATTTAGAGGTGCTTGTCAGAACCGGCCAAAGTGGTGGCCGCGCCCCGGAACGGAGTGCTTTGGCCCGTCGTGACTGCGCGTCTCCGCCGCCGCCAGCTTCTTGGACAGCCGCCCATACAGCGACTCCTGCTTGCCCTTGCGCTTCTGCCCCTTCTTCGCGCCGCCACCCTCCTGCCGCTCGTAGCAAAAGAGCAACATTTCAGCGGTAGTCAACCAAGCGATGGGACTGCCCATTTGGCAGCGGCACCTCCGTCAACGGCGACAGCCAGTGGCGTCGCGCAGGGAGCCCAGCGGTCCGGTGGAAGGCTGCCACCCGATTGCACCGACGCCTGCTGGCATCGACTGCAAGCAGTCACGCATCAGCTGACAGCAGAGCACAGCAGGAACGGAGACCTGTGCAAGTGCATCCTCAAAAGAATGTGCCTCACCTCTGCCTCCAGCGCTCGTGCGACTTCCTCGTCCGACCGAGCGCCCGCCAACACCGCGTTATTGTGCTGCCGCGCCGCCCGCCGGTCTGCCACTGCCGCCACGCAGCTGTTTGGAGTGCCGTCACCACCGGCCTGCGCCTCCGCTCGGGCTGCGCCGCCGCCGGCAGCTCGGCCGTTCTGCGGCCCGCCGACGACGCCGGGCCGCGGCTCGTGTGGCGCGGCCGGCGACGCTGTCGCCGCAGGAGGAGGCCTTGCGGCGGCGGCGCTGACCAGCGCCGCCAGCTTCTCCGCAGCCGCCAGCTCCCGGCCGGGGACCGCTGCCCGCGCGCCACTAAACCCTAACAGCAAGCTGGTGTCTGCCGACGTGGCGGCCCTAGACCCTAAATAGCAGCGGCTCGGCGCCGCCGGCCTCGCCGCCGAGGCGCCATCGCCGCTGCGAGCGCCGCCGCTGGCGGCGCCACTTGAGCTGAGGGCGCCGAGGTGTGACGGAAACGGGCTGCCGCCCAGGCAAGTGACTGGTGCGGGCGCACCAGGGCGCATGACCGTGGCGCCGCCGCCAATGCGGGTGACGGGCGCCGGCCTGCTGGCCGCGGGCCTCTCCAATTTGTCTGCATTGACAGCAGAGAAAGCAAAGCCGTTGATGCCGCACGCTAGTCAACTGAGCTGCTGACGAGCCGACGACGTGCAGCGGAGCAGCGGCGCAGGGCTCTGGGTGGTCTGCGGCAATCTTGGCTCGTTCTGCTCGCGCGGCAGCAGGTGTTGGGTGCAGGGCGACATCTCCAGAGTGCACCACCCGTGCGATACAGCCTCCTGAGGCACCTGCATGGGGCGGCGTCGCCGCCGCCGCCGCCGCGGGCAAACCCTTGCCCTTGCCCTTCGAGGGCGTGTAGTACTCGGGCACGTGGTTCACCGCCATGTCCTCCAGCTGCGCAAGGTTGATCTGCGGAGGACAATTTCGGTTTTCGGAAACCTGGACTTGGGCACTGACTTTCGTGAAAGCGCTGCCGGGGTGTGGCACTCTGGCACAGGTGGTTGACGGCCATGACCTCCAGCTCCGCCAGGCTGATATGCGGGGAAATGACGTCATGACTGTTGCCGTCTGGTCCATGGCATAAGCCGCCAGATGGTTGTGTTCGTGTACCAAGGTATGTGATAGGCCGCGTCCCTCCAGCTGCGCCAGGTTTAGGGTTTAGGGTTTGGAACGCAGCAATTGTCACCAAGCGCAGAGTTCACAACGCGCAGTCGACGCCTGTCAGCCTCACACGCGGTTTCGATAATGCTGGGCTGTTCGCCAAGGCGCAGCCAGCGCAGCTCTGCATGTCGACCCGAGACCGGGGCGGCTTCAAGGGTTTAACACCCAGAGGCGTGCAGGCCGCCACCTCAGACGTACTCTGGTGTATCGCCCCCGATTGTCACCCACAGCTCGATTGCCAGCAGTCGCACCCTAAACCCTAAAACCTAAACCCTTCCCTCCAGCCCCGCCAGCCCGATGTGGCTCACGAGGCTGAAGTCGCAGGCCGACTGACTGCTGGCCGCCGTGCCTCTCGCGCATCACAGCACTCTACATGCTCAGCGCACTGTGCACATCCGATCACCCATCGGCTTAGGGTTTAGGGTTTAGGGTTTCCCTATGCGCAAACCCTATGCGCAAACCCTATGCGCACCTGCGCGTCGTGGTTGACGGGGCCCCAGTGGTTGCTGATCTCCATGCCGGATCGCGCCGCCGACGCAGAGCCCGACCCGCTGTCCCAGTAGCTCAGGTGCCCGCCCGCCGCCACCACCGGCGCCTGCGGCACAGCCCAAAACACTAAACCCTAAACCCTAACAGCGCACAAGAACGAAGCAACAGCATCATCATCTTCAGGTGCCAGGCGCAGGAGCCGCCGACGTGTCATGCGCCGTCCGAGTAGCTCGGGTAGCCAGCTGCCGCCACCACCTTCGCCTGCTGCAGGCGCCGTTAGGCGTTCATGTCCACAGTGCATGAGCTGCCTCGACGCAGGGATGCGCTGCGCGCAGCGGTACGCAGTGGCGTGCCACACATGTGCCATGGCTGGTTGCACCACAGATCTTCAGGCGCTGCGAGATCTTCGGCTCGTGGGTTGAGCAGCCGGCTGCGTTCTGGTACAGTACAGACAGGTGAGACTTACCGACTGCAGCAGCTTGCGCTTGACGTCCTCCGGCAGGTTGCCGCCGCCGCCGATTCCAGCTTCCCGCTTCCTGCGCGCCGGCGACCCGGCAGGGCTTTTTGTGCTGCCGCCGGCCGCAGGGCTGGCGGGGCGCGCCGCCACAGCCGCCGCCGCGGCGCGCGCAACGGCAGCCGCAGGCGGCGGTGCAGCGGCGCTTTTACCGGAGAACCGGCCGTCCAGCGTCCACTTCGATCGCGGCGCCGCAGGATCCTGCCGGAGAGAACACTGCACGTGAGACGATCGGCCTGACGCTTGGCAGAAAGTCGCAGAGCTCTCGTTGGAACACCGGCCGTCCAGTGTCCATGTTGGTTGCGGCGCCGCCGGGTCCTGCAGGGTGGAGATGCGCGTCTAAGAAACGGAAACCACATAGAATCTGGCACGTCGCCTGCTCTGTACCAGACACTGCTGCCCGCCAGAAGCCGCTTCACATCGCAGGGGCAGGTGTGATGGAAGCAACCGCAAAGGAGTATCTGTCGACGGATGAGCAGCGTAAGGCTCAAGGGGAAGCTCACCTGCAGCGCTGCGTGTGGGCGGATAGACTCCAGCAGCTGCTCATCGCTGGGCGGCGCCGCATCTGCTTTACAACTGCGTGAAGAGGGGTTCCCAGCCCAGTTTGTGATGAGGGTCTGGGCTGAAAGTCACCTGAAGTGCTGCATGCCGGCGGGCGGACTCCAGCAGCTCCTCGTCGCTGGGCGGCGCCGGGCCGTCGGTCCTGCCGCCCGCTGATGCCGCGCGGGCTGCAGCCGCGGCCTCCACCGCCTGCGCAGCCGGCATGTTCGTGGGTGGAACTCGAGTTGAAATGTACTGGAAAGCTGTTCACGGCAAACTCGTGCGCTGCTTCCACGGCTTCCGGTCCCAGCACACCGACATTCCCCCTTCAGCTGCCCCAATCTCCATGGTCGCATACTTCAGCAGACGGTGCTCGAATCCGCGCGCCGCCTGCGCAGTGTCCTCCGCTGCGAGGGCTGCCACTTGCACGCGCACGGCGCTGCGGCGCGCCAAGTATGCTGTTCCAACTTCTGTCTCCGTCTTGAACATCTCGCGGCGGCCAGCGCCGGCAGCCGCCTGCGCGGGGCGTCGCCGCCCGGCAGCCGTTTCCCTCTCAGGTTTGGGGTTTAGGGTTTAGGGTTTAGGGTTTAGGGTTCAGGCCAACCCTGTTGCGCGCTCACCGCGGGCGCGTGGGCCGCCGCCGCGGCCTCCAAGGCCGTCGCCAGCGCCGGCAGCCGCACGCGCGCGGCGCCAAGGCGTGCCATGGCCGTGTCCACGCGGGCGCGCTGGTCCAAAACCTGCCGCAGCCGCCGGTCGCGCTCGCGCCGCGCCTCGGACCCCGCCGCCCCCGGGTCGGCCTGTGCGCGCCGGCGCTGAGGTGTCACCGGCTGGGGTATGTACTTAGGGTTTTGTAATTAGAGTTTATCTGGGGGTAATCCGCCGCCGTGACGGGCCTGCGAAGCTGAACCAAAGGCGAGACGCAGACCGTACTGTCTCTGAGCTGCCGCATCATCACGTGACTATGCGGGTTTAGGATTTAGGGTTTAGGGCGGGCGCGATGCGGAGCGCACGGCGACCGCCAACGAGTGTTTTGAGCGCAAACTTAGACGTAATTAGAACTAGAACCGGGCGTGCCTTGGCGAAGATGTCCAGCCAGCGCCGCAGCGTGCGCAGGTGGCCGCCAGTGAGCAGGCGCTGCAGGTCCAGCAGCGTCTGCGCCAGGGCTGGGTCGACCGCCGGCGCCGTCGGCGCCGGTGCTCCAGCTCCCTCCTGCAGCTTGGATGGAAACTTGCGCGCGTGTGTGGTCTCGATATTTCTATGCGCTCACACGCTGGTCCCGGATTCATGGAGTGTGACAGCGAGAAATGATATGGCGGCGTCTGCGCCATCGTCGTGTCGGCGCCGGCGCCGCCGCCGCGGTGGTCGGTGCGGCGCCTGACGCACCCTGTGCGGAAAATCGTCAGGAGGGCGTGGACATATATTACAGCGCACTCGCGTCCTGGATGGCTGCGACAGGTACAGGCGACGGCGCACACCGCAGCAGCTAGCTTAGGGTTTAGGGTTTAGGGTAAGGCTTAGGGTTTAGGGTAAGGCGCGGCCTCTGCGGCAATCGCCAGCGGCCTTGGCACGGCCTGACCCCTCAAACCCTCGAGGTCTTCAGCACGCTCTTCTCGTCGCACCTGCTCTGCGGCCGGCGGGTCATCGACAGCGTACGCCGACAGGCCCGCATCCTCATCCTCTATGCCTGCTGCACCTGCGCCCGCGCCGACATCCGTCCAGCCCATGTCCGCGTCCTCTGCCGCCGCCGCCGCTGTGGGCGCCTCTACCAGAGCCATGGCCTCCTCCTGCCGCAGTGCAGGGACGTGTCAGAGCGGCAGTGGCAGGCATCACCTCATCCTAAACCCTAAATCTAAACCCTAATCCGTCAGCAACAGTAGTCAAGCCAGAGAGCGCGCGCATGGGCCCATATCGTCAGCCAGATCATCCGCAACACGTGACCCAGGCGTTGCAGGAGATAGACCCTGACAGCGGGTTTAGAGTTTAAGGTTTAGGATTGGGTGATGCCTGCCACTGCCACAGCAGCGGGCGCACCAGCTGCTGGATGTCGACATCATTTCTGGCAGCAGCTTCGGCTTGAAGTCACCGGCGGTGCGGCTACACGCTTGGAACTCGTCAGAGCAGGTGGGCCGCGAAGGCGTACCATCTGCGTCAGTGTGGATGTTACTTCCGACATCGTCGGCTCGAAGTCGGGGGCGACGCGGGCGTATGCCTCATTGGCCGCCGCCTGCTGCCGCGCCCGCTCCGCTGCGGCCCGCCCCGCGACCTCTGGGAAATCGTATTTCAGCGTGGTCTTCAGGTAGCTACACCCCAGCGACACCTGCATTGACATGTCGAATATTGACCGCGAAGAGTGAATCCGTGTGCGGCGAGCCCCGCAATCTCCTTGGTTTTGTGCTTCATCGTGTTCTTCAGCTATGTTTACCCCAGCGCCACCTGGCACACCTAACCAGCTTGCGTGTGAGTTGTTGTTGCTGCGAACCCTTCTGTTGTAGAATCATCTGTGAACCTCCGACACCTGGGCAGAGAGGCAGAAACGAGAGTCCCCGCTGAACAGGGACCTTGCGTCAAAAACGGCGTGGAGCGATGGACGACCAGTGGAGCGATGGACGAGCGGACAAAGGACCAAACTCGCTGGTCGCTTCCTCAACCTGCTCTCCAGCCACTGCACACCGGCGCTGCCTGCCTGATTTGCACGAGCCAAGATGCTGACCGTCGCGTGAGGCTGTTGCAGCCCACACCCGCGCCAAGCCGCATTTCACAATTTCCATCAAAATCTACGCGCTCCGGCGCGCGTTCCCCTGTGCTCAAAAGCACTGGCACAGGATATGTTGGAAACGCCGCAAGCCTTCCCACGTGGCGGTATATGATGCCGAAATTGTCGGTCCGGGGCTCGAGCAGCTCCAGCGCGCATCTGCTTCTGCCTCGACTACAGCCCTGACTGAACCTGTACAGACACCTGTAGCTGGCCCACCTGGTGGTACATGCCGCCGAACTTGTCGTTCCAGGCCTCCAGCACCTCCAGCGCACGCTCGCGCAGCGCCGCGGCAGCCGCCTCGGGCCCAGGCAGTGGCTCCTCTTGACGGTACCCGACGGCAGCCACAAGGAAGGCCGTGAGCCGCGGCGCCAGCAGCCCGCGGAAAACGCGCGAGCGCTGGAACAGCACGTCCGTCAGTTCCACCGCCAGCAGCCGCGTCTGCGTACAGGTTGCTGTCAACACCTTTAGCAGCTGACATCGTTCGAATCTCTGAGCCCGGACCGTCGCGGAAGTGACCACCGCCGAGCATGTTCACGCACGCATGTGAGGACGTGGATGCCGTACAGTCATCATCCGTCGTTGCTTAGGTTTGGAAGCCATGACAGAGGATTATGTTGCTGCAGGCGCAAGCTGCACACTTGCCTGAGCGTGTGTGGCCTTGAGCGCCTCCGAGATGGCATCAAAGGCGGTGCGCACGTTGGCCTCGTCCACGCGGCACATGCCCTTGATGTCGCGCAGCACGTCTGGGTCCGACGAGAACTGCCGCTTGTCTGTGGCCTTTTTGACCAGGGCCTGCAGGCGCCGCTGTGCCGCGACATCCAGCAGTGGCTCCGCCATGCTGTGGCTACGGTTTGGAAATTTTCTTAGTACGTTGACGCTGCAAGTGGTCTCGTGGCACCTCAGCCACAAAGCAGCTTTCACCTGCCTGCTTTCCTGTCTGTACAACGGTGCAAGAAGGACAACGCCGGAGGATTGAAGACTCGAAAAAGCTAGACACAGCAAGGCGGACGCAGACTTGCGGCGGCCGGCAAGGCGGTAGCAGATAAAATTTGCGGCCCAGCGATGGCGGTCTGCGCCACGCACAATGCAACGGCAATGCGCAGCACGCGAAGCTGGCGCAGCAAGCGGATTACGAAGCGAAAGGGTTTATGGCTTGCAATCTCATGTCTGACCTGGCCAGAGGCATTCAACAAGCCAGAGTGTGTTTCTGCGGCTGTGCCTGGGTCTGGCAGCGTGGCTGCAACTTCTAGCTACCGGGGGGCTGCATCTGTGTATCGAGGTGAGGGCCTTGCAAGGACCCTGTTGAGAGTCGCATGCGCAGCGTAAAGCTTGCTATGGCACGCGAAGCATCAACACGAAGCGCTGGGGGATCTTGCGTTTTGCTTACAGTGCTAGCAAATCACACGACAGTGCAATGAGGCAACAACGTTGCTATTGCAGCAAGCTGCTCCCACTATGCACCCCAGAGCGATCCGACTCTCGTTAGCCGCACAGCCGGCGTGAAGCACTTGCATCTAGATTACGGATGTCTTGCATGGGTATCAAAGCTCCTCTGCCATAATACTCCTCGGCAGGGTCCATGCGGCGTGACACACCCATGCTTCATTCCGCACCCGGAGGCCTAGCACTCTGTCGTTGCAGGTCCCGCCCGGCGCAGCCTGCAGAGCCTATCAGGCGGCCGCGATGCTGGACTACTTTGCTATCTTCACGAAGGGCGGAGCCCTGCTGTGGGCATGGCAGCTCGGCGCGCTGCGCGGGGATCCCATCGGCGCGCTCGTCCGCTCCTGCCTGCTGGAGGACCGCTCCGGCGAGAAGTCCTTCGCGTATGCGCCGCCGGGCGGCACGGGCGGCGGCTACACCGTCAAGTGGTCCTTCCACAATGTGAGCAATGTCTCGATGAGCACATGGCGCCGATGGCTGTGGGGCTGCGACGAGAGGTTGTGTCAGCAGCACTGTGAGCCTCGCAACGCATCTACTGCGCAGCCTTATGGTTGCGAACAATCAGATAGACTCTGTTGACAGCCCCAGGTTGAACGTCTTTGCGCACTTTGCATAGTGCACTGCTCGCCGAACGCCCCTACGCTGTAGCAGATGGTCATGGTGCAGCTCGACCTCTGCTTGTCATCTGTTGACCCAACCGTACATACGCATCTCATTTCCCTGCACCTGCAGGCACTGCAGCTGGTAGTGGTGGCGGTGCACGCCAAGGCGCTGAGCCTGCTGTACGTGGACCAGCTGCTAGAAGAGGTCAAGCAGGTGGCCGGCCTTTTGGCATTGGGAGCTTGCGCCAGTTTGTCAATCATCAATCAATTGACAATCTCTTTTATCAAAATTGATTTCTTCAGCCTGCAAGTGCGTCTTCCCGCCGAATATTTCTGTCGAAGTGGAGGTGAAAATACATGCAGCGGGACGTGCCGCTGATCATCCGTCGCGAATTCTCAAGTGCATCATCTGAGCATTGGCGCTCCGGGACTCATCTGTGAAACCACAACTGAAAACACTCCCACCTGGCAGATCTCTGCGCCGTCGATCGTTGAAAGAGGCACGTCCACACGCGCTGCAGGTGTTCGTGGTGAAGCACTACCAGCCGCACCTGTACGAGTACCCCAAGTTTGACGCCACCTTCCGCCGCATGCTGGCGGATGCCGAGGCGGCGGCAGACGCGGCGCGGCGGCCGACCGCGCAGGCCAAGCCGGGACCTGCAGGAGCGGACAAAAAAGGCCGAAGAGTGAGTCATGCTGCCGCTGACCAGATCGGGACGCCCTGGCGACGGCCAGGTCGGCATCGTGGTTTGCTCAGTGGACGGGGCGAGCACACTGTGCGCTGCGCAAACGACGGGTTTCGGCCCAGGGCTCGCCTAAACCCTAAACCCTGCGACGTGCACTACCAAACAACACACTGGGTGGCACAAAGTGCGCATGTGTCGGCCAAAATCCCTATGAAACTGTGGATCTGACATGCAGCGCACCTTTGCAGTTGCACAGCGGCAGGCCAGCATGCCAAGCTTGCGCCAAACATGTCACAACCCTGGAACGCGCCCTGTGTGCTGTTCCCAGTCGAGGCATATTGCAGTCGTCGTCTGTCTATGAGCGGTGGCGCACTGGTCTCGACTGTTGAGCGCGCGTCCAGCCTGTCCCATGCTATGCTCCCCAGAGGACGGATCAGACGGATCAGACGGATCAGATGAATCAGACGGATGACACAAAAGGCGCTCCACCTCAATGGGGAGGCCTGTCCATTAGTTGCTTTCGAAGTGCCGGAACCCATACATCACCACTGCACCGCAGGCTGGGCAGCATTTGGCGGCCGGCGGCGGACAAAGCAGCGAGAGCGGCGATGACGAGGACGGCGGCTCAGGCAGCGACGGAGCGGGCGGCAAGAACGGCGCACAGCCCGCGGCCAAGACCGTCGCTGGCAAGCTGGCACACATGGCTTTGCATGTAGGAACCGATTCACGTGTCTTCCTGTGCGTTTCCCGCGTGTAGTCTTGGGAACACCTCGTCTGAAGTGCGTCCCTCAGCAGCGTTCCGGAGCGCTACTGGCAGCACGGCGGCTGGCCCAACGCGCAGCCGCCGTGCTGGCCATGGAAGTTGCGCTGATGGGCGTCGCGTGTGAAGGCAATGACGAATCTGCACGTTTGACCTGCATGCAAATGCATCTGCCATCTCGTTGCGTGCATCCGCATGCCACGCAGCATCTCGACGAGTCAGGTGCCAGCTCGCGTCGGGCAGGCACAGCAGGTTAGGGTTTAGGGTTTAGGGTCATTTAGGGACCTCTGCATACGCCTGCCTGGTCGTTGCTGAGACGCATCATTGCATGCAGGACGTCGCACCTTCCTCCACAGTCTCCTCCGGCGTGGAGACGCCCGGCGGCGGCAGCGGCGACGAGGCTGGCGGCGGCGGTGAGGGCGGTGGCGGCGCATTCGACACCAGCGCGCTCGGCAAGCGACTGGGGCGGCGGCGGCCGGGGCTGGGCCGCGGCGGCGCCAAGCCGGCGGAGCCCGCGCCCAAGGGCAGCTGCACCAAGGACGAGCCCAAGAAACCCAAGAAGAAGGCAAGCAACGTCGAAACAGTCACATGCGTCTGTGATCTCGCGCCGCAGGCAAGGGCAGCCCTTCCAGCGTTGAGACGGTGTGGTTTTTGGTGGTTTCATGAACACTCTAGCTGCCGGCACCCCTGCACTATGCTCAGGCCTTTGATACGTGACAATAGCGACAATGAGGACGCGCATGGGACTGGCAACGCTACGGTTTAAGAGCGTGGCGCCACCGTTGAGCCGGGCACGCATGTGGATCCGTTTGCACCGCTTTAAACCCTAAACCCTAGCCGTCTGCAGGAGGCGCGCACCTGGAGCGACGCCAAGGGCAAGGCCAAGGACCTGGACTTTTCTGCGGAGCCCGACGGCAGCGCCGCGGACGCCGCAGGAAGCGGGAAGCAGCTGGACCTGGGCGCCAGCCTCGTGGACGCTGTGGACGCCGCCTCCGACGACGACTTTTCGGAGGTGACATGCCGGCCAGCGACTGAAGTGACATGCAACGATGTTAGTGTCGAGAACGGCAAACGTCCTCAAGACAGGCACCGCCGACACTGCTCTCCAACAGCATCCCAGAAGGGTATTGAGCTGTCTGTTCTGTTTCATGTGTCAGTGGCTCGCCAGCACCAGCACAGGAGGCTAGCTGCTGCTGCTGCTGTGCTGCTGGCAGCAGACAGGACGCCGCGGCAGCTCATTCGAGACACCTGGTTTGTGCATGGCAGGGCAGCAGGCCAATCCCGTACCGCAACTTCGTGGGCAGGCACACTAAACTTATATAAAATATATATAAATATGAAACTTTTCTCTATTTTATGATTTTCAACAGTACAGCTTCCTGTGCGACATGCTCCCGGGAGGAGTTGTGACCTGGCTGGCCCAATCTTGCGCGATTTGGGTGCAACCTGTGCCAGTCAAATCCTACACATGATGTATGAATGAGCCCTGCACGTCACAGTCTGCAGGTTTAGGGTTTACGGTATAGGGTATAGGGTATAGGGTTAAGTAAAGTCCACAAACTTGAGCCAGTACCGACGAGGAGGCGGTGGCTGCCGGCAGGGGGGCCGTTTGCATAAGAAGGGCAGCTTCCTGTCGACCTTATTGCGCAGCCTGCGCATGTGTGTTGTCAACTTCCACTTCCACTTCCACTTCCACTTCCACCTCCAAGCTGCATGCTGTGTTACGAGAGCTTGCTGCGTGCTCCAGCACGAGGAGCCTCTCTCAAGGCTGTCGCCGCCGGCAACAAGGATCGAAGGGCTTTCCTTTTGCACCTTAGGGTTTAGGGTTTTGCACCTTGTGCGCAGCCTCGGCGTCAGCAGGGCCGGCACCAGCGCGCTCGCGGCAGAGCATGTGGCGACACAATTTACACCTCCAAAACATATCCAAACATGCTCAGCTCATATTCCTCAGGAGCCTGTGTCTGCCACAGGATGAGGAGACGCTGGCCGCTGCCGCGGCCGGCGGCGACAAGGCTAGCAAGGGCGGCTTCCTTTCGACCTTCGTGCGCAGCCTGGGCGTGAGCGTCGTGGGCACCGGCGCGCTGACGGCGGAGGATGTTGCGCCGGCGCTGGAGGCGCTGCGCCGCAAGCTGATGGAGCGCAACGTCGCCTCCGAGATCGCCGACAAGTGAGTGATACTTGGCAAAGACCTGTTTCCGCAATACACGGACAAGAACTCGCGCGTCGCAGATGGGTCGCTGGCGCTAGAGGCGCTGCGCCGCAAGCTTGTGGAGCGCAACAATGTTTCCGAGATCGCCGACATGGGGGTTCTTTTATTAGCGTTCTTATATTAGCGTTATTCTCTTCTAGTCCCTGGTCAAAGGTTCTGATCAGGAGGCCCGTGTGCTGGAGGCGCTGCGCCGCAAGCTCGATTGCCGACAAGTGAGGATACTGCTGTATTCTGGCTTGAGGAAGTAACCTGTTGGAACGGCTTGCCAGAATGCTAATTGCGCGGCTCTGCGCTGGAGTCGCTGCGCCCAAAGCCAGTGGAGCGTGATGTCGTGTTGGAAACTGCAGACAGGTGGGAAACGTTTTTGCAACGTTCAAGCAAGTTATTCAGTAACCCAACAAGAATTTTTCAGTGATCAACTGGAGCGGCGAGTTGGCACCTACCTCGGCGTGTTTGCAAAGCTGTTCATCTGGCATGTCCGACCAGGGTTTAGGGTTTAGGGCACGACTATGGCCGGTCCAGGCTCAGCCGTGAGCACTGACCTTTCAGGCAGGCAACACAAATTCTGCGGGCGAGTAGCTTGTGTGAATGAAACCTTTGCGTGGGTGCAGCGCTGCAGAGCTGCCAGCCCTGCCTTCAAACCCTAAACCCTAAACCCTCACCAGCGATGCTGAGGGTCGAGCCTCTGCCGTCCGCAGCGCTGCACTCTCTTGACATCAACATTTCGCACTGCAAACGGTTTCGTATGCGCTTTTCTCTCGATTCTAACATGAGAGGCAAGCACAGATTAGCGTCTTCTGCACCACAGGGCGGCGACCAGCGTGCGGGCGGGCTGAAGGTGCAGCCGCTGGAGTTGCTGATGCGTGCCAAACGGAATGAGCGATGCTTTCCTGCTGCAGGGTGGTGGACAGCGGCGGGCTGGAGGGGCAGGCGCTGGGCTCGCTGACGGACACCGACTCTATCTCGACTTTTTGCCCAGCCCACAATGACACCCTGCATTCTCCTTCACCGCAGGGTGGTGGGCTGGAGGGGCAGGCGCTGGGCTCGCTGACGCCGCTGCGGGCTCTACCAAACTTTCACGGAATGTTCAGTACCTCTGCTGTGGATCCTGAATGTCTGCATTTGACCGCAGGGTGGTGGACAGCGTGCGCGGCGGGCTGGAGGGCCAGGCGCTGGGCTCTCTGACTCGCGTGTCGACGGCGGTGCAGCAGGCGGTGGAGGCGGCCCTGACACGTATCCTGACCCCCAAGCGATCCATCGACATCCTGCGTGAGGTTCGCATGTTTGGCACTAAATAAACCCTAAACAGAAGCACGTCCTGGCAAGAAAGGATTGGAGACGTCCTTACGCATCACATGGAAACGGGGTGCGGCAGGCTGGGGAGGCAGTACTGACGCGCATTCTGACAAGCAAGCCCGCACCCTGCGGGAGGTGCGGACACGGAGTTGGGACTGTCATACGCCCAAGCGTCTTCCTCGTGAGATTCTGCGGTCGGCTCCCGAGGGCGAGTTCAGGGGCCCTGGGGGGCGCTCGCGGTTCTTGAATTGCTCATCATCGAGGGGAGCTGGCAGGTTCACCGGTGGTCGTGCCAGACTGGCTTTGAAAGGAAGCCGTGCTCCCCTCCGTCGGTTACCCTAAACCCTAAACACTACTGTCTGCAGAGCGCCCAGGCGTCCAGACCACTTCGCATTTGGACCTGGCAAAGTCGCAACGATCTCAGAAGGGCACAGGGTGCTGACAAACCATGTTTGCCAAGCACAAACACTACAATTCCAAAATAAATTTAAATTAAATTCATTTAATTTAATTAAATTGATTCAATTCTAATTAAATCGAATGTTTTAAATTTTGCAAACATGGCTACATAGCCCAGAGCAGCTGAGCGTCAATGGAGCGCAGGGGTGCTGGCAAGCCATGCCCCGAAGCATCTGTCAAATGCAGCTGGGCTTCGATGCAGCAAGGCGCGCAAGTGCTGCGCTTGGGTCAGAGTGAGCCTGTTCTGCAAAAGCGTGGAAATAGAGATAACCAAGCTGGAATCGTGATCAGTTTCGTCTGGTTTTTCCCGCCAGGTGCGGGCGGCGCAGGCGCGCGGGCGGCCCTACACCATCGTGTTTGTCGGCGTAAACGGCGTCGGCAAGTCCACCAACCTGGCCAAGATCGCCTACTGGCTGCTGCAGAACGACGTGAAGGTGGGGCTGCCAGAGTATGAACGATATGAATGAGCTGTCGAATGCCGGCTGAAATGCACTGGCAGACGGAAAGTGTCATCTAGGGTCTTGAAAAGTGGCCATCGCGGCATAAACCCTAAACCCTACGCATGGGACCCCACGAGACTGCCAGAGGGCTGTCTACAGGCTGTGGGGATTTGTCATGCAGACGCTGGCGTCTGAAACAGCTGGGGCAACCAGCTTGCAGCCTGCCAGGAAACTCCTTGGGCACCAGTCGTACACCGCCCGCTCTAAACCCTAAACCCTAGCCTGCACCGCAGGAGGAAAGGGCGCTGCAATGCGGAAGGGAAGATCGGGTCCTGTCTGGCACACGCTTGGCAGCGGATCGTCGCGGGGTTTGACACCCTTCGATCCGGTGCAGTGGAGGAGGTCAAACCGCACTGCAGGCGTCCATATGTCTTACCGCAAATTACATTCTACTGTCCACTGTGCGCGCTGTGTTCCGCCACTCGTGCTCATCGCGGCGCGCAACAGCTTCCAGTCCGGCGCGGTGGAGCAGCTCAAGACGCACTGCGGCTAGCTGGCAAAGCTGCTCGTTGGAGTTTAGGGTTGGGGTTTAGGGTTTCCCTAAACTTGTATGAAGAAAAACACCTGGTGGTTCTGTCTCCCGCACGTCTGTCGCGTGATGTCTGCAGGTGCTGTTCGCGATGTCTGCAGGTGCTGATCGCGGCGTGCGACACCTTCCGCTCGGGCGCGGTGGAGCAGCTGAAGACGCACTGCGCCCGGCTGGGCGTCCCCCTTTACGAGAAGGGGTACGAGAAGGATCCCGCGCGAGTGGCGGCGGAGGCCATCAAGCAGGCCGCGCGCACCGGCTGCGACGCCGTGCTTGTCGACACCGCAGGTGAGAGAGTCTGATTGATCCATGCGTTGGAGCGCCTGTGTGAATGAAAAAATTGTTGAGTCGGGGAAGAGGGCTTAGCAGCAGCGGTGGAGGCCATCGCGGCTGTGACGCCGCAGGCAGGCATACTTACAGCTGCTCGAAGGGCAAGTCCAAACCCCTCATACGCAAGCCAGACAGCAGATGACATGGTAAACCTTCAGGGTCGTGGCGGCGACGGCGACATGCGGCCGGGACGAGCTACGATGCCGTGCTCGTCAACTCTTCAGGGGTTACATTTGTTCACACATCGAGCTCAGTGATCACATCCCAGTCATCAGGAGGCTGCGACTGGCACTCTGGGCAGCTTCTCTGCTCTGGAAATGCGGCAACTTTATGCCAAAAGCCTCTTCATCCAGTTTTGCCACAAGCCTACGCATCCAGTCTCGCCAAAATAACATGTGTGAGCCACTGGATGCTGCTCGACACATCTCGTGCTCCAGGTGCCAAGCCGCAGGTGCGGGTGCCCCTCGAGCTGCTTTTGTCGGCCCCTTGAACAGACGTGGGCTGGTGCATGAGGCGCCAGTGGACAGCGAAGCACTGCGCCAGCTTTTTGTTAAGTTGCCCAGGCTTGACTTGGGCCTGAAATTCCAGCCTCGGCAACTCTCGACTACTGGCCAGCAGGCGAGATGCAGGCCAACCAGCCGCTGGCGCACGCGCTGAGCGTGCAGGTGTCTGACATCATGCTGACATGAAATCGCCCTGTTTCCGCTACTTCTTAGCAGGTAGTAAACCGAGCCGCTGACGATCCAGTTGAGCAGCCTCATCGCTACCAACTCCCCCGGCCTGGTGCCCTTTGCCGGGGCGTCCAGCTTGACGCCGTTCCTTCTCATGCCGCAGGCCGCATGCAGGATAACGAGCCGCTGATGCGCGCGCTGAGCAGCCTCATCGTCACCAACTCCCCCGACCTGGTGCTCTTTGTCGGCGAGGCGCTCGTCGGCAACGACGCCGTTGACCAGCTGTCCAAGTTCAAGTCGCGGCTGGCGGATCTGGCTACCGGCCCCGGCGAACCACACACCGTGGACGGCATCGTGCTCACCAAGATGGACGCAATCGACGACAAGGTGTGCGCAGTTTTGTGCCTCGAAGTCGTGGCTCAAGACGTGAATCGGGTCTCTGACAAGACGTGAAGCAGATTTCTGGCAGGACGTGAAGCAAATTGCGGGCAAGCTGTGCACCGTGGACAACATCCTGCTCTCACAACACGGACGCCCTCGTTGAGAAGGTGTGCTTTTGCTTTCCTTTTCTGTCGAACACCCCAGAGTCTCGTTCCGGGTTGTAAGGCTGGGCCGCGGGACCAGCCGCACGCCATCGGCTTTAGGGGTTAGTCTTGGGACGATTCTGCTGCCGCGTCTCCAGGCGGGAGCCATGCTGAGCACGGCGTAACAGTAGCGGCGTCAATCAGGATCTGTGGCGCTACTTGGGAAGTGACTCCAGTTGCATCAGTGGCGGTATCCGCTTTAGAAACCTGGTTGCAGATGGGCGCCGCTCTGAGCATGGGGCACACGAGCGGCGCCCCCATTGGCAGTGCCACATGGGCAGTAGTTTTTCAGTTATGGGTTCGAAAGCCTCCCTAACTCGATCTGCAGGTGGGCGCCGCTCTGAGCATGGGGCACACGAGCGGCGCCCCCATTGGCAGTCCACATGGGCAGTGTTTTCTCAGATATGGGTTCGAAAGCCTCCCTAACTCGATCTGCAGGTGGGCGCCGCGCTGAGCATGGTGTACACGAGCGGCGCGCCCATCATGTTTTGCGGCGTGGGGCAGACCTACGTGGACCTGCGCCGCCTCAACGTCAAGTCCGTGGTGCACTCGCTGCTCAAGTAGCGGCCAACGGCGGTGGTGTAGCGGCCGACGGCGGGGGTGCAGCGGCCGATGCAAGGTGCAGCGGCCGTCAAGGCAGCCGTCCACTCGCTGCCCCAGTAGCGACGAGGAGTAAGGCCATGGCAGCGTGGCTGCTCTCATCGACAAGTCGTGAAGTGCACCTGCTGCTCAAGTGCTGCTCAACGGCGGGGCGACGAGGGCGCGGCTGCCACAATGCAAGGTCCAGTTGTGAACAAGGCGCGGGACATGTAGGGTTTAGGGCTTACTGGGTTTATAACTCATGTGAGCCCCTCAAGCCGGCCAGGCACCCTATGAGACGAAGGTGTGCGGCGGCGCGAGGCTGTTGGCCTTGGCCAGGGATTTTCCGGTGCGGACAAGAGTGAGCGAACGAGTTTATAGCAGGCCAGCAGCATGTCTTTCGGTGTGGAGAGTGCGTTCACGACGACAGTGGCGTGCATGTTTGAGCATGCGTGTGTTGACGCTGAAACTTCTGTGAGCAACCACTGCAAATGCAGCAGATGTGCACTACTGATGCAAATGCCGCGGCAGCCATGATCCTTCGGCATGCGTGCCCAAAACTGTGTTCGTGCAGAGCCAAACAAGATTCAGACACCGTCAGTTGCGAAGCTGCCGGGACCAAATTATTGGCCGAATCACGGGCGGTACAGGTGCTTCAAATTTTGGACGAAGCTGATGCCCCACATATCGCCGAGCAACCACACCTGCCGGTCCACAGTGTTCTGCATCACTCAGGCACGAACCTCGTCGTATAGAGTCAGTGCCAGGAGCGCATTCAGTATTCAGGGTTTCGGTCAGCTGAAATTCACCGCTGTCGCAGCGATTGTCGCCTGCAATGCACAGCGGCAAGCAAGTAGATGCAGGAAGGGAGCACAGATTTGCACAGGCGCACCCATGCTTTGCTCAATTCTTTCAGCGGCTGCCCTAGGTAGTGGCAGACGAAGCCTTGCTTCGTAAAGGCCACCCATTTGGCCGCCTGTTTCTCCGCGTTCCACAAATGGAAACCCCAATTGGGAAAGGTGTGCTTGCACATCATATGCATGGTGCGGGCCCAGCCATTCCAAGATAGCAGCAAGCAGCACGATGACGCAGCGCACCTGGTAAGTGGAACATGCGGGAACTGCACTGGCGCTGCAGGCCTGGCAGCCATGCGCTCGAGTGCCGTCCTGTCACGCTCGGGCTTGCCCCAGGCAAGCACTTCCGCGATCATGCATTGCACCTCGAGGTGCAATGCGTGGCTGCAGCAGATCCAGCGGCAGCAGCACGACCCGCTCCTCGTTGGCTTGAAAGGCTGCAAGCTGCGCCTCCACCGCCGCTCGCTTCAGCCTCTTCACGCTGCAGTCTGGGCGGCTATTCCGACTGGTGGCTGGGCTGCTGTGCAGCATTATTGGTTTGCTGCTCTTTCGCTTCCAGCTCGCCCTGTTGCTCGCCTGTGAGTCGCTGCTGCTGGTGCGGCTGCGGCTGCATAGCCTCCTGCTGCAGCTCCGCTCGGCGGCTGCTGGCTGCGGCCCGCCGCAGAGCTGCAAGTGCTGCTGAGTCAGGCGTCTCGCCTTTGGGGAGTACGTAGGGCAGTGCACTTCCGGTACCCTGTACAGGATTGCATACTCTTCCGACGTAGGGTAACATATTGCACGGAAGGGTATAGTTGCTGGACTGCAATGGTTGGTGAACAGTACTGCATCGTATCGGCAAGGCTCGGTTATTGGTTTGTGCTAAAGACCATCAGTGCCGGACAATGCAACCAGTCAGGGGATGGAGGCCTGCGCCAGCAGATGCCTGTACCAGCGGTTACTGGGAATGAAGTCAGGCATTTTGGACATTCACTAGTTCAGAAAACGCACCTGCATTGAAAAGACACGTGGTTTTTGTACAAGGCAGATTGCCTCCAGCAATCTGTCTGCTTTTGAATGTCGGACGCGCGCCAAACTGTTGGTCCTGCACCAGTTAGGGAGCTCATCATAGTGTGAGGTCGCGTAAGGTCGCGTTGATAACGCAACCGAGCATACTACCTCTAGCGCGCGGATCATTTTCGCCACACAATTACGTTTACAGCTCTCCCTTTCACACTTCCATAGCCTCGTCGTTTGTCAGCATTCAGTCTGCGGCACACTTCCAGCCTTTGCGGCGATTGCACAGCCACTGCACGGCAGGGCAGGTTCCTCCGGGAGGACTTTTGCACGCTGGAGGGCAAGCTCGACTTGGCGTATCCAGAGGCTCGGGACAACCTGGCAGAGCACTTATGTAGAGGCCCTAAACCCCGGCAAAGGCAGGCCTATCGGGCAGTGAAGGGAAGTGCCACTGGAGCAGACCGTGAGCACCTGCTCCCAGACCGGGAGTTCGCCAAAAGCCTAAGTACGGCCAGCACGGGCGCTCGCTTCATGCGCTACCACCTCACAGTCCTTCCTTGAGTCCTAAAGAGCTCGCTGAAGGCATCCGTTTGCAATTGGGTAGCGTATGGCTGACGCTGCAGCTTCAGTTGCTGGGGACCCTCCGAACTCTGCAAACGAGCACACAGAGCAGCCTGCTCAGGCATCAGCACCAGCAGCGCCTCTGAGGGCTCTTCCAG